>Ga0105347_1000406_pt1 | contig 20660 bp, 13 predicted proteins | sample EasRivMeERMLT890_FD_89677 | JGI IMG/M metagenome (GOLD analysis project Ga0105347, IMG submission 89677) | Soil microbial communities from meander-bound floodplain in the East River, Colorado, USA - East River MetaG ERMLT890 | ecosystem: Environmental > Terrestrial > Soil > Floodplain | place... | reverse complement strand
GCCACCTCCTTGAGATCCGGTCTGCGTAGACCCTCAGCAGACATGGCCGCCATCGGCCTAAGGCATGGGCCAATATGGGATTAGCCACAAGCCGGGGTCAACCCTGCGCCACCTTCGGGAACCGGCCGCGTATAATCAATAGAGACAGGCCGAAGAACAGTCATCCGGGCCCCCGCCCACGGAAACAGGAAGGTGATGATCATGGCCCAGGTCAGAATAAAGAGCAACGAGTCGTTTGAGCACGCCCTAAGGCGTTTTGTGAATTACTGCAAGCGGGATGGGATACTGGCGGATATCAGGGCACACGACCACTTCGAGAAGCCTTCCGAGAGGCGGAAGCGCAAGTTGAAGGCGGCCAGGCGGAGAATGCTGAAGCTGAAGTGGCGGGCTGAAAGCTCTCTCAGCAGCTCGTAGTCGACGAAAGCGAGACCGGAGCCGTGCACACCGGCACAGGACCCGTTTCGATCTACGAACCCGGGCATCGCTGCCGTAGGATCGTGATCTCGCTCATCCAGCTTCCGCAGGAACTATGGGTTCGGACCCAGAAGCTCAGCCGATGCGTCGAACCACGACCACGGTTGTATCATCGGCATTCATATTCGTGCCGGCATACGCCTTCAACGCAGCGATGATCGCCTCCACCTGGTCCTGTGCTCTTAAGTGTCGACACTGACGGGCCACCTGCACGAGTCGATCGGTCTGGAACTGTTCGCCTGAAGCGTCTTCCGCTTCCACCAGGCCGTCTGAATAGAGAATAACGACCTGCCCTACCTCGAGTCCCATCCGAACCGACGGAAAGGCCGCGCCCTGAAAGGGTCCCATGATCATCCCGCTGGCCTCCAGCCAGTGGATGCTCTCATCGGCCTGGATGCTCAAGGCGGGGTTGTGACCGGCGCTGCAGTATTCAAGCGTGTGCTTTTCCGAATCGAGCAACGCCGCGAACACGGTCACAAAACGGCTCATCTCGATCGTTGAATTCAGGGCATCATTCACGCTCGTGAATAAATCCGACAGCCCGCTCGGAGCCTCCAGGTGGAGCCTGCTCTCCGACCGCATGAGAGACTGACAAACGGCCATGAGAAGGGACGCCGGCATACCCTTGCCCGATACGTCACCGAGGGTAATGAGCACACGATTGCCGGGCAGCACAATGAAGTCAAAAAAGTCGCCCCCCACATCTCGTGCCGCCTCATTGTACCCCGCCAGTTCGTAATTTGCAATGAGGGGCGGGGACTCGGGCAACAGCCTTCGCTGAACTGCTTGTGCCACCACCAGTTCTTCCCTGAGTACGGCCAGTGAAGATTCCTTGTCGCGCAGAATTGTGAGCAGCTGGCCCTGCTCCTGAATGACGGAGCTCTGTTCCTTTACTGAATAGAAGGCGCTGTAAAGAAAAAGCACGGCACCCGCTGCCAGGGCCGGCGTGGCATGGAGAATCCAACTGGTCGAAAACAGCGCCAGATCCGCGGTCAGCACGGAGGCGAGAACCGCCAGTCCGGCCAGTAGCCTCAGTCCCGTGCGCCGGATCGAGAGCATTAGAAAGAAACATGCACCGACAGAGGCATAGAAGGTCCATTGGATGGGCGCGGGCACCGCGGCCAACGTGGCGTCTTGCAAAATCGCGGCAATCATGTCGGCGTGTATGTATACGCTGGGACGCCGGTGGCCAAATGGAGTCGGAGAGAACTCGGCCGGATAGTAGGTCGGCGAATTGTAGCCCACGAGTACGATTTTGTCGCGGAAGAAGCCGTCGGCCAGTTTGTGGCTGTTGAGCTTATCCCATAGTTCCAGAAGTGAATGATGCTCAAAGTGCGACTCGGCGGAGAAGAACCTCAGATAGGACCGGCCCTCCCGGTCTGCGGGAATATGGTAAGGGCCCAACTGAAGACGGCTGCCATTGTACGATACGCCTGAGCGGGAGAGGCCCAGGTAGGCGCGCAGAGCTTCGAGCGAGAGTGCCGCCAGACGCACTCCGTACACGTCTGTCCACATCGGGATCTCGCGAGGAATCCGTGTGGAGCCCATGTACACGCCGATATGCCCCAGATGCTGGTAGCCGCAGAGAAGCTCGGGGAGTGGCAGGGGTGCCTGAGATGCCACAGGGGCCTCCACGTTGTCCACTCGGTAGCCCAGGCTCTCCAGACACCCGAGGGCCGGGGGTGAGGATGGACCCGATCGGGAAGCATCCATGGAGACATGCAGTGCGTGAACGATTCTGCCGCCGTGCTGTCTCAGGACCGCGGTCAGCAGCTGGTCATGGCTCGCTGAGTAAGGGTCCTGCCCCTCGAAGTAAAGATCCAGCACGATCGTCCGCGCATCCAGTGAGGGAGAGGCAAGCTCGGCCAGAAGCAGGGCGATCTGGTCCCGTCCGATCGGCGCGCGGCCGCCGTAGGCCTGGAGCGTGGCTTCGTCGATCTCGATGATGGCGATGCGGGGTTCGAAGATCTCCTCCGAGGCCATCCGGTACCAGACGGACTCGAGTATCTCCTCTGCGGAATTGAACAGGGGGTTGTGGGCCAGCAGCGTGAACAGGACAAGAACGACAACGGTGACGACGAGGAATCGTCTATTCGCCGCTTGGACGGCCAGCCGTGGCATAGGTAATCCAGTAGAGGCTTGCCGCTAGATCCTTGGCCATGGCGGCCTTGCCACCCGCGGGCGTAATCTCCTCACGTTCGGCGGGAGCCACCACCGATGGTGGGAGCGTATCCGTGCTGTCGACAGCGTTCTGACTTCGAACGACGGCCGAATCGCGCCGGGCCCTGGCCAGGTCGAGCAGGCGCAGGATCTCAAGCTGGCTCAATTTGGACGGATCCCCTTTGCGGATATCGATGTCCTCGAGGTCGACCTTCATCACGCTTCGCAGGCCTGGATCCTGGGGGAGATAGCCCAGGACGTGCTGCATTTTCTCCACGGCGTCGTCTGTTTGTCCCGCCAGATACGAGGCCACCGCCCAATTGTAGAGAGGTGCGCGAAACGCCGAATCGAGCGAGAGCGCCTGTCGGTATTGAGAAACAGCAGAGTCGAGGTACCCCTGGCAAACGAGATAATTGCCGAGATTGTTCAGAATGATCGGGCTGGTAGGATTGTGCGAAACTGCTGAATCCAGGTGCTCCTTGGCATGTGGCCAGTCGCTGCGAAGCGCCCCCATGACTCCCAGGTCGTTGAACATGCCGGCAAGAGAGTCGCGAGCAGAAGCGCCCGCGGCAGGCCCAGCTGAAGCCGAGAGTCCCACCCAGACCGTAAGAGCGGCCGGTAGTCTCCAGATCAGGTTCCGTCTCAGTAGTACCATTCGAAGAGATGTACCCTTTCCTCGGCGGAACTGGATGGCAAGGCGCCCTTGGTAGGTGCGTTCAGGTGTTCCTGTTCTCCGCTGAGCGCCCCACGCACACATCGCGACCACGTGCTCACGTCGCCTGGCGAGCTCTCCAGGCACATCCGAATTTGTTGTTTGCGTTCGAAGTGATCCGCACCCAGCAGGTGCCGATTCTCCATGTCGTCCAGCCAGTCTTTCAACTCCGACACGTCCTTGGGATTCTCCGCATCCGTAGCCAGAATCCTGGCCACGATGAGGTTGGGAACGGCCTTGTTGCGCAGATAGGTTGTGTCTGTGATGGAGAGGTACATGGCTTCAGCTTGTCTCACGTCGCCTCGCAAGGCTGTCAAATTGGCCAGGTTGGTCTGAGCGTCGCGATGGCCCGGCTCCTTTTGTAAGGCCTGTTCAAACAGCTGTCCGGCTTTTGCCAAATCCCCATCCAGAAGAGCCGCAACGCCCAGTTCATTGAGCAGCGAACCGCTGGAGCGATAGGACTCGATGGCGGCATAGTATCTTGCCTGGACATAGTCATCGCTCAGCTTGGACAGTGCTGCCCAGTCGCTTTCCGTGCTGGCGTCCGCCAGCGCGCGATCCACTGGCTTCAAATCGGGCTTGATCCCGACGGAGACCGCAGGATAGGTAAACCACGCCTCCTGCAGATCGATGATTCCCGCATCCCCGGCCGATGGTCCGCGGTAGTACTCTCGCGCTCCCTCCTTCCACGCGGAAAGGAAGTCCTCCGTCCCAACCTGGGTGACTTCAAGGGGTACAAACAAGCTGCCCTTGTAATCAACCATCATGCTATCGGGTAATCCCAGGGCCACGCGGTGGGCGGATGACACATCCGTATCGAACATCATGTACAGGTGACCCGGCACATCGAGAATGGCCGTTCTGATACCAATGCTCTCAAGCAGGCTGCAGAATAATACTGTCAAGTCGTCGCAGTCTCCGGTGCCCCTGCTCAGAAGCTCTGCAGGGTACTTGACGTTGTCTACCGCACCCTGAGTCTGGGCCGCTCGGCTAAACGGAGTGTTAGGATCGGGCAAATACTGAAGGCCGTAGGCTTTCAGGCCATTGTACACGAGCATGGCCTTACTGATGTTCGATGAGTACTGACGGCTTTCGCCGTACTGACTCCAGCCCGCCGCCAGGGAGGCAGAGAATGCTCCGATGTCTGGATCTCGTGGGTCGACGAATGCGGCCACCCACGAGCGGTCCTGATTCCAGTCGATAGTACCGCGAGAGTAGACGTACACCTGATAGTCGGTGATTTCCTCCTTCTCCTGCCTCCCCTTTCGATAGGTGAGTGTGATCGTGCCCTTCTCCAGTTTATCACTGGGGTTGGTCACGAACTCCTGTGACATGGAACCTGTCACGGCGATCTGTACGTGCTCCTTCGGCCGCACCGTCGTATCTCCCTTCGCCGGGGCATCCATGAACTCTCCGAGACTTACGGCCCAGTTGAATGGCAAAGGTTCGTCGGTGCGGTTTTCCACATCGAACTGAAGGAAGGGTGAACTGCCGTACGTGTGGCGCAATGAAGGGAAGAGCTCGTAGCTCTCAGGGGCCTTCACCACAATGGGCTTGTACCCAAGGTTAAACGAGGCGGACAGCGAAAAACGATTGGTCGACTGAAGATGGGGGTAGTCGGTGTACGAATAGTCGAAGCGCATGGGACCGACCTTGAGGCCGGTGCCGAACGACACGAGCGTTTCTCGTTCGGTTCCCTCGAGGTCGCGCTGCACACCCATGCGAAGAGACAGCAGGTCCGCGTAGGTATACTCCGTACCGAGGTGCAGCCTTTCCCCGATATCCGAGGCGACCAAGAGCTGTCTCCACGGCCTGTAGGCTACACCGAATCGCAGCTTCTGGCTTTCCAGTTTGGCATTAGAGCCGTTGTCATAGGTGATGTAAGAATCGATCAGGGGTTTCATCACCAGGCCGGCCGACAAGCTGGCATTGTGACGATAGAACACTCCCACATCGGCGGCGAAGCCGTCGCCCTTGCCCATGGATATCTGGTCGAGGAAAGTAGACGTATTGACGTAGCGAATCAGGCCGCCCACGGACAGTTTGTTGATGATCTTGTATCCCAAACCCAGGTTGAACTTGTTCAAATTGTAGTCGAGCTCGCTGTCGTTGAATCCCAGATTAAACCAGTCCAGTCCGAGGGCCGTCTTTCCGCTAATAGGATAGATGTAAGCCAGGTAGCCATTGGTCAGCCCAGCTCCGAATAGATCGCTGTACATGCTGGTAACTTCGTGCCGGTCGAGGTAGACCAGGCCGGCGGGGTTCCAGTAGAGCGCGTTGGCGTCGTCGGCTACGCCTACGAATGTCTCACCCATGCCTGCGGGGCGGGCCCCCACAACATCTTGCTGTGCCCGCGCCGCAGCCGTGGGCATCAGCACGGCACCGGCTAGAGCTGCAGCCCTATTCCATTTGAGCATTCTCTTGATCATCCAAGACTACTTACTGAGAACGACAAATGTCTTTTGCACGCGCTCCCCTTCCGCCTCGACCAGTACGATATAGAGACCATCGTCGACGTAATTGCCGTCATTCCCGCGGCCGTCCCACTGCAACAGGTTGTCTCCAACGGAACTGGAATAGCTCGATTCAAGCGTCTTGATCAGTCGACCCGACTGGCTGTAGATCTTGGCCGTCACCTGGGTCGGCTGTGAGAGTTTATAAGATACGCTGAGCTGACTGGTTCCGCCAGCGGCAGCGTTGCGTGGGTTGATCACCCGGGGGATCAGGGCCACACTTGAGGCGAAGTCGACGGATGCGGTGGTCGGTGCAGCACCCGTGAACAGACCGAATCGACCCAATTTGCTTATGGATAGCGAGATGCGATTACCTGACGCCGTGCCCCCCAGGTCTCGCCAGCTATCTGCGCCGGCATCATAGTAATGAAACCGTAGTTCTTGGACGCTTCCCAGCCTGCCTAGAATTGAATCGCGAATCGTTGCAGTCAGCACCGCATTCCGGGTTAGTGCGATCGAGGGCTCCATGTCGACGGCCAAAACAGCGGTGTCGCCGCCGAAGCCGATGATCGCGATCTCGCCAGGGATAGCACCAAGGCCAACATTCGTGTCCACGGCCAGCGCACCCTGGGGAAGAAACAGTTCAAAGCTACCGACTGACACGGTCCCGCCGGTAAAGCCGGGTCTCCCAAACGTACCTGTGGTAAACTCCCAGGACGAACTGTCAATGCCATTCCCAAGATTGTCCTGAATGTGAGGAGTCATTACGACCGTGTATTCTGTCGCGGGGAGGTAGGGCTCAGCGGGCGTGAACCCGATAGTAGTCACATCCGTACCGCCAAACTCGATGGCGCCCGGCACTAACCCGTGGGGGCCCACGACATGGAAGCTCAGAGAGTCCACTGTGAACACATTGATGGGCTTGTTGAATGTGACCGAGATGACATCGCTCAGACCGACCAGCCACGATCCCCGGTCTGGCGTCACGCGGGTCACCAGCGGAAGCTGTGTGTCCTCGGTGATGAAGTAGCTCATGTAATCGCTGACACCATCGAACGTGGCTATGTCCGATACCCTGACCAGGTAATAGGTCTTGGGCGCCAGAGGGCTCAAGAATGTCGTCAGGCTGTTGCTCTGAGGATCGAAACGAGTCGAGTCTACTCCTTGGCGATTTCCCGCCAGATCTTGCACGCTCACGAATCGATGTGTGCTTGAGCCCGAGTACACAACCACAATGGGAGCGCTTAGTCCCACGCTCCTCTGGCCCCGGGCCGGCACCATGCGATCGATGGAAGCACTTGGCGCGTCCTCGCATGTGGTAAAGGCCAGGGCATACTCTCCTCCCAGCGGATGACCCTCCTGACTTTGAAAGTCGGCGCCGACCACAGCGTAATGAAACAGGTTCTCTTCGTACTGAGTGGGCGGACCCAGGGTCAGCGTGCGCGTGGAGTAATCGTAGGTGGCGTCCCTGTAAGCAGTCCCGGTTTCGGAGAACAGATTGAAGGTCTCACTCAGGATGGCCGACTGATTCATGTCCGAGTCAAACTGGACCACTACGGGAGCGTTGCGCGGAACGTTACTTTGACCTCTAGCAGGGTAGGAGTGGCCTACGGAGGGGCTTCCAGAATTCGTGACTGTAATCGAGATGATTCTATCGAGAGTTCTTGTATGCCCTCGAGCATCAGAGGCAAGGGTTCTCAAAATGTAATCACCTGTCGCGAAGCGACTGACATCCACGGCCGCCAGGTACTCCGGTGCCGGCATTGAGATAGTGGAGGCAAATATCGGTGTCCAGCGTGTCGTATCGTGTGTCCCAGCTAGTGCCAGTGAAACGGATTGGAAGTTTGTCGCATCCCAGGCCCTTCCCGCCAGCATGAGGGATCCACTCACGATTGCCTTGGGGCGGGGGTAGAGGAGTTCAACCTCTGGCCTGCTGTCAATCCGGCCCACCCTGTAGAGATACGTCTGCGCCGGCCATTGAATAAGCCCGGCATGATCCGGGTTCGACGATGTATGTACACGAAGCCACACATTGTAACCATCGGCCCCGTCGGCGTCGGTGTCCCACGTGAACGTGTGTGACGACCCTACAGGGGAAGTGCTCAGAGAGCGCATGTCTTCTGCAATGGTGGCTGGCAGCCAAAGGCCGCCGCCGAGTGGTGAGAAATCGATACGTATGGACGCTCGATCGCTCTGTCTATCGACCAGGCTCATGGCGAAGAGCATCTCTCCAGTCGGAGAGCCCGGGCTAAGGGGAGTGATCTCCGTCACGTATGCCGGCGAATTGGGAAGATGCCGTGCGCTTTCCAGCTTCTGCCGCTGACCGTTGATATAGATCCTGATGGTCGGAAGGGAATTGTCCTCGGCCAGGTCGAGGTCTCCATCCCCATCCATATCGGCCCAGGCAACGCTTCTTGAATAGCTAGGCTCTGCAGTCGCCGGAGAACTCCAGCCCGCTGCCGAGCCCAGGACACCGCCTTGATTGAAATAGATCCTGTTCGGCCCCTCATAATTGCATGCTGTCAGGTCCAGGTCGCCGTCTCCATCCACGTCACCCCAAACTACGTTGACGGTATTGTCCGACTCTGCGGAGCTCCAGCCAGCTACCGAATTCAACACGCCGTTGTCGTTGAAGTAGATCCTTTTTGGCTGGACGGAAGATCCTACGGCCAGATCCAGGTCTCCGTCTCCATCCACATCACCCCAGGCTAATCCCTGTGTACGGCCCTGTTCAGCAAAGCTCCAACCCGCCAGCTGGCTTAGAACGCCGTTCTCATTGAAGTAGATCCTGCTAGGCTCGCTGTAATTGGCTACGGCCAGGTCCAGATCGCCGTCCCCATCCACATCTCCCCAGGCTACGTCAAGAGTCTGATCCGATTCTACGGAGCTCCAGCCCGCTGTGGGGTCCAATGTCCCGTTCTGGTTGAAGTAGATTCTGTTAGGCTGCCTGGAATTACCTACGGCCAGGTCCAGATCCCCATCCCCGTCAACGTCGCCCCAGGCTAAACTGATAGTTGTGTCCGATTCCGCGGAACTCCAATCCGCAACCGGACTCAATATGCCGCCCTGGTTCAAATAGACCCTGTTCGGCTGGCCGGAATTACCTGCGGCCAGATCCAAGTCCCCATCTCCATCCACGTCAGCCCAATCCACATCACGGGTTTGGTCCGATTCTGCGGAGCTCCAGCCCGCTTGGTTCTCCAACACCCCGTTTTGATTGAAATAGATCCTGTTGGGCTGATTGAGATTGCCCACTGCCAGATCGGGGTCCCCGTCCAGGTCCACGTCACCCCAGGCTACGGCAGTGCTTAAGTTCAGTTCTGTGGAGATCCAGTCCGCGAGCGAGATCAAAGCAGTGTTCCGGTTGAAGTAAAGCCTATGCGGTTGGTTTTGGTTTCCCACCGCTAAGTCCAGGTCCCCGTCCCCATCCACGTCACCCCAGGACAAATGGTTTGTCACGTCTGACTCGGTGGAATTCCAACCCGCTACCGGGCTAAGTGCACCGTTCTGGTTAAAATAGACCCTGTTCGACGGGCCGAAGTAAGTCGCTGCTGCGAGGTCCAGGTCCCCATCGCCATCCACATCACCCCAGGCCACCTGGGTAGTCGTGGCTGAATCCGCAGAACTCCAGCCCGCAACTGAACTCAGTGCCCCACCCTGGTTCAGATAAATCCGGTTAGGCTGGCTCCAATTACCTGCGGCCAGATCCAGGTCCCCATCTCCATCAACGTCACCCCAGGCTACGCTCATGGTTGAGTCAGACTCTACAGAACTCCAGCCCGCAACTGAGTTCAGGGTCCCGTTCTGGTTGACGTAGAGCCTGTTCGGCTGGCCTGAATTGCTTACTGCCAAGTCCAGGTCTTTGTCCCCATCCACGTCCCCCCAGGCAACGCTGGTAGTCGCGTCTGCCGATGTAGAACTCCAACCCGCAACTGAATCCAGCGCGCCCTCTTGGTTGAAATAGACCCTGTTCGGCCGATGGAGATTGGCTGCTGCAAGATCCAGGTCCCCGTCCCCATCCACGTCGCCCCAGGCGATGCCAAAGGTCTGGACGGAGTCTGCAGAGCTCCAGCCGGCAACCGAGCTCAGACTGCCATTTTGGTTGAAGTAGACCCTGTTCGGGTGGTTCTGACGGCCGGCTGCCAGGTCCAAGTCACCATCCCCGTCCACATCACCCCAGGCGATGCTTCGGAGGAGGCCCACGTCCGCAGAAGTCCAACCCGCAGTCGAACTCAAAGTCCCTTTGTGATTAAAGAAGATCCTATTCCCCATCGCCAGGTCCAGGTCCCCATCCCCGTCCACATCACCCCAGGCCGACGAAGAGCTGCCCGGGTCTGCGGAATGCCAGCCCGCGATCGAATCGAGCGGGCCAGGTTGGGCTAATGCGGGGGAAGCCGATGTAAGTACGGTCAGAATTGTGAATGCAGTGACGAGCATCCAGTTGGAGCCGCCTGACAATGATGCTCGGCCAAACTCAAGCGTCACGCACTCGCAGTTTGGCTGGTTCGACAAAGCGTGGACGCAGCCACGTGCGATCCTTGGGAAGGATGTTGGTGGCATTTCAGAACTTACCCGAGAGTCGCTTTCATTCCTAGGTCGAGAGCTACGCGCACTCACAAGAACCGAGAATGGAATCGATAGTAGTCCGGTCAATCGGCACGCGAAGCCTTACTGATCAAAAACAACACATTCCCTTTGTGCGCGTTCCCCTTCGGCCTCCACGAGCACGATGTAGGGTCCATCGTCCACGCAGCTGCCGTCAACGCCGCGGTCGTCCCACTGAAAGAGGTTGTCGCCCACCGACGTGGAATAATGTGAATCAAGCGAGTTGATCAGCCGACCCGACTGCCTGTAGCTCTTAGCCGTCACCTGGGCAGGCTGTGATATCTCTCATGATACGCTAAGCTGGCTCGTACCGCCAGGGAGTTCCGTGCAATGTCCCTCCAGTTCTGCCGCCTGAGATCCTGCACGCTCTTCTCCACGATCCCCCTCTCCCAATCGGCAGGGCGGTTGCAACACGCGGGAGCGAATCTGTGCGCTAGCGCGCGTCAGCCTTCCGCCGCGCCACCAACAGCCGGAGCGAAACATCCACTTTGAACCACCGGATCAGGATGCCGTCGAGCCAATAGAAGCACGCGCCCGCCAGGTACCCCGTAAGCTCCGTCAAGGTCAGGACGCGCAACACCACACTCCAAAAATAGAACCACAGCCGGGCATCGGACCTCGGCGGCGTGAGCAGCGCGAACACCGGCACCACGCCGGCAATCTCGAAGCCGCCCGCCGCCAGCGCAGACTCGTACTCACTATGCGACCGAATAACATTGTGACTGGCCACGCCCGGATTGTGCCGGCGGCGAGGAAAGGGGTCGGAGATCAGAATCCATTCCTTGCTGTGACGGCAGAGATTGTGCATCGCCCGACCGAAGGCCGCATCGTCAGTGATGTGCAGCAATACGGCAAAGGCCGTTACGATGTCGTACTGCTCACCCAGGTCCAATCCGGGATCCGAGAGATCGGCCTGACGGAACGTCCGCCCCGGAAACCGTTTCCGCGCGTTCTCAACGCTGATCTCCGTCAGGTCGAGGCCGGTGAAATCTCCGTTCCCCAGGCGCTCGTAGTAGTCGAGAAAGAACCCGGTGCCGAGACCGCATTCGAGAATGGAATTGCGCCCGAGGTTGAACCCGAAGCGCTCCTGGGCCCATTCCAGGTTGCGAAGGTAGCCGCGATACTGCCAGCGATTGAACGCCGCCCCGAGGGCTCTGTAGCCGACGCCCACCAGGCTGAAGTCGCGCTCCAGCCTCTCTCTCCAGTACGACTGCGCCTCGTACCCGCGTCCCTGTGGCGCAGGCTGTGTCATGCCCCGAACCGCCCGGAAAGCCTCAGTCGGACAGCCGCAGCGGCATAATCAGACAGAGATAGTCTTCATCCTTTTCGGGATTCGCCGCGGTCTCCACTTCATCCTCCGGGCGCATCACGGCCGCGGAGGCGTTGGAGTTGAGGTCGAGTCGCACCCGCGGGGTGTCCATCTGCTTGAGGATGTCGAGCATGTAGTTGGCGTTGTAGCCCGCATCCAGAGGATCGCCCTTGTAGTCGGCATCGAGCGTTTCCTTGGCCTCCGCGCCCAGGTCGGCGTTGGCCGAACGCAGTTCCACGCCGCCGGACTTAAAGGAGAACCGCACCTGGTGCGTGAGCGAATTCGACAGAATCGACACCCGTCGCACCGTGCCGAACAGGTCCCCGGTCTTCACGGAAAGATTCTTGGTGGCATCCGAGGGAATCACCTGGCGGTAGTTCGGGTAGGGGCCCTCGATCAAGCGCGAAGTGAGCACCATACGGCCGAGGTCGAAGATGACATGGCTTTCTCCAAACACCACGCCAATCTCCTGGTCGTCCTTGGCATACTTCAGAACCATCTCCAGGATCTTGGGCGGGATGATCAAGTCGCCTCCCTGACCCGAGAGCTTGGTGTTGGGGCGCTCGATCTTGGCCATCCGATGGCCGTCGGTGGCCACCATCACCATGGCATCGCCGTGAGTTTCCCAGAGCACGCCGTTCAAGGCCGGCCTGGTCTCGTCGCGCGATACTGCAAAGATGGTTTTGCGGATCATGCGCAACAAATCGCCCGCCGGCAAACGAATGGCCTTCTTGAGATTGATCTCCGGCAGGCCGGGATACTCCTCGGCCGGCGTACCGGCGATGATGTGGTGCCCGTGCGCGAACCGCAGCTCCAGCCGGCCGCCGATCACCTCGAATGCAATATTCCCTTCGGGAAGTTCACGGACGAGTTCGGCCAGAGTGCGGGCTGGAACCGTGATGGCTCCCCCCTTGTCGACCGACACCTCCACATCCGCGGACAGCGAGAGATCCAGATCGGTAGCCGCCAGCTTGAGGCGCCTCTTCACCTGATCCGCCTCGAGATGAACATGGGAGAGGATGGGCAAGGTGGACTTGGCCGGTACCACGGAGAGCACCGGTGAAAGAGCATCGGCCAGCTGGGCACGTGTACACTGAAACTTCATGTGGACCTCATCTCTGCGTTCTGCACAGGTAAATGCTTTTCATAATCATCCAATTAAATCTATATCAATCATCATAAGGCCTGTGGGGATGTGATGATGTCACAATCACTCCGGAATCATCCTGTCCCCCAGCAGCTTGGCCACTGAAGAGGGTCCACAGACCACGTCGACAACATCTTGAAAACACACTCCCGAAGTGGACAACATCCCTTCCACGGGACCTGTCCAGAGGAATCCCAGGGTCCCCACAGGCGTCCGTGGATACCCCGATCAGCTATACAGTTTACTCACGATCTGGTCAATATGCTGCTTGAAACCAGGGTCGGCCTTCATGCGTTCGGACACCTGAGCGCAGGCATGGATCACCGTGGAGTGATCGCGGCCGCCGAACTTCGCACCGATCGACTTGAGAGGCGAGCCCACAAGCTCCCGGGCCAGATGCATGGCCACCTGGCGCGCGGTCACGATCTCCTGGGTCTTCTTCTTCATCCACATCGACTCCAGCGGCAGCCCGAAATGCTCGGAGGTGACCTTCTGGATGGTCTCAATCGTGAGCGGAGGGCGCCTGGCATCCAGGGTGTCCTGGAGCACTTCGCGGGTGCGTTCCAGTGTCACGTCCTTGCCACACAGTGACGCCACCGCCAGAAGCCTGACCAGCGATCCCTCCAGCTCACGAATATTCGACGTAATGTGATCGGCGATGTAGTGCAGACATTCCTCGGGAACGTCGATCTGCTCGTTTTCCACTTTCTTCTTGAGAATGGCGATACGCGTTTCGAGGTCGGGCGGCTGAATGTCGGTGACCAGTCCAGCCCCGAAGCGCGACAAGAGCCGCTCCTCCAGGCCCGAGATCTCCTTGGGGGGCCGGTCGGAGGTGAGCACGATACGCCGGCCGTTCTGGTACAAGTCGTTGAACGTGTGGAAGAACTGGGCCTGGGTGGACTCTTTGCCGGCGAAAAACTGAATGTCGTCAACGATCAGGAGATCCACAGTTCTGTAGCGCTGGGTAAACTCGTGGGTGTTGCCGGCCGAGAGCGAGGTGATGAAGTCGTTGGTGAACTTTTCGCTCGTGGCGTACACGACCCTCGCCCGCGGATTGAGCTCGAGGACCAGGTGGCCGATGGCCTGCGCGAGGTGAGTCTTTCCGAGCCCCACTTTGCCATACATGTACAGGGGGTTGAATTTCGAGGTTCCCCCCGACTCGGCCACGGACAGGGCGGCTGCGTGCGCAAACTGGTTGGACTCGCCCACCACGAACGTGTCGAACGTGTAGCGATCCGACAGGGGCAGTCCCACAGCGGGCCGTTGCTGGCCTGGCGCCAGTGTGGTTGTGGCCGCATGCGGCGGTCCACCAGGGCGTTGCTGGCCTGGCGCCAGAGTGGTGGTGGTCACGGGCGGCGGCCCACCCCGATGTCCGTTTCCTCCGCCGTTGGAGGGCGGTACGACCACGCGGTGGGCGTCGGCGAGTGGAGCCACGGCCACAGGCTCAGCCTCGTTCATATCCACATCGAGAGAAAGCTGGGATTCGTCCCCCCGGGCCGGTGCGGTCTTTGCGCCGCGCTGGTCGCGCGCTCTCAAGACGTAGGAGGCGTCGGGCGCTACCCGCTCACGCACCGCCTCCGTGAGCAGGCTCTGAAAGTGCTCCTGGATCCAATCCACTGCAAACTGGTTGGCCACTTCGAGCACCAGCTGACTGCCCTCGAAGCCAACAGGTTTAACTGGTTGAAACCAGGTGTGATACGTCTGTTTCTTGACTCTCGGAGAGATGAGCGAAAGACAGTCCAGCCAAGCTCGTTTTGCCGATCCGTGGACGGCGACATTCTCCATTGGTACAATACTCCCTTCCTGGGACTCCACAACTTGTCCACACTTGCTTGAGGCTTGTAGATTGTTAAAGTTCAGAAGCTTAGAGAATCCGGAGGGCGCTGTCCCGAGCATTCATCCACAGCTTCGCCGTGTTTTTGTGCGGTGCCATGTGATGATGCGACAGCGTCTTGCGAGTTCTCCACAGCCTGTCAACACGATGTGCACGTGTTGCTATGTTAACCTGTTAGTGTACAGCAGGTTAGACGGGCATCAAGTAAACCCGGCCAGGCACCTTTGTCAAGGGGTGCCAGGATAATAATCCACACGCTGTGCATTCAGCCATGGAACGCAACGGGTTACATTCATATTACGAATCGCAGATTGCATGGCGCTTGGAATCAATCACTTACCGTTTCGCCACGCAAACGTTGCAGGAAGGGCGTCGACGTATCCACACCAAAAGCTGTGAGGCTCCCACAAGTTGCCACCATATGTTGAAACCTGGGAATTGTTTCTACACGCGTGCACGCGCGGTGCGAGACTGTTGACTGTTCTCGAACGCAAACGTTAACCTGCTGATATTAAAGACGTTCCGAATCGGCAAACATGACCGGTCAAAAAACAGCAATCATCGGCTTCGGAAGTCAGGGTCGCGCCTGGGCGCGGAGGCTGTCACGGAGCCGCTTTCGACTCGTTGTTGGACTTCGTCCCGGGAGCAAGTCCCGGCGCGAGGCGCGCAAGCTGGGCTACGAAGTGGACACGCCCGAACAGGCAGTGAAGGGGAGCGCGGTCGTTGCACTCCTGGTTCCCGACCAGGCGGGGCGAAAAGTCTTCATGAACTTGAAGCGGCACATGCAGCCGGATTGCCTCGTTGTATTCGCCGCAGGCTATCCATTGGTCTTCCCCACCCCCTTGAAGGCGGAACAGGATGTGGTACTGGTGGCGCCACACGGACCCGGGAGCGATCTCGAGGCCGGCGGGCGAATGTCGGCGTTTCTGGCTGTGGCCCGAGACCAGACGGGCAGGGCGGGCTCCCGTGCCCGCACCCTGGCACGCAGGCTTGGACTTTCGCCACTCTACGACACCACGCCCAGGCTGGAGGCGCTGGGCGATCTGTTCGGCGAGCAGGCGCTCCTGTGCGGCGGCCTTCTGGGCCTGACGGCGCAGGTTTCGCGCATCATGATTCGAGGCGGCGTTCCGCCCGCGCACGCCTGGCTCGAAACGGTGGGACAACTCGAGCGGCTCACAGGGCTGCTTGCTCGAGGCGGCGTGGAGAAATTCTGGCGGGAGATTTCGGACTGTGCCGCGGCCGGTTCGGCGGCCGCTACCCCGAAACTCTTCGGACCCGCCTTCGAGCGAGCGCTCAAAGGGCTGTGGAAAGACATCGAGTCGGGGCGATTCTCCCGGGGCTTTGAACGATCGGGCCGACCCCGCGCCATGCCCCCGCTCTGGAGAGTGCTGGCGGAGATGGAATCGGCACGCCGGCCCAAAACAAAAAAGGGCGGCCGTGCTGGCCGCCCTGTGAAGAAGCCAAAGAGCTGACGCTTACTGCGGGTTGCCGCTCGACGTGACGACGTACGGCAGGGCCCAGATGATGGCGTCGTAGGTGGCGCCCAGTTCGATCACATCCGGGGCGATCGCATCGATCACGAAATGTCGCCTCGTCTGCGCCGTGGAGAGCGAAGACGGCGTCACCAGAGCATCGCTGTAGAACCCGAGATCCTGATTGGCCATCTCCACGCGCACGGCCTGGTCATCGGACCAGTCATGACGGAACAGCCGGTTGGTGCCCGAGCCCGACTGCACCATGAGATACACCTGTTCGTCCTCTTCGACCGTGACGCGGTTGGCGGGATCGTACAGCGCCATGAAGTTCTGGCTGTCGAAGGTGCGATCCGCGCTCGTGGCGGGATTCACATGCAGCGACGCGAGGTCCAGGTCCGTGGACTCGGGACCGCCGAGAATGTTGGAAATCTCGGTGCTCCGCCAGCCACGATTGGGCGAGCTGGCCGAAAACCATTGCTCGAAGGTGGCGTATTGGGTAAAGACGTCGGTGATCGGCTGCGACGCGCGGGTGTAGTCACCGGTGGAATCGCGGCGCACGATGTGCAGGAAGCCCGAAAACGTACTGCGAACCGTCACGTCCGACCAGGGATAGGTATGGTCCTGATCGACCGGGTGCGTGTTCACCGTGACCTGCCGGCTGGCGCTTGTGTACTGCCGCCACCAGAAACGCGCCTCAGGCGCCGCGGCGCCGGACGCCCCGGACACAGCCGTTGCTGTCGTGTCGGGAACGGTATGCGAAACGACGTCGTGCTGGAACTCCGCCGCCTGGTTGACCAGGTCCGTTACGGCCTGCTGATCGGGTGTTAGGCCTGCTTCATTGACGACCTTGGCTTCGTCGGAGCATCCCACGAACGCAGCGATCAGCGCTACCAGTCCGAGGACGATGAAGACTCGAAGGGTGCGCATGGGTAAGCCTCCTTGCATGGTTCTTTCGATTCCCCCCATTGGAAGTATCGGTGCGGTGTGGTTGTGTCTGTTGCTCGCGACGGCCGATTCGGGTGCGCAATCTTGGGACACATCCGTTGCGGAGGGTGACCGGGTGCTTTCTTCGGCGGTGGCCAACGCCGAAAGTGTGGTGTCCACCGACGACAGTGTGGGACCCCCGCCAGAGGATTCCGTCACGTTTCGTGCGCTGCGCTATGCGCGCTTTCGAGATACGTTGACCGTGCCCGATGTTCCGGAGCTGTTGAAGAGCCATTATGTAACGATCAGCGAAGGCGTGTATGCCAACGCGATCGAGGACTACCGTCACGCCGAGTCTCTCTTTGCGAGTCTGAGCGTGGTGGAGCCCCAGCATCCGATGGGTCCGCTCATGCAGGCCGCCACGCTCAACGTGGAGATGGTGGACAATGAACTGTATTCACGCGAGGAGGAGTTCTGGACTCTGCTGGACATCGCTGAGTCACGCGCGAAGTCCTGGCTGAAGTCGAAGCCAGAGGACGCATGGGCCCTGTGTTGTCTTGGCCATGTGTACGGCTATCGTGCGGTCTGGGAGGGGCGGTTCGGGTCGTGGTTCGCGGCCCTGAAACGGGGGCTCAACGCGAGAGGAGCCTATGAGCGCGCGATTGAGGCGGACTCCACCTGCATGGATGTTTACATCGGCCTCGGCTCCTACCACTACTGGAAGTCGGCCAAGTCGGAGTTCATCAACTGGCTGCCGTTGGTGGTGAAGGATGACAAGACCAAGGGAATCGCGGAAATGCACGTGGCGCTCGAGCGAGGGTGGCTGTCACGAGGCGCGGCGGCGGCGGGCCTGGCGGCCATTCACATGCATCGGAAAATGTACGATTCGGCCCTGGCACTGGCGCGCGAGTGGCAGGCCGTGTACCCCGAAGGGAAGGCGTTTTTGTGGGGGCAGGCGTATGCGCTGTACGCGATGGGTCGGGATTCGGAGGCGCTGGAGGTGTTTGATTCATTGAAGGCGCGGTTGCAGGCGGACTCCGGACAGGGTTGGTACAACTACATCGAAGTGGACTTTCACCGCGCGGAGCTGTTCGAGCGCCTGGGCGATAGCGCGCGGGCGCGGTCCGTGCGGGATACGGTACTTTCGTATCCGGCCTCAGAGGCTGAGATCAAGCGCCAGAAGGACAAGCTGAAGGCGGTGGCGAAGAAGCAGAAATAAATGGGGTCAGAGGCAAATTAATCGCGCGTGCGCCGACGGATGGGCGGCAGGCACCTGTCCGGATTAGTCTGCCACTGACTCCAATTTCAATCCTCCAGCCGCTCCAGCGCCACCTCGGTGTTTCCGTCCGGATCGAGCACCACGCGCACGAGCCAGGCGCGGCAGCACACCTGGCAGTCTTCTTCGTACTCCTGGCGTGTGGCGCCTCCCCAGTCGAGCGCGATCACGTTGGGCTGCCCGCAGTAGGGGCAGATCACGGTGGTTTCGTCGTCCATGGCTTCAGTCATAAACTAGAGTCCACCCCGGCGTCTGCGCTTGTGCTTTTCGCGGTCGCCTCAGATTGGCGCCGCGGGATCGGGCGCCCGTGAGGTGCCACACTCTGCGCTCAACTTTCGGCAGCGAGCGACGTAACTACTCCTCATGCATCTCAAAATCGAGAGCCTCGGGAAGCAATACGGAGGCGGTCTGTGGGGGCTCAGGCAGTTCAGCCTGGACATCGGGCCGGGCGTGCTGGGACTTCTGGGACCCAACGGCGCCGGCAAGTCCACGCTCATGCGCATGCTGGCCACCGTGTCCACGCCGACCGAGGGCGCTGTGTACTGGAACGGTGTGGACATCGCCAGCCACCCCGAGGCGCTGCGATCGGTGCTGGGCTACCTACCGCAGGACTTCGGCGTCTATCCCAACCTCAACGCCTTGGAATTCCTGGAGTACATGGCGGCCGCCAAGGGGCTCGGCCGCAGAGAAGCGAAGTCGCGCATCGACGAACTTCTGCTACTCGTGAACCTCGCCGACGCGCGCAAGCGGCCGCTGGGTGGGTTCTCCGGAGGCATGCGTCAGCGTGTGGGGATTGCGCAGGCGCTCCTGAACAACCCGCAGCTGCTCATCGTGGACGAGCCCACCGCAGGACTCGATCCCGGCGAGCGCGTACGGTTTCGCGATCTGCTCTCGGAGTTGTCCACTCAGCGGATCATCATCCTGTCGACGCACATCGTTTCAGACGTGGAGGCCGTGGCGGGACACATCGCGCTTATCAAGGCCGGCTCGCTGAAGCTCCACGACGAACCGGGGGCGCTTTTGTCCCGCGCCGAAGGCCAGGTGTGGGAGTGGCTCGCGCCGGTCGCCCAGCTGCCGGACCTCCGGAAGCGATTCGCGGTGTCGTCGTCTGTTCACCGGAAGGATGGAGTGACCGTGCGCGTCCTTTCGAACGAACCCCCGGACCCTGCGGCTCGAAACGTGTCGCCGAATCTGGAAGACGTATACCTGCAGGCCATCTGGGAACCGGGAGGAGTGCGCACTTGAGCCTACCGCTCACTCTACGCCTGGCACTGGCCGACTACCGGGAGCGGACGCGCCGGTTCGGGTTTCTACTCACGCTGGGCATCACACTCTGGGCCGCGTACATGTTCGTGCCCCCGAACGGCTCGGTGTACTCCACCCTGCGCATGGGCGAATACCGCGGCGTGTACAACTCGGCCTGGGTGGGCACGCTCGTGGCTCTCGAGACCACGGTCTTTCTCGGCCTCGCTGGTTTCTACCTGGTGAAGAACTCGATCGCGCGGGACATCCGCACGCGGGTGGGGGAAATCCTCGCGGCCACGCGCACGACCAGCGGCCGGTACTTGCTTTCGAAGTTCATCAGCAACCTGGCTGTGCTGGAGACAATCATCGCCGTGAGCATCGTGGCGGCAGGCATCACCCAGCTGATTCGGGGCGAATCCACGCAGATCGACCTGGTAGCTCTGGTGCTTCCATTCGTGCTGTTGTCCCTGCCCATGATGGCGCTGGTGGCCGCGTTGGCCGTGTTGTTCGAAACCGTGCGCTGGCTGCGCGGCGGCTTCGGGAACGTGGTGTACTACTTCCTGTGGACTGCGCTTCTGATCGCGGGCATGCCCGGCAAGGGCGGTTCAGGTGGTGTGGCCGATCCGACGGGCACGATGCTGGCCATGGAGCAGATTGGGTCGGCGTGCCAGACGGCCTTTCCGGAGTTCGATCCGGATCGCGACGGGGTGTCGCTGGGCGTCAATATCCGCGGGGACGGAGAGCGGGTGAATCTCTCGACCTTCGAGTGGCATGGAGTTGAATGGGACGCCCGGTCCACGGGCACCCGCCTCATGTGGCTGGGGCTCGCGTTTCTGCTGGTGCTGCCCGCACGGGCGCTGTTCGACCGCCAGACCTTCTCCGCGCCTGCCGGACGCGCCAAGAAGAAGGGCGCAACGGCGGCGGCTGCCGATGAGGACACCGGCCAGGGGAACGGCCAGACTGACATCGCGCCAGGCGCGGGGCGCGTCGGCAGCTCTTTCCTGTCGGCCGCCACGGCTGGGGCCGGGCGCTGGCGATTCGCCGGG
>Ga0105347_1000404_pt1 | contig 20673 bp, 18 predicted proteins | sample EasRivMeERMLT890_FD_89677 | JGI IMG/M metagenome (GOLD analysis project Ga0105347, IMG submission 89677) | Soil microbial communities from meander-bound floodplain in the East River, Colorado, USA - East River MetaG ERMLT890 | ecosystem: Environmental > Terrestrial > Soil > Floodplain | place... | reverse complement strand
GTTCTCCTTTTATCGGAGAACGAACAGGGGCGCGATATAGTTCTATTAGTTCAGTGTCAGGACACTAGTTGAACGTCACCAGATGGTCGTGGCTCAGCGTCGTGGTCGAGACCTTCTCGACACGGCGCTTCTCCCGGACCGCCACCACCTCGTCCGCGCTCAGCGACACCGTGTGGGAGTGGGTGGCCGAACCCTTGATATCCAGCACGAGGGCCCCTCCCGCGCTGAGCTCGGCCGCGGTGATCTCCGCCCGGTGGGTCGGGTCCCCGGCGACCTGTCCGCACGCGTAGCCCGGCGCGCACGTGGCCGCCGGCGGTGGTGTCGCCGCGGGCGGCGGGGGAGCCGCGGCCGGGCTGCTTCCGCCGCCACCGCCACAGCCCGTGATGGTGATGGTGGCTCCGCCCAGGAGTGCGAGCGCCGTTAACGCCGTGATCTGCCGTCGATCCAGGTCCACGGGCGCCGGCATTGTCACGGGCCCAGACGGCTCCCGGCCGATTTTCTTCTTCAAATCCCGGCTCCTTCGTTGGAGGAAAGAGGCCGAGATACTACGCCGCGCAACGGCAATCTCCAACACTGCGCAAGCTTGGGCACGCTCCCGCCCCACCCCTAATTGAAGGTGACGTCGTGGTTGTGAAGCAGGGCGGTGGTCGATCTCGCCTGCACGCGCTGTCCGGCCCGGATGGCCGCGATCTCGGCCGCCGTGAGCGAGACGAGGTGGCCATGGTCCGCGACCCCCCGGATGTCGAGGTTGAGGTCGCCGCCCGCGGCGAGCTCGGCGGCGGTGATCACCGCGCGATGCTGGGGGTCGTTGGCCTGTCCCGTGGCGGCGCCGCCGGGCGCAACGCCGCTGAACGTCACGAGATGATAGTGCTGGGCCTCGAGCGTGGACGCCGCCTGGACGCGCTCCCCGCGCCCGGTCCCTTTGTGCCGTCATGTGCCGCCGAGGCTAGGCCGGCGGAGCCGTGGAGTCTCAGGGAGTGCGCAGGGTTTCCTCAGGTTCTCGCGGCCGTGTGCCCCCCCCCGGCGGCCGCGAAGGAACGTGCCGTTCGTGATCAGCGGCTGACGGTCTGCGAAGGAAACCGATGCGACGTGAGCCCCTTGCCTTCCTCGACCGTGACGTAGCGGTCGGCCGGGAGGTCGCGAAGCACCTGGCGCTCGCCGCTCGGCCAGAGGATCTCGAGTGAGTCCACCTTTGCGCGCGGCCAGGCCGAACAGGATCCGCGGGTCCTGCGAGGAGCAGTAGCTGAGCCCGCCCTTGGCCTGGTCGTGGCTCACGAGCGGGCCGGCGGTGAGCTTCAGGCTCGCGCCCGTGCCGTCGCGGACGCTCTTCGTGCCTACGAGCCGGATCCCGATCCAGTGCCGGCCGGGGGCGCCGGAGTTCCGAAACAGCTGCTTCGCGCCCTGGTTCGCGACCCCGGCCTTGTCCGTCACGTCCTCGAGGCGGTACGTGGACGTCCGGGGCGCGTGGCCCGAGCGCCGGGCGGCCGCGTCCATCGACGCCTTCCGGAGTTGACGCCTCGGGCATACTGCGGATATGAGGCAGGTCACCCTGGCGCTCCTGGTCGCGCTGGGCTCTCCCGGATTCGGCGAGGGCCCTCCACCCCAGTCGTCGCCGGTCCTGGCGGCGCAGTACCCCTGCGATCAGGGGATCGCGGGCGATCCCGCGGTGGTCTTCGCGGAGAACTTCGAGGAGGGCTCGGTCCCCGCGGTGATCGCGCGCTACGACGACTTCAAGAACCCGCCGGGGATGGCCCTCGTCGCCGACGTGCCCGCCCAGAGCTGCGGCGCGGCGTCGATGCGGCTGACAGCGGGCGGCCCGGTCAGCGCCACCGACCTCTACAAGCTGCTCGCGAACAACGACGAGCTCTACGTGCGCTGGTACGTCAAGTACCAGGCCGGCGTCCCCTGGCACCACAGCGGCGTCTGGTTCGGGGGCTACAACCCGCCCCTCCCCTACCCGAATCCCCAGGCGGGCACCCGGCCGAACGGGGACGACCGGGTCTCCTTCGCCCTCGAGCCGGTGTGGGGAATCGGCGCTCCCAACCCGCGCCTCGACTTCTACAACTACTGGATGAAGATGCACACCTGCTCCGCCTGCGGGGGCTTCTACTGGGGGAACGCGCTCGTGAGCCGCCAGTCCTTCACCGCCGACGACGACCAGTGGATGTGCCTCGAGGTCCACGCCAGGCTCAACCCCGACCCCACGTCTGGCGCGGGCGCCGTGCTCGAGGTCTGGAAGAACGACGCCCTGGTGCAGCGGTTCGCCGATCAGAAGGGCCGCGGGTACTGGGTGCAGGACCATTTCTGCCCGGCGAGGGCCGACGGCACGCAGTGTACCGACTACCCGCCGCCGCCTGGCACCCCGATGGTTCGCCTCGATCTGCAGACGCGGATCACGACCGCGCTTCAGCTCAACAACTTCTGGCCGCAGAACTACATCACCAACCCCGCCGTGGGCAGCCTGTGGCTCGACGACATGGTCCTGGCCAAGGTGCGCATCGGCTGCATCCGCTAGCCGAGCCCGGTCACGTGCACGTGCACTCGGGCAGGTCACGAAATTGCGTATTCAGCGGCCCCGTGCGGTCGCGGGAAACCGGTAGGGCGTGATCCCCTTGCCCTCCTCCACGGTGATGTACCGGTCGGCCGGGATGTCGCGGATCACCTGCCGCTCCCCGCTCGGCCATAGGATCTCCAGCGCGTCCACCTTGGCCTGCTCGCCCAGGCCGAACAGGATCCGTGGGTCCTGTGATGAGCAGTAGCTGAGCCCGCCCTTGGCCTGGTCGTAGCTCACGAGCGGGCCGGCGGTGAGCTTCAGGCGCGCGCCCGTGCCGTCGCGGACGCTCTTCGTGCCCACGAGCCGGATCCCGATCCAGTGCCGGCCACGGGCGCCGGAGTTCCGGAACAGCTGTCCCTCCTGTCCGTTGTTGCCGACGAGCAGGTCCGGGAACCCGTCGTTGTCGTAGTCGCCCACGGCCAGGCCGCGGCTCACGCGCGGGGCCAGGAAGCTGGCGGGCTGCGTGGCGGTCACGTCCGCGAAGCGCCCCCCGCCCAGGTTCCGGTAGAGCTTCTTGACCTCGGCGTGCGTGACGCCCGCGTGGTAGATCGCGATGTTGTCGAGGATGTGGCCGTTCACCACCACGAGGTCGCGGTTGCCGTCGTTGTCGGCGTCCAGGAACTGGGCCCCGAACCCGCTGTTCATGATGGTGGTGGCGCCCAGCCCCGAGGTGATCGTAGCGTCGGTGAACAGGCGCTTCCCCTCGTTGACGTACAGGCGGTTGAGCTCACCGTCGAGGTGGCTCACGTACAGGTCGATGTCGCCGTCGCCGTCGATGTCGCCCGCGCCCGCGCTCATCCCCGCCTCCGCCTTGCCGTCGTCGCTGAAGCCGGCCCCCGAGGTGTAGCTGGCGTCCTCGAAGGTCCCGTCGCCCTTGTTGAAGTAGATGAAGTTGCGTTGCGTGTCGTTGGCGATGAACACGTCGGTCCAGCCGTCGCCGTCCAGGTCGGCCAGGGCCACGGCCAGGCTCTTGCCGTCGGGGTTGACGAGCTTCGCCGCCGCGGTGACATCGGTGAAGGTGCCGTCGCCCTTGTTGCGGAAGAGCCGCGGCGAGGTCCCGGGGAAGCTGTCGGGATGGCAGTAGGCGCGCAGCTCCGGCGTGGGATCGCCGCACACGACGTTGCGCTCCACGTCGTATTGCACGTAGTTGGCCACCAGCAGATCGAGCTTGCCGTCGTGGTCGTAGTCGAACCACCCGGCCGCCGTGGCCCAGGCGCCCGCGTTCGCCACCCCGGCCTTCTCCGTCACATCCTCGAAGCCGCCCTTGCCGGTGTTGCGGTACAGCAGCGACCGGCGGTAGCCGGACACGTAGAGGTCAGGGTAGCCGTCGTTGTCGTAATCGCCCGCGGCCGCGCCGAAGAAGAAGTGGCCGGGGCCCACCGCCAGCCCGGCCTTCGCCGTCACGTCGGTGAACGTGCCGTCGCCGTTGCTGCGATAGAGGGCGGGCTGGGGGGGCGTGGCCGGCTTGAAGTGCGGGGTGGCGCCGCTGTTGGCAAAGAACGCGTCGAGGAACCCGTCCTGGTCGTAGTCCAGCCAGCCCACCCCGGCGCCCATAGTCTCCAGGTAGAGCTTCTCCCTCGAGGCCGCGCGCTCGTGCCGGAAGGCGATGCCGGCCGCCCGGGTCACGTCCTCGAAGCGCACGTCGAAGGACGCCTTCGGCGCGGCACCCAAGATGGCGATGGCGGCGGCGGCGGCGAGCGCGCTCCTCACGGCAGCCGCTTGGCGAGCGCGAGCGCCTGCGCGTAGCTCTCGTCGCCCGGGTCCAGGGCCACCGCCTTCTCGAGGGCCTCGATCGCGCTCTTCCGCTGGTCGAGCCCCAGATAGACCTGGCCCAGCACGTAGAGAGCCTCCGCGTCCAGCGGGTTGATGAGCGTCGTCTGGATGAGCGCGTCCCGCGCGCCCGGGAGGTCGTCCTGCTTCGCGAGGATCCGGCCTCGCACGTAGAGGGCGTCCGACCGATAGGGGTTGTGCTTGAGCGCGAGGTCCACCGCCTCCCGGGCCACGTCGTAGTGGCCGGCCGAGAAATGGATCTTGGCGAGCAGCGTGTAGGCGGCGTCGCTCTGCGGGTCCTGCTTCAGGGCCCGCTCCAGGAGGGCCAGCGCCTCGTTGGGCCGGCCCCCGCGGGCGTGCTCCGCCGCCTCGCGGACCAGGTGGTCGGACTGGACGCGGCTCTCGCGCGCGGCCTGGTCCTTCCGGGCCAGCTCGGCGAAGCGCTGGCGGACGCGTGCCGCCTCGTCCGCGCGGCCCGCGCAGAGGTAGGCCCGGGCCAGCATCGAGACGGACTCCGTGTTGTTCGGCTCGGCCGCGACGATCTTCTCGAGGTGAAGGGCGCCCTCCGCGCAACGGCCGGCGCGCACGAGGATGCTGGCCAGGAGGAAGCGGCCCCTCGTGTTCCCGGGCTCCAGGGCCACGACCCGTTCCGCATCGGGCAGCGCATGCGACACGTCGTTGCGCTCCGCGTAGATCGACGCGCGCAAGTGGCGGGCCAGCGCGTTCTCCGGCTCCTGGGCGATCGCCCGGTCGAGCTCCACGAGGGCGCGGTCGTCCTCGCCCCGTGCCTTGTGGACGCTGGCCATGAAGACGCGGGCGGCGACGCTCTGTGGATCGGCGCGGAGGGCGGCCTGCAGGGGGACCTCGGCCTCGTCGTACTTCTGGAGCTGGATGAGGATCCGGCCCAGGGCCACCAGCGGGGCGGGGTGGTCGGGATGGGCCTGGGCCGCGGCCTGGAGCACGCGCTTCGCCTCGTCGAAGTTGGCCATCTCGCGGTAGCACTCGGCCAGGCCGAGCCGGGCCAGCTCGTGGTCCGGCGCCAGCTCCAGCGCCTTGCGGAACGCGGCGATGGCGTCGGGCATCTCGCGGGCCGTGCGATGCGCCTCCCCGAGCTCGGTCCACAGCGCGGCGTCCCCAGGCGCTGCCGCCACCGCCTCGCGGTAGCGCGCGATCGCCTCCGCCGTCCGCCCCTCGGCCAGGAGCGACCGCGCCTGGGCGGCGGGGGCCGGCGGCGGGGGGGGATCGGCCCGGGGTGACGCCGGCGTGGCGATGCACACCTGGGCCAGGGCCACGAGCGTCACCAGCCGCCCCGCTCCTCGACCGCTCCGCACCGGGAAATTATACGAGGGGTACACTACGCCGATGCGCGCCGGGATCCTCGCGTCGGCACTGGTGCTGCTGTCTCCGTCTTTCGCGGCCGCCAAAGACCTGACCCTGGACGACCTCGGCACGCCCTCCGCGGTGTTCGTCAAGGACGGCCGGCCGGTCACCTTCGCCCTGCTGGGCCTCATCGAGTTCAAGACCCTCGACGAGCTGTTCGCCTACATCGACCGCGAGGCCGGACGCTGGTCGTTCCCGAGCGCCGCCGCCCGGCAGGCGTTTGGCGACGGCCTGCTGCGGCGCGGCGTGGAGAGCCGGCTGGTCTCGATGACCTACGAGAAGCCGCTCGAGCTGCTGCTGACACACACCCGCGAGGAGCTGGAGGACGCGGTCGCCGGCCGGCCCGCCCGCACGTCGCCGGTCTTCACGGGACGGAGCTGGCGGTTGGAGCCGGGCACCTACCGGCAGGCGTTCGTGGACGTCCGGCAGCGCTGGAAGACGTCGCTGAACTGCTGGAGCGCCGCGCCCACCATCCCCGCGCGGGTCCTCTCCAACTGGTACCCGATCGAGGAGGGCATCGAGCTCCATGGCGCGGTCTACGACTCCACCGAGCACTTCTGGCAGGCCGTGAAGTTCCATCCGGACGTGCGCAACGCCGACCTCTTGGCGGTGCTCGACGAGATGATGTCCCGCGACTGGAAGCCCTGGGTAGAAGGGCTGGCCGGCGATCAGGAGCGCTACTTCGCCCACGCCTACGCGATCGAGTTCCTCCGCGCGAACCTGACGCCGGAGAAGCTGCGCTGGTTCCGCGACGAGTTGGGCCGGCTGCCCGCGTCGGAGGGCGCCCGGGAGGCGCAGCAGCGGCGCGGCCAGAAGTTCCGGTTCACCGCCCTGCAGGAGAAGATCTTCTGGGGAGACCTCGCCGACACCTTCCACCTGATCTGGTTCTTCGACCGCGCGGCGCTGCCCGCCCTGTCCCGGCACCACTTCGACGGCGTGTACCTCGGCGAGCGCCGGATGGGCTTCATCAGCCCCGAGTTCCAGGCCCTCATGCTCGAGATCTGGCGCACGAAGTTCCTGGAGATGCCGCGGTTCGGGGAGGTGATCCGCTTGATTCCGCTCACGGTGAAGCTGGACCACTTCCTGAACGACGGCGACTCTCCCGACATCCCCATCCCGGTGTACGTGTCCTACCTCAACGAAATCCGCCAACTGGCGCTGGCATCGAAGCCCCGCTGACTCGACGACAGGCTCTGCAGGCTTGACTCGGCTCTCGCGGGGCCATTAGGATACGCGCAATTTTCGTTCCGCCGTCGAGATTTATGGATACAGCGTCCGGATGCGGTGACGCAGTCTCGTGCCGGCGGCCGCGCGCGGCGGCGCGCGCCATCGTCTCCCTCCTGACCGCGGTCACCACCGTGGGTTTCGCCGGCCGGGCCGAGGCCCAGGCGGCGCGGCGCGCCGTCCTCATCGACACCGATCCCGGGACGGACGACGCGATGGCGATCCTGCTGGCCCTCAACTCTCCCGAGGTGGACGTGCGGGCCTTCACGGTGGTGGGCGGCAACGTCCCGCAGGCGCAGGCCCTGGAGAACGCCCTGCGCCTCGTGTCCCTGGCGGGGCGGTGCGACATCCCTGTAGCCCGGGGTGCGGCGCGGCCCCTGGCCCAGCGCCTCATCACCGCCGAGTTCGTGCACGGGCAGAACGGGATGGGCAACATCGAGCTGCCCGCCTCGCGTTGCACGGCGGACCAGCGCTTCGCGCCTGACCTGATCATCGAGATGGTCCGCGCCATGCCGGGCCAGCTCACACTGGTCCCCGTGGGGCCGCTCACCAACATAGCCTTGGCCGTCCTCAAGGACCCGGGCATCGTGCCCCTGGTGAAGGAAGTCGTGATCATGGGCGGCTCCATCACCGAGGGCAATGTCACCGCGGCCGCGGAGGCGAACATCTACAACGATCCCGAGGCGGCGCAGGTCGTGTTCCAGGCGGGCTGGAAGGTCACCATGGTGGGCCTCGACGTCACCCACAAGACCAACTTCGGCCCCGTCCACCTGGAGCGGCTGGCGAAGACCCACGGCACCCAGAACGACTTCGCCGCGCGCGTGATGGGCTTCCTGGTCGACTTGACCAAGAAGTTCGGCGGCGAAGGCACACCCATGCACGACCCGCTGGCCATGGGCGTGGCCATCGATCCTTCCTTCGTGAAGACCAGGCAGATGCGGGTCGACGTCGAAACGCGCGGGGAGTTCACGCGCGGGGCCACGGTGGGCAACCGCAACAACGTCGTGGAGCACAACGAGCTCAAAGGGGACCGCTACGTGATGACCGGCATCGACCGCGTGGAGCCCAACGCCTGGGTGGCGGTGGAGGTCGACGCGGAGCGGTTCATGTCCTTCTTCATCGATCGGTTGGCTGGTAAGTGATCGGCGTTTAGCAGGAGGAGAAATGAAGCGAAGGTTCTTGGCAGCAACTCTCGGCGCGGTGCTGGCCTGGTCGGCCCCGGCCGGCGCGCAGACGCTGGAGAGCGCACAGATCCGCGGGATCGTTTACGACGAGACCAAGGCGGCGCTGCCGGGCGCGACGGTCACCTTGACCAACGCCGCCACGGGCTTCACGCGCACCGTGACCACCAACACCGACGGCGCGTACACCTTCGCCCAGGTGCCGAGCGGGACCTACACCATGCACGCCGAGCTGTCCGGCTTCGCGCCCACGCAGGTGACGGGGCTGGTGGTCAACATCGGCGCAGCCGTCACCTACGACATCACGATGGGCCTGGCGGGGCAGAAAGAGACGGTCATGGTGGAGGCGTCGGGGGCCGGCATCGACACCAGCTCCGCGGGGGTGAGCCAGCTCATCAACGAGCAGGCCATCGCGAACCTGCCCCTCTCCGGCCGCGACTTCCGTGACCTGGCCCAGCTCAGCCCCTCGGCCCAGGTGGTCCCCGGCCTGCGCGGCGGCATGCGCCTGGGGGGCCAGCAGAGCGACTACACCGGGCTCAGCATCGACGGCGCCGACTCCCGGGACAACTTCTTCGGCGAGTTCTTCGGCTCCCTGGAGACCAAGAACTTCACCATCCCCCTGGAGGCGGTCCAGGAGTTCCAGGTCGTCACCAACGGCTTCGCCCCGGAGTTCGGGCGCTCCACCGGCGGCCTCTTGAACGTGGTGACGAAGTCGGGCACCAACACCCTGCACGGCAGCGGCCACTACTTCTACCGCGGGAAGGACCTCACCAAGGACGACGCCCTGGGCACGCCACCCAACATCGACAGCCAGCACCAGTTCGGCGCCTCCATCGGCGGCCCCATCGCCAAGGACAAGCAGTTCTTCTTCCTGGCCTTCGACGTCCAGCGGCAGCACGGGCCGCTCGTCACCCAGTTCGCCCGCGACGTCAGCGGCGTGGGCGCGCCGGAGTTCGGCATCGCCGACCTGTCCGACCTGGAGGGCGCGCACACCCAGTTCGTGAACCTCTTCACGATCCTGGGGCGGTACGACCTGCAGCTGGGGGCCAACGACCGCATCAGCATCCGCAGCTTCTACACCCAGAACAAGACGGACGGGTTCACAGGCGGGCGCGGGCAGAACCAGATCCAGGCCGACTTCGGCAACACCGAGAACTTCGAGAACTCGGGGCACAACTCCGTCGTCACCTGGAACAAGGTCCTGTCCGGGGGCAAGGCCTTCAACGAGCTGAAGGTCTCGTACTACGACTCCAAGCGTCCGCGGCAGCCCAACAGCACCATCCCCGAGATCAACATCGCCGACACGGGGACCTTTGGACAGCGGTTCTTCCTCCCCATTGACGGCAACCAGGACAAGCTCACCGTCCAGGAGAACTTCCAGTACGTGTTCGGAAACCATGACGTGAAGTTCGGCGCCGACATCAACGCCTACTCCACCCGCAACAACCTGTTCTTCGGCTGGTCGGCGGGCGCCTATAACTTCGCCACCCTGGAGGACTTCGAGGCCAAGCAGCCCTTCGCGTTCATCCAGGGATTCGGCTTCAACGGCCTCCCCTACCAGCAAGCCGCCTTGAGCGAGGAGCGCTCCCGCCAGACGGGCTACGGCTTCTACGCCCAGGACAAGTGGCAGGTCTCGCGGAACTTCACCCTGACCTACGGCCTGCGCTACGACGGCACCACCAACCCGGAGGCGCGGTCGCAGATCCAGGGGCAGCGCGTGTACTCGGGGGTGGAGCCCGACATCACCATCGGCGCCCCGCCCCAGGGCCCGCCCAGCGACTGGAAGCAGTTCGGGCCCCGCGTCGGCGCCGCCTACTCCTTCGACATCGGGAACAGGCCCGCGGTCATCCGCGCGAACTGGGGCTACTACTACGCGCAGATCCCGCCCATCTTCTTCACCACACCGGGGGAGAACCCGACGGGGGTCAACTTCTGCTTCTTCAACCCGGCCTGCTTCCCCCCGGGCGGCTACCCCAACTTGAACCCCGACTCCGTGCCCGGGCCGCCGGCGGGAGGCGTCTTCGACGCCAACTACGACGACCCCGAGCTGCGCAACCCCCGGGTCATGAACACGACCGCCACCCTGGAGCTGAACCTGTCGCGGAACTACACGTTCTCCACCACGTACGTGTGGGCGAAGTCCAGCTTCCTTCGCTCGGGCGGCTTCAGCAGCACGCAGTGGAATCGCAACTTCGTCAAGGAAGGCGAGGACCAGTTCGGGCGCGCCATCCTGGGAGGGCCCCTGGACGACACGATCGCCAAGGCCTTCGCCAACGGCAGCTCCAGCCGGGGGAACTTCCACCAGGTGGTGGTCAACCTGACCCGCCGCTTCGCGGACGGCTTCCAGTTCTTCGTCAACTACGCGTGGTCCCAGAACAAGGACAACGCGGCGAGCGAGCGCGACACGGACACCTTCTTCTCGCATCAGGATCCTTTCGACATCGAGCTGGACTACGGGCGCAACGGCCTGGACATCCCGCACCAGTTCAAGGCCTCCGCCACCGCCGAGCTGGGCGGCGGGTTCCGCATCGGCGGGCTGTTCATAGCCCGCAGCGGGGTGCCCTACCCGGCCTACATCCTGGAGGACACCAACGGCGACGGCGTCGGCAACGGCAACATCGGCCTCAGCAACGACCGCCCGGTGGTGAACGGCAATTCGCTGCTCGAGCGCTACCCGGCGCGGCAGCCGTCCTTCTACCAGCTCGACCTGCGGCTCAGCAAGGAGTTCGGCTTCGGGGACGGGCGCGCGGTGGAGGTGCTGGCGGAGTTCTTCAACGTGTTCAACAAGGACAACCTGTTCTCCAACCCGAGCGTGTCGGCCATCGTGCCCGCCGAGCTGGACCGCGTGCCCGAGCCCGGCGACTGCTTCGCGGCGGGCGGCTGCGGCGCCGGCGGCAGCCCCGCGTACAGGACCCTCGACCAGATCTCGCCGGGGAGCACGCCCTTCGCGGTGCAGCTGGGAGCGAGGTTGCGCTTCTAGTGCTTCGTCGGTCGTTCCTGAGGGCGACGGGGAGCGCGGCTGCGCTCCCCGTCGTTTTTCGGGCCCTCGCGGCCCGGGGTGACGCAGTCATGAGGTCCGACGCGCTCCGCTGGCCGAAGCCCATCGGCAGTCCCGTGCTCGACAGCCTGCGCCCGGTGATCGAGGGCTCGCGCCACGTCCGGACCGACGTCGCGAGGATCGCCGAGGTGGCCCGCTGGATGGCCTACGAGGAGCTGCCCGTACCGCAGTTCAGCCTGCCCTTCGGCCTGGACAAGGAGCGGGAGCAGGCCATCGACTTCACGATGGTCACGACGGTGGTCAACACCGCCTTCAGCGACTTCAAGACGGGCGTCAAGTTCCAGACCGACTACCAGGGCCAGACCTGGTCCGATTCCGAGGCCATGGTCGCGTGTTTCAAGCGCGCCATGGACCAGGGGATCCCCGTTCTCGACGGCCGCCACCTGGCCCGCCTCACCCGTGAGGACCTGGCCAGGATCTTCACCGGGAACATCGAGATCCCCATGCTCGACGAGAAGCTGGCCTGCCTGCGCGAGGCGGGCAAGGTGCTCGAGCAGCGCTACTCCGGCTTCTTCCACAACTTCATCGCCTCCTGCCCGCCCCGCCTCTACGACGGCGGGCGCGGCCTGCTGGACCGCCTCGTCACGGAGTTCCCGCGGTTCAACGACACGAGCCCCTACCGCGGGCACGAGGTGAAGCTCTACAAGCTGGTGCAGCTCGGCTTCTGGGCGCTCTACGCGGGGCTCAAGCGCGCGGGCGGGTTCCGGATCGACGACATCTCTTCCATGACCGCCTTCGCCGACTACATCGTCCCCGTGGCCCTACGCGTGATGGGAATGCTCGTCTACACGCCCGAGCTGGAGGAGAAGATCCGCACGCGGCAGCTCCTGCCGCGGGACGGCGAGGAGGAGGTCGAGATCCGCGCGCAGATGCTCTACGCCAGCGCGCTCCTGACCGAGGACGTCAACGCCCTGCGCCCGCCCGAGCTCCGGGTCATCATCCCGCAGGTGGACGCGCGGCTCTGGCTCAACTACCACACGACGCACTGGCCGCACCACCTGACCCGTACGATCATGTACTGACGTGAAAGGCCCTCTCCGCCGCCTACCGCACCTGGCGGGGCTGCTGGTCCTCGGCTCGGCCTTCTGGGCCAGCACCGAGGAATGGAGGCCGCGCCACGCGTTGATCCCGCCCAGCGGGGTGCTGAACCTGGGCGCGATCCCGCCCCCGGACGAGGTGATGCTCCCCGGCCCGGGCGATCCCGCGGGTCAGCCCGCGTGGCTCTCCGGCTTGAAGCAGTGGCGCGCCGAACGCCTGACCCGGCTGCGGTACGACGGCCGCGAGTACGACCGGCCCGAGCTCCAGTGGACCCGGCGCGTCGTCTCGCAGAACCAGGTGCTCGTCTGGGACCGCACGTTCTACGACCCCGAGCAGCGCCGGTACACGGTGGACCGCTACCTGGCGGACGTGGAGTCGCGCCTGGGGCCCATCGACGCGGTCCTGATCTGGCACGTGTACCCCAACCTCGGCGTGGACGACCGCAACTCGTTCGACCTCCTGCGCGACCTGCCCGGCGGCGTCCCCGCGCTCAAGGGCGTCGTGGACGAGTTCCACCGCCGGGGCGTGAAGGTCTTCTTCCCGATCCTGGCCTGGGACACCAGCACGCGTCCCGAGGGCCGGCCCGCGTGGACGGCTCTCGTGGAGGTCCTCGAGGAGATCGGCGCCGACGGGATCAACTTCGACACGCTCGAGTCGGCGCCGGTGGAGTTCCACAGGGCAGCCGAGACCGCGGGCCACCCGCTCGCACTGGAGCCGCAGTTCTCCATACGCGACGAGTCGATCCAGTGGAGCACGCTGAGCTGGAGCGACTGGGTCACCTGGGAGGACCTTGCCTACCCGTTCGTGCCCATGGTGAACAAGGTCCGGTGGCTGGAGCCGCGCCACATGGTGAACGTCACCGACCGCTTCACGCGCGACAAGAGAAACAGCCTGCAGCACGCGCTGTTCAACGGCATCGGCTACGTCACCATGGAGAACCTCTGGGGCTTCTGGTACGGGATGACGCCCCACGACGCGGAGGCGGTCCTGCGCATCACGCGCCTCGAGCGCGCGCTGGCCGACGAGCTGGTGCGCCCCGACTGGGAGCCCCACGCACCGACCCTGCAGGCCGGGGTCTACGCGAGCAGGTTCCCGGGGCCCGAGCGGACGCTCTGGACCGTCGTGAACCGCAACGAGTACGCGGTGTCGGGCGAGCAGCTGCGGGTACCGGCCAGCGCGGGCTTGCGTTACTACGACCTGTGGCGCGGCGCCGAGCTGACGCCCGCCGTCGCCGGAGAAACGGCCACCCTGAGCTTCGCCATGGAGGGCCTGGGCTTCGGCGCCGTCCTCGTGACCGGCGAGCCGGCCCTTCCGGACGCAGTGAAGGACCTGCTCGTCACCATGGCCGAGCGCTCGAAGCGTCCGCTCGGCTCGTACTCCCGCGAGTGGAAGGCGCTGCCGCAGACCCTGGTCGAGATCCCGAAAACGAAGGCGGTCGATTCCACGCCGGAGGGGATGGTCCGCGTCCCGGCGGGCGACTACGACTTCGTGGTCCGCGGGATCGAGATCGAGGGCGGCAACGACGCCGGCGTGGACGTGCAGTATCCGTGGGAGGACGCGCCCCGGCGCCATCACCGCCGCCGCATGCGCATCGGGAGCTTTTTCATCGACCGGACGCCCGTCACGAACCGCGAGTTCAAGCGTTTCCTGGATGCGACCGCCTACCGCCCGCAGGACGACCACAACTTCCTGCGCGACTGGCAGGGCGGGTCCTTCCCGGAGGGCTGGGCCGACAAGCCCGTGACCTGGGTCTCGATCGAGGACGCGCGCGCCTACGCGGCCTGGGCGGGCAAGCGGCTGCCCCACGAGTGGGAGTGGCAGTACGCGGCGCAGTCGGCGGACGGCCGGCTGTATCCGTGGGGGAATGAATGGAACCCGGCCATGGTTCCGTCACCCGACCGCGGGCCGACACGGCGTCCGCCGGCCGACGTCACCGCGTCCCGCCAGGGCGCGAGCCCCTTCGGGGTGCTGGACATGGCCGGGAACGTCTCGCAATGGACCGACGAGTTCCGTGACGACCACACCCGGGCGGCCATCGTCCGCGGCGCGGCCTCGTACCAGCCGCTGGGCTCGGTCTGGTACTTCCCGCAGACCTATCGGTTGGACGAGCACCAGAAGTACCTCTTGATGTCGCCCGGCCGCGACCGGGCCGGGACCATCGGCTTCCGTCTCGTCATCGACGCGCGGTAGGAGGGATCGAATGAAGCGGCCCACTCTGATCGGCATGCTGTGGATGTCGGCTCTCGTCGCGAGCACGGCCCGGGCCCAGGCCCGGCGCCCGGTGATCATCGACCAGGACTGCCGGGGACCGGCCACCACCGACCTGCTCTCCACGCTCGCCCTCGTCCAGTCGCCGGACACCGACGTGCTGGGGGTCACGGTGGTGAGCGGCGACCAGTGGCGCGACGAGGAGGTGGCCCACACCCTGCGGCTGCTGGAGATCGTGGGGCGCACCGACATACCGGTCGTTCCCGGAGCGGTCTTCCCCCTCATCAACCGCAAGGAGGAGATCGCGCGCTGGGAGAAGCTGCACGGCCGCGTGGGCTACCAGGGTGCGTGGAACGAGAAGCCGCCAGCCCCGTACACGGGCGTGTGGGCCAACCGCGGGTACCTGGGGCCCTTCGAGATGCCGGAGATGCCCGAGGGCAGCCCGACCACGAAGCCCGCGGCCGAGGACGCCGCGCACTTCCTGATCCGCATGGCCCGGGCCCGCCCGCACGAGATCACGCTCTACGTCGGCGGCCCCTTCACCAACGTCGCGCTGGCCCTGGCCATCGACCACGAGTTCCCGACGCTGATCAAGGAGCTGGTGGTCATGGGGGCCAGCGTGCGGCCGGTGGCCGACGGCACGCCCCTGGCCGACTCCGTGATGCACCAGCCACGCCGCGAGTTCAACTACTGGTGGGACCCCGAGGCCACGCGCATGGCGCTGCGGGCCCCGTGGCCGAAGGTGACCGTCACCACCGTCGACATCTCGGTCAAGACCCGACTCTCCAAGGCGCTGATCGAGGAGATCGGAAAGGCGAGGACGCCGGCCGCGCAATACGTCGGCAAGTGGGCGGACGAGCAGCTCATGTGGGACGAGATCGCGGCCCTGGCCTGGCTCGACCCCAGCCTCATCACCAGGCAGCGGCCGGTCTTCATGGACATCGACATCGACCACGGGGCGGGCTACGGCAACACGCTGACCTGGGCCGAAGGCAGCAACCCGGGCCTGGGCGAGCAGAAGGTCATCATCCAGGAGGACCTGGACCTGCCGCGCTTCTACAAGATGTTCGTGGAGCTGATGACGAGGCCGACGCCCGCACGATCTCGCTGAGGTCCTCGGGCGTCACCCGCCGAGCAGTGACTCCACGCACTCCGAGAGGTCGCGGCGACCGCTGCGGCCGGCCCCGAGGCTGTGAGGTAGGCGCGCGACTGCGCGCCGGCGCGCGTACGCAGCCAGCACCTCCCGCAGCAACTCCGCCGTCGCCTTGCCCTCGCGCCGCGCCAGGGCCTTCAACCGGCGGTAATCGGCCGAGGGCAAGTACAAGGTCGTCTTTGTAAGGACCGACATATGGCTACCATGTATGGCCACTGGACCCCTGTCAAGGACCGGATATCCGGATCGCCGGTCCAGATGACCGCGCGTACTAAGACAGCGGGCTGTGCTCGAGGACGAGCAGGCCCACGGAGATCGCGGCCAGCATGTACATGACCGGGTGCACCTCGCGGCGCCGCCCCGCGAGGCAGTACAGGCCCACGTGCGAGATGAAGCCCCACAGGATGCCCTGTGTGATCGAGAAGGTGAGGGGAATGAGAACGATGGTCAGGAACGCGGGCAGGCCCTCCTCCAGGCGCGCGAAGTCGATGGCGGCCACGCTCTTGAACATGGCGGCCCCGATCAGGATCAGGACGGGCGCGGTGGCGTAGGCCGGGACCATCCCGGCCAGCGGGGCCAGGAAGAAGCAGGGCAGGAAGCACAGCGCGGTCACCACCGAGGTCAGTCCCGTGCGGCCGCCGGCGCTGATGCCGGCGGCGCTCTCGATGTAGGCCGTGCCCGACGACGTGCCGAACAGCCCGGCGCCCAGCGTGGCCAGGGAGTCCACGATCAGCCCCTGCTTCAGGTTCACCGGGTTCCCATCCTCGTCCAGCATGTTCGAGGCCTGGGCCACCCCGATCAGCGTGGAGAGCGAGTCGAAGAGGTCGGTGAACATCAGCGACACGATGGCGGGCACCAGGGCCAGCCGCAGGGCGCCCCAGATGTCGAGCTTCAGGAACACGCTCTGGAAGTCCGGCGCGCTGAGGAGCCGGGGCGGGACCACCACCATGCCCGCGGCCACCGCCACCAGCGTCACGGAGAGGATGCCCGCCAGGAAGGCCAGGGGATTGCGCCGCTCCGAGAACCAGAGGGTGACCGCCAGCCCCAGGATCATGAGCAGCGCCCGGTGGTCGAGCACGCCCAGCCTCACGAGCGTGACGGGATCGGCGGCCACCAGGCCCGTGTTGCGCAGCCCGATGAAGGTCAGGAACACGCCGATCCCCACCGCGGTCGCCGAGCGCAGGCTGGCGGGGATGGACTTCACGATCGCCTCGCGGACCGGCGTGGCCGAGAGCAGGAGGAAGAGCACGCCCGCCCAGAACACCATGCCCAGCGCGACCTGCCACGGGATCCCGCGGCTCAGGATCAGGTTGAAGGTGAAGAAGCCGTTCACGCCCATGCCGGGCGCCACCGCGAAGGGCAGGCGCGCGTAGAGACCCATGAGCATCGTCAGCGTGAAGCAGAGGAGCACTGTGGCGGTGAGGGCGCCGCTGAAGCTGATGCCGGTGCCCGTGGTGGAGAGGATCGAGGGGTTGACCACCACGATGTAGGCCATGGTGAAGAAGGTGGTGATCCCGGCGATGGCCTCGGTGGCCAGGTCGGGCTTGCGGGCTTGCGCAGGGGCGGGGGCGCTGGCGCTCACGGCCGGCGATCATATCGCGCCGCTTGACCCGCGCCGCGCCCTGCCTGTAGCGTTGCCGCTCCCGAGCACATCGAACGGAGGTTCAGCCATGTGGAGCATCCGGCGCTTCGGCGTCGCGTTGGCGGCAACGGCCCTCCTCGCCGGCCGGGCATCGGCCGCGGACCGCATCAAGGTCTTCATCGACCAGGACACGTCCGGGCCCGGGGGCACGGACGCCGTCTCCATCGCCACGCTGCTCCTGGCGCCCAACGTCGACGTGGTGGGCATCGGCGTGGTGGCCGGCGACGCGTGGCTCGACCAGGCCATGTACCACACGCTGAAGATCGTGGAGCTGTGCGGCAAGCCCGAGGTCCCGGTGGCCGCCGGATCCGAGGAGCCGCTCCTGAACTCGCAGGAGATGATGCGGCGCCGCGAGGCGCTGTGGGGCGAGAAGGCGGGCGACGGATGGCACGGGGCCTGGGGCAGCGACGTCCCGCCCAAGAACGTGATCCCGCCCGCGCCCGGCGGGCCGCCCAGGCTCAAGCCCGTGGACAAGCACGCCGCGCTGCTGCTCATCGAGATTGCGCGCAAGTACCCGGGCGAGCTGGTGCTCTACACGGCGGGGCCGATGACCAACGTCGCCCTGGCCATCCGCCTCGCCCCGGACATCGTGGGCAAGATCAAGGCCGTCTACACCATGGGCGGCCAGGTCCTGGTGAACCAGCGCTTCAACTTCTGGTGGGACGCGGAGGCCGCCTTCATCCACCTGCGCGCGCCCTGGAAGGAGAAACACCTCACCCCGATCGACGTCTGCCACAAGACGCAGATGACGAAGGAGCTGATCGAGGCGACCCTCTCGGCGAAGACCCCGCTCACCGAGTACCTGCGCGAGTCCTACCTCGGCCCCAAGGTCGATGCCGGCATCTTCAGCTTCATGTGGGACGAGCTGGCCGCAGCCGCCATCATCGACCCCGCCGTGATCACCCAGCACGAGGACCTGTACATCGACATGTCGTACCTGCCGGACGGCCACTACGGCAGGATGGTCTGGACCAACAAGAACATGAAGCCGTGGTTCGCGGACAGCACCTGGAAGGTGCAGACGGACATCGACCGGCCGCGCTTCGAGAAGCTGTTCGTGGACCTGATGCGCACGCCTCCGGGGCGCGCGAAATAGGCATGCCCCGTGCCGGACCACGGCGCCCTGAGGCGGACGATCCTGACCGCGTGAGGCGTTTCCCGGCTCCTGCGCAGAGCGCGCCCGACCGCTATAATCGCTGCGGAGTGACCGTGTGACCGCATCCTCTCGCCCTTCCGTCCGGGGAGACTGGCCGGTGAATGTCTACCGGCTCGGCGCCGAACCCGGTGACGATCTCAGCGCCTCCACAACCGCGGAGGAGCGCCTCGCGATGATGTGGCCGCTGGCGCTCGAAGCCTGGGACGTGAGCGGCCGTCCGCTGCCGCGCTACTCACGGCAGGAGACTCCCGTCGCTCTGAGGCCGAATGGCCTTGCCGGGCCCGCTCGCGCGGACAAGTGAACGACGACTTCCGCGACCTGCTGGCCGCGCTGCTCGAGGCAGGCGCCCGTTTCCTGGTGGTGGGTGCCCACGCGATGGCCGTCCATGGCGTTCCGCGGGCGACGGGTGACCTCGACGTCTGGATCGCCGCCGACCCGGCCAACGCGCAACGCGTCTGGGAGGCGCTGCTCCGCTTCGGTGCGCCGGTGGCCGACGTGGGGGTTCGCCGCGAGGACCTGACCCGCGCAGACGCCGTCGTTCAGATCGGGCTGCCGCCGCGGCGCATTGATCTGCTCACCTCGATCAGCGGTGTCGGATTCGACGAGGCCTGGCCGGGTCGTGTCACGCACGAGGTGGCCGGCCTCACGATCCCGTTCCTCGGGCGAGCGGACCTCGTGCGAAACAAGCGCGCCACGGGACGAGCGAAGGACCTCGCGGATCTCGAGGCCCTGGGCGAAGGCGCTTGATGCGAGCTAGCGCCGCAACGAGGTAGCGGTCGATCAGCATGACTGACGACGCCCTGGCGGCGGGGACTGGCCGCGGGCGTTCGGACGCGGCTTTCGGCGTGATCGCCGGCCTGCTTGCCTGGGGACTGCTCCTCGCCAACACCGCCGCCTGGCGCGGTCAGCACGCCCTCGAGACCCAGAGCTTCGTGGTGGTCTACCTGCTCGGAGTGGCTTTCCTCGCTGACGCGGCGGTGTGCCGGCGCTGGCGGCGATCCGCGCCTGTCGACATTTGAGCCGGACGCCCCTCGCCCGCCGGTTCAGGACCACGGGCGGGGCGGTCAAGGTCGCGGCGGCCGTGAACTAGAATGCCGCATGCTGATCCGTAGGCTGCTCCCGATCCGAACGCCGTACTGGGACGAGAGGATCGGCTTGATGCCAGTCTACCGCGCGATGAAGCCGCTGCCGGGGCGGTAGCGCGGCCGAGGGTGACGAGCGCATGATGGCGTCGGCCCAACCCGGGTCGAGCGGACGGAGGCACCATGAAGTCGATGGCGATCCAGGGCGACAACCTGGCCCCGGCGGTCGCGGCGCTCCGCCGCGCGACTCTGTTCCGCGGCCTGAGCGACGATCAACTGCGCAGCGCCGCCGGCCAGGCCCAGCTTGTCCAGCTCGAACCGGGCGAGGAGCTGATCGGCCAGGGGGAGGTGCCTGCAGGTCTCGCCGTCGTGGTGGCCGGCGAGCTGCGCGTCCTGCAGGTGTCCGAGCGCTCGCCCGAGCCGTACGAGCTGGCCCGCTTCGCGCCGTACGAAGTGGTCGGCATCGCCGGCGTGCTGCTCGGCCGGCCGATGCCGGCGGCGGCGGTGGCCGCCGTCGTGCGCACGAACGTGCTGCGCCTCGAAGCCGGCCTCCTGGAGCGGCTGGCCGAACAGGTGCCCGCCTTCGGACTGGAGATGGCACGGGTGCTGGCTGAGCGCCTGGAGCGGGCGGTCGGGCAGATCCCCATCCCGGAGGCCGACGCGGCGCTGGTTGCGCAGGGCGGGCTGCTCGACCTGCTGCCACGCGACCTGATGACCCGCCTGCGCGCGGTTCCCCTGGCATTGAGCGGTCAGGTGCTCACCGTCGGCCTCAACGACGAGCCGAGCCCGGAACTGTTCGAGCGATTGCGCGCCCACCTGCCGGGCCTGGAGCTGCGCCCCGTGCGCCTGACCTCACGCCAGTTCGACCAGTTGCTCGCGGGCTGCGCCGGGGTCGCCGGCCCGCGCACCGAGACACCTGCCGCCGATCCGGCGCTGCTCGAGCGGCTGCTCCGCGCGATGGTGGCCGAGGGCGCCTCGGACCTGCACCTGGCCGGCGGCCAGCGCCCGCGCTGGCGCATCGACGGCGACATGCGCGAGATCGGCGACGCCCCACCGCTGGGCAAGGATGCCGTCCTGCAACTGCTCGCCCGCGCCCTGCCCGAGCGCAACCGCCAGGAGTTCGCCGACGCGAACGATACCGACTTCGCGCACGCGATCCCCGGCGTGGCGCGCTTCCGCATCAACCTGTTCCGCGACGTCGGCGGAGTCGGCGCGGTGTGCCGTCAG
>Ga0105347_1000403_pt1 | contig 20677 bp, 15 predicted proteins | sample EasRivMeERMLT890_FD_89677 | JGI IMG/M metagenome (GOLD analysis project Ga0105347, IMG submission 89677) | Soil microbial communities from meander-bound floodplain in the East River, Colorado, USA - East River MetaG ERMLT890 | ecosystem: Environmental > Terrestrial > Soil > Floodplain | place... | reverse complement strand
CTCGGATACCTTGTATTGCTCCATAAGCTCATACATCGTCGGAACGTCGGGAATTCTTGCGTTACGTTGACGCCCGGTCTGAACCAGAATGCGGACAAAGCCGGTCTTATACCAGCTGATAAATGGCTCGCGGCCGAAGAAGCCATCGACAGTTATAGCCCGGCACTGAACCTCCCCTCTCTCCAGCGCCAAATCCTGCTCGGCGCCTCCTGGATAGCCGCTGATCACATTGAATTTTAAACCTAGCGTTTCCCCCAGAAGCCTGGGAATATCGTAACCGCTACTGCCGACCCCTGTGGCGGAACACTTCGGCGGCTCTTTGGCGTTACGAATTTCGTCCAACGTCTTGGAGGGAAAATCTGAGCGTAAAAAGACTAATGTTCCGTTGCGATCGGCGGTCCCGATCCAGGTAAACTTCCCCCAGTCAAATTTGACCTCGCCGCGGCCAGTGAGCTGAGCATAATATAGCGCCCCACCGATGGAGCCCAGGGTGAGACCGTCGGGCTTGGTCAAGTTATAGACGTGATTGGCGGCGATCATGGAACCCGCCCCCGGCATGTTCTGGACGACGAAGTCGGGATTTCCGGGAATGTACTTCCCCATGAAGCGGGCATAGGCACGCGCCCAAAGATCATGATTGTCACCGGGCAGATAACCGACAATCATCCTGATGGTTTTACCCTGATAGTACGGGGCTTGAGCATAGAGAAAACTCTCGGTCATCAAGACAGCAAACACAACAATCATGAGCCGCTTCATAACTCCTCCTTCCCTCCGACCTTATTCCGTCAAGATTTTCTTGACCTGTTCGATTACCTCCCGCGGCTGGTCCATAATCTCCTGCAACAGAGCTTGAAGCTCTTCGCCAGTGGATGGGTCCACGTCCATCCTGCCCTTCTTTGCCTCCGCGAGGAGCTCCGGGTCCTTCAGCGATCTCGTGTATGCATCACGTAGGATTTTGACTCGCTCCGACGGCGTTCCCGGAGTTACCAGCATGAAGCGACCAAATTCGGCTCCGCCAAGCAACACGCGGGCAACGCGGCGATTATTCTCATTCGTCTTGGCTTGGTCCATAAGCTCGTAGATCGTCGGAGCTTCCGGCACGATGGCATCACGCTTTGGCGCCGTTTGAACCAGATGTCTGTCAAAACCCTTCTTGTGCCAGGTATCGAAGGGCTCTCGACCGAAATGAGGCAATATCGTGTTTCCACGACATTGGATTTCGCCTTTTTCCACCGCCAGATCAATTTCATTGCCCCCCGGATAGCCCATGACCGTATTGATTTTCGCCCCCAACGTGAGCTCAAGGACGCGGTCGAGGGTGTAGCCTGCGCTCGAGACGCCGGTGCTCCCGCATTTCGGTGGCTCCTTTGCCTGGATGATGTCACCAACAGTTTTGTAAGGAGCATCGGCCCTCATGTAAAGCAGCATGTAATTCTTCTCCTGCGAACCGACGACATAGAATTTGCGCAGATCGAATCGCACTTCCTTGTGCCCTGAGAGTTGCTCGAGATAGGTGTTGCTGTTCGGCATGACCACCGTTAATCCATCGGGTTTCGCCACACCGTAAACATAGTTCGTCGCCACGAGAGAGCCGCCGCCGGGCATGTTCTGAACGATGATGTCGGGACTGCCGGCGATATACTTGGGCATGGTGCGGGACAGCAGCCGCGCCCAACGATCGTAAAAACCACCCGCCGTGGCACCGACGATAATTCTAATCGTTTTGCCTTTGTAGAAAGGTTCGGATTGCGCGCGCAGACAGTCAAAAGTACTCCCAAGGCACGAAAACAACGTCAAAGCCACGATCATGAATTTGTCGAGCCTTTTCATAGCACCTCCTACGCTAGTCACTTAGGACGGACACGTTGTTCCCAATCCGCTAGCTTACGATCCGTCCAAAATCCGTTCCCCAAAGATTTCTCACTTTCTTCAACTCGTTATCCGACAACCCTGGCGCGCCTGAGCACGCCACCGCTGCGTCGATGTGCGCTGGGTTAGAAAAGCCCACCAGGACTGTGGACACCTCGGATTTCATTAGCCCAAAGCGGATCGCTGCCTGCGTCAGACTTTTGCCGTCGAGGCCGAGCGCGGCCTTAAACTTCTCGGCCCGTTGGACATCCAGCGGATAATCGGATCCGGGTGAAAGGGGTTCCGGACTGCTGCCACCCCCCGGGGTAGGGTCCGACGTCAACGCCCCGGCGGCTAGAACGCGAATGACAAAGGCGCCCATTCCCTTGGCCGCCGCGCGATCGATGATGAGACGATAATCCAGGGCGCTGAAACCTGGCGGAACCGGTTGACCGGCGCTCGGGTTGAGCAAATTATAGTAGGCCTGAAAGCCATGGAACTCGCCGCTGTCAACTAGCTCGTGGAGCGCCCCCACTTCACCCAATCCGCTGAAACCAAAGTAACCGACCTTGCCTCGATCCCGCATCGTTTTGAAGCCTTCGACAACTCCTTTGGGTCCGAGGACGTCCTGCGGCGTTAGACTGAACCGCTTCCCCGCGCCACGCTCCAAGGTCACTCTGGTATGAAGCTGGATAAAATCAACCCGATCTCGATTGAGTCGTTTGAGTCCGGCCTCGATCGCACGGATTGTCCCGGCTCTGACATCGCTGACGGCATCCGGTTCCAAGCGAATCTTGGTAGAAATGACGGGCTCAGCACCAAGGTCATTTAGTATCCGTCCGAGATTCTCTTCGGACTTTCCCAAGCCGTAGGCAAAGGCCGTATCAAAGAAAGTGATTCCTAAATCTAGGGCATGCTGGACGGCCTTCCGTTGATCCTCGTAGGGCGCCTTCACCATGAGCACAGCGTTGTTGCCGCAGCCGAAGCCGATCTCGGAAACTTTAATACCGGTCTTACCGAGTGTGCGATACTGCATAGTTTCACCTCATTTCGAATAATTATAGATTGGCAAGTGTGCTCACGACCGCCAGCGTATCAGTGAGATCGGGCAAACAACCATCGGGCTCAAAGTAGGCAAGCTCTTCCACCGGATACCTCCCCGTCCCCACCAGAACACATTTCATGTGATTGTGTCGCGCCGCATCGAGATCCTTCGGCGTATCGCCGATAATGACGCACTGCTCCGGCCTTAGAGACCTACCTGCCCACCGCTCCCACCGCTCTTTGGCGATCCGGGGCAAATCAGGACGATGGGGGGAATCGCTCGCGTAGGCACCACGGCAGAGATACACATGTAATCCAGCCGCCTCGAGCTTCAATTGCGCGGTTAGCTCGAAATTTCCCGTCACCACACCCTGGCTGAAATGTTCATTTGCCGAAAGCACCTCTAATAATGCCAGCGCGCCGGGAAGCGCACGAATCGTCGTCGTGCCGTTTCGCACGGCTTCGGCGTAACTACACCGTAAATTCTTTGCGAATCGTTCCCAATGCCGGTTCTCAATTTTCAGCTCAAGCTTTGCTTGGGTGAAAATTTCCTTTACGATGTGCGGGTCGGTATTGCCGTCGGGGACCACGGACCGGATATCGCCCGGGGCACCGAAAGTCTTGAGAATGGCCTCATTGAACGGAACGTATCCGTTCTGTGTTCGCGTCAAGGTGCCGTCGATGTCAAACAAGATAAGACGCTCCATGGGCATGGGGATATTTGCACAATCACGCTGAGGTTGGCAAATCGAGGATTCGTCGGCCAAAAGGCAAAACCGTTGACAAAGCGCAACTTCTAAGATAAAAACTTTGCGTAGGTTTTGCGCGACTGGCGTCAACGTGGAATCGACCACGAGGGAGTGCAAAGCGTTAAGACGGCCGAACGCCTGGGTCTCTTATCGAGAGAGGTTCAGGCTTTTTTTATGGATGTAGCCGTTGGTGCTTTTTTGACGCCGTTTATCACACCCTCTCCTACCTAAGTGTCGGATCGGTATCCGGCTTCAAAGCGTCGATAGAAGGATATTCATGATCAAGCAATATCTCCTCTCACCCGGCCCCACGCCAATCCCCAATGAAGTGTCATTGGCGATGTCGGAGACCATGATTCACCATCGAACGCCGCAATTTAACCAGGTCTTCGAGGAAACCCGCCAAGGTCTCAGGACACTATTTGGAACCAAAGGCGATGTCTTGATGCTGGCCTCTTCCGGTACCGGCGCGATGGAAGCGGCTGTATCGAACTTGTTTTCGCCGGGTGACAAAGTCCTGGTCATCAACGGCGGTAAGTTTGGCGAGCGATGGCTGAATATCGCCAATGCGTTCGGATTGGAACCGGTGGAGATCAAAGTTCCCTGGGGGCAGGCGGTCAAAGTTGAAGAGGTCGAGAGACAACTGAAAATCCACCCGGACGTCCAGAGTGTCATGGTCCAGGCCAGCGAGACCTCCACCACCGTGCTCCATCCGGTAAAGGAGATTGCCAAACTCACCAAGAATGGACCGCTCTTTCTCGTCGATGGTGTCACCGCCGTTGGAGTGCTTTCCGTCCCCGTGGACGAATGGGGCATCGATGCGCTGGTCACGGGTTCACAAAAAGCACTGATGCTTCCTCCGGGCCTGGGCTTTATCGCTCTCAGCGATCGTGCATGGGAGAAGACGAAAAAAGCCAAGCTTCCGCGCTTCTATTTTGATCTCAATCTCGAGCGCAAGAACCAGGCGAAAGGTTCCGGCGCTTTTACACCGGCGGTCTCGTTGATCTTCGGGTTGCGCGCTTCGCTCAATATGATGGCGCGGGAAGGACTCGATCGGGTGTACGCGCGCCATGCGCGTCTGTCGCGGGCAACGCGCGCAGCGGCAACGGCCATGGGGCTGAAACTTTTAGCGCCGGATAGTCCGAGCCCGGCAGCGACGGGGATTTTCCTGCCCGATGGCTTGGACGCGGACCAGGTTTTAGACTACCTCCGGGATCAGATGGGAGTCACCCTGGCCGAGGGGCAGGATCAGCTCAAGGGCAAAGTCATCCGCATCGCCCATGTCGGTTATATGGGCGCGTTCGACGTCATCACGGCGATTGCCGCCGTGGAAATGGCGCTTAGAAAATTCGGCGCCGAGATTCCCTTTGGCCGCGGCGTCGCTGCTGCCCAAGAGGTGCTGATGGAGGCCTTGAATTAGTCCGTGAAAATTCTCGTTACAGATTCTTTGGCGCCTCAAGGGCTCGAAGTCTTCGAGCGCGCTCAAGGCTTCGAAGTACACGTTCGTATCGGCGTCAAGCCCGACGAGCTCAAAAAGATCGTCGCCGATTACGACGGTTGGGTGATTCGAAGCGGCACAAAAATCACGGCGGAACTGATCGAGGCGGCTAAGAACCTTAAGGTAATCGGCAGGGCGGGGGTCGGTTTTGAGAATATCGACGTTGACGCCGCAAGTAAGAAAGGCGTGGTGGTCATGAACACCCCGGGCGGCAACAACGTCACCACGGGCGAGCATACGATCTCGCTGATGATGGCTTTGGCCCGCCACATTCCTCAGGCGGTCGCCTCCCTGAAAGGCGGCAAATGGGACCGCAACAAATTCGTCGGCGTCGAATTGTGCAACAAGACCCTCGGCGTCATCGGCCTCGGCAACGTCGGCCGCATCGTCGCCGAACGAGCCGCCGGGCTCAGAATGAAGGTGATCGGTTACGATCCCTTCATTTCCTCCGAAAGCATCGCCCGCATGGGCGTAGAGCCGGCGAGCCTGGAAGAGCTCCTAACAAAATCCGATTTCATCACCGTCCACGTGCCGCTGACGTCTGAAACACAGGGACTGATTAATCGAGATGCCTTTGCCAAGATGAAAACCGGGGTTCGCATCATTAACTGCGCCCGGGGCGGCATCGTTGACGAAAAGGATCTGGCGGACGCCCTCCGCGCCGGCAAAGTGGCGGGAGCAGCCTTGGATGTTTACGTGGATGAGCCCCCCGCGCCGGATCATCCCCTCATCAAAATGGATCAGGTGATCACGACACCCCATCTAGGCGCATCCACGGACGAGGCCCAGCTCAATGTAGCCGTGGCCGTGGCCGAGCAGATGGTCGACTTCCTGGCCAAAGGAGTCGTCCGCTACGCCATCAACGTGCCTTCAGTCAGTCCGGAACTGCTCGAAGTCCTTCGCCCTTATTTGACCTTGGCAGAGAAACTCGGAAGTCTTCACGTACAGATGGCCGGTGCGCTTCCCACAGAAGTTCAAGTGGAGTATCGCGGCGACGTAACTCAGTACAACGTTGCTCCTTTGACTCTGGCCGTGCTCAAGGGAATGCTGACTCCGGTCATGGAATCCGGAGTCAATTACGTTAATGCTCCGCTCGTCGCGCGGGAAAGAGGGATCAAGATCGTCGAATCGAAGGGTGAGCACGCGGGCGATTTCGCAAGCTCCATTGCGGTCAAGGCGAAGGCCAAGAAGCAAGACCTCGAAGTCGAAGGGGCGATTTTCGGCAGCAAGTATCCACGCATCGTCAGGGTCAACAACTTCTACCTGGAAGCGGTTCCGGAAGGCTACATTCTGATTATCCATAATAAGGATGTTCCCGGAGTCATCGGCGCGGTCGGCAGCATTCTGGGAAAGAACGGCATCAACATCGCCGGCATGGAGTTAGGACGCGGCGAAAGAGGCGGCAACGCCATATCTTTCACCCACGTGGATGAAGTCGTGCCCAAAAAGGCCCTGGATGAACTACGCGCCCTGCCGCAAACTGTTTCCGTCGAACTGGTAAAACTATGAAAGGACGACTGAAGGCATCAGGCGACAGGCGCGAGAAAGAATCTTCAATCACGCCTTACGCCTGACGCCTCACGTCTGAAAGAACATGGCCAACGTTGCGATCATCGGCGCTCAGTGGGGAGACGAAGGCAAAGGCAAAGTGGTCGATCTCTTCACGGACGACGCCGACATCGTCGTTCGCTTTCAAGGCGGCAACAACGCCGGTCACACACTGGTGGTGGACGGCAAGAAAACCGTCCTTCACCTGATTCCCTCGGGAGCGCTGCATCCTAACAAACTCTGCGTTATCGGAAATGGTGTTGTTGTCGATCCCGAAATTCTCATCGAAGAGATCGATGCCCTGCAGGAGCAGGGCCATCTGGCCGACGACGCGTCTCTTCGCATCAGCGAGCAGGCCCACCTGATCATGCCCTACCACAAATCCATCGATCTGGCCCGGGAGCGACTTCGGGGCAAGGGCAAGATCGGCACCACGGGACGCGGCATTGGTCCGGCCTACGAAGATAAGGTGGCGCGCATTGGCATTCGCTTTATCGACCTTTTGGAAGAGGACACCTTTCGCGAGAAACTCCAGCACAACATCGAAGAGAAAAATATTTACCTAAAAGCCATTCTCAAGGAAATCCCCCTTGCCTTCGAAGAAATTCACGTTCGCTACGAACAGTTTCGCGAGCGGCTCAAACGCTACGTCACGAATACCGGTCTTTTACTGGAACAAGAGATGCGCGCCGGCAAGCGCGTGCTATTCGAAGGAGCGCAGGGAACCCTTCTCGACGTCGATCACGGCACCTATCCCTATGTGACTTCCTCGAACACGACCACCGGCGGAGTTTGCTCAGGTTCGGGCGTGGGGCCCCAGCATGTTCAACAAGTCATCGGCATCTCCAAGGCCTACACCACCCGCGTTGGAAGCGGCCCCTTTCCCACCGAGCTCGATGGTGCCGACGGAGAGACCCTGCGGCGCGAGGGCAGCGAGTTCGGCGCCACCACGGGCAGATCGCGTCGCTGCGGTTGGTTCGACGCCGTCGGCGTGCGTTACGCAGTCCGAATGAACGGCATGACCGGCATCGCCTTGACGAAACTCGACGTTTTAACGGGTTTTAAGAAAATTCCGCTTTGCACCGCCTATCGTTACAACGGCAAAGTTGTGAACGACTTTCCCGCCAGTTCCAAGGTGATGAAAAACGCCCAACCGGTTTACGAAGAAATGGCAGGCTGGGACAGTCCCCTCGATGATGTGAGAAAATTGTCCGACCTACCGGTCGAGGCTCAAAAATATGTCCGTCGGCTTGAGGAAATCATTGGAACCGAGATCATCCTCGTCTCAGTTGGCCCGGGGCGGGACCAGACCATTCTGCTAAAAAATCCCTTTGATCGGCAGTAGTCACTTGAGGTCCAGGGAAACAAGTTCATAATCGCCCTCTTCGCCGTGCCAGGGCTCGCACCCCTACCTCAGTTTGAAAATCTCCAAGTACCGTTCACCGTCGCATCGAAATCCTGATAGTCTTTTGGATTCTCGCTGATGTATTTGAAAGGATACTTCTTTTCGAACCGATCTACCGTCTGCTTGCTCTGATCCAGAGTCATCGTCGTATAATAGACCAGCTGGCCTTCCTTTTTTGCTCCTTCGATCAGTTTTGGCTTGGCGCTACCTTGCAACCACGAAACTGCCGGCGCGAGGAATAGACCAAAGAACAAGATAATCGCCTGCCTGCAGATACCCGTGGCTTCTGCCTCCTTGACCCCAAAGGGCCTGCCAAAAGTTGGCGACATCGTCAGGTATCAATGCGGGCAAATCAACTTTCGCGGGAAAATACCCGTTATCGGGCTTTCGGTCCTTGAAAAACCCCCTAGCGGCTGTTTATCATGGCTAACATCAATATCCCAAATCAGGAGGAGTTATGGACGGCGAAACATCCAAAGAAAAACTCGTTGGCGACTTGAAGACCCTGATCGGCGACGCAGAGGAATTGTTGAAAGCCACGACAAGCCAAGCCGGAGAGAAAGTCACGGCAGCCCGGCAACGGATTGAGCAAAGTTTGATCGAAGGGAAAAAGGCGTTAGCCGACGCAGAAAAGGCGGTGATCAAGAAATCCAAGGAAGTCGCCGATATCGCGGACGATTACGTCCGGGAGAACCCCTGGAGCGCGGTGGGTATTGCAGCCAGTGTGGGGGTGGTGCTTGGTTTATTGATTCGCCGCAGCTAGGATTCGCCCCATGGCCGACAGAGAGGGTGGCGCGAACGGCGAACGCTCGTCAAGCCTATCGGATACTTTCAACGCCGTGGTGACAGGAGTGAGTTCTGCCGTCCATACGCGGCTGGAGCTGTTTGTTGCGGAGTTGGAAGAAGAACGGGAGCGGTTGAAACAGGCCCTCCTGCTCACCTTGTTACTTTTTTTCGGCCTCAGCCTAGGCTTTATCCTTCTCAATATTTTTTTGGTCGCGCTCTTTTGGCAACACGGCTGGATTTTTGCCATCGGGGGCCTTGCAGCACTCTATCTCGGCGTTGGTATAGTCGCCGCTCTGATGCTGCGCAAAAAAATACTGACCCGACCGGGCCTTTTCCCTGTCACCTTGGCGGAACTAAGAAAAGATCGCGATCGACTGAAGGCGTCTTCCCGTGAGTAATCGATTTGCAGAAATCGCCCGCCGTAAGCAGCTCCTCGTCGATCAATGCGACCGCGACCGAGAGGGGCTGGCCGCTTCCTTCAGCCATGTTCGGTCCTCCCTCAGCATTGGCGCTGTGCTGACGGCTCTAGGCAAGACGCTTAAACTTTACCCGATTTTAGTTACGGGCATATCAGGTCTACTGGCCAGCGGCTACGCAAGTAAGCTGATGCGGTCGAGCGGCAAACTGTATAAGATGGGACAAGCGATCCTGCCCCTATGGTACTGGTGGACCAAGCGTCGCAAATCAAAATGAAAGCACAGCCTAACCGTTCCTCCTCGACAGCAGACAATAGTTTGTTTATTCTGTGACTCCCCGTTCGGTTTTTCTTGGATCCGCTGTTCCGGTAACTTTTGAGCGGCTGGCGAGGATCGCCTGCACTATCCCCAGGGTACTTCTTTCCCTGACCGCATGCCCCCTTCGTTCGAGGGACTTCTTGGTCTCCGGCGGCACCTTCTCCTCGACGTTGATCTCATCCGGAATCCACTGGTGATGGATGCGCGGCGCCTCGACGGCTTCCTTGACCGGCATACGGAAATCCAAAACGTTGAGAATCGTTTGCAGGGTCGCGCTGATAATGCGCGGTCCCCCGGCTGCGCCGACGATCAACACAGGCCGATCTCCCTGGAGAATGATCGTCGGTGTCATGCTGCTCAAGGGCCGCTTTTTCGGCTGCAATGAGTTGGCGTCGTTACCCACAAGGCCGTAGACATTGCCGCTCGGATGGATCGCAAAATCGTCCATCTCGTTGTTCAATACAATCCCCGTCTTGGGCACCAGGATCTTGGAGCCGAAACGTGTGTTGACGGAGAGGGTGCATGCGACCGCATTGCCAAAACGGTCGAGCACGCTTAGATGCGTCGTTCCGCCTTGTTCGGTCTTAAAATTGGTCAAGCCATAATACTTCGGCGTATAGGTCTTGGCCGAGGAAATCCGGCCGCGAATCCAAGCGGCGTAGTCCTTCGACAGCAGCATTGATATCGGCGCTTTGACAAAGTCCGGATCGCCGAGGTATTGCGCGCGATCGGCAAAGGCGTGCTTCATGGTCTCCGCCACGAGATGAAGGTAGGTCGCAGAGTTGGGCGCGAGCTTGTTCAGCTGGTGACCCTCCAGCACGTTCAAGATCTCGATCAATACAACCCCGCCGGAGCTCGGCGGCGGCATTGTAATGACCGTGCGCTTGCGGTACCTCCCGATCAGCGGCTCACGCCACACGGGCTTGTAACTCTTCAAATCCTCGAGGGTGAGAATACCTCCTTCCTTTTTTAACGTATCGACGATGGCTTGAGCGATCCAACCTTGGTAGAAGACGTCGGCGCCTTCAGCGACGATCGACCTCAAGGTTTGACCGAGATCGGGTTGGCGAATAACTTCCCCCTCCGGAGGGACTTCGTCCTTCACCAGAAAAACCCGACCCAGGTCCGGAAACTTTTTCATGTTGGCTGCTTGGCGTTCGATGGCGTAGCGTAGGCTCCCACTTAGCGGGAATCCTTCGGTGGCGAGACGAATCGCGGGAGCCATCAGGACCGCCAATGGCAAACTGCCAAAGCGCTTCGCCGCTGCCACCAAACCCGCCACTTCTCCGGGGACGGCCACAGCCAAAGCCCCCGTCAAGCTCAGCGACGGCGCCGGCTTCCCGTTCCTGAGATAGAGGTCGGCCCGCGCAGCTTCCGGCGCGGTCTCACGAAAATCCAATGCGTGGGCTCTTTTGTCTTTGGCATCGTAAATCATCATGAAGCCGCCGCCGCCAATCCCCGATGCCGCCTGATCCACGACAGCGAGGGTAAACGCCGTGGCGATGGCGGCATCGATCGCGTTGCCGCCGCGATCAAGCGTTTCCATTCCAGCTTGGGTCGCCAATTCACTGTCCGAAACAACAATGCCCGCGCCCCGTTGTTGGGCGGTGGAAGAAAACGTCCCGAAAAGGAGAAAAAAGAATAGGAAAACTATAGGGCGAAGCTTGGGCGTGAAGAACATAAAAAGAAATGCCAAACTTGTGTTTAAATCTTCGCGGCCTCTTTTGCAACTTAAAAATCTTTGCCCGAAACCGCGGTTGTGTTAACTTTGGCACGTCAACGCTCATGAAGACGATCCTAGGTCCCTTCCATCCCCATCTGGAGAACGCTCTGGCAGAGGAAATCCGCCGGCATAAGGCGAGCAATCCCCTTTGGCCCATATTGATTCTGGTTCCCTCCGACGCGCTCCGTCGCCGCCTTAAAATTGTTTTGACCCGCGACCAGAACTCCGGTTTCGTCAATCTTCAGCTGCTGACATTTCACCAGCTCTCTCTACGGCTGTCGGCGGAAGTCAATGGCCTCAATCCGCCGCTGCTTCGTGACGACCTATTTCTCGAAGAGGTATTGCGTCAAATTATTCGGACCCAGCAACCCGGCACCGAAACCTTCGCCGGCATTGAAGCAAGGGTCGGCGGATGCGCCGCGCTCTGGCAAACCCTGCGGGATCTGCGGGATGCAATGGTAGAGCCGTCGGTTGTCTTGGAAGCGCTTCGTGAGGGTCATTTCAGCACAAGAACAAATGTAAGAACATCCCACTTGCTCGCCTTGCTCCAGACGTTGCGCCTGTTCTGCAAAGAAAAGGGCATTGAAGATCATGCCGACTTGGATATTAAACTAACCGCCGAGAAGGTCCCCTCATCGCGCTTCCTCGGGCAGTTTGGCCAAATTTTCTATTACGGCTTTTACGATCTAACTCAAGTTCAGATCGATCTCTTTCACTGTGTCCTAGAAAATTATCCGACCACGCTTTTGTTCCCGCTCATCAGGCTGCAGCCGAGCCACGAGGGCTGGAGTTTCGCCGAGCGCTTTTTTGAGCGCCACATTCAGGGGCGGGCCGGCGCTGCGGCGATCACGAATCTAGTCGAAAACTCCAGACCCCAAAACAATCTGGCCTCCACGTTCCGGCTCTTTGACCAAGCCGTTCAAAGACCCTATGCGTCTTCGCCGAAGCCGTGGCGTTGCAAAATCCTCAATGCCTTTGGCATTCACGATGAAGTCGCGGCGGTGGCAAAGGAGATCCTTCGTCTGGTGAACGATGACCGGATCACTTTCGATCGCATCGGCGTGGTCGCTCGAAGCCTCGAAGCCTACGGGCCGCCAATCAAAGAAGTTTTTCACAATCACCACATCCCCCTGACCGGCGTGATCGAAGAGCCCCTGGCGCTATTTCCCTTGACCAAAGCTGCGATCCTGCTTCTCAATCTACCGGCAAAGGACTATCTACGGACCCATGTGATTGATCTGCTAGCTTCCCCTTACTTTAAACTCGACGCAGACCCGGCGACAATTCCCCCTCGCCCCGACATGTGGGATCTAGCGACACGCGAGCTGAGAATCTGCAGAGGCATCCAGGAGTGGCGCCGCTTGAGAACTTATGCGACGCGGGATCTGGTTCTTTCCCAAATCTCCCATGAAGATGAGCCCCGCGTGATTAAAGTTCCCGCGGCCCAGATTCGCTGTCTGGCGGATATTTTCAACGCGCTCTCGCTGGATCTCAGCGCCTTGCCGCCGCAGGCGTCCTGGAGTCGCTATGTTGGCGCTTGGAAAGAGCTGCTGAAAAAATATCTGGGGATTTCGGGCAGCACCGATATCGAATCAGAGGACTCCGCGGGTCCGACCGGTGCGGAGATTCTGGCCATTCTCGACCGGTTGGCCGGACTCGACGTCGTGCACGCGAACGTAACGTTAAGCGATTTCAGCCAGACGCTCGAGCATTGGCTCGAACGCACTGCGGTAGCGGCGCCACCCCTGAACGGCACGGGAGTCGCCGTGCTCGACGCCACCGCCGCCCGCGGCCAATCTTTCCACGCACTGTTTATCCTGGGGCTGAACGAGGGCGTCTTTCCTCGGACCATCAGAGAAGACGCCTTTCTGCGCGACCGGGATCGAGAGACACTGGAGCGCGATTTGGGCTTCAAGATCAACCCCAAGCTCGCCGGTTTCGATGAGGAAAAACTTATCTTCACGCTACTCGTCAACGCCGCAGAGGAGCGCCTCTATTGCCTGTTCCAACGCTCCGACGAAAACGGCAGAGTGCTGGCCCCTTCATGGTATCTAACGGAGCTACGGCAGGCCCTGGGAATCGACGCCGAGCACTGTCTGGAGGAGTTTACCCTACCGCGCAGCATTGCAGACAAGAGCACGATTGAACCGTTCGATCGCGATGATCTCTTGTTAGCCGAAGAGCTTGCCGTCCGTTTAAGCCTAGACAGCCGAGATCCCACAGCCCTCATTGAGGCTTGTAACCTTTCTCCGTCGCTGTACAAGCGCGGCCGTGAAGTAGTGGAACGACTGGACCTCACCTCCGCCGCTTTGGATGCTTTCGACGGCGTGGTCAGCCCGCGCTCCGACTACTGGCGCTATTCTTCCCGGCGCGGACTTTCCCCGACTGCACTGGAAACCTATAGCCGCTGCCCGTTTCAGTTTTTTGCGCGCCACGTGCTCGGACTCGAGCGGCTGGAAAGACCGGAAGATATCATGGGTCCGAGTGCCGCTGAATTCGGCGAGCTCGGTCATCTGATTCTGAAATCGATCTATCAGACGTTAATCGATCAGGGCTATTTCGCCGGCAAGGCTGCTGCCGTGGATATCGCATCGACAGTGGAAACCATCGCACGGCAGGCTTTTGCTGAGTACGGGTTAAAAAATCCCGTCGGTTACCCTCTGGCCTGGGAAATCCTGCAGGAAACCATCACGCAACTGCTTCGCGAAGTCGTGGCTCGCGATCTCGAGGAGATCTCCGTCTCAGGATACGTTCCCTTCGCCTTCGAAACCGAGGTCAAAGAACGATTGGGAGCAGCTTGGCCAGAGCCTTTGAATGGACAGCCGATTCGCGGCCGCATGGACCGGGTCGACCGCGACCCAGCACGGAATCGCCTGCGGGTCATCGATTACAAATTCAAATTCGGAGCAAGCTCTGAGCCCCAAGATAAGGATCTTTACCGCGCGGCCCTGCGCGGCGAAAGGCTGCAGCCGCCATTTTATTTCCTGCTGGGGAAACAATTGGCGGCAGAGGACAACATTCAACCTGACCTGCCGGATGTGGAAGCGAACTTTTACTACATTGCCCCGCGCTGGGCCGATGGACCGCTGGTGAGCGCCAGTTTCGGGTCGGCGGGGTTTGCCGGTAAAATGGGCGAAGAAATTAGGAACACGGTTGCCTACCTCGCCCAAGGAATTCAACATGGCCGATTCTTCATCGAACCCGGAGATTATTGCCGGCACTGCGACGTGTTGGAAATCTGCCGCAAAAACCATCCCCCCAGCCTCTGGCGGGCGGAGAACGATCCAATCACTGAGCTTCACCGACGGTTGCACGAAAAAGACCCCAAGAAGCTATGAACAACGGTGCGATCCCTACTGAACTCGCCGACGCGTCCGAGCGGGAACGCGCCGTCAGTACGTTCGATCACAACCTGGTCGTCACCGCGGGCGCGGGAACCGGCAAGACCACCTTGTTGGTCGATCGGCTCGTCCATTTATTGCTCCGTAACCCCGAACCTTTAAGAATCACCGAAATGATCGCTCTCACGTTCACCAACAAAGCCGCGAACGAGATCAAGCTCCGGCTTCGGGAGCGTCTCCAAGCCTATCTTGGCGCAAGGCTCGACCGTCAGCCGGTAAACGACGCTCAAGCCAGAACGCATCGGGAAATCGAATCTCTGATCGACCGCTACCAACTGTCGAAGGACGAGTTGGACGCTCGAGTGCAGGATGCGCTCAGGAACCTGGAACGCAGCGACATTGGCACCATTCACAGCTTTGCCGCAACCTTGCTGCGCCTCTATCCCCTGGAAGCAGGCATCGACCCCCAGTTTAAGGAAGACGACGGCAAACAATTCGAGCGCATTTTCGATGAACAATGGGATCTCTGGCTCGATCAAGAACTGGCGCTCAGCGGCAGTCACAGCGACGACTGGAGAAAAATTCTCAGAAAGCTGATGCTGGACCAGATCAAGGCACTCGCCAAATCGCTCTGCTCTGAAACCGTCGAGTTGCAACACGCTAATCCGCGTTCGCAGGATCACGAAGTTCTCCAGTTCTTTCAAACTTGGCTTGAGAATCTCGAATCTCGGGCCGCCTCACTCATAGCGGTCCACACCGAAGACCGGCAGAACGAAAAACTCGTTCGAGCCGCGCGAACGGTGATTAGAGAATTTCGCCAACGCGGATCGATTTCCGAGAATGGTTCAAGCGAGGATAGATCGCTGGTTGCGGAAAAATCGATCAATAGGGAGCTTCAGGGCTGGCCGGAAATCGATGTCATCGAGGCTCAGGAACTGGTGCGCATCGCCAAAGGGCTTGCCCAGGTCGATGCCCAGCTAACCCATCTGCTCTGGGAACTGTTAGTTCCGTTTGTCGAGAAATTCCGCGAATTCTTTGTCCGTGAAGGATTTGTATCCTTCGATGGGCTCCTGATGCGGGCCCGCAACCTCGTCCGCGATCGTCCCCAGGTGCGCGAGGAATTGAAACGGCAATTTCGCGCAATTCTCATCGACGAGTTCCAAGACACAGACCCAATCCAGTACGAAATTCTGCTTTATCTCGCGGAAAAAGCCGGTCGTTCGGCAAAGGACTGGCGGAAGGTAAAACTCGCCCCCGGAAAGATTTTCGTCGTGGGCGACCCCAAACAATCAATCTATGCCTTTCGCCGCGCGGATATCGAGGCCTACCTCGAAGTCGTCGAAAAGTTAATTAAGGCCCAGGACGGCATTGAATGCCGCCTCACCACCAACTTTCGCAGCGACGCCGCCATTCTCAACGTCGTCAACGGCGTCTTCGAATGCCTTATCCAACCGCAGACCGGCGTGCAGCCGCCCTACATCGCTATCCATCCGGCGCCCCAGAGAGTTTCCACCAGCGCCGGCGCGCCAGACTCGGCGCCTTTACCAAAAGTGATGGTCAGAAAGATCGTCGCAAATGAAGCAGACCTGAGCGCAGAGAAGGCCCGCCGAATCGAAGGCCAGAGCCTCGCCCGCTGGCTCAAAGATGAGATTCTCGAAAGAACCCGCATTCTTGACTCAAGCGGAGAGCAGGTTCGGGCACAGCCAAAGGATGTTGCCATTCTTTTCAGAAAGCTCACCGATATCCACGATTACCTGGAGCCCTTGAGGCAGAGCGGCATTCGCTACGTCGTCGAGGGAGAACGGCACTTTTACGCCGCGAAAGAAATCATCGACGCCGTAAACCTATTGCGGGCGATCGAAAATCCCTACGATCGGCTGGCGCTGGTGGGCGTGCTCCGCTCGCCTTTGGGGGGACTGTCGGATCAGAACATCTATGAATTGCATCAACAAGATCTGCTCGATTATCGAAAAGTGAACCGGCTAAAGCAGAGCTCCTTCCCAACAACACTGGCAGAGCTTTACCACAAGCTCAGTCAGCTGCACGAAGAAACACCCAAGCTGCCCGTGGGCACGGCGGTGTCGCATATTTTTGCCTGTCTGCCGCTGAAGGCGCTAGCCGCCTGCACCTTTCACGGTGAACAGGCAGTAGCCAACCTGGAGAAGCTCCGGCAACAAGCGGAGGCGTTAGGAAGCGAAGGCTTAACCACCCTTAAGGAAGCGATTCACCAGCTGCGGCAGCGCGTGCTCGACGTCAAAGAAGAAGGAGAAAGCGTACTGGCGGAAGAGAATCTCGATGCCGTGAGAATCATGAGTATCCATAAGGCCAAGGGATTGGAGTTTCCCATCGTCATCCTGGCCGGATGCCAAACCGGAACCGATGGGCGGCGCACGGTCACCGCGGAAGCATTATTCGATTGGTCTACGGGTCTGACGGGAATCCGTGTGGGACGGACCTGGGACCTTGCAGGACTCTATATTGCCGAGAAAACCAGGCTCAGAACGGAAGAAGAGCAGAAGAGAGTTCTTTATGTCGCTATGACCCGGGCCAGAGAGCACTTGATCATCTCCTGCGCTCCGAGCGGCCGGCGATCGAACGGCAGTTTTCTCTCGATGCTCGACGAAACCTTCCAGGAAAACATTACCACCGCCGAAGAATCGAGAAACGTTGCCATCGGAAGCGGAAGCATCGAACTGCGCCTTGTGGGGGAAACCCTGGGCGCTCCCGGAGGAGCAAAGCGGAACCGCAGAAAAGCCGACGCGGAGCCGAATTGGCAGCCCTATGTGGAGGCATGGGCGCGGCGGAAAAAAGTGTACGAATCAGCAATCAATACACCCGTTTTTGTCACCCCGACATTGTTGAAGCGGCAGGAAGAAGAGATGGCTGAAGCGGGCCGCCCAAAGACCCGTCTGTCATCGACCCGCACCCCCGCGGTGCTCATTGGAGAATTAGCGCACCGTTTTCTTGAAGCTTGGGACTTCGCTCAGGATGGAGAAAAATTTGGCAGCAGGCTGGGCCCCTTCCTGGACCAATGGCTGCCATCGGACCTGCGATCGGAACGCGAGTCGATAGAGGCCGAGCTGGCAGAAATCTTTGGCGGTTTCTTTGACTCAAAGATTTATGCCGAGTTGGCAAGATCCCAAATCCTCGGCCGTGAGGTGCCGTTGTTGATGCCCTGGGACGGCCAAATCATGGAAGGTGTCATCGACCTCATCTATGAGCACGATGGCTTGCTTTACCTGGCGGACTATAAGACAGATAGGATTGCCCGAGAGGAACTGACCCAAGGGGCAAAACGCTACGGCCGGCAAGCACAAATCTATTCTCGGGCCGCGCGGCAGAGTCTCGAAAGAGAAGTCGCGGCGTTTAAGGTGATTTTCTTGCGGCTCGGGGAAGCGGTCCGAGTGCCTCCGGATGAAAGCCAAGAACTCCCTTTCCCGATCCAGCTCACACTCTTATGAAAATTCTATTCTTTGACATCGAAACGGTTCCCACCGAACAATCGCTAAAGGACAATGGCCTGCTCGAATCGCAGATCAAACTCGACGAGGCCGACATCATCAAAAAACTGAGCCTCGCGGGCGCGACATCAAGAATTCTCTGCTTGGCTTATGCTTTGGAACCGCCGTTGGACTCTCCGGTCGAAGTCATTCACGGAGATGAAACACAGATCATCCGAAGCTTTTGGAAACTAGCGACTGAAACGAACCTCTTTGTCGGCCACAATATTCTGGACTTTGATCTTCGGTTTATTTATCAGCGCTCCATCATTAACCAAATTAACCCGTCTCGTGAAATCCCGTTTGCCCGGTTTCGCAACGCACCCGTTTTCGACACGATGCACGAGTGGAGCAGATGGGGGCGCGAGCACATCAGTCTCGATCTTTTGTCCCGCGCCCTGGCGATTCCATCGCCCAAAGAGAGTTTGGACGGTTCCAAAGTTTATCCCTATTACTGTGCTGGGAGGCTTCCCGAGATCTGTGACTATTGCAAACGCGACGTGGAAACGGTGCGGCAGGTCTATCGACGGCTGACGTTTGCATCTATACAAAGTCCTGAAAGGTAGGATGCGCACGGGATTGAAAACTATCTCCGTAGTTTGTGCTAGTATCGACAAAGGGGGAATTGAAAGTCTCCCTTTGTAAAGGGAGATTGAGAGGGATTTTTAATCCTGTTCAACACGACTTTGACGAGACCCTGCGGTTGCAAGTCTCGCCGGTGAGGAGTAGGTTTCAACTGCCTATTGGCCAGAGTTGCTTTCCGGAGGTTTAAACTATGCCCAGAGCAGTGATAAGCCGTGCCCGTCGATCGAAGCCAGAAGTAGAAAAGGAATTCAGTAAAGTCGTGGACGAAGCCGCAGAGCAAAAAGAAAACACGGACTCGAAGACCCACGAGCTTGCCAGGCTGCGCCAGGCAGAGATACAGCAGGCAGTCGAGGGGATTTCCGTAGAGGGGGTTGTCCAAAATCTGTCTAACCTGGGCCTGGAGATTTCCAAGGCTCTTGCCGAAATTTCAGGAAAACTTGTTTCCGAGGTGGAACGGTTGACCTCGATCCGCGAGGCTGTCGCCCTGCAAACGAAAGAATTGGAGCGGCTGCACAAGATCGATATTGCGGCCACTGCCATCGACCATCTCGTCCTGGATTACCAATCGCAGAAGCAGACGCTAGAGGCGGAAATATTTGCGCAACGAGAGGCATGGTCGGCAGAAGAACTGCAGCGGTCCCGCGAGCAGAAGGAATACGAGGAGAATCTTAAAAAGCAGCGCCAGCGGGAGGTAGAGGATTACGAATACAAGAAGGTCTTAGAGCGCAAGAAGGCCCAGGATAAATACGAAGAAGAAACGCGCGTGCTCGAGAAGAAAAACAAGGAGAAACAAGAAGAAATCGAGAAGAGCTGGAAGCAGCGCGAAACAGCTCTCAGAGAAAAAGAGGATGAAGGGGCCCGCCTACGCAAGGAAGTCGACGAATTCCCTGCCCGGCTTAAGATGGAAGTTGATGTGACCGTTAGCAACGCGGTTAAATCAGCGGAGCAGAGGTTTGAGCAAGAAAGAATTCTGCTGAAAAAGGAGAGCGAATCGGAAAGGCGGCTCGCCGAATTGCAGATTCAAGCGCTGCAAGACCAGCTAGCGCGGCAATCAGCTGAAATCGAGAAACAGCGTGCACAGGTCGAAGACGCCAAACGTCAGGTTCAGGACATCGCGATTAAGGCGATCGAAGGAGCATCCGGAGCCCAGGCCTTAAGCCATATTGACAAGATCGCGATGGAGCAGGCCAAAACCCGCGCACCTCAAAGCTAAAGTCCGAGAAGCAGTGTCATACGTTCTTGGTTGATAGGTGTCCTCAGTTTTTTCCTTTAGGAACCAGAAAAACTAGCCTGCCCCCTTTTAATTTCCTCCACGGTTCAGGAACTCCTCGGCCATCGGGATGTCAGCACTACGATCTATACCCATGGGTTGCATCGCGGCGGTAGAGGGTTGAACAGTCCGGCTGATCGCCTATAACAACTGTAGCGCCAGCCGAAGAAGCCGCCGATCGTTAGGGAGATAAGCCGCCGCCCCCGGTCGGCTTTTAGCGGAAAATTTAACGTTGACATGTTGAGGTAGCGGGTGGATATTGCAACCGATTTGGATTTGATAGGTGGTGCCGTCAAAGGAGATAAGCCGACCGGCTTTTGTCGTCGCCTACAGCGGCTCACTTAATAGTTAGACGGATGAAGGTGGTCTCAAAATGAAAGGGTGACGTATAGCACGATGGACGACCCGAACTTCTACCTGGGGCTTGCTACCGAGATCACAGGGAAGGTGCGACGCCTCGCGTCGTTCACTGGCCATGCGCCATCAATCGGCCTTCATCATGAGGAGATCGTCCGAGAAGCAGTCCGCCCGCTAATGTCGCGGCGGTTTTCGCTCCGGACGGGGTTCGCGTTTTTGCCCGACCACGCTGTATCGAGCCAGGGCGATATCCTCGTGGTTGATGAGTCCGACCCCGCACCGTATT
>Ga0105347_1000393_pt1 | contig 21091 bp, 14 predicted proteins | sample EasRivMeERMLT890_FD_89677 | JGI IMG/M metagenome (GOLD analysis project Ga0105347, IMG submission 89677) | Soil microbial communities from meander-bound floodplain in the East River, Colorado, USA - East River MetaG ERMLT890 | ecosystem: Environmental > Terrestrial > Soil > Floodplain | place... | reverse complement strand
GCCTGCGGGATCGGGGCCCCCACCATCTGAGACGCGGGCGTGATCGGCGTCAGGAAGCCCAGCTGGATCTTGCACCAGGCATCGAAGTGGGCGGGCGAATCACCCAGAATGCCGTTCCAGGCGCCGCCGGCCATGACCGACCACCGGCCGATGCCGCGGGATGAATAGTCGATGTCGTACAGATCCGGCAGCCCGAAGCCATGGCCGAGTTCGTGCGCGAACACGCCGATCGTGATGTCGCCGGGCGAGCTCCAGTATTCCGGCATCATCGCGTACGATCCCACGAACACGCCGTCACGCGACGAGGGCGAGATGCTCCACTTGTGCGACCAGATGTCGCCCGTGTCCCCCGTGAACTCCGCGCCGGGACCGGTGTGGATCACCATCACCACATCCACCCAGCCGTTGTTGTCGTTGTCGTACTGGCTGAAATCCACCACCGGGTCGGCCGCCGCCACGGCGTCTTCCACCAGTTTGCGGGCGTTGTTCGGATAGCTGGAGGTCCCCAGTCCGTACTCGCCGTTGGCGTAGAATGCCGCGGTCTGCGGCGCTGCCATCCAGCCCACCGACGACGGCAGATTCACAGTGACCAGGTCAAGCTGTCCGTAGGAACACTCATGGTAGAAGTCGCGCACGGAGCCTGTGCCGGGCTGAAACATCAGGGTATCGAAGTCGGCCGCCGCGGTGGAGGCCGGGACGTCCGAGTAGCGCACGAGGATCGCCAGCGTGCGGAAGCTGTCGGTGGCAGCGGCACCGGCATGCTGCACGGCGGCGAATGTCCGCATGTCGTGTGTCCCCTCCGCGCGGTCGCGGTCGCAGGCGGGTACGGCCAGCCTCGCGCCCACGCGCGAGACCAGGTCGGGATGAGGCGGCATCGCCAGACTCTCACGTGCCGTCAGACACATCAATACCGCGAGCACACTCGTGCACACGCGGTGCGTGTAGTGGAAGTTCATTTCGTCCCCCCTCAGAAACGGAATCCTGTGTTCATGGCCAGAGCGAGACCCTTTGCGTCTCCCCACACAGCACCCGACGCCAGTCCCACTGCGAAATCGAGATAGAAGACGCCCGCGTAGAAACCCGATCCCAGCGTGCCGCTCACGCCGCCGCCTCCGCCCAACGCCAGGCCGGTGCGCAGCGGGATGGCCCTCGACAAAAACCACTCGGCGCCGCCGGAGAGCCGCGGATGGGTGCTGGACCCCGTGCCGTTGCCCACCCCCTGCTCCCACTGACCCATCAGGCTGAAGCGCTGCCAGCTACGGCTTGCGCCCAGGCGCAACGTGGTGGGCAGGCGGGTGGTGAAGGCGGCGATGGCGTATGTGGTGTCGTGGCTCTGCACCAGGTCGTCGTTGGCGTTGAGCAACGACACCGAATCCACGGTGAAGCGCACGGCGTAGGCTTCCGGGTTTCCGTCCCAGCGCACCGAGCCCAGGAGATTGGTGGCCGACAGGCCGAAGTTCCAACCCGATCCATGATCGAGCAGGAAGCCCACATCCGCAGCCACGCCGCGCCCGCCGTTTGCGGTGCGTGCCAACAGATGCGCGTCGGCGTCGATCTGAGTGGTCGCGGTGATGAGTTCACCGTGCGACTCGGTGACTTCCTCCACCCACAGGCCCTTCACGTAACGCAGCGTCGCGCCGGCGGCCAGCGTGCCACCAGCCACCCGCAGCGCGGGGAACGCGTACGTGAATCCCATGGATGCGGTGAGGTAGGACTCGGCCTGTGTGCCCGTGAGGATCACCGTGTCCATGGTGGCGTTGCCGTAGAGCAACAGTTCCACGGCGTCCTTGCTGAGCGTTCCCTCGACCACGCCCTCCGACCAGATGGTGACGGCCACGGGCGATGCCCAGAGCGAAGCAGCCTGCACGCCCGCCGTGGCGGAGAGCGTAAGGCCCGACTCGGGCACCTGATCCAGCAGGTAGGTCTTGTCGTCCTCCGAGAGATAGGCGCCGGAGTAGCGGTTGTAGTCGCGCACTGTGAAGGCGTTGTTCACCGCGCGTGCGGACACGCCTGCCAGTTCGAATTGGCGACGGGCTCCGGCGCGGTACGCCGAGGCGGGATTGAGATGCACGGCGTCCACGCCTCCCTGCCAGGAGGACAGGCTGCCCGAGAGCGCCAGGGCGCGCGCATTGAGGTACGCGTGCGCGGGAGTGGCGAGTGCCGCCACGCTGAGAATGGTGAGGAGAGCTTTCATGGCTACCAGGTCTCCGGACCGTTCTCAAGAGTCAGATCAAACCAGGCTTGGAGCGCGAAATAGTCGGCCGGCAGAAAGCGCACCACCTGCCCGGACGAACCGGGCAGAAACAACTGGTAGCCCAGATACAGCGTGCCGTGTGTAAAGAGGTCGAGGTCGGCAGGATCCAGCGGGAGCGCCGCCACCGTGCGCGACGTGTCGATCACCGCACCTGAGACCTGCGTGCGTCCAGCGGCCACCGCCACGGGCCCCAAAAGCAGGTCGGGAGCGCTGTAGACGTTCGCGGAATCGAGCGCCGCAAAAAACGTGACCTCGCAGGCCACCGGCAGATGATTGCCCAGGTCCACGTGCAGCAAGCCTGAGAGCATCCGGTCCACGAAGCCGGGCACATCCGATCCCTCGATGTCGAGACGCTCCGCGTCACCCTCCAGGGTGACCGTGTCGATGCGCACAGCCAGGGGCGCCGCCACGCTCACGCGCGCGAGCGCGAAGTCCTGTCCGGAAATCGTCACCTCGGACACCGAGTCGCCGAACGTGGCCGATCCGCCCGCACGCAGCCAGGAAGGAAACGGATCGAGCAGAAACGCTACGTTGCCGTGCGACAGTGTGGTCAACGTGGGTGCACCGGGGGACCCGGCCGCCACCGGGCCGGCTACGATCTGACTGTCGGTGCCGTTGTCAAGGAGCAGGCTCACGGCCGCGTCGGCTCCCGAGCCGTTCTCGAGTTCCACAGACAGGGCGGCCTCCGCGGGGTGGAACGCGCTCCACTCCGACGGTACGTTCACGTTGCGCTGAACCGTGGGCAGCGTGACGCGCTGGGGCGCGAGCACACCCGTGAAGACCCCGGCCACCACGCCCGACAGCTGAGCAGACACGATCACCGAGTCGTGGCGATCGATGCGCACATGTGCGGGTGAGGTAGGCACGGTGGTCGCCTGGGCGTTCACGATGAAGTGCTGTGGCGCCTGCGGTGCGTCGGGCCGGAACTCATACCCCGCCAGATTCACCGACACGCCCAGCACGGATTGCGGCTGCACGGCCAGATTGCGCGTGAGAGCCACGCCGGACTGCGTGAAGCCGGGCACCTGGAGCGTGACGGCGGCCGCGAGGCGGGTCTGATTGGTCACCGTGAAAGTGAGCTGGCCGCCTGAGAGCGTTGCCTCGCGCATCGACACCACATCGCCCGAGCCGGCAAAGCCGAATGGTTCAGAGGTGGAACGCACCACCTGCGGCACTTCCAGAAGTCCCGAGTCGAGCGACAGGCTGTCGCTGAAGCGGAAGGACAGCGCAAGATACCGGTTGGCAAGCGTCAACAGCGTGCCGCCCGGCGTGTGCGCGTACAGCTGATACTCGAGTGTGTTTGAAAGCCTGCGGCCCACCAGACCGATGGGCAGCGAGTCGGCGCTCCCCGCAGCCAGGCCGCCCGCGAAATCGTACGTTCCCAAAAGCCCCGCGCCCGGGTCCGTGAGCCATACGGTCACCGAATCGAAGTCGAGGCCGATCTGGTTCTCCACGCGGAGCCACGCCTCTCCGGACCCCGGCGCGATCCAGGTGTACCCGGCGAGAGGTCCCAGGGTGTCGGTGTCGGAGATGTTGAAGGGCGGGACGTTACCGGCGGGTCCGGCGTAGTAGTCGGACAGCGGAGTGCGCACCGAGTCCTGGGCCGGCGCGCCCACAATCACCTGGTTGAGCGCCTGGGGAACGGTGGCCGATTGAGTCGGAAGCTCTAGATCGGGCGCCAGTGTCACCGTGTCGAGCGTGTCCGTCCAGAAGAGTCCGATCTGGCCCGACTCGCTCACCCACTCGTCGCCGTCTGGGAAACGCAAAAGCAGATTCGCGGCGGAGAGCCGGTCTTCGGCCACCGGCAGTCGGAAGGTGGATTCCCAGCTGGGCGCCTCCGGCTTCTTGAGGCTGCACTGCATGAGCGAGAGCGCGATCACCACCGCGATGAAGCCCCCGGCGGTCAGTGCCAGTAATCGCCAGAGTCGATCTGTGAAGCCCGGGCCCTGATGGACCGGTTTCGAACGGCTGTCCTTCATGATTCCCCCCTGCAACAGGCCGACTGTTTTGCAAAGTCGGGGCCGGGTCGAAAAACGGTCCTGACGGAGTCGGAATCGATCCGGTAACTACAAGGACAACAAGCAGTTACGGCAGCAGAATCGGACTTATGTCGACCTGGATGGCGACGTTATGTCCCTCCTCTCCCGGCCCGTGTGTGGGCTTCCCACCACATGGCTGGTGCCGTCTCCGCACGGCCTTCCGGAGGCTTCCTCGAGCGGCCGGACTCCACAGGGTGAATTGAGGAGTCGAATTGCGGTGTGTGCTGGTGGCCTCTATATTCGGAGGCTCGACATGGAGACTGTGTAATGCTATCGACGACGGATTTTAGAAAAGGGCTCCGCCTCGAACTCGAGTCGGATCTCTACACGATCATAGATTTCCAGCACGCGCGCACCGCGCAGCGGCGCGCGAACGTGTGGACCAAGCTCAAGAACATCCGCACGGGACAGGTGATCGAACGCACCTTCTCGGCCGGCGAACGGTTCGAGCAGCCCGACTTCAGGGAAGGCTCGATGCAGTACCTGTACAACGACGGTCAGGAATTCTTCTTCATGGATTCCAAGACCTACGAGCAGGTGCAGCTGTCCGGAGACGTCCTGGGAGAGGCCGTGCCGTTCCTCAAAGAGCAGTCCGAGTATAAGATTCTGTTTTACGAAGGCGTGCCGATCTCCGTGGACCTGCCCACGTCCGTGGAATTGCGCGTGGTGGAATCCGAGCCTGCCGTGAAAGGCGACTCGGTCTCCAACCTCACGAAGGACGCCGTGGTGGAAACCGGTCTGCGCGTGAAGGTGCCCCTCTTTATCAAAGAGGGCGATCTGATCAAGATCGATACGTCGAGTTCGGCGTACCTGGGACGCGCGTAGCGCTTGACCCCTCACCCGCCGGGGGTTGTGGCCGGTCTTGATGAGGCCGGAAAAGGCGACTACTTCGGACCGCTCGTGGTGGCGGCCGTGGCGGGTTCCAATGACGTGTTGAGCGCTCTGGGCGTCGCCGACTCCAAGACGCTCTCCGACAAGCGCTGCCTGAGCCTGGCGGCCCAGGTGCACGCGCATGCAGCGGTGGAAGTGGTAGCCATCGGTCCCGAGAAGTACAACGAACTGTACGCGCGCATGAAAAACCTCAACCGGCTTCTGGCCTGGGCTCACGCGCGCGCGCTGGAAAATCTGCTCACGAAACAGCCGGTGGACACGGTGCTCGCCGATCAGTTCGCCAACCCGCGCGTTCTCGAAAGTGCGCTTCTGGAAAAGGGTGCGAGTGTGCGGCTCATCCAGGCGCCGCGGTCGGAAGTGCATCCGGTGGTGGCTGCTGCATCGGTCGTGGCACGTGCCGAGTTCCTCACTCGACTGGCGGAGCTCGGGAAACGCTTCGACTTCGTGCTTCCCAAGGGCGCCGGGTCGCCCGTGGATGAGGCGGGCCGGAAGCTCATGCAGCGCGGCGGACTGGATCTCCTGCGACAGGTGGCCAAGCTCCACTTCAAGACCACCCAGAAACTGGGTGTGGGAGCTCCCGGACTCCTCTAGGACCCCACAACACCCTCCCGCTCCACCGTTCCACCCACCCGAACCCGTTCCAAGTCAATCCGTTAGGCACTTCCGCACCCAGCCGGCAGCCGCGCAGGAGCCCCGCCCGCCCGACCGTATTCGCGACCGTTTTTCGAGGGTAAGTTCCTCCAAGCTCTAGGCCTAGCTGCCGATACCTCATACGGAAGCCCGCTCTCCCCCCCGGTCACGTTCGCGGCCGGGAATGGCGAATTGCTTGGAGGCAAACCTATGCTGGCAGTCACAATTGATCTGGCTCTGGCCGTCTCGGCCCTCACCACTGCGCTTGCGTTGTGGATGCAGCGCAAGTCCATCCGTCCCGCGTCCGTGTGGGAAAAGCTCATGACAGGCGCGAGCCTCCTCTCGTTTGCCCTGGTGGCGCGCATGTCGGACGTCTTCTGGGCGAAATTGCCCTGGCCGGCGTTCACCGATCCCATGCTTCAGGAAACTCTCGTGCTCATCGGCCTCGCAGGCGGCACGCTGGCCGCCGCGGCGGGAGTGGCGGAGTGGGTGCCGGTGCTCCTGGAGTCGGGAGCCCGGGCGCGCTGGCGCGAGCGCTGGGCCGCCTCACAGACCTCCCTCGACCGTGTGGTGTGGCAGGCGGAATCGGCGGCGCAGATTGTCCGCGGATTGGTGGGGGCGCTCTCCACGGTGTGCGAAACCGGAAAGGTCTACTACTGCGCCCGCGTGCAGAAGACCGGAGAGTTCCTCACGCCACCGTCTCGCTCGTTTACGGCCGACGAACTGCTCGCCCTCAAGAAGATGTCCTCTCATCCGTCGCCCTTGCTCCTGCGCACGCTCGGCGGCTGGCTTCTGGCCCTGCCGGTGAGACTCGATCGTCGCACGTACGGCGTCGTGCTCGTGCACCGCGACCGGGGTCACATGAGCCTGTCCGAAACCGCGTTGCTCGAGCAGACCACGAGTCTGTGCGCTCTCGCCATGGGCACGCTGATCGCGCGCGCCAAGGCCATGCGCCAGGCGCACTGGCTGGCCACGGAGACCGCGCTCGGGATGAAGTTGGGCCATTCCCCCGACGCCACCTCCGATCTCATGGGCATGCTCGATGTGCTCCGGCAGAAACTCGGCGTGGACTACGCCTGTGTTCTGGCCTACGAGGGCGAAGGCGAGTACGCCCGCCGCTACAGCCGCCTCTGGGACCCGCACGGACTCTCCGAGCGGGGCATCCAGGTGGCCACGGGTGCGGCCCCCTCTCACTCGCAGGCGATTCGCCGCGCGCTGGCGTCCGGGCAGGCGAGCCTCCCGACAGCCGCATTGCCTCACACCGACATGGTGCATCGCGCCACGGTGGTGCTGGAACGCGGAGCTGACGTGCTGGGCCTCCTGGTGGTCGCCAGCCGGCACCGTCACCTGACGCACTCCGCGCGTTACGAATTGCATCGTTCAGCGGGCCTGTTTGCCGCCGCCGTGGAGCGCATCACGCTCCGGCATGAGCTGCACCAGATGTCGCGGCGCCTGTCGGGCCTGGGACGAATCGCCGGCTTTGGAGCCGTGTCGGAATCGGGTCAGGACTACCTGGTGACGCGCATGCTTGACGAGATTCCTGGCACGTTCTGCCAGTACATGCGTTTCGTGGACGAAGGCGCCCTGCGCGTGGAGTATCGACGCGCCCGGCGCGGGAACTACGGAACGGACACCACGGGTCGCAGGTTTTCACTGGACACGCTTCCCACCTGCCGCATGGTGGCCGAGGCGGGTCGCAGCGTGGTGTTCCGCCAGGACGATCCCGAACGGCAGTTCGACGCCGCGGAAGCCGTGCGGATCTTCGGCGCCGAGCCCAATTCCATTCTCATGGTGCCCGTGACTCAGGACGGCCGCTGCGTCGCTCTGCTCGCCGTGGGCGAAATGCGCGACGTGCGCCGGCACACCTTCACGGTGGCCGATCGCCGCTACGCCGACAGTTTCAGCCGGCTCGTCTCGGCGCGTGCGCGCGCCGGCGCCAACGGTGAGTCTCTGGGCGCCTTCGGCGACCTGAACCTTTCGTTCGCCAGCCCGCTCACCGGAATTCTCGGCTCCGTGGAGATCCTCCGGCAGCAGATCGCAACGGCTGGTCCGCACGAGAAGTACCTCGACGTGATCGAAAAGAATGCGTCGAGAATCCGGGACAAGGTGGGCCAGCTGATCGATCTGGCCTCATCGGACGTACGCCACTGAACCACGAAGGGCAGGTGACCGCCTGATGTCTTCAGCCGCCGCGTGGGGACCCCTGTCCCACGAGCTCGAGCGGGTGCGTGTACTGCTCGGGTTGCGCCGCCTCGTGCTCGCGTGGCAGGGGCCCGACGGCGACTGGAAGCACATGCTTCGCTCCCGCGACGACATGGTGCCGCAGGCGGAGGCCCGCCTGTTCGAAGATCTGTTCGCCGTGTATCGCGAGGGCGCGGACGCTCCCTCGTGGCCCTCGGTGCTCACGCGCTGGCACGCCGAAGGCGGCTGGTTTCAGGGCTTCGAATCCGTCGACGGCACGGGGTTCTACGCGGGACTTCTGGAGCCTGCGAGCACGCCACCCCCGAACGCGGCGCAGTGGCTCGACCTCACCATGCCGGCCCTGGCTGCCGCAGCCAACGACGCGGAGCGACGCGGCGCACTTCACGGCCAGAGACAGGCGGTGCTCGAAAGCGCACTGTCCCTGTCGCAGTCGGACACCGAAGAGGACTTCCGTGCCTACGCGCTGCGGCTGGCGCGCAGGCTCTTTGCGGCCGAGGCCGCGGCCTGGCTCGCGTTCTCCAATCACGCCTCTGTGGTCTGTCTGGCCGAAGAGTCGGAAGCGGGTGTGACGGACGAATTCTGGCGGCTCCCCGCCGAGGACATGGCAGCCCTTCGCGCCGGCCGGCCCGTGCTGGTGCATCGCCCCGAGCTGAGCCACGGAGCAGGCGCAAGTTTCCTGGCGTCTCCGTTTGGATCCACACCGCCGCAGGCGTGCCTGGTGCTGATGTCGCGCTCGGGCCGCACGTATTCCGCCTGGGATCAGTTCACGTTCTCCGTGTTCTGCCGGCAGGCCGAGGGAGTGCTTGAGAATCGGCGTCTGCTCCTGCGCCTCAAGGCGGCCAATCTCGATCTCACCGCGGCGCAGGCGCGGCTCGTGGAATCGGCGCGCCTTCAAACGCTCGGTGAAGTGGCAGCCAGCGTGGCCCACGACTTCAACAACGTGCTGGGTGCGCTGTTGGGCCGCGTGCAGTTGTTGCAGCACAAAAACTCCGACTCCGGCGTGCAGTCCGCCCTCGCCAAGATGGAACGCATTCTCGGCGAAGGGGAAGACGCCGTGAAACGACTTCAGGAGGCGGCGCGCGGCAAGCGCACCGAAGCCCGACTCACACTGGACGGGCTGGTTCGCGACGTGTTCTCCGCAAGCGAACCCGGCTTCCGCCGCGAAGCGCAGATCAAGGATCGCAAGGTGGTGTGGCTGACCGAGTTTCTGCCCACCGGCACGGTCGAGCGGACCGGCAGACTGCGTCCCGTGCTCCGTCAGCTTCTGGCGGAACTTGCGGCCGCCGTGCCCACCGACTCCGTGATCGAACTCTCCACGGGCCGCCGCGGAGGAGCCGACTGTTTCACGATCACGGTGGCGACGGACCCGTCGAGTCCCGATCCGGTGCCGGCGTGGCACGCCCTGCCGGGCTATGCCGCGTTCGCGCTGGCCATGGAACAGGCGGGGGCCACGCTCGAACTCGAATCGAACCACGGAGAAACGCGGCTCGGGGCTCACTTTTCCGAGCACCCCGCCGGGACGCCGGAGCGATTCACTCAACCCTTGCGCGTGCTGGTGGTGGACGATGACCGGGACGTGAGAGATGTACTCTCGGAAATGCTCATGACGGCAGGCCACGAAGTGCGTGTGGCCGAAGACGGCGCCGACGCGCTCTCGAAGTTCGAGAGCGGGCTGTTTGACATCGTGTTCACCGACCTCGGGATGCCGGGAATCTCAGGGTGGCAGGTGGCCGAGCACATCAAGCGCGAAGCTCCGGACCTGCCGGTAGTGATGGTGACAGGCTGGGGACATCAGCTGGATCCCATGCAGGTGGAACGCTCGGGCGTATCGAAGGTGCTCACCAAGCCGTTTCACTGGCTGACAGTGCTCGACACGCTGCAGGCCCTGGTGCCGCATCCCTCCGCGCGCCCGACGTAAACGAAGCTTTTCGGACTACGCTTTTCTGAGCCGGCGTTCGAACAGCGCCAGCGCCAGACCCAATCCGCCAAACGCGCACGCACCCCACAGGGAAGCAGTGGGATTCGTGATCGTCCACAGGAACAGGCGGGTCAGATCCCAGAGCTGATAAAAACCGAATCCGGTGGCCGCCACGAGCGCCAGCCCCAGGGCCTGAAACACACAGATCAGAAGCAGCGTGAAGGGCACCGTGAGCAGGGGCCGCCGCTCGAGATTGGGTGCGTTCGCCGTGCCCATGAGCCAGCCGGCCAAAAGCGCGAGAGGCGCGGTGGACCAGCCGAGAATCCAGTGGAGGAGGAACTGCAGCCACAAACCGCAGAATCCCGCTACCGTGCACCAGAGCCAGGTGGACAGTTCTCCCGGGGGCCTCTCGTCTCTTTTGCGCTCGATCTCGCCGGCACAGTCGGGACAGAGATGACGTGCCCTGTCTTCCACCATGCTGGGACCGCCTTCCCAGAGTCGCCCGCATACGCCACAGCCCTCGGGTAGGGCACGGCCGAGCGCACCTGCGCGTGCCAGCGCGAGTGCCACCAGCCGGCGGCGTTCCTCCTGATCGGGGGGCGGCCAGCGCAGGGGCCACGCGAATGCGAGGCGCCGCTCGTTTCTGCGCACGACCCTGGGCGAGCGAAACGGGGAGATGAGCCTTGCGAAGAGGCTTCCGGACGTGGGGAACCGAAACGACGATCCCTCCACCTCCACGATCCAGGAGGGCGTGTGACCGAACCGGCCGAGGAACTGGTTCACCAGGAAGCCTGCCTCGTAATGCCAGGACCTTCCGGAGCGCAGCGCCTGCGGAATCGAAAAGTCGGCGGTCTTTTCCAGCGGGCTCGAAGGGCTCACCTGTAGAGTATCGGCCCCTGCGGTGCATTCCATACCGGGCAGTCCGACCTTGATCCACGGCCGCAATCGGTTAGATTGCCTGTGGCTCCCCCAACCCCGGGGCCCTCGGAGACCCGCACGACTATTGAATAATCGCCTGCTGTACCGGCGCCCGGGAGACCCGGAGCCCGGCCCCCCACTCTGGAACCCACAGCCCAACGCCGATCCATATCTGTGATGGCAGCCAATCTTCGAACTCTCGGCCTGTGCGTGTTCTTCGCGTGCGCCCTGACCCCAGCCGGGTCGACCGCTCGACCGGGCGCCGTCCGCGAGACCGGATCGGTGTACCAGCGCTGGCTGTCGCGACATTTTCAGGCGCCTGAGTCTTCGCGCTCTGCACCAGGCGGGCGGGCCGCGTTCACGAGTCTGGCCATCTCGAGTCTCGAGATCTCAAGCGACACCGCGGCCGGAAGCTTCATCCAGTCGAAGCCCGCGGCTGCGGAGTTTGCCACGCGCCGCTACATCGCGTTCTGGCTGGATGAGAAAGACGGCATTCCCGATCTGCGCGGCCGGCGCTTCGGCGCCGAGCTGTCGCCTGTGGGCGCGGAGTTTCAACTGTTCAACGACGGTCTTGTTCGCCGTCCTGAGGCGCCGGCCTGCCAGGGCAATGGTCGAGTGGCCGCGCTCGCCTGGCAGAATGGCGAGCCGTACGCCATCCGCGTCGCGTTCATCGACAGCCTGGGGTCTGTGCTTCTGGAAAGCACGGCAGGCGACGTAGCGTCGCCGCCCTGGGTGGGGTCTCCCGCCGTGGCGGCCCTGGCAAGCGGCGGCTTCGTCGTGGCGTGGGAAGAGTTTCGATTTGGCTGGCGCGTGATGGGCCAGTTGTTCGATTCGGCCGGCACCTCCGTGGGAGCGGATCTCCTCTTCGACGGCACGGCGGATTCTCTCTTCAAAACGAGCCCTGCCGCCGCCGGTGACACGGCCGGAGGCTTCTGTCTCGCCTGGTCGGAGGGGGACGACGCGCGCGCCGACGTGTACGTACGTTGCTACGATTCGCTCGGTCAGCCGAACGGATCCGCGGTGCGCGTGACCACCGAGATCTCCGGCGAGTCATACATGCTGCCGCAGGTGGCCTACCTGCCCGCGACCCACCGGTACGTCGTGACGTACGTGCAGGCCGATCTGCCCGCCGACTCCACCGCGCTTTTGCGATGCACCGTGCGTCCCGATGGCACACTCGATGGCGTGCCGGGAGCGTTGCCCGCCGGACCCTATCCCTGGTCGCCCCATGCATCCGCCTCGACGGGGCGCGTGGTGTTGTTCACCGATCGATTCGACAATCTTGGCGAGATCCGTTCCCTGGCCGTCAACGCCGCAGGCGCGGTGGTGGAAAGCACCACAGTCATTTCAAGCGCCGTCGTTCACGAACGGTCGGCCGTCGCTGCCACACAAGGCGCCGACACGCTGTTTGTGGTGTGGCAGGATCGGGAGAGTGGCGACTACGACATTCACGGCCTCCTGCGCTCGAACGGATCGACCACGGTGTCTGAGCGTGCGTTGCAGAGCGAGGGCCCGGGCGGTCAGCAGACGCAGGCCGACGTGGCTGCGCGACTGGGATTTGGCGTGCTGGCCGTGTACACCGACCTTCAGGCCGGCGGCGACATCGCCGTGGTGGAAGTGAACGAGGCGGGCTCTGTTCTCAGTCGCAAGCGCGTCTCAGATGACACGCTTCTGGCGCCGCAGTACGATCCTCACATCGCGTCTTCCAGCTCCGGCTGGAGCTTCGTCACCTGGACCGACGAACGCTCCGACTGGCCCGGTGCGGCGGTGCATGCCGCGGGCCGCTTCGCCCAGGCCGGCCTGTTCGTGGCGCCTTCGTTTGCGCTTTCTTCGTCGGGCGCCGCCGTGCTTGCCGGACAGACCGATGTGGCCATGCGGCCGAACAAGTTCTCGGCCGCGGTGTGGGTCGATGATCGTTCCGGCACACCGCGCGCGTTCCTGCGGCGCTTCACCGACACGGGCACGCCGGATGGCCCTGAAGTGCCGCTCGAGGATGGCAGCCAGTCCCAGTTGCTTATTTCATTCGAACAGGATCCGGCCGTGGCCATGGATTCGGCGGGTACGCTCTGGACCGCCTGGACCGCCTTCGATGTGATCTCGGACACGTACGTCCTGATGCTGCAGGCGTGGACCGCCACGGGCGTGCGCCGGGGAGCCAACGTGCTGCCTGCCGTGGGTCCCACAGTCGATCCACTCGATTTCGATATCGCGGCGCGTGCCGACGGCCGGGTGCGAGTGGTGTGGTACGACGCGGAGGCCGCAAGCCCCGTGGTGAAGACGGCCGTCTTCGATACTCTGGGAGCCCTGATGGAGGGCCCCCTCGACGTGTCGGCAACGCCCGTGACCGCGCGGCGGCCGAAGGTCGGAATCGATGCTACGGGCCGGTGGGTGGTGGCCTGGTCACAGTCCGCCGGGTCGTCCGATGACATCCTCTGGCAGCGTTTCGACTCAGACGGCACGCCCTCGGCGCCCAGGGAGAAGATCTCAGGCGCCGCCGTTGCCACGCGCAGCGCACTCGCGGTGGCTTATTCCGGAGCGTACGTGTACGGCGTCTGGCACGACAACGAGACTCCGGGAGAGGGATTCGACGTGCGACTGTCGTCGTTGCTCAAGGCGTCATCCGACGTGCGTGATGGCAACCCCGTGCAGCCCCGGCTGTTCGCGCTCCGCCCCGGTTTTCCCAATCCGTTCAACGGATCTACGCGGATTTCTTACACTCTCGAACGGCCCGCGTCCGTGTCGCTTGCCATCTTCGACGCCCTGGGTCGGCGCGTGCGCGTGCTGACGCAAGGTGACGTGTGGCCCGGAGAGCACGAAGTCACGTGGGATGGCACCGACGAATCCGGGCGCACGCTGGGAAGTGGCGTGTACTTCTGCCGCCTTCAGGCGGGACCGCACACCGAGTCGCGCAAACTGCTCTACCTGAAGTAGCGCGCGACCCTAGCCGCGCTTCAGAAGCTGGCGAATCACGCTTCGCGCCGCAGACCCCTTTCGCCACACGGGGAGCGCATACACCAGCACAAACGTTCCCCCCACGGCGCCCAGCGCCAGCAGTTCAGGCGCGAACCCCTCAGGCGTACCGCAAAGAAGCGACACGCCGAACGCAGCGAGTGTGGCCACCAGGCCCGTGAACATGAAGCCGGCCAGGTCGCGCCACACCTCTCGCGAAAGGGAGAGCCCGTACTGGGTTCCCAGCCGCCGCCTGAGCAGCACAAAGTTCAGCGTGCCGGAGATCGCATTGGCCAGCGCCAGGCCACCGGCCCCCATGGGCACGGCCAGGGCCACGTTCAGGATCACGTTCGTCCCCACGGCGATCATGGCGTAACGCACCGGCGTTCGCGTGTCCTTGTGCGCATAGAAGAACGGCGCCACCACGCGCACGCCGGTATAGCCCAGAAGCCCCAGGGCGTAGAAGCGCAAGGCCCACGACGTCGCCTCGGTGTCGGCCGGTCCGAAGGCGCCATGCTCATACACCACGCTCACCACCTCGCGCGGAAACGCCACCAGAAACAACGCGGCGGGAATCACCAGGAAGGCGGCCAGACGCAGTCCGTCGCCGAAGGTGGACGAGAGCACGTCGCGCTCGCCCTTGGCCACCGCCTCCGAAGCGCGCGGCAGGACCGCCGTCCCCACGGCCACCGCGAATACGCCCAGCGGGAAGTGCATGAGCCGAAACGCGTAGTTGAGGTACGCCAGGCTTCCCTCCGCGAGAAAACTCGCGATCACCGTGGTGGCGAGATTGTTGAGCTGCAGTGCGGCCAGGCCCAGCACCGCGGGGAACAGCAGTCGCAGCACGCGTCCCACGAGCGGATCACGCAGCGCCACCGGGCCGAACAGGCTGAAGCCTTCGCGTTTGAGTACGGGCCATTGAAAGAGAAGCTGGCAGCCGGACCCGAGAAGCACCCCCACGGCCAGGGCCAGAACCGGCGGATCGAACACAGTCCAGAACAGCACGGCCGTAAGGATGTGACCGATGTTAAAAAAAATGGGCGCCGCCGCGGGAATGCCAAAGCGTCGAAGCGAGTTGAGCGTGCCCGCCACCAGAGCCGACAGCGACACGACCCACAGATACGGGAAGGTCCAGCGCACCAAGGACGCGGTGAGCTCCACCTTGCCGGGCACGCCGGCGAACCCGGGCGCGAGGCCCGCCACGAGCCACGGTGCGCACAACACACAGAGGGCCACAATCAGACCCACGGACCAGGCGAGCAGCCATGCCATGCTGCGCACCAGGCGGCGCGCCTGTTCCACCTCGCCGCGCGCGAGCGCATCGGAGAGCACGGGCACGAAGGCCGAGCCGAGGGCCCCCTCGGCGAACAGGTCGCGCAACAGATTGGGGAGGCGAGTGGCGGCGAAGTAGGCGTCGGCCGCCAGGCTGCCCCCCAGGAGGTAGGCGAACACAGTTTCGCGCAAAAGCCCCGTCACCCGGCTGCCTGCCGTGGCCAGGCTGATCTTGCCGGAGGAACGGCCGAGGGACTCGGTTTTTGGCTTTGACATGGGGGACGACCGTGTTATCCTAGGCCCTTCAAAACACAGGAGTAAGGGTTTTCTATGCCGCATCACAAGTCAGCGAAGAAGCGTCTTCGCCAGAGCAAGGAACACAGGCTGCGGAACCGCGGGCATCGCACCGACCTGCGCCGGGCCGTCAAGGCCGCGCGCGAGCAGAGTGAAGCATTGCCGGCCGGTCAGAGCGCACTCGACGTGGCCGCCCGCCGCGGACTCATTCATCCCAACAAGGCCGCGCGGCTCAAGTCGCGGCTGGCCAGGCAGCACGCAAAGAAAGCCGCCTGACGCCGGGCGATAGAAACGCATCCAGGGCCGGCTTCAAGCCGGCCTTTTTATTTGGGGGGGCTCAGGGTTCGAAGAGGTACACGGGCGCGTCGTAGAGATGCACCTTGTGTTCCGACAAACGCAATCTCACCAGTTCCCGCACGAAGTCGGTCTTCTCTTCGGGCGGCTCCGCGGCCTTCAGCACAGACAGCGACAGATGGATGCCCAGGATGCGCCGGGAGAAGGGCGCCTGAAGTGCACCCCACGGCAGGGGCGTGCCCTGCGCGGCCAGATGGCGCATCACCGCCACGGACAGGGGCGGAGGCGCGAGGAGCGCGGCGTGAGGCTCGATCATCGAGGCGGCCATGGATGCGGCCGAGCCCGAGATCGCAGACACATCGCAAGAGGCCTGCAGCGCGGTGATGATGTTCCGGTAGGAATCCCACAGGCCGCGCGGCTGTACGCCGTCGGCCACGAGGGCGCGCATGCGGCCGCCCGGCAGGTGCACCACCAGAGCGTCCGCGGGAGGCGACGTCACAGGTATGAACGTCTCTTCGAGCAACCGTTCCATGTCGCCGGGCGCCAGGCCCGTCACGTACATGGCCGGCAGACGGAGCGGATCCGGGAGGAACTCCTGTGGAATCTTCTGAACGAGAAGGTCGGGCAGATTGAGTCGCGCCGCGGCCGCCAGTCGGGAGTTGCCGTCGAGCACTACAGTGACGCCGGACAGATTGGACACGAGCAGCGGGTGACGCAGGCAGCGTTCGGACGTGATCCACTCGGCCAGTCGGGCCGTGTGGCGAGGATGTGTCGCCGTCAGTGGGGAGAGCTCGGAGCAGTGCACCACGTGCAGTCGAGCCAGTTCCCCTGGTAAGTCGCGGGATAAAAGCACTTCGACCCCCTCCAGAGCAAAGCGGGTGCCCGTCCGTGCGGACTTTTCGAAGCTGTAAATCGTTGGAAGCTAAGAGCTAAACCGCAATAGCCGGTCCCGGCCCCGGAGCTGGCCTCAGGCCAGCGCAAGCGCCTGCCCACATCCTGCAGCGTTTCAGGGAGTTTCGGGCAGCGAGTAGCGGCGGATTTCGGCGGCCAATTCCACCTCGAATTGTCTTTCCGAACCCAGAAAACGCACGGCGGGATAGCGGATGCCCCACTCGGAATATGTGAGGTCGTCGCGCCACAAAAGGGAACCTGCGCGGTCGATCAGGAACACGGCGCCGCGCGTGTGGCGATCCGCAGCGGCCTCCGGACCTGAGTCGAAGTCGAGCCCGGCGAGAATCGCGTCGGGACCGCCCCCGAGATCCACCGAGATGAAACGAAGCTCGCTCTGCCCCGACGTCACGGTCCACAGTCGCGAGCGGGAATCGCGCTCAAAGAGTTCGAGACGGTCCCCTCCGGCCACGGCGATGTAGCCGCCGTCGTTCGAAACGGACACGGAGATCGGGTGGGTGACTTCGGAGGCCGCTGTGAAGACCAGCTTCTCCTCCTGATACAAGGCCAGAGATCCCGCGCCGCACAGCGCGACAAATCGTCCGCCCGCGGCCGTGCCGAATGCCTCGAAGCGGCCGATGGGATGCGGTTCGCCCGGCATGAAATCGTAGGCGGAGAGAAGTCCTCTGGAGGCGGCGAAGAAGCGCGTGCTGCCTTTGGGGAGCACCAGGTCGGACAGGTACGGAACCGCCCAGCTTGTGACGAGAGTCCCCTGTGCGTCGAACAGGAGCAGGCGCGACTGATGCATCTCCTCGCCGCCCGCGATCCCGATGACCCAGCGGCCGTCTTCCGACACGACGAACTCGGAGGCGTCGGGTTTTTCCAGGCGGTACAGGCGTTTGCCGGTTTCGTTGTAGAGTTCGAACGCCGCTGCGCGCAGGGTGGAAGGGGCGTTGTCGGCGTAGGTGGTGACACCGTAGCAGGCGCCCTGGCGGGCGAGCACCACACGCTGGTTGCCGCGCAAGCGGGTGATGTACTTCTGAAGGCCGGCGGCGTCCTGAAGGATCACGCCCTCCTTCACCACGGCGAGAGAGGAGCCGTCGGGGCGAATCACCACGTGTCTGAACGCGGAGGTGGGCATGGAGCGCACAAGCGTTGGATTCCCGGCGGCTTCCGCCGACACCCACAGTGCAAGACACAAGATCGCCACGACCCGGCCAGACTTCATCCAACTCTCCTTACTTCAGCAGCAATAGTTTGCGGGTGACTATCTGTTGGTCGGCCTGGAGGACCGCAAGGTACACGCCGCTGCCCACCACCTTGCCGTGATCGTCCCGCGCGTCCCAGGCAAACGTCCGGGATCCTGCGTCGAGGGCCCCCTGCCAGAGAACCCTCACTCGCCGTCCCAGCACATCGTACACAAAAAGCTTCACGTCCGCCGGCCGGTCGAGGCGAATTCCCAGGCGCGTGGCGCCATTGAACGGATTGGGTGACGATGACAGGACGTGCGCCACCGGCTGAACGGGTGACGGCTCGTCCACCGAAAGCGGGGAAGCGCCCAGACGCACGCTGTCCACGTACCAGCCGTCTCCCGTGACGGCTTCATCGGAAACGAGCCGGAAGCGGAGCTGCACCAGTTCTGCCGGCAGGAGCGGAAGCACAAAGTCGAGGAGCTGCCAGCCGGTCTGCGTACCGGTGAGCTTTGCGGCCGTAGTCCACGTGGAGTCACCATAGGTGTGCCATTCCACATGGCCAGTGTCTCCCAGCGAAAGTTGATAGCGTGTACGCAGGGTGAGGTGCCAGGGAAGGTCATACCCCACCACGGTGAATCCCCGATTTGAGATCCATGCATCGCAGGAATCCGGGTAGCCACCGCCCGGAGAATCGGCCAACGCAAACATTCCTTCGAAAGCCGAGGCCGCCTGCGGCCAGAACAGGTCGTGCGTGCCCCCGCGAGCCCAGCGCAGGGCGCCCTGCTCGAAATCCTCAGCCAGATGGCCCGGCATGCTCAGCAGCTCGAATTGACGATGCGGATCGGGGGGCACTCTCACGGTTCGCCCTGATTCATCGAGAGCCTCAAGTCGAAAGCGAAGCCCGGTTTCTCCCAACCACGGTACGACGGCCGACCACAGGCTGTCGCTCTGTTGCACCAGGGGCACGGAGTCTGTGGCACCGGGCACGCGCTCAAACCGGGCCACAACGGACACGGGCCTGCGGCCGCTGTCGGCGGGAGAATTGACAACGAGCTGCCAGTCGCTGGCACCGAACCGGTCTATGAACTCGGGCACCAATTGTAACGCTCCCGCAGGTGCGTAGTCGAGCGCGGGCAGAAGCGCGAATCGCCCCCAGCCGTAGGCGTTGTCCGGCGCACCTCTGCGATCGGCCGACTGCATGAGCGCCTCACGCACCATGAGCGGCGACCAGTCGGGGTGCGCCTCCAGGAGAAGCGCCGCAGAGGCCGCGGTAATCGGCGTGGAAAACGACGTTCCGCTCACGGCGACGTACGCATTCTCCTGCGAGGGATCGGCGGCATGCACGGCCACTCCCTGCGCCACCACTTCGGGCTTCGTGCGTCCGTCGGCTGTGGGACCGCGCGACGAAAACGGAGCGATCGTGCCTGCCGCATCCACCGCGCCCACGCTCACGATTCCAAACGCGTCGGCGGGTGCATCCAGCGTCGTGGGCATGGGCCCTGAATTGCCCATGGCGGTCACCAGAAGCAGGCCGCGGGAAGCCGCCGTGTTGGCCGCCAGCGTGGTGATGCCTTCGGTGCCGTCCATGGTGTAGCCGAAGTCGTACGCGAGTGAACTCGAGAGGACGTGTGCGCCCAGGCTGTCGGCCCACTCCAGCGCGGCCACGTAGTGATCTTCTTCCACCGGCGTTTCGTTGCCGAGGTCTTCTGTTTTCGCCAGGAGATAGGACGACCCGAAGGCAGCGCCTACGAGCTGTCCGGGCGCATGCGCGGCCATGGTGGACAGCACTTCGGTGCCGTGGAAGTCCTGGCCCGGCCCGTCCAGCGTGTCATTGGCCACGCCCGAATCGCCCCGCACGAAGTCCCAGGTTCCTTCGACGCGCCCGTCGGCGTTCAGGGAGTCGAACGCATCGTGCAACAGGCGGAAGCCCGAGTCGAGCACGGCAATGAGCACACCCTTACCGGTGAGTCCGAGCGCGTGCAGCTCGGGCACGTGCAAGGGGAGGAGTTGAATGAGTGCCAGCCCGTAGTCGAGCGGATACGCAGCCACCTGCGGTGCCACCGCGGCTGTCCTGCTCTCGACACCCCGGCGACGCCCGCGCGCCACTTTTTCCACGAAGGCCACGAATGGCAGCGATTCGATGGAGGCTCGCTCTTCTCCGGTGGTGAATGCGCTGGCGGCCCCCAGCCAGCGCGACACATGTCGAATCCGCGCGCCCGTGGCCGCCACCGCCGCCACGTACGCACCGGGTACCGGCAGGTCGGAGGCGCCGGGCTCCAGGCCGGCTCGCGAGGTGTTCAGATTACGCCAGGCCGCCTCCAGATCGGCCGGCCCCGCAATCTGCTTGTCTGTGAAAAACACCCACACGGTCGCGGTGTCGGTGGACAGGACCGACGGTGACGGCGCGCGCGGCCGCCGTCCGAGTTCGTCGGGGAGAGTGTGGCCGAACGCGACGGCCGGCAGGAGGACGAGAATCCAGAGACACCGCAACACACTGCAAGGAACTGGAATTCCATTCGCAACACAATGCGCATTGAGCGCATCTCGAGTTCGCAGGAATCAGGATCGGGGGGAGTTCAAAAAAAACGGCCGATCGAGGGTCAACGGGGAGGGACGCCCTGCGATCGGCCGGAGCACGTGTCCGAGGAGGTAAGACACGTCACTGGATCATGGTCTTGGGTGACGCGGGAACGAGTCGCTGCTTCCAGTTGCGCGACCGGCTGATGTTGGTCGCATCCTGCAGACTCGCGAAATTCAGCTGCGGCGTCTGTCGCGAGAGAGGCTGCAGGCTGATGTTGTCGCGGGCGCGATTCTCTTCGGGCGACACCCAGTGCAGGGTGAAGCCGAGTTGCCGCTTCTTGAGCCGGAGAGTGCCCAGTTCGATCTTCACGCGCTGGGGAGCCGCCATTTCTCCCAGCACCTGGTAAATGAGCGGCGCGCAATCCGTGCACAGTTCGAGCTTCTGCTTGTGCCACACCTTGCGGTTGGCTTCGAGGAACTCGACCAGTGCCGAAAGCGCCTGGTACGGGAATTCGGAGGGGGTCGCTCGCAGGGCCTGTCTGTAGGTCAATCCCAGGTCGGGCACAGAGAAAGAGATCACCCCGGGACCCTGGGTGTGGGGCACCGGATTCTGGCTCTGGGCGTAGAAGTAGGCTTTCACTGGTCGTCTCTCCGAAGCTCGGATAAGCAACAGAGGTGCCGCTGATTTTCGGGCGCCATGGGGCCGGTCCCCCTGGGGCCATCAGCTTGCGGCGTTTGGAGATGGGCTGTTTCGACCCCAAGGGAGGCCTTCCAGCCCGCGCGTCCGGCTCAGAACGCAGGAGCCCATCCTCTGCAAACAGTTGCAGGT
>Ga0105347_1000390_pt1 | contig 21182 bp, 24 predicted proteins | sample EasRivMeERMLT890_FD_89677 | JGI IMG/M metagenome (GOLD analysis project Ga0105347, IMG submission 89677) | Soil microbial communities from meander-bound floodplain in the East River, Colorado, USA - East River MetaG ERMLT890 | ecosystem: Environmental > Terrestrial > Soil > Floodplain | place... | reverse complement strand
GAGCTGGCGCTGATGGCGGCGGACCATGCTCGCGAGGCCGGTTTCACGAAGCTCCGCGGCATCATCCCCAAGGACAACGAGACAGCGCTCAGCTTCTTCAGCGAGATCGCCTCGCTCGCCCAGATGGTCGGCCACGGCATGGAGTACGAGCTGCCGCTGTGAGGGAGAAAGACAACAGTGGCTCCGATGGACGTGAGCTTCTCACGGAATACCAAGCTTGTCAGTATCACATCCAGACGATAGATATGCGCCTCTGGCAGTCGGCGGCGATCCTCATCGGCGCCTCGTTCGCTACGTTGGCCGTGTTATCTCGCCAGGAACCTACCGCCGGCTTCTGCGTGGGCCTCGCAATTGCGGCAGCCGCCGCCGTGACAATATTCGTGCTGTGGGCACGCATCTGCATCCGGCGGGACGTTTCGGTGGAAGCGCTGGAAACAAGAATGCGGGGGATCGAGTGGCAACTCGGTATGCGGAAAGTGATCTACTTTGGAATTCTGAGAGGCTGGGAGCAGCGCGATCAGTTGGACGACTGGAACCGCTTGCCACCGAGTGAGAGGACGTTGCTAGAAACCTCCTATCATCCGTTACCACCGCCGAACGCTAGCTTCATGCTTTACGCCATGGCGATGATCGCGATGGTTGGATGGCCCGCGCTGACCATCGCCAAGATCATCGAGCTGTTGGTCGATTGACCCTTGCCACGCGCGAATATGACATCCCGCATGCCTGACAAACCCTCACGTGTCCTCATCATCGGCTCCGGGCCGATCGTCATCGGCCAGGCCGCGGAGTTCGACTACTCCGGGTCGCAGGCGTGCCGTTCGCTGCGGGAGGAGGGCGTGCACACGGTGCTCGTCAACTCCAACCCGGCGACGATCATGACGGACGAGGGGATCGCGGACACGGTGTACATTGAGCCGCTGACGGTGCCGGTGCTGGAGCGGATCATCGCGCGGGAGCGGCCGGACGGGCTGCTGCCGACTCTGGGCGGGCAGACGGGGCTGAACCTGGCGGTGGCTCTGGCGGACGCGGGGATCCTGGAGAAGTACGGGGTGCGCTCGCTGGGGACGCCGATCGAGACGATCCGCAAGGCTGAGGACCGCGACCTGTTCCGGACGCTGCTCGACGAAATCGGGGAGCCGACGCCGGAGAGCGAGATCGTGACCACGCTGGAGGAGGCGGTGAGCGCGGCGAAGCAGATTGGACTGCCGGTGGTTGTCCGGCCGGCGTACACGCTGGGGGGAACGGGCGGCGGGATCGCCAACTCGTGGGAGGAGCTGGAGACGATCGCGCAGTCGGGGTTGGCGGCGTCACCGATCCACCAGGTGTTGGTGGAACGCTACCTCGCGGGGTGGAAAGAGCTTGAGTACGAGGTGATGCGGGACGGAGCGGACAACTGCATCACGATCTGCAACATGGAGAACATCGACCCGATGGGCGTGCATACCGGCGACTCGATCGTCGTCGCGCCGAGCCAGACGCTGCCCGACAAGGAGTACCAGATGCTCCGGACGTCGTCGCTGAAGATCATCCGGGCGCTCGGAATCGAGGGCGGCTGCAACGTGCAGTTCGCCCTCGCGCCGCGGAAGGAGATCGCGGCCTGGAACAACGGGCACGACAGCCTGCCTCCCTATTACGTCATCGAGGTGAACCCGCGCGTGTCGCGGTCATCGGCGCTGGCGTCGAAGGCGACGGGGTACCCGATCGCGCGGGTCTCGGCGAAGATCGCGATCGGCAAGACGCTGGACCAGATCCCAAACCAGATTACGGAGCAGACGACCGCGGCGTTCGAGCCGGCGCTCGACTACGTGGTCGTGAAGATCCCGCGCTGGCCGTTCGACAAGTTTCCCTCGGGGGAACGCCGCACCGGGACGCAAATGAAAGCAACGGGCGAGGTGATGGCGATCGACCGGACGTTCGAGGCGGCGCTGGGGAAGGCGCTGCGGTCGCTGGAGTTCGGGGGGCGGTCGCAGCTGTGGGAGGACCCGGAGTGGCGCGAAACTGACCCACGCGGTTACGCCGCTGTCCCGACGGATGAGCGGCTTTGGGCCGTGTTCGCAGCGCTACGGCGCGGGGCTACCGTCGATGAACTGGCGCGGACGTCGGGGATAGACTTCTGGTTCCTGGAGCGGATGCGGGCGATGGTGGAGGTGGAGCAGAGGCTGCTGGCCGAGCCGCTGGCGCCAGACCTCGTTCGTAAGGCGAAGCGGATGGGATTGTCGGACGCGGTGATCGGGGTGCTGGCGGACAGACTGCCGGACCAGGTACGGAAGCGAAGGCAGGAGTGGGGGATAGTACCCGTGTACAAGATGGTGGACACCTGCGCCGCCGAGTTCGAGGCGGCGACGCCCTACTTCTACAGCACGTACGAAGAAGAGAACGAGGCGTTCGCGCTGGCGGGGCGGAAAGCGCTGGTGATCGGCAGTGGGCCGATCCGGATCGGGCAAGGAATCGAGTTCGACTACTCGGCTGTGCACGCGGCGTGGGCGTTGAAGGAAGCGGGCGTCGCGGCGATCATGGCGAACTCGAACCCGGAGACCGTATCCACGGACTTCGACACGAGCGACCGGCTGTACTTCGAGCCGCTGGACGAGGAGGCGGTGCGCGACCTCCTGGACAACGAGACCGGTGATGAAGACGGGGACACCGGACCGGAATCGATCGTGCAGTTCGGCGGGCAGACGGCGGTCAACCTGGCGACCCCGCTGGCGCGGGCGAACCTGCCGATCCTGGGATCGAGCGCGGACAGCATCGACCTGGCGGAAGACCGGAGGCGGTTCGAGGACCTGCTGCAGCGGATCGGGATCCCACAACCTCCGGGGGCGGGGGTAAACACGATCGAGGAGGCGCTGGCGACGGCGCAACGCATCGAGTACCCGGTGCTCGTTCGGCCAAGCTATGTGCTCGGCGGGCGGGCGATGGAGATCGTCCAGAACGCGACCGACCTCATCCGTTATGTCACGGCGGCCGCCGCCATCTCGCCGGGAAAGCCGGTCCTGATCGACAAGTACCTGGAAGGCATCGAGGCGGAGGTGGATGCGATCTGCGACGGCGAAGAGGCGCTGATCCCCGGCGTGATGGAGCACATCGAGAGGGCCGGGGTCCATTCCGGCGACTCGACGGCGGTCTATCCGCCGGTGAGCCTGCGGCAGGTTGAGATCGACATGATGATCGACTACACGCAGCGGATGGCCTCGGCGCTGGAAGTCCGTGGCCTGATGAACGTGCAGTACGTGATCATGCGGGACGGCGACCAATCGAATGTCTACGTGCTGGAGGTGAACCCGCGAGCGAGCCGGACGGTGCCGTTCATTTCGAAGGTAACCGGCGTGCCGATGGTGCAACTGGCGGTGCAGGTGATGCTGGGCAAAACGCTGAGAGAGCTGGGATACGAACCGGGGCTCTGGCCATCAAGCGACCTTTTCGCGGTCAAGGCACCGGTGTTCTCGATGTCCAAGCTGGCCGGCGTCGATACGTACCTGGGGCCGGAGATGAAGTCGACCGGCGAGGTGATGGGGGTCGACAAGACGTTCGAGGCGGCGCTGGCAAAGGCGCTGATCGCCGCGGACATGTCGCTGCACGGCGGCGACTCCATCCTGCTGAGCATTGGCGACAAGACCAAGGCCGAGGCGGTGCCGCTCGTGCGGTCCCTGGCGGCGGCGGGATTCCGGCTGTACGCGACGGAGGGCACGGCCTCGATGATCGATGCCCTGGGAGTGCCGGTGGAGATGACAACGAAGCGGCTGGACGAGGGCTATCCGAACGTCGTGGACGTGATTCGGGAGGGGATGGTCCATGCCGTAATCAACGTCCCGGAGGGCCGGTTCACGGAGACGCTTCGCGACGGGTTCCACATCCGGCGGGCGGCGGCCGAAAAGCGGATACCATGCCTGACATCGATCGACACGGCGGCGGCAGCGGTGAACGCGCTGCTCCACGGCGAGCAAGAGTTCACGGTTCAGCCGCTGCGCGAGTACCTCGCCGGGTGAGCGGTCTGAAGCTCGAACGCGCCGTCGTCGTCTCCAGCGAACTCGTCTACACAAACACCCTTCTGGTCTGGCTTTCCTGTCCGGCGGTTGGCAGAGCCGCCAGTCCGGGGCGGTTCCTTATGATCCATTGCTCGGACAGCCTCGACCCGCTGCTCCCACGACCGATGTCGTTCCATCGGTTCAGGGACGCCGAGGGAGAGCGGCAGCTCGCCATCCTGTTCGATGTGCGCGGACGCGGCACGACATGGCTGGCGGACCGGAAGGCAGGCGATGAGATCACCGTCTTCGGGCCACTGGGACGGGGATACCAGTTGAGGAAGGATGCGCAAAACCTGCTGCTGGTGGCTGGTGGACTGGGTGTCGCCGGAGTGATGCCACTGGTGGATTCCGCCGAGGCCTCCGGCCAGTCGGTGACCCTGCTCCATGGAGCACGCTCTGAGGATCTGCTCTTCCCGCGGGATCTACTGCCGAAGGGCGTCGAGTTCGTAGCGGCGACCGAAGACGGATCGGCAGGTCACCACGGGCGGGTGACGGAGTTGCTGGCGGAACGGCTGCCCTGGGCGGACCAGGTATTCGCATGCGGACCGAACCCGATGTTCGCGGCAATGGCGGAGGTGGTGAAAGGGGCGCGCAGCCGGAAGCCGGTGCAGGCGCTGCTGGAGGAGCGGATGGGGTGCGGGACGGGGGTTTGTTACGGGTGCGCGGTGTTCACCCGCAGGGGAGTGAAGCTGGTGTGCCGGGACGGGCCGCGGTTCGATTTAAGGGAGGTGTTCGCGTGACGGACAAAGAGCCGGTCAAGAACCAGACGCTACCGATCGTCATCGGCATTGGCGCTATCACTGTGCTCGTCGTGGGCGGGTTCATCGCCCTGCTGGTCAGCGGCGTCACGGATGACGAAAAGCCGGAGCAAACACCCGCCGTCCTGGAGGGAAGCCAGGTGACGATCGACATCCGGGACTTCGACTATTCGCCGCGGGACGCGACGATCTCGGCGCGTACGACGGTTACGTGGGTGAACTTCGACAGTGCACCTCACGACGCCCATGAATCCAACGACGACGATCCCTGGAAGACCGAGTTGCTGGATGAGGACGAAAGCGGGTCGGTGACTTTCGATAACGCGGGTTACTGGGAGTACAACTGTTCAGTTCACCCGGATATGAAGGGTGTCCTGACGGTGAACGACTAGGTGTGGTCAGGCCGAGAGGGCCTGTATTTCGGCGTTTGCCCGCTTGAGGTTGCCCGCGACCTTTCGAGCCAGATTCCTGTAAACAGTCGCTCGTGCCGTTGGATCGGCCGCGTCCAGTACTTCGAGGCTTGCTACCTCCAGTTCCAAACACGTCACGTCTGAATCGGCGATGACGCTGGCACTGCGTGAACTCTCGCCGAGCAGGGCCATCTCTCCGAACGCCATGCCCGCGGACAAGGTGGCGAGGCGGGCAGGTTCTGCACCAGGTACCTCGATCATCACACTGACGTCGCCGGACAGCAGGAAGTAGACACTGGCGCTGGCCTCACCCGCTTGAAGAATTGTGTCGCCGCTGGCGAACTGTACCTCTTGACACGAATTCTCGAGCCGCACCAGGGCGTCGGCGTCGAGTCCCTCGCACAGCTCATTGTCCGCGAGGGGAACGATCGCGGCATCCAATGCAATGACGTCTTCAGCGAGCAGCCTGTCTTCGCACCACTCCATCGCGAGGTCCTTGCCCGGGAAGATGGCGAGATCTGCTCCAGGCTCGGTGGCCTGACTCACCGCAGCGAGGAGCCACGGCAAGTGGGATGCATTGGACAGGGCGACGGACTTGCCCTCGCCGAGTATCACGCCGATGAGGTCAGTGACGATCACCGTTTCTCCATCTCCGAGTCCGCTGGCGTGCTTGAAATCGATGCAAATCACGTCGAAGGAGTCCCAGGCCTCCGCTACTTCGCGAGTGAACGCCTCGACGGAAGCGAAGACCAGGTCGCCCTGGAGTTCGTAGACACGGGCCCGAGCGCCCCGGTCCCCCAACACCTCCAGGGCGCGGCCTGATCGTTGGCGCTTGGACCGGACTGACGCGACGTCGTGCGAATTTCGTATCGCGGAATATGCCAGGTTTGGGACGTTGAGCATATGCAGGCTGAACGCACGCGTCAGGTCGGCGAAGACGCGCACGCCTCGGACGCTATTTCCGCGCTCGTCGAGGCGAGGGGAGAATACGCCGATGCCCATCTGTCCTGGCAGAACTGCCAGGACGCCGCCAGAGACGCCGCTCTTGGCAGGCATGCCGACACGGTAGATCCACTCGCCGGCGTAGTCGTACATTCCGCAGGAGGCCATGACGCTGAGCACATTGGGGACGTACCGGGGCTCCACTGCCTGGACGCCCGTGACCGGGTTGACGCCAGCGTTAGCGAGGGTCGCTGCCATCATCGCCAGGTCCTTGCAGGTGACGGAGACCGAACACTGCCGGAAGTAGAGGGCGAGCACTTCCTCCGGGTCTCCTTCGACGATGCCGAAGTTGCGGAGCATGTAGCCGATCGCCCGGTTCCGGTGGCCGGTCTCACTCTCGGACTGGAGGACTGCCTCATCGACAGCGACCTCATGACCCACGTACCGGCCGAACATATCGAGCAATGCACGCAGCGGCTCCCTGTCGTTCGAACCGGCCACCCCTGAGGTGGCGATTGCACCGGCGTTAATCATCGGGTTGGACGGGATCCCGGTTGCCGGGTGAAGGCTGATAGCGTTGAAGGCGTCGCCGGAGGGTTCTAGCCCAACCTTTTCACGCACGTAGTCCTCGCCGCGGTTTTCGAGGGCAAGTCCGTAGACGAACGGCTTGGATATGGACTGGATGGTGAAGGGCTCATCGGTGTCTCCGACCGAATAGTCGTGCCCGTCTAGCGTCACGATCGAGATACCGAACCAACCAGGGTCAGCCTTGGCCAGTTCGGGAATGTACTGAGCGACCAACCCCTCGGCGAGGGACTTGTACCTCTCGAAGAGATCGAGGAGGAGCCGCTCTACCGGCGCGCGCGCACCGCCGTGGCCGGGAACCCTGTTCTGGTGTGTGTCAACGGCTAGGACCATGCGTGTCTCCTTGACGACCTAGTCTGCATGGCCGACGCGCGGAAGGGGGCTCCTTCTTGTTACGGCGTGGTTACGGTCATGTTGCGGTCCGCGGGGAAGGCTTCTATTACTGGTTCGTCCCGGTAGCGGGATTCAGGCGGGCGTGTTAGTCGTGACCTTCCTCGTCCTGTTTAGCAGGATCCCCTTCGTGGCCTGTGTCTTGGGTTTCACTCCCAGACCCGGAATCGCCATCATCTGCCGACTCGTATTCAGACTCGCCACCGTTGTCTTCGGGCTGAACGGGCTCGCCCTCCCGGCCTTCAACCTCGATCTCGCTGGCTAGATACGTTCCGTCGGGTTGAACGGCTCCGTGCACTCTCAGGGTGAGACCCGGCGCGAGCGTGCCGTTGATCTCTGTTGAAGAGTCGACGATCACGACGGCAGACCCAAAGCTCGTCTGCAGGGTTAGAGTTGACCCCTGGACCGAGAGGACCGTGCCGCCAAACTCTACTTCGGCGCCATGCGCGGCTTCGCCGTCCTCGTCTTCGATCTCGATCTTCAGTCCAGAGAGTCCGTCCTCGTCCTCCTCTAGCTCAACGGTTGCACGCGACCCAGGAACGATCTCACCGGCCGCGATGACGTTGCCGCTGCCGTCCACGACCAAGGTCTCGTCCACGATCCGAGCTTCAATCTGACCTTGTGCCGTATTGATCACGATGGCATCGGGGCTGGTGCGGGAGACGATCCCCTGGGCTTGCGCCGGTGCCGTGTCTGAGCCAAACGGCCCCACCTCGGCCAGGACGAGGACCGCTGCAAGCGCCGCGGCGGCCGAGCCGAGCCCGACGATGCGCCACGGAATCCAACTCCAGGTCGGGCCCCGACGCTCTAATTGCGCCAGTCTTGCCGCGTGCATCCTGGCGCGCCCTCGCTGCGCCGCGAGCCGTGGCGCCTCCGGTGCATTGCGGCCGAGAGTCCGCACGGCCTGTGCAGCGAGCAGCATAGCCCTCAACTCTTCGGCCACATCCTCATGGCCAACCAGAGCTTCGTCCACTGTTGAACCACGCTCCACGGTCGCGAGACACTGCACCAGGGCCTTGCCCAAGAACCCTTCCCGAGCGTTCATTTCCGAGGCTCCGACACCGAGCGCCTGAGCGTCGCCAACGCGCGAAACTCCAGCGAGCGTACGGCCCCCGCACTCTTCCCCATAATCCCGCCGGCTGATGCGCTCGTGTGCCCTTCGACATGGCGGAGGATCAGAACTTGCTGCTGTTCGGGCGTCAGTTCACGCATTGCGGTGGCGATCTCGTCACGGTCCGCAACGCGGTCGGCCATATCCGGCTGAGAATCCCCGTCAACGAGGGGTAACTCCTTACGCTTACGTCGCCAATCAACCATGCGATTGTGAGCGACACGATAGAGCCACGCCGAGAGCGGGGACCCCCGGTAGCGATAGGTGCCAATCCGATTACACGCCTCCTCGAACACTTGAGAAGTCAATTCCTCCGCAACCTCCTGGGAGGAAGTTTGTAGATAGAGGTAGCGAAAGAGCCTGGGAAAGTACGTGTCATATATCTCGTTCCATGCCCTCTCCTCGAAATGTCTGAGCCGTTCCACCAGGCCTGCTTCGTCCTCGCTAGCAGCCTGAACAGCTATCTCGACGCCCTCCATACGTCGATTTAATCGTTCCGAGAGCTCAATCTGTTACGGCCATTAGGCCCATCCTTCAGGTGTCGTCTGCCGTCAGCGCCTTTCGACGAGCAGTTGGTTAACGACTCTTAACCAGCCGGCCGCAACAATCCGGGGACGGCAGTCGATTGAACGTAGAGACCATGAGTTCGGTGAGTTGGCCACGTTCCGACCTGATGACGACCATCGAATTTCGGGCGATGAATACCGATGTTCGCGTCCTGACATCCGAATGGACTGAGACGTCGTCGCTGATGCTGGTGGAGCGACTATTCAACCAGGTGGAACACCGCTTCAGCCGGTTTCTTCCCGACAGCGAACTGGCGCGCCTGAATAAGGCCGGTGGTGAAATTGTCCCGATCTCAGACGACATGCACCGCCTGCTGACGGCCTGTGCGGTTTTTCACCGGGAAACCGGGAGGGTCTTCGACCCGGCGATACTCCCCGCCCTGGAAGCAGCGGGTTACGACCGCTCTTTCGAGCTACTGCAGGACGAGCAGAGCGCGCGCGCCGGTTCCGCCGACGGCAAGAATCACACCTTCGCCGACCTCACTCTAGGTGCGGGCGAACGTCCCGTTGTCCGGGTACCGCTCGGCCTCCGCCTGGACCTGGGCGGCGTCGGCAAGGGGTTCGCGATCGATGAGGCCTTCGACGCACTTCCCGATGTCGCAATGCTGGTCGATGCGGGCGGCGATATTCGCGCACGCGGCAACGGTCCCGACGGTAATGGCTGGCTCGTTTCCGTGGCTGCTCCATTTGGGGACCGCGAGATCGACCATGTCCGCATCCACGACGAGGCGATCGCGACATCGACCACGGCTCGTCGACGGTGGGTGCGTAGTGCGCTCTGGAACAATCACCTCATCGACCCGCGCACAGGGCAGTCCGTTAAGAATGACGTCATCGCTGTATCTGTCATCTGCAGGACCGCGATAAAGGCCGATGTATATGCGAAATCGGCGCTAATCATGGGAATCGATCGTGGCCTGGGGTTTCTCCAAGAGCGGCAGATCCGCGGACTTTTTGTGACGAACGAAGGCAAGGTAGTGGTCACCGAAAACTGGCAAGGAGGTATTTCATGACCAAAAGATTAGCGCTTGCCGGCGCGCTGTTCCTGACGACAGTGCTCGGCTTCACAATGGTTACCCTGGGTTCCACGACAGGGTTATTCGGGAACGATACGCCCGAGGGCGCTTCAGCCGACCTGGCGGCGAATGCCCTGGAGGCTACCCCGACATCGCCGCCCGCCACGCCGCTTGTCATCGACGAATACATCTACAGCGACGAGTACGTCAGCGGATCCTCCGATTATTACGCCGGGGAACCGGCTGGACCAGACGCGTCCCCGACGCCAGTTCCGACATCCCCGGGAGACGATAACCCGGGTGCAGAGGGCGAAGACAGAAATAGCGGCGAGGAGCTCGACGACGAGGAGTACGAGCACGAAGAGGAAGACGAGCAGGAAGACCACGAGGACGAAGAGCACGAGGAGGAACACGAGGAAGAGCACGAGGAAGAGCACGAGGAATAATGCCGATCTTCCGGAAGTTCCCAGGCAGCAAGCTTTCGACCGTCGCTGGTACGGCGCTGACACTGCTGATCCTGTTCGGTCTTATCGGGGGAGGTGGGTGGAGCGGCGCCAGTGCACCCGTGACGGAGCAAGCACCGCCTCCGCCCCCAGTCGTGACGCCGGCAGAGCCCCCGGTCATTCGACGAGTGCACGTCGTAACCCGCATACACGAGGAGGACTCGTCCGGGGTGGTGTCCAGTAGAGCGCCGGCCACCGCCCCGGACCCTGTCCATCCCGCGCCACGGCAGCCGATCACGCCCACTTCACCGCCAGCCGTGCAGGCACAGCCGGATCAACCAGCGCCAGTGGCTAAGACTCGAGGCAGCTGATCGGCGATGGTGAGAATTGCTGCTCGTGGCCTACCCTGGGCGGTCGCGCTGGCGCTCGGCGGAGTAATGGCACTGGGCACATCCCTGCCTCAGGGGGCAGCGCCTACCGACTGGTTGGATTTCGATTCCGCTCACCTGTACTGGTACCTCGGCCGCGCTAGCGGGTTTGTCGCCTTCGGACTGTTGTTCCTATCGGTTGTACTGGGACTGGCCATCAGCTCCCGGATCTTCGATGGGCTTGTTGCGCGGCCGTGGGTATTCGAGATGCACCAGTTCCTGTCGATTTACGTCCTGCTGGCCATGGCGTTCCACGCGCTGATCCTTTTGCCTGACCCATACATGCAGTTCTCACTGTGGGAACTGCTCATCCCAATGGCGTCGCCGTACCGCCCGGTTGCAGTGGGATTGGGCGTGATTGTGCTGTATGGATCGATCATCGTCTCTCTAAGCTACTACCTCAAAGGGTTGATCGGGCAGCAAGGCTGGCGCCTTCTGCACTACCTCACTTTCGCTCTCTTCCTTGGCGCGCTGGTTCACGGCGTACTGGCCGGCACGGACAGCGATCAGGTCCCGGCCCAGGTGTTCTACATGTCGACCGGCTTGCTGGTCCTCTTCTTTGCGTTCTTCAGGATTTTGGTCAGTCGACGCCCGGGCAAGTCAGCCGCTGGAAGGGGCACCAACGCGAAACAGGAACCACGTGACGGGACACCCACGCTCGTCCCGACGGCGGCGGAAGCCAGCGGCGTGGACACCGCCACAACCGGGTGAGCGACTCGACTCCACCCTTGTAGGCGTAGGCCGGTTCTGCTAGCGTTGCCATTCGATGAGCCAGGTGCGCGCTTCCGTTAGCTTCGGGTTCGGCCGGGAGAACTGGGCCGAGGCGGTGGATTTCGTGGTGGAGGCGGAGAAGATGGGCGTCTACTCGGCGTGGTTCGCCGAGGCGTGGGGCTCCGACGGGATCTCACCGCTGGCCTTCGTGGCGGCGCGGACCTCGACGATCAAGCTGGGGACGGGGATCCTGCAGGCGGGCACGCGGACTCCGGCGTTAACCGGGATGACCGCAGCGACGCTCCAAGTGCTTACTGGCGGGAGGTTTCTCCTGGGGCTGGGGGTTAGCGGGCCTCAGGTCATCGAGGGGTGGCATGGGATCCCGTACAAGATGCCCATCCAGCGGATGCGCGAGACCATCGACATCGCGCGCCTGGTGATGGCGGGCGAGCGCGTAGCCTACGACGGCAAGGTGTACAAGTTGCCGCTGCCCGGCGGCGAAGGGAAGTCGATCAAGTCATCCCTGGGCGCCGTCGATCCGGTGCCGGTTTATCTTGCGACCTTGAGTCCGAAGAGTTTGGAGATGACGGGCGAGATGGCTGACGGCTGGCTTGGGACATCGTTTATGCCAGAGCACGCGGACGTGTTCTTCGAGGACATGAAGCGCGGTGCGCAGAGGGCTGGCCGGTCTATGTCGGACATCGATATCCGCGCCGGGGGTGTGGTCGCGTTCTCGGACGACGTCGAGTCGCTGTTGCCGCGCCGGCGGCCGGGTCTCGCCTTTACGCTGGGAGCGATGGGATCGAAGGAGCACAACTTCTACAACGCTGCCTTCCAGCGCGCGGGCTACGAGGACGTGGCGAAAGAGGCGCAGAGGCTGTGGTTGGAGGGCAACCGGGAGGGTGCGACGGCATTGATCCCGGATGAGATGGTGCTGAAGACGAACCTGTTGGGCACGGACGAGATGGTGAAGGACCGGATCCGCGCCTACCGTGACGCCGGTGTGACGACGATTTCGGCGGACCCCGACGGGCGGGACATCGGTGAGCGCGTCGAGACACTGGGGCGGTTTATGCGGCTGCTAAATGAAGTGAACGCGGAGGGGTAGCAGATGACGGACCGGATCACGATCGGGAGTTGCGAGGTGATCTCCCTGCACGACACGGGTCTGCTGTTTCCATGGGGGTTCTTCTTCCCCAACGTTCCTTTCGCGGAGTTCGAGAAGTACAAAGACCTCTACCCAGCATGCTTCGGCGAGGACCGGTTCGTCACCGACGCCGGGGCGTACGCCGTGCGGTCGCCGGGAAAGACGGTGCTCGTGGACACGGGAATCGGGCCCGGTCCGATCGCGATGCTTGGTGGAATCGAGGGCAAGCTGGTGGAGGACATGGAGGCGAAGGGCGTGCCGCGGGACAGCGTGGACATCGTCGTGCACACGCACCTACACCTGGACCACGTCGGCTGGAACATCACCGACGGCAAGCCGACGTTCCCAAATGCGCGTTATTTCGCCCCGCAGCTGGACTACGAGGCGTTCTCCGAGAGTCTGCAGTCCAACCCGCAGATGCAGCAGGTGGTCCCGCTCATGGACCAAGGCCTGCTCGAGACGTTCGATGGCGAACTCGCGTTGACCGACGATCTGACCACGATGCCGACGAAGGGCCACACGCCGGGACATCACAGCGTGCTTCTGAAGTCCGGCGGTGAGAGCTTGCTGATAACGGGAGACGTTGCTCATCACCCGGCGCAAGTCCACCAGACGGACTGGAATTGTATGGCAGACAGCGATGGCGATCAGGCGGCAGCGACACGAAAGCAGGTGATGGAGCGGTTGGAAGCGGAGGGACATCCGGCCGCGTTCTGCCACTTCCCGGGTGAGGGGTTCGGGCGGATCGCGCGCGACGGAAACCGGCGCGTTTTCCTCACGCTCTAGCCTGCCGGGTACGCGGCGTCGCTGATCCTTCGATTCCCTCAGGATGAGCGGAGTGAAGTGACCGGCGTTCCTCCGACCAGGGCGGCGGCACCGCGCTGGCGGGTGCGTACTCGAACGGCGTCGCGCACGTCCGAGACGAAGATCTTGCCATCGCCTACCTCGCCGGTGGCGGCGTTCTCGCAGATGCAATCGATCACTTCGTCAGCGTCTGCGTCATCGACGACGATCATGAACCAGATCTTGGGAAGGAACTCGATCCAGAACTCGCTTCCTTGCCACTCCTCCATGACGCCGCGCTGAGTCCCAAAGCCCTTGACCTCGGTGACGGTCATGCCGCCGTAGCCGAGGCGCTCGAGGGCAGCCTTCACATCGAGTAGCTTTTCGGGACGAATGATCGCCTCAATCCTTTGCATTGTTCTCCTCCTTCACTGGTTTCTCGTCTGCATCTTCGACATCGGCGAGCGTGTATCCACGCTTGGTGACCGTTTCGATCTGCCAGGGGGCGCTTCCCCGCAACTTCTTGCGCAGGCGGGACATATGGACCGTGAGCTTTCGATCGCCGGAGGTGGACTCTTCGTCCCACACCGCTTTGAGGAGCTGGGGACGGGAGAGGACTTTCCCTGCGCTGTCGGCCAGCTCACCGAGAAGGTCGAACTCGACGAAGGTGAGATTGACCTTGCGTCCGTCGATCAATGCCTCGAAGCGGTCGCGATCAATCGTGAGATTCCCGAGCACCATGCGCGTCGCCATGCCCCGATGATGAAGGAACGCCATCGCCCGGGAGTTGCGGGGATATTGCTAGCGGGTTAAGCGAATGTTACGCGCCGGCCGGGGCGGGTTCGGCGAAGAAGTGCTGGACGCTGGTACGCGCCGCGACTTTCTGAGCGATCTGGGCGAATGAGTGCGCCACCGGAGAATCCGGGTCGGCCTGGACAAGCGGGATGCCGATGTCGCTTCCCTCGCGGATGCCGGGTTCCAGGGGGATGGAGCCAAGGAAATCAACGCCCAGCTCGTCCGCCATGGCCTCAGCGCCGCCTTCTCCGAAGATGTAGGTACGTTCGTTGCAGTGTGGGCAGACGAAGTAGCTCATGTTCTCGACAAGGCCGAACACTGGCACTTGCAGTTTCTCGAACATGGTGACGGCTTTCGTGGCATCCTCGACGGAAACTGCGTTCGGCGTGGTGACTACGACAGCGCCGGCAATCGGTGCCTCTCCGGCAGCGCTCATCGAGGCGTCGCTGGTGCCGGGCGGCAGGTCGATCACCAGGTAGTCGAGTTCGCCGTTTTCGGCCCAGGGGAGGTCGTGCATGAGCTGGCGGACGCCCGTGCCAATCATTGGGCCTCGCCAGACGACGGGCAGGTTACGCTTTAGCATGAAGCCAAGAGAAGCGGCGCGGATCCCGTACTTCTCGACAATGGCCAAGCCGGTGTCAGCCTGGAAGCCGGCGGAGATCCCCAGCATGGTTGGGACATTGGGGCCAGTGAGGTCCGCGTCGAGGAGTCCGACGCTGGCGCCGAAATTCTTGAGAGAAAGAGCGAGGTTGACGGCGACTGTCGATTTCCCGACGCCACCCTTGTTCGACGCCACGGCGATGATATTGCGCACACCTTCGATCGTCTTGGGGCGACCAGCGGTAGTTGTGCGGACGGTGGCGTCCATGGTGACGTCGGCGCACGCGATACCGGGAAGCGCCTCGATGAGCGTTCTTGCTTGCTCCGCCATCTCGTCTCGGACTGGGCAGGCGGGGGTGGTGAGCACAATCCGCACTGAGACAGAGTCGCCGTTGATGGCGATGTCCTCCTCGGGGACGAAGCCGAGGGTGACAATGTCGCGATGGAGGTCGGGGTCCTGTATCTGGGAGAGGGCGTTGAGGACGTCTTGTTTCGTAACTGTCATGTTCTGGGTGGCCAAACGGGAAACTATTCGCGTCCGGGGCCGTTCTAAGTATACATAGCAGGCTTTGCACGGAAAACACATTTAGAAAGTAATTACAGTATCAATCTTGACAAGATACCCCACAGGGGTATAATCCAAGTGAGAATCCGTAACGTATATAAGGCAGCCAGCATCTTGGAGAACGAGTCAAGTAAGAAGGCAGCAGGAAAGGAACAGACTGGAGGCAAGTGATGGGGAAGACGCAAGTAATCGAAAGGCCCGCGACAGACGAGGCCGCAGTGGTGGAAGGGCCTGTATGCCAGCACCACTGGATCATCGACACGCCCCGCGGTTCGATGTCCGAGGGCCGCTGCAAGCGGTGCGGTGAGGCGCGCGAGTTCAAGAACTCCACCGAGTACGTGTGGGACAACGACTCCGGCGGCGGCTCCAGCCCCTGGCGCGGTATTCGTGCCACGCCAACGAAGTCCACAGCCGACGACCCGGAGATGGCAGCGAGGGCGCCCGGTGGCAAGGGCGTGTCTGTCTAGCCTGGTTGATCTCGAACGATGTGCCCCCGGAAGTTATTCCGGGGGCATTTTCTATGTCGGACTACCACGCCGCGATATGATTTAGACAATGCCCTCCCTCAAAGTTGACCTTGTCACCGGCGGCAAGCGGAACCTTTCGCTCGTAAACCCAGTAATGACCGCCTCTGGCACGTTCTCGAACGGGATCGAGTACCAGAGGGTGTTCGACATCCAGCGGCTGGGTGCGATCGCCTCCAAGGCGATCACCCTCAAACCCAGAAAAGGCAATGAGCAGCCGCGCATCGTTGAGACGGCGGCAGGGATGATCAACTCGATTGGGCTGCAGAACATCGGGATCGACGCGATCCTTCGGGACGTAGCGCCCGTTTGGGCTACCTGGGACGTGCCCGTGATCGCCAACATCGCCGGCTGGTCAGTAAGGGATTACGCGACGCTGGCACGGCGGCTGGATGGCGCGCCCGGGGTCTCCGGTATCGAGATGAACATCAGCTGCCCGAACGTCGAGAGCGGCATGGAGTTCGGCGCCGACCCGGGGCTGGCGGCAGAAGTCACCGGGGCTGTGAGGCGGGAGACGGGGTTGCCGCTGCTGGTGAAGCTGACGCCGAGCGCAGGCGATATTGTCGGGATGGCGCGGGCGGTGGTGGATGCCGGCGCGGACGCCCTGACGCTGATCAACACATACCCGGCGATGGCGATCGACGTTGGCTCGCGGCGGCCGGCGCTGGGATGGGGATCCGGCGGGCTGTCGGGGCCGGCGTTGAAGCCGATCGCGATGAAGATCGTCAACGACGTCGCGCGCGAGGTAGATATCCCGATCGTGGGCTGCGGCGGAGTGACGACGGCCGAAGACGCGATCGAGTTCCTGATGGCCGGTGCATCGGCGGTGCAAGTAGGGACGGCGACGTTCCGAAACCCGCGGGCGGCGCTGGACGTGGTGGATGGGGTCGAGGCGTGGCTGAGCGAGAACGGCGTTGAAGATGTGAGCGAGATCGTGGGGGCCGCACTCCTGAAGGACGCGCCACCGGTTGGCGTCCCGGCGAAATGAGCGACGCGCACGAGATCACGCTCGTCCACAGTTCCGACATCCACATCGACGGCAAGTCCTCGGAGTCGTTTCACCCGCTGTGCAAGGTCGTGAACACGGCCCTCCGGCTGGAAGCGGACGTACTGCTGCTGGCCGGAGATATCTTCGACCACAACCGGCTGCCGCTGGAGCAGATCGACCGGGCGGCTCGGGTCCTGAGCGACGCGGCGATGCCGGTGGTGATCCTGCCGGGCAACCACGACTGCCTGTCCGTGGACTCCGTGTACCGACGAGGCGGGCTGGCCGACGTGCCGAATGTGCACGTGCTGGGTGTAAGCAGCGAGGAGGACTGGCTGAACACAGAGATGGACCTGGAGATCTGGGGGCGGCCGCACCTGGACTATCACGACTACTCGCCGCTTGTAGACCCGAGGCCGCGGACGACGCGGTGGCAGATCGCGACGGCGCACGGCCACTGGGTGCGAGACGACCGCGATCGTCATCGGAGCTGGCTGATCCGCGACGAGGAGATAGCGGCGACGGGCGCGGACTACGTGGCGCTGGGCCACTGGCCGGGAGCGGGCGCCGCAGGAGACGGGAAAGTGCCGGCGTACTACAGCGGCTCGCCGGACCTGGCGCAGACGGTGAACGTCGTGCGCCTCGGGCCGGATGGGGTGGAGGTGACGAGGGCGGCTCTGGACGGGCTGAACGAGGAGACCCTACACTGAGACCACGGTTCGGGGTGTAGCTCAGGCAGGTTAGAGCGCCTGGTTTGGGGCCAGGAGGTCCCCGGTTCGAATCCGGGCACCCCGACCAATTTAGTGGTGAGTTGAAAGTGTTGAGTGAGAATCACCACGGATCCCCTCCCCCCACCAGATCCTGTTGCGACAGGATGACAGCCTACCAGGTCGTTCGCTAGCGCTTTTGCTGCGGACTACGGGTGGGCTATGTCGAGGACGACGCGGTAAGGGTCCTCAAGGGTGGTTACGCGGAAGTCCAGCTCTTCGGGGAGACCGATGCCCCAGGTCACGTAGCCTTCGAAGTCTCCGGCCATCTCCATCTCGGAAACCGAGTCGAGGCCGGGTGTGATCTCGCGCGGTCCGGTGTAAGTGCTGTTACCGGCGTCGTCGTGTGCCTGGGCGGTATTGAAGACGACCTTGAGGAAGGCGGCGCCTTCGATGTCGACGGGTTCGCCTGACCCGTCCTGGACGATCGGGGGTTCGACGTACTCGATGGCATAGCCGGGGAGGTTGTCCTCGAAGTCGAAGGCGATTCGGTCAAAGTCTTCATGGCAGGCGTATCGAACATCAGTGAGGGTGGCTAGTGGCGGGACGGCCGGCGCCGGACCCTCGACAGGATCGGTACCGCCCTTGAACGCAGGTGTTGGCTCGGTGGAATCGGGGTCGGCGCAGGCATCAGGTTCTGCTGTGGCGATGGCTGTACTGGTGGCGGGCGCCGAGGTGGCAGCATCGGGGACATCCGCTTCGTCGTTGTCATCTCCGCAGGCGATCCCGAGCGGGATGAGGGCAGCTAGTAAGGCGAGCGCGAGTGGCTTCTTCATGGCCTTACTAACGCCATAGCGTGGACGAAAGTAACGGGGCGTCAGCTTGCCGGGGCGGTGGGGCGGACTACTCGACGACGGCGGTCAGGCTGTTTCCGAAGTTGATCGCAACGTCTGCGCTCTGGCGCGCAGGCTTCGCGATCGACTGGTGAGTATCGTCCGAGAGGCCCTCGCTCAGGTAGGTATCTACCTGCTCGACTCGGCTCTCCCAGGCTGTCTCGCCAGGGTTTCGGGCGTCGGCCTGATCGTCGGTCGTCGTGACGTAGAAGAGAGCGCCGGCGGCCACGACAGCCACTACCAGTAATTTGTTCATGGCCACATTGTCCGACGGCAGCCTCGCCGGACTCTCGCCAGTGGAAGGTTAAGGAACGGGTAGCCACGGTCCATACGTGCGGATAGCATGATTTACGTGACTGAGGACGACGAAGGTAAAGAACTAGTGGATGGGTTTGAGGACCCCGACGTGGGGATGGTCCTGGTCCGGCAGGTGCCTCTGGGTATCGTTTTCCTGCGGATCGTGATCGTGACGCTTATGAGCTTTTCGGCGGCTGCGGGCATCTTCCTGCTGGTGGCTGGTGCGTGGCCGCTCACCCTGATCTGCGTCGCCCTGACGCTCGTCTTCATGTTCCTAATGTTCTTCGTAGAGAGCTTCGCCGCGCCGGAAGAAGGTTCATAACCTTGGTTGTTGGCACATCGCGCCAGTGCTATCCTTGAACCGAGTAGAGAAATGCCGTTTGGACTGGGTGCGCCCGAACTCCTGATCATCCTGGCGATCGTCGTCGTGCTATTCGGTGCAACGAGGATCGGCGACATTGGCAAGGGCCTTGGACGCGGCATCAAGGAATTCCGCAAAGAAATAAAGGACGAGTCCAAAGAGGAAGAGGAGAAGGAAGCGGCGGTCGTTAGCTCGACAACGGATGAGGCGAGCAAGCCCCAGTAGAAACCCGATGGAAACGAAAAGGCCCGCCGATGGCGGGCCTTTTTTCTTACCGAACTAACCTACTCGACGGTGATGTTCTCAATGATGAGGGCGTCATCAAAGTCGTCGACGCAGGTGTCTGTGGGCTGATTGAGGGCGGAGCAGATCTCCAGGTTTGAGAGATCCTGGAGGATTTCCGTGCCCGTGATCACGTTTCCGATGATCGTCTCCTTGCCATTTACCCGTTCGTCTGGCGCGTAGTAGATGCGGAACTGACTACCGTGGACACGATCCGGCTGCGTAATCGCAGGCACCGCTACCGTCCACTGCTCGTGAACGGTGGCTGTCGCCTCCAGGGGAAGATTGTAGCCTGGGTCACCGAAGCCCGTGCAGGTCTGATCCGATTCGGGAGAACAATTGGGGTCGCCACCCTGGGCGATGGTCCCCTTGTTGACGTAGAAGAGGGCGGTGTCATCGTAGAAGTTCTTCGCGGCGAGGAAGGCGAAGCTGTTTACGGCCTCTGGCGCGTCCGTCGCCAACTGGATGCGGATCTCACCCTTGTTGGTCTGCAACACCGCCGTATGCGGCTGAGTGGCATCAATGACAGGTAGCGGACCTGCGAACTGGGGAACGCGGGGCGTGGCGGTGGGGCTACCAGTCTGGTCGATGATCGGCGCCGGCTCCGGATCCGAAGTAGCACCGACGCCGAGGCCGACGGCGGCCATGGAGGCGATCATCGTGATGATGAACACCACGTAGAATGCCTTGACGTTGAATATGAGATTTACGGGGAACGGCAGCTTCGATTTGCGCGGTCCGGGATACTCCGCGGGTGCACTTCTTCGCCGTCTTCGTTGTTTAGCCAATTCTACTTCACCTCTTGTGGATAACCTGGGTCAGCATAACAAAGCGCTTTTGTAGCGGACAGCCTTGAACTGACACCCCGACGCCCGGGTTGCACTGTCACTAACAACAGGGCGCTGGCAGATGTTCCGGACAGTTACTGATCGTTCACCAGAGTTACGAGTCAGGTGCGTGTAACAGTTCCATAACATTTGCCATCTCAATAGCCAACAATCACCGCCGTAGATGGGGGCCAAAGAAATGCCACGTAGCATCAGCACACAGAACGGTGACAACCACTCCTGGGCGGACCTCAGCGGCCGCTGGTTCTTTGCCTGGCGCATGGCCGCGGCGTGCGAGGGTGCCCTCAACGAAGTTTCCACTGTCCGGAAGAAGCAGCGCGACCCGGAGAGGGTGGAGGCGCTGGAAACTGTGAGCACGCTCCTGGAGCGCGAACTCCAGCGATGGATACGGCGCGGCGAAGCGCTCGACATGATCGTTGACCACCTGCCCAAGCGTGCGCGGCAGGTTGCCTGAGACCGAACCTAGCGTTCCAGGGCTGAAGCCGTTCCGACGGTCACCTTCGTACCGTCGGCCTTCTCGCACCAGACCTTCAAGTTAGTCCGCTGCGACGCGCCTTCCGGCGTCTGACTGATCGCCGTACCGCCGGCCAGTACCGTTTCTCCCTGCCACAGCACGTTGACCAGATTGACGTTCATCCGCCCACCCGCGATCCACCCCTCACCGTAGCGAGTGGTCATCATCTCCGAGATAAAGCAGAGCGACATCATTCCCTGGACGACGACGTCCGGGAATCCGAGACGGCGAGCCTCCTCGACATCGTTGTGATAGTTCTTGCCGGGCGAGAAGAGTTTGCACATTTCGATCGTCACTTCTTTGCGAGGCCCGCTGATCTCCTCGAGCACGACTTCCTCAGCGTCGTCGAACTTACGGTCGGGGCGCTTCTCGCGGTCCTTGTCGATAACTGTGCGATCGGTGTTGGACTGATCGACGAGGAAGCTCTGGTGAGTGCGGCCGCGGAGTAGCAGGCGACCGTCCGGTGCGAAGGTACCAACCTCCATCACGACGT
>Ga0105347_1000389_pt1 | contig 21225 bp, 22 predicted proteins | sample EasRivMeERMLT890_FD_89677 | JGI IMG/M metagenome (GOLD analysis project Ga0105347, IMG submission 89677) | Soil microbial communities from meander-bound floodplain in the East River, Colorado, USA - East River MetaG ERMLT890 | ecosystem: Environmental > Terrestrial > Soil > Floodplain | place... | reverse complement strand
CATTCCGGTGCATGACGTGATCGCGCATGACGTGGATGTAGCGCGCCACATGGTTTGCGTACGCACGCCACATGGTTTGCGTACGCCCCCAAGCCCCCGTACGGCCCATCTTTTTGCCGCCTTTAGTTGGGTCTATAATCACCGCAACCTTAGCCGGGAGGCCCCCACCGATGACCGAGTTCAGCATCCAGAAATTCGAAGATGCGGCCTGCGAAAACGGTGTCCGCTACTGGTACGCCCATCAGTTCATGGACACCTTGGGCTATGAGTCATGGCCCTCATTCCTCGGCGTCATCAACAAGGCAATGGCGTCGTGCTCACGACTGAACATCGACGCCACCGAAGCCTTTACCGCCGAAATCATCGAGCATAACGGGCGGCCGCTACGCACATTTCGCCTCAGCCGATTTGCGTGCTTCCTCGTCTCGATGCACGCAGATTCCAAGAAACCCCAGGTCGCCAAGGCCAAGGCTGCGCTCGCTGCGATTGCTGACCAATTAATCCAGCATCACATCAACGAGCAGGATCTTGGGCGCCTTGAAGCACGACAGGACCTTCGCCTCGCCGAATCTGTAATGAGCGGAGTGGCCAAGGCCGCCGGGCTCGAAAGCACCCAGTTCGGAATCTTCAAGGACGCAGGTTTTCGCGGCATGTACAACATGGGGCTCCGTCAATTGATGCGCTATAAGGGCGTGCCAGACGGGCAAGTGTTGTACGACTTCATGGGCTTGGACGAGCTGGCGGGCAATCTATTTCGCGTTACACAGACAGCAGCAAGGGTGAAAGCTCAGAAGGTGGCGGGCCTTCAAAACCTGTCCGACACGGCGGCCTCAGTTGGGTCAGAAGTACGCGAGATGATGGTTAAGAACAGTGGGCTTTCGCCAGAATCTCTGCCGATCGAAGAGCCTATAGCGGGGGTCCAGAAACGCCTCAAGACTGCGGCCCGCGCAATGAAAAAACTTGACGCGAAGAAGGAACAATCGGGCCGCCGGCAAGGCTAGAAGCCGCCTGGCTTCTTCAGACAATCCGCTCCGGCGAGAGGCTGTTCCTAGTGACGCTGCATGCTCCTTTGTTGCTCAAAAAGCTCGCGATAGCGGCGAATGCCAAGGTCGGATTGGGAGACGGCCCGACGTAAACCTCCTCGAACAGTCGACCATCGCCGTGTATTCCATCAAGTGGCAGTTCGACAAAAGGGATGAGCGTCGTCCGTCGTTCGTCGAACTTGATATCCCGGTCCTTGTAGCTCTCGTAGTACCTGGACACGAGACGCCATTCGATCTCTTCGGAAAAAAATGGATGGCGGTCGACCACGGAGCTGAACTCGTCGATCACGATCCGCCCAGGCGAATCGCAGATCACGCGCGCGAGATCGGCTCGGAAGCGTTCGCCCATCGAGAGGACGCGATACGGCCGCAGCCATGAAGGCACCGAACCCAGCCCGACTGAGGCGAGCGCGCCGGTGACCGCGTTGAAGTCACCGTGCGGCGCGATCGCGTCGACGATCGGCCTATCCTTCGGCCAGCGCGGCCGGTAGACCGCACGCTCGCCCCAAAGCGCACGGCCGATGCTCGACTTGCCGCTGCCGCTGGGGCCGGCAACCAGGCCGATCTGCCACTCGCCGTCCTCGATCGGGAGGCTCGTTTCGAGCACGAACCTCGATCCGTCCGAAATGTTAAAGAGCGATTTCACGCGTGCTGCCCGGTAGGACTCGAAGTCCTCGCAGCTGTGATGGACGGAGATCTTCATACCGCCACCACCTTGCACTTCAGGCCGCGCGCGTGGAGCCGGTTGTAGACCCGCTCCTGGTGGCGTTCATCGTCACAGATGACGATGACGCCGTACTGCTGCCGATACTTAAACCCGTTCCTGCCTGGCACCTTCTTGGGGATGCCCTTCTTCTTGCTCACCGGTGACTCCTCGGTTTTGTTGTTGTGCTAGGCTCCCCTCGCTCCGTACGGGGCGGGGAGGCCTCGGCCGAGGCTCACTGTGCATGCAGTGGGCTGAGGTGGCTTGCCGGTGCCACAACACCGGTTGGTCGCCTCCTCTTTTTTAACGTCGTTAAGCGACCTCCTTCAACGTGAATTGAACCGGCCACACGGCGACGTTCTGCGGTCGCTGGGTGAAGCCGCTCTCGTAGTCCCGCATCGGCCACGCGCGCTCGCGGCTGGCCGTCAATTCCATGTCGATGCCAACGGTACCCGCGCGCGCGAGCCGGATGACCTTCGCTGCGTCCTCGGCCGGCTTGGGCGGGAATTGGCCCCTCAAAGTCATTTGCGGCGCGCCCAGCTCCACGGTCACCGATCGCCCGTTCGGCAGGTCCCGCCGCGACTGCGGGTACGCCACCGCCAGCTCGTGTCCCCACTCGGGCGGGATAGCGGCGGACTCGCTGTTCAAGAAAAGATACGCGGCCCCGATCGAGAAGTAGGCCGCGCCGTCCGTGGGCGTGCCGTTGGGGATCGTCGCGCGGACAAACCGGCAGGCGATGCCGATCGCGATCAGGCCCTTGCGACGGCCGTGGATGTCCTGGTAGCTCGTGAGCGTGCCGACGCTCGACCAGGCGGCACCGTCCGCGCTGCGCTCGATGGTGGCCGTCGCCCAGTTCACCTCCTGCACCCAGAGGCTCGCCGGCGTCTTGCTCGAGCCCATGTCGAGCGTCACCACTTGCTCGGTCGTGGCGGACGAGCGCCAGGCGCGGCGCACCTGCGGCAGGACGAGATTGGACGCCTCGTAGCCCGTCTGCTGCGAGGTCGCGGAGGCGGAGTAGCTCTGCTCGCCGTGATGGATTTTCATCGCTTCAGCTCCACGACCTGCAGCGAGCGGCGATAGCTGAACACCGGCCCGGAGCCGGTTAACTTCTTGCCCTGGATCGTATAGGTATGCGTTCCGGCAGAGGGCGTGTCGAAGTACGTGTCCGAGTAAGTACCGCCGGCCGAGCGGCTGTTCGCGCCGACCCCGCCAGTGAACTGAAGGTAGGCCGCCTGCGTCTCGTCGACGAGAACCGTCGAGCCGCGCTTCAGGCGCAGATGCAGCCAGGCAAACGTGGTGCTGCCGTCGGCCGGAATCTCCAGGCTGTAGCTCGTGCCCCAATCGACCAGGACGCGGCCGCCCTCGGTCGTGATCTGCACCGAGGCGAGGTCCTGATAGCTCGTGGTGAGAACTTGCGCCTGGTTGTCATTCTGGCCGACGACCGAGCTGATCGCGTTCGACACGATATCGGGCGTGCCGACGTTGACGCTCGGCGTGCGCGAGACCGTCGCGGAGTCATCCGACTCGTTGCCCGCGCGGTCGACGGTGCGCAGCTTGTAGCTGTAGCTTGTGCCGTAGTTGACGTCGTTGTCGACGTAGACCGTGGCGGCCTCCTCGCCCACCTTGCTGAAGTTGCCCGCACCCACCTTGCGAAACACGTTGAAGTGGTCGATATTGCTCCCGGCGACCGGGTTCCACTTGAGGCGCAGCACCTTTCCCGTCGCCTGGGTGACCGCCACCCCGGTGGGAGCCGCGGGCGCGCTGGTCCACGACTGGCTCGTGAAGGGGACGGGCGCTGTCACCTCGCCCTTCAGCCCGAAGCCGTTCACCGCCCACGCGAAGAGATTGTGCAAGGTGTTCGGGCGCAGGCCGGCAAGCGTGGTGCCGTACTCGCCGCCGCCGATGGCCTCGCCCTGGCCGAGGTAGATCTCGTTCGTCACCTGGTTCTCCGCCATGAACCATATCTCGGTCCAGTTGGTGGCGGGTGGCGTCGCCTTCACCGTCAGCGCGCACTGCGCGGTGCCGTCCTGGTTGAGGCTCGTGACGTTGGCGGTGATGATGAGGCCGCCGGGTGCTGCGGGCGGCGTCTGGGAGAAGTCGGGGCTGTAGCCGGTCGTGGCGTTGGCCGGCAGCGTGCCCGGCGTGTAGACATGGATCGCGTCCGCGTACTGGCGAAGCTCCACCTCGTCGCCCGCCGCGCCGAAGCGCACGCGCTCGGCGATCCACGTCTTCGATCCGCTGTAGATGCCGCCGGACTTGACCGCGATCGCCTGGCCCGCACGTATGCGCGCATCGTGCACCGAGGCGCGCGCCCGGGCGCCGTGCTGGCGGCGCAGCGCCTGGTAGCACGCGGCGCGATCCGCGGTCTCCGCGTCGCGCACCATCGACAGTTCAATGCGCTCAGTGCCGGTGTAGCCGCCGGCCGAGCGCGAGAGCGTGTGCTCAAGCTCGCCGGGCCGGGCGATGTTCGGGCGGAAAGACAGCTCGAGCTTCTGCGGCGGCCGCGCCGAGCGGTATTCGGTCAGCTCGATCAGATCGCCTGCGGTCTCGTCGTACGATCGGATCACGCTCACCGCCTTGTCCTGGATCACCGAATACTCGCCGGTCGCGCCCCGCAGCAGGCTCGCGCGCGCGACGAGCGCCAGCTCGCGCACGAGCGCCGCATAGGTGCGCTCGCTCGCATGGGCGAAGTCCACGTACATCTTTGCCGTCTCGCCGTAGGCCTCGGCGAGCGTGAAGGAGACCGGGTCCACTGTCGCACCCGCGGCCAGCAGCAGGCGCTTTAGCTCCGCGACGGCGTTGCGGTTGTTCGAGCCCGCGACGTCGGCCTCGAGCGCGTAATGGTTACCCTGGAAGTCGAGCTGCTCGTTGGCGAAGGAAACGGTGAGCACCGTGTAGCCGCCAGCCGTTGCCGTGCCGGCCGTGTATTCCGTGGGCGAGACGATGCGCCCGCCGCGGTAGATGGTCAGCACGCTCGGCCCCTGCTCGCACACCGCATAGACGAACGGCCCGGCGCCGGCGTTGGTCTCAATCAGCGTGCAGGGCACCTTGACCGCGGTGCCGACCGCGACCGGCACCGGCCGGCCGGCGTGGTCGATGAAAAGCTCCGGCCAGTCGCTGGCTGCGAACTTGCGGAAGGGATAGGTTGCCTGGAGCCGCACGTCCTCGATATCGGCGAGCGAGAGCGTCACCTCCCCGCTACGGTAGCGGTACCCGGCGACCGTGTAGCCCTTGGTGATGACCTCCTCCTGCGGCGCGCCGGTGGTGTAGTGGCTGCGCGTCAGTACCTCCACGATCGCCTGCGCGCCGTCGAGCGTGCCCGCCTCGAGCACAGCACGCAGCGCCGTGTCCGCGATCGCGATCTCAAGCTCGCTCGATGCGGCGATGCCGAAGTCGTCCTGCAGCGCCTCCTCCGGGTGCGGCAACTCGATCACCAGCGGCTCGTGCCACACCGCCTCGCGGTATTCCTCGTTGACCCCGTAGCGGTGCGTGGAGATCCGCAGCAGCGCGTTGAACTCGCGCCGCACGAGAATGCGCGGGAGCTGGTTCGGCAGCGCGTAGGCGCGTGCCACGCCTTGCCCCGTTCCGCGGAGCTTCCAGCGGCCGATCGCCTTCCCCTGCGCGCGCGTGTTGCCTTGCGCGCGGCCCTTCAGCGCCAGGCCGCGCAGCACCTTGCCGAAGGCCTGCGGGCGTCCCTCGGCCAGCCCCATCAAGCCGAGAGCGATGGTCGCCTTCGCGTGCGCCCTGGCGTTGCCCTGCGCGGTGCCCTTGAGCGGGATGAAGCTGTCGGTCAGGAGCGCGCTGTGGCGGAGCGTGGACATGGGCTAGAGCTTGAGCAGGTTCCAGTCGAAGTTGCGGCTCGTGCCCGCGGTCTGCTTGAGCGTGGCGATGATCTCGGTATCGACCGGCACCGGGATCGAGTACTTGTTCGGGTCGCCCTGCGCGTGGCGGTAGGTCGCGATGTAGGCAAGGCGCGAGGTGCCTCCGCTCTTCGCCTTGGTCTTGAGCCTGAGCTCCAGCTCATCGTCGGCGACCATGTTGCCGGCGTCGACCACCAGGACGTAGACGCCGGCGCTGGTCTGCGTGGTGAGCGTGTGCTCGGTGGTGACGGTTGCGGCCTGCGTGCCGCTCGCGGCGGATTGGACAGCCATCAGGTGACTCCCAGTAGGACCAGGTCGATCGTGCGCACGCTCGCGGTGTTGATGCTGCAGGCCGCGCGCGCGGCGACCCGCGAGCCGGCCGGGATGTCAACGGGAATCACGGTGGATTCCGGCGACAGGATGTCCCGGTCGGATGCGGTGAGCGCGTAATCGGCAATGACGATCTTCTCCGAGCCGGCGCCGCCGATCGCGATGTCGAGCAGCCACCAGGTGGCCACGCTCAAACCGTTCGCGACCTTGCGCGGGATGACGACCAGCGCCTTGATGTCGTACGCAGTGGAGGCGATCAGCTCCGCATACGAGCCCTTGGTGTTGATCGTGCCGCCCGGATCGATGTTGGTGCCCCGGCTGCTCGCGGTGAGCGCGCCGAGTGCGGAGACAACGCCCAGCGCCGAGGGCGACTTGAAGTTGCCCTTGAGCAGCGTCGCCGTCGCGCGCACGATGGAGCCAGATGCGGTGCTTGCCTGGTAGCGTGCCGATATGCGGGTGCCGGCCGGGATCGCGAGCGGCACGATCACAGCCAGGCTGTCCGTGTCGCGCGTGCTGTTGGCGGACCCGTGCGGGATGTTGGGCACGACAACCTTCTCCGATCCTGCGCCACCGATCGCGATGTCGACGAGGTAGCCCACGGCATTGAGCCCGATCTGCAGCACCACGAGCAGCGCGTCCGCGTCGTGCGCCGAGGAGGCGACAAGCTCGGTGTAGGCGCCCTTGGTGTTGTTGGCGCCGGGAGCTGTGACCGTCGTGCCGCGCGAGGCGGCGGCATCGGCGGCGACGGTGGTGAGCTTCTGCGCGCCCCCCGAGAGCGGCCAGTCACCCATTGCGGAGCTGCCGCTTGATCAGGTGCTTGATGGCGACGATCGTGTCCGCGTTGGTCCAGTCCTGGAGCGTCTTGTCCACCAGCGCCTGCATCACGATGCGGTCCGGATCGGGCACGGGCGCGGGCGGCGGATCGAACACCAGCGTCAGCGGATTCCACACCGTGGCCGAATCGTGCTCGCCCTGGATCTGCTGCGAGGCGAGCCCCTCGCGCAAAGGCCCCAGCACGGTGCCGACACTCACGAGCTTGCCGGACGCGGTCTCATACACGGCGAAGAACATGGTCTAGCGCTCCTTCACCACCAGGTCGCCGATCGCGAACTTGGCCTGGTCGCCTGTGTTGATGGTCTTGCGCAGATCCGTCTGCACGACCCCCGTGCCGTTCGCGGTGAGATCGATCGCAGCACCCCCGCTCGTGGCCGCCACCTTGAACTTGTCAGTGGCCGCATCGCGCACGAAATACTTGGTGCCGGCGGTGAGCCCGCCGGGCACGGAGGCACCCGTGAACACGATCTCGTCGGTGTTGACGAACGTATGCCCCAGCGCGTAGATGAAGTCGTCCGCCGCAAGCCCGATGAAGTCGAGCGGCGCGCCTCCGAGCCGCGTCTTCCACCACAGATTGCCGGCCGCGGCCGCATCGAAGAGTCCCCAGCCTATCGCGGTGCCCTGGTTGCCGGTCGCGACGGGAAACGCCACCTCCCCGCTATTGCTGGAAACGCCGGCCGCCGGGGCGCCGAGCGTCACCGCCTGGCGTGCGTAGCTGCCCCCGGAGAGCTCCACGCCGCCGGTGCCGTCGTCCGCGGGGATCGTGCTGAAGAGCCCCACGTACATGTCGGCCGGCGCGGAGAGCGCCACGTCGCGCATGGTGTTGATCTGCGCGTTCTTCAAGTAGTCGGTTTTGTCGGACATTTACGCCACCTTTAACTGCTGTTTGAGGGCGGGTAGTCGTTGAACGAAGACGCGATATGCTTCCTCCACGATCGCCTTCGCGTCTTCAGCCCTACCGCCCTGGATCACGAACGTGGGCTTGAACTCGATCACCGAGCCGCCGCCACGACGTGCAGCATCGGCCTCCGCGCGCGTCTGCACCCGCTCGCCTAAATGCAGCATGGCCGGGAAGTTGTCGTACGGGACGAAGTCCAGCCCCGATGCGAACCCCGGCGGCATCACGGCAAGGCGGTTGCGGATCTGCGTGAGGAGCGTCACCGTGCGCCCGGTGTTGGTGGCGATGTGATCGCTCAGCGTAACGCCGGCGGCGAGCGCCTCGGCTTCCGCCTTGGCGGTGAGCTGCAGCTCCTTGTAGAGGAGCGCGCCCTGCTGCTGGATCTCGCGGTACCATTCGAGTGCCTGGCTGTTGGCGGCCTCGAGCCTGGCATCGATGCCGGCGAGCTGCTTGATCTGCGCCTCCTGGAGCGCGGAGATCTCCTGCTGGAGGGTGATCGCGCGCTCGGCGTGATGCTGCGCCTTCGCCTGCACGTCCGAGACCTGCGCTGCGATCTGGTTGTACGCGGCCTGATACTCGGGGCTCGGCCGCTGGTAGGCTTCCTGCACCAGACCGAGCTGGGTGCCGAGTGCGGAGAGGAGCTGCTGCGCGAGCGCCCCGCGCTCGTCGCGCGGCGCCGCGGCGAACTCGCCCTGGAGCCGCGCGACGTCGAGCGAGGCAAGCCCCACGCGGCCGCCGATCGGCAGCGGGTTGGCGGAGGTGAGCCGCATCGCGTCCAGCATCGCCTTCGCCTGGGAGAGCGCCCCCGCCCACGAGAGCTGGATCGCGAGTTCCTTCTCCAGCGCGCCCAAGCGCACGGCGCCGACCTCCTCGATCTTCGCCCGCTCGCGCTCCAGCGCGGAGGTGCGCGCATCGAGCCACTGGTCGACGGTCTCGGCCGCCTGCGTGAGGATGTTGATGCGCCGCCGGCTGCCGGCCGCGTCCTCGTACTGATCGCGCAACTGATCGAGCCGCGAGCGCAGCACGCCGGCGCCCGGGCCGCCGCCGAGCGCGGCGATGCGCTGCTCTATGCTCCCCTGGAATTGCTGCCGCGCGCGCGCCAGCTCGCGCTGCTCGGCGAGGAGCGCGCGTGCCCGCTCTCGCTGCTGGGCAAGAAGCGCTTGCGCCTCCGCGCGCCGCTCGTCGGCGAGCTGGTGCTCCGCGGCCGTCACTTGTTCGATGATCGCCTTAAGCTGCGTCCACTGCGCCAGCGTCTCCGGCGTGAGGCCCTCGCGGATCGCGGCCTTCAGGTCCTCCGTGAAGCCGCCCTTTGAGGTGGAAAGCTCGCGCGCGAGGTCCCGCATGTTGTCGCGCGCGATCTCGAGCGGCGTGCGGGTCTCATAGAGCGAATCGCGCAATGCCTTCAGGGCGCCGGAGAAGGCGAGCGCGTTGTCGATCGCGGCCTGATCCATGCCGGCCGGATTGAGGCTGTCGAAGTACTTCTCGATGTAGCCGGGGAGGTCCGCACCCTGGAGGGCGGAGACCAGCGCACGACTCACCTCGAGCTGCAGCGTCGCGTCGTCGAGCTGGCGGTAGGCACCGACGTTCTCACCCACCTGGTAGCGGTTCGCGCCCGCGGCTGAGAAGAGCGCGAAGTTCGGGTTCTGGCCTTCCCGGCCGGTGTTGGCATCGTAGGAGAACGAGACGTTCTGGTAGCGCCCGCCAAGCGCAGTGGCAAGCGTGTCGAAACGTTGGTACAGCCCCTCGACGACGCGCTGCGCGCCGGCGCTGTCGCCGCCGTAGGGCGACGGCGTACCCGAGATCATTCCGCCGGGGTCGAATGCGCCGCCGAATCCCCCGAGGGCGGAGGTCGGGATCTTGCTGCCGCCGAGGCTTGAGAGAAGCGCGATCGCTGCGATCGCCCAGCCGATGTACGGGATGGCCGCGGCGGCACCTGCGCCGAGTGCGGCGCCGCCCGCCAGTGCCCCGCCACCCTCCAGCGCGGCAAGGCCCGCCAGTTCTGCCCCACCGACGGCGCCGAACATGGAGCCGGTGCCCAACCAGGATGCGCCGGCGAGAGAATTGCCTGCCAGGTTCACCGCGCCGCCGAACAGTCCCCCACCACCGAACAGGCCGGAGGCGCTGTTGCCGAGGGAGAACAAATCCGTGATGCTCATGCCGCCGCCGTTCACATTTGCGGCGCCGAAGGCTTGCGACGCCGCGGACTGCCCGGACACCGCGGCCGAGATATTAATGATCCACCGGCGCACCGTGATCTGGTAGAGCAGATCGTAAAGCCCGTTCTTAAGCGAGTCCCGGAGCCGATCGAATGCGCCCTTCCCGGAATCCTCGATCGAGGAAAACGTGTCATGCGCGACACGGTCTATCGACCGCCACATATCGACCTGCTGCCCCTGCATTGCGGCGAACTCCTGCCGCAGTGTGTCAGCCTGGGCTCGGACGGCAGCGGCCGCCTTGGCGCGCTCCAGCATGTTCGCAACGTCCTCGTCGTCCAGCTTCGCGCCTTGGGCTTTCAACGCGTTTATCTTGGCGCGCTCCTCGATCTCCGCCTTGAACAGCGCGAGCTGCTCACGCCGCGCCGCCTCGGAGAGTCCCATCAGCTCGATTTCCTTCTGAGCGATCGCCAGCTCATCGTTCGCTGCCTGCACGGCGAGCCGAGACGAATCCAGCGCCTCGTTGCGCAGCTGGTTCGCGCGCTCGCCGAGCTGAATTCTCACGCGCCCCTCTTCAGCCGCCTCCCTCTGCAACGCCAGCTCCGTCTGGAGCAACAGATCCTCGTTCTTCTTGAGCGCCTGGCGCCGCGCTAGTTCGACCGCCTCCTCCCTCAGCGCCTGCGTGCCGTTCTTCCAGCGCTTGGTCTGTAGGTCGTATAGCACCTTCTCTTCGAGTGAGGTTTCCTTGATGACGGCGAGCTGCTCGCGGAGCTTAGCGACGTATGCCTCCATGTCTTCGCCGCCGTCGCCCTTGCCTTTCTTCGCGTACTTGGCGCGGATATCGGCCTCGGTCTTGGTGTATTCCTCGAGGGACATCGCGTTGTTGTTGTAAAGCGCGGTGAGCTTGCGCAGGTCGTCGGCCAGTTTCTCGTTGTCGCTGCGGAATTGCTTGCTGAACGACGCGTAAGCATCCTGCGCGTTCCGTACCGAACGGATCGACAGTCCCTGGTCACGATCCTCAGCGTCAACGCCGGAACTCGACGTCGTGGGCTTGGGCGGAGAGTACCCACCGAAACTAAAGATGACGCCCAGGCGCTGCCAGACCGGAAGCTCTATCAACTCACGCAGCTCGCGGAGCCGGGTGGCGAGCAAGCCCAACGGACCGCCCACGCCAGTCTCTATCTGCTTTGTGCGCCCCAGCGTTTCAAGGAGATCGTCCCATTCGTTCCTGAGCCTGGCTGTTTCGCGGCCGAGGCCCTGGTGCATCGACTCGGCCACTTTGTCGAAACCCTGCTCCTTCATTACCTGCAGGATCGTGGTGATTGCCTGCGCCTGGTTACCGGTCTCGACCAGCTCCTTGATTAGATCCTTTTGCGACTCGGTGAAGCTCACGCCCGATCGCCGCAGCGCCGTCAATCCGGCCTCCGGCTCCTCCAGGGCCTTGCCGAGCTGCAACACCGCGCTTTGGAGGTCGGTGCCAGTCACCTTGGCGAGATTGGCCGCGACTTCCATCGCTTCGCCGAAGCTGTCGCGCGAAACGGAGCGGAATGTGAGGAGCACCGCCATCGACTGCTTGACGGCCTCGTCGTTGATGCCGAGCCGATCCTGGAAGGCTCCGGCCATATCGATCAGCTCCCGAGCCGTCAGTCCTGCCGCCTGGCCCGTTGCCCTGACGACCGCCAGCAGACGGAGATCCGCCTGCTCCGCCTCGATCGCGGCCGCGACAGATGCTTTGAGCCCGGCGACGAGTCCTGCGGCGAGCACCGCGCCGGCGGCAGCAGCCGCCATTCGAACGCGCCCCAGTATCTTTTCGTGGCGATCGTGAGCTTCAATCGCCTTGATGTTGGTGGCGATCTGCTCGCGCTGCGCGGTGGTGAGGTTGTGCTGTGACGCCTCGTACGCAAGCGTCTGCGTCTTGGTCATGCCGAGCGTGTCGGCTTGCTTCCTCAGCGACGCGACGTAATTGTCCGCCGCGGTCTTCGCCTGCTGATTGGACTGCTGGGCGACGCGGCCGAGCTTCTCCAGTTCGGCGGTCTGGCCCCGGATCTCACCGGATACCTCCTTGCCGTCAATCGTAAGCCTGATGCCGAGAACGACGTCACTCATCGCTGCGCACTTTCAGGATGGGGAGGGCCGCGCGTTCCATGACCTGGATATCGGAGAAGACGCGCGCTTGGCGCTTCACGCGTTGCATGCGGAGCACCACATCGACTCCGGCATAGTTCATACCGATAACGCCTTCAAAACCGACGCTCCATTGGGTGCGGCACGCGTTCGTGAAGAGGTCAACCGTAGACCTGTTCTCGGGCCACACGGCAAACAGATCGGGTGCATCGTCCTCCTCGACCGCGTCGCGCACCTCGCCACCGATCCCCATGCTATCGAGATCATCGGCAGCCTCGTCCGGACCGCGCCCGACCTTCCGCCGCATGACGTGCGCCCAGTGCCGTGCGGCGTCGGCTAGTTTTTTCTTGCTGCCTCACGGCCGTTTTGGAGCTGCAGATGCGCGGCAACGAATGCGAGACGCACATACTGTGTCTGCATCAGCCGCGCGAGATTCTCGGGACTGAACGCGAGCGCCTCGCCCTTCTCGTCCTGAAACTGGCCTTCCGGCCACCCCTTGACCGCGCGCACCATCAAATCGGTGTCGTTTCCGCTGGCCAGGACTTCATCAACCTCAGCCTGCTCGAGATACTCAAACTGCACGCGCGCTTCGTGCTTGCGCACTTTCCCGCCGTCCTGTGGCACGGAGATCACCACAGGCCACTCGACTATCCGCTTCTCTGCTATCTTGAACATTGCGTTAAACCCTCATCAAATCGTTCAAAAAAAAGGTGGGCGACCCGGCCGGGATGCCCACCAATGCATGCGCTTCGTTGTGATGTGCCCCCGGTTACCGAGGGGCAGCTTGTTAGTGCGATGCTCCTTTAGAGCGCCTGGATGGCGATCTCGTCGTTGCCGAGGTTGGAGACGAACCGCGCGGCGAGCGCTTGCGCTACGATGCCGTCGCGGTTCTCGTAACGCGGATTGGTCAACTGCGCCGCCGGTGCGTGGAAGTGGAACTGGTTGCCCGCGGCGGTGCCGTGGAGCAGGTTCATCGCCCCCAGGTTGATCGCCGTCACCTGGGTGTAGTAGTTCTTCTCGGCGATGGTCGGGTCCTCGATCGTGACGCTGCCCGCCGGACCGCGATCCGTCACCTGCACGTCCTCCACGCCGACCAGATTGCGATAGACGAGCTGATTGGAGAGATTCGCCTCCAGGCCGTAGAGCTTGCCGACGAAACCGTGCAGCGTGAAGCCGCTGGTGTTCGCGTTGTTGACGGCAAGCGGCTTTTTCCAGGCGGTGAAGACGTCGGTCGGGAGCGCCGTGTCGCTGATGGTGCCGAGCAGCCCCTCAAAGGTAAACGCGAACATCGGGAGGCTGCGCGCCATCAACCGTATCGCGACGCTGCCGCGCGTGCCCAGCATGATGTGGCGCTTGCCGTCCAGGTTGAAATACTTGCTCACCGCCTCGTGTCCGCTGGAGACGGGCAGGTAGGCAACCTGCGCGTCGATCGAGTACGTTGTAGTCGCATCCGGGTTTACCGTCCACGCCTCCGACACAGTGGCAACCTTGCTGGTGCCGTTGTAGGTCGAGATGATGCGCGACTGGCCCGAGCCGGTGCCGCCGGTGGTGCGGATGCGCATGCCGCGGTAGGCCTCATCCGAAGCCGATGCGCCGGCGGCGAGCGTGATGGTCGATGCGCCGCCGGCCTGGGCGGTGTTCGCGTGAGCGGCCGCGAGGATGTACTCACCCATCGCAGAGGCGCGAAGCAGCGGCCCCCACGCGGGAGCCACGCCGGCGGTGCCGGAGCCCGCGATCTCGACGTTGTAGGAGATCCGCGCGCGCGCGGTGACGACGATCTGCTCCTGATGCCCCATGTAGGCGCGAGCGATGTCGCGGTCGGCGTATTCCAGCTCCATCGGGGTAAACTCGACGTCACGCGTGTTGATCGCGTTCGCCGCACCGGTGGGCACGGAATCGGTGCCGTAGACAGCCTCGATCTTCGCGAGGATCGATTTCTTGCGGAAATAGCGGGTGGCCATCGTCTACTCCTTGTCCGATGCCGGAGGCGTGCCGAAGAAGCTGCTGCGTCGCCTGGCCGCGGGCGGCTCTGCCGGCTCTGGCGGTGCGGCGGGTTTTTCCTCGGGCACGGGCTCACCCAGGTGGAGCGCCTTGCCATCGGAGTTGCGCGGGCGGTTACCTTCAGGGTGATCCTGCGTCGGTGCTTCGGCCTGCGTAACCTCGCCGTTCTCGCCGACGCGGTAGGAACCGCCGTGGCCCACTGGAACGTTGCTCATAGCTCTCTCCTCATATACCGCGGCGTCATATAGTCCGCAGGTAAAGTGCAGTTACGAAATCGTCCTGCCACCACAGCACCTGGTCTTCGAATGCGAGAAGCCGGCCGCCGGATGGGGCGAACGTGAAAACGTCGTAGACCGCGCCGTCCGGCGTCCAGCCCAGGAGCGCATTCATGACCGCGATACGCAGCGCTCGCAGCTGCACATGCGCCTCGCGCCCGCGGGAGTCCCTGATATTTTGCACCGCGAAGATGACGCCGAAGGTCGCGTTGTCGCGCTGAGACACGGCTTCGGTCGCGAGCTCGTTGGGAAGCGCGCGCTCCGAGAGCGGAACAACGAACGCCGCGGGCGGTTGCACCACGCCGCCCTTCATCGCTGTAATGAAATCCGCCGACCCGCCGATCTGCTTGAAGTCGGTGACCTCGGCCGAGAGCCGCGCGATGACCAGCTCCGCGTCGAAGAGCTCCACCGACATTAGAAGTCTTCAAGGGTGTCATGGGTGAAGATCCGCTCCGGGGCGGAGTGCTGCGGGCCGCCCGTGATCGACGGCGCCTGATTCGCGGCATCCGGGCCGAGAGTGGCCGTCCCTTTCGCCACGTCTTTGAGAAACGTGATGGCAGCGTCGTAGCGCTGCTTGACCTGCTCGGTTGCGCGATCGTCGTAGAGGCCGTAGCGCGCGATATCGCACGCGATTCGCTCCAGCCCCGCCGGCACCGGGGAAAGGGGCAGCGTGTACTTGGCTGAGACGTAGCCATTGATGACGGCATCGGCGTCCGCCAGCGCACGGTCCACCACTGCAGCATCGATCCCGCCTGAACGCGTGCGGTCGGTGAGCTGGGTGAGCTCCTCCTGGCCGAAGCGGTCGATCATGTTCTGCTGCGTGGCGTAGGTCATACGCGTGCGATCGGCGGCGCGCGACTACGCGTGCGTCACTCGCCGCCCTGGCCACGCGCCGCCGCTTCCGCCCGGGCACGGATGGCGTTGGCCCGGGCGACAGACTCCGCATCGGGATCGGGCGCGGGTTGCGGCGGCGAAACGAGTGTGCCGTTGGCGATGAGGTGCGCGGCGAGTGCGGCGTCCTCGATCGTGACGAACTTCCCGACCTCGTGAGTCTTGCCGCCCATCTTGAGCGGCGACTGAATGCGGTAGCGCGCCATCACGCCACCGCGTCAGCGATGAGGTAGCCCAGATCGTTCGCGGTGATGAGTTCCTTGACGGACTCACCGACACGCACGCGCTCGCCACCGCGCATGCCGATAAGCGAGTCGCGCTCGCTGCCGGCAACCCGCGTGCCCCACTCGGCCGTGTAGCCGAACGTGGTGCCGCGCTGCGTGTCGGCATTCTTGTTGCGGTGGAGCAGGGCGAAGTGCTTGCCCCACACGCGCACGATGTTCGGCACCTGGCCCTTCTTGGCGATATTGACCCAGCCCTGGCCGACGTAGATATCTTCCAGCTCGAAGATTTCCTTGATGAACCCCATCGGCACGATGCCGGCGTCTCCGGTGGTGCCGTTGAACGCCTTCACGATGTACTTGTTCTGGCGCAGCTTGGTGCTCACCGCCTGGCCCATTACCGCGACGTTCGGGCGCATGATCGGAACATCCAGGCCCACCGTGATGTCAACGATAGGATTTCCATCATCGTGCCCGGACGACCACTGATCGTTGCCGGCGAGTGTCACCTTGTTCGCCGCGGCATACTGGGCGGCGTCGAATACCAGGCTTGCGACACGGACTTCGCGCGCCAGCGCGAGGAGTTCCGTGATGCCCTCCGTGGCGCGCGCCAGGGGATCGGGCATGCCGGGCTGGGCTGCCGCGTTGTTGATGTCGGCGACCGGCACCTCGTCATCGAGCGCATAGTCCTTCGTGGACGAATCAATCTCGGTCGCCTCGAACTCCACGGTATTCGGCCGTCCCTTGCGTCCGACGAGCGTCTCGGGCAGCGTGAAGAACGTCCCCTTCGGGTAAGACAGGTACTTGAACGCCTGCAGGCCCACGGGAACGCGCGGCAGGATCTCGTCGCCGATGAGCGATCGGTTCCGGTAGGCGAGCGTGATGCCCTGGAGCTTCGGCGTCACCGGGAACGGCGCGAGCGCCATCGCGAGGATCGGCATGCCCTCGGCCGGCAGCAGGCCGGCGAGCCAGGCTGCCAGGACGAGTGCAACGCCGAGCAACTGAATCAGATGGAATCGCAGTTTCATTGTGGCTTTCTCCGTGAAGTGTGTCGTTAGGCCCGTCTACCAGGTGACGTCGACGGTGCGGTAGCGCACGCGCAGCTTGAGCGGCGAGTTGCCGGTGATGATCTCGCCCACCAGAAGGTGCGCAACGACCGCCGCGTTGGCGACGGGCTCAACGCCGGCCGCACCGTACCCGGGCACCGTGTGGCGGAACTCGTCGTTGGTCTGGTCGAGGAAGCCTGTGGTCTCGAGCGTCGTGATCGCAGCACCCGAGCCGTCCGTGTACTTGAGCGTCAGGTCTTCGCCCGCGGCGATGCCCGCATAGGCCGCCGAGTTGTAATCGAGGAACCACTGCGCGTCCTCCACGAGGATCGCCTTGCCGGCGCCCGGTGCTGCGATGATCTGCTTGGGCGTCGCATTGAGTGCCAGCAGCTCGGCCGAGGAGATCGTCACTTCCGCGGTGGCGATCCCGGTATCGGTCGCAATCACCGCGCCCGGCGTCACGTTGACCGGGATCACGTCACCGGCGACGCCGGAGATCTCCGCGATGGCGCCGACCCGCTGCGTGGTGCCCGCGACGATCACGGCTGCGATGCCTTTGCCGTTCGCGTCCGGGATGAGCGCGTCACCGCGCGTGACATTGCCGCCGAGCTCGAGGTAGGCGAGCCCGGCCTTGATGGCATCGACCTGCTCACCGGAGGCGGCTGCCACGCCCTCCGAGACGCCCAGGATCGCAACCGAGGCGTCCGTCGCCTGGATGGCGGCGTAGTCGGCGGCGCCCGCCTTCAGGAACCGATGCTTCGCGATGGCCGCGCCGGCGGTATAGCTCTTGGTGAGTAGCGAGTTCATGGATGCTCCTGTGGCCCTGTGGAAAGAGGCGTGACCGCTACTGCGTTGCGGCCGCCTTGGATACGTGCTCGACCGCCGCGATCACCGATACCTCACGGCCGGCCTTGCGCTCGGATTCCTGAAATTCGATCGCGCGCTTGGCGATCACTTCACCGGTGAGCTCCGTCTGCTCGGCGCCGCGCTGCGCGTGCTCGGTAAAGTCCACTGCCTTGGGCAGGTTCGTGAGGAAGCCGCGCAGCCATTCATCCGGCTTCGCGGTCTTCTTCGCCTCGCCTTCGGCAAACTCGATCACGCCGGCATCGTTCGGGCCGGCCATGTAGGCGACGAGCCCCGCCTGGTCGCGCGGCAGCACTTTGCCGCCCTTTACCAGGCCGGCGACGAACTCGGCGATCGCGGTGCGGCGCGTAACCAACTCCGCCGCCCGCAACCGCTCCTCGCGCGCAGCGAACTCGGCATTCTTCCGGTCGAGGGCTTCCTGATCGGTTTTGATCTTCGCTTCGCGCGCTGCGATTTCTGCTTGCGTGGCCATGTCGTTCTCCGTGTTGAGTTCCTCGGCGTATGCAACCGCCGCCTGGTTGCCGCGAGCCGCGGCCTCGAGATCCTCGACCATGTAGCCGGGGATGATCTGATCGGCCTCTTCCAGCGTGAACTTGCTGATCAACCACTCGCGCATACGGCGCCACAGCGATGCGTTTTGCATCGGCGTCCAGTCGCTGAACTCGATGACGCCTTCCGCGCTCGCGCTGAACGCGACGGGTTTCAGGCCCTTGACCGATGGGGGTGCTGCGCCGAGGAAGCCGACGTGCCGCAGGTAGTAGACCCCGGGCTTCGGATTGTCATCCGCGTCAGGCAACCAGAAGCTGGCGGAGATTTTCTTGAAGCGTCCGGCAGCGACCATATCCGCGAACGCCGCGTCGAGCTGCTGGGGCTCGGCCTCCAGCCGCCCGTTGAATTTGAGGGACTTGATCCACCCGTAGGCGGGCGCATCGGTCTTCGGATGGCCGATGACGATCGGCGCCTCGTGCACCGCCGGATCGTAGGCCGCGGCGGTGGCTGTCAGATCAGCATCGGAAAACTCCAGGGATTTGCCGCTTGTCGCGACATGGCGGCCGGGCTTGAAGATTTCGATCGCGCTCATGAGCGGCGAAGTCTGCCGCCCGGCGCTGCCCGTGTCTCTTAACAGATGTTAAGGATTTGATCCGCCGTCCCAGGTTGCGCGCATCGCATCGCCGATGGCATCGAGCGCTTCCGCGCTCCAGTCCTCCGGCAGCCCGTCGGTCGGGAAAATCATGCGCGCCGGGATCGTCACCTTCTTTGCGAAGATCAACTTGCCGTCCGGACCGGGAAAGACCAGCACGCCGCCAGGCTTGGTGGGTACAATCGTCGCGCCCTTCTGATGGGTAAGTGCGTGCGGATTGTTGGTGCCGATCTCCACGCTGTTGCCCTCGACCTGATAGTCGATCGAATTGAGGAGATGCCCCTTGTCAAGCAGCGGCTGCCCCGATCGTACCTTAAGAGGTGCCCAAGGGCGCCCGTAAGGATCGGTGCTGGTCTGGAATCCTCGCTGCGTTTTTTCCTTGAAGAGCCTGCCGATCGCATGCAGAGCCGGCGCGGGATTCTCGCCCATTGCGACCAGCCGGCTCAACGCTTCGCGGACCGGCGCGTCCTGGACTTCGATTCTGACGTTCACCGGCGCGTCCTCAGCCGGGCAGCCTCGGCATCGAGCCACGCGAGGAACGCATCGCGCAGCTCCGGTGGCGCGCCCGCCGCTTTCTGGCGCGCGATGTCCACGATCTCATCGCGCCGGCTCGCGCCCGGTGCGTAGCCGAAGCCGGGGTCGACGCCGACCGGCACCTCGATCGTCTCACCGGTGCGCGGATTGGTCCATTCGCGCGTGGGTGACGCCGGCGCCTCATCCGGCCCGCGCTTGCCCAGCGCCTTCAGATCGCGCTCGGAGAGTTGCCGCACGGTGCAGCGGCAGTGCCAGCCGTTGGGCGGCGTGTGGGTCTTCCACCACGGATCATCCCAGCGCAGGATCTTGCCGTGCCAGGCGCGGTGCTGCGGACGGGTGCGGCCGTCGAGGATCGCGTTGTACATGACATACGGCGCGATGCGATGGTTCTCCTCGATCCGCGCCCAGTGGCCCGAGGCGTACGACGAACGCAGGTTGACGTCATAGATCGTGTTAAGGCGCCGCACGCTGCCCAACTGAACCTCGCGGGTTTCACCGGTGGCGGGATCGGGCATCATGGCGCGCCCCCACCAGCCCCGGCGGACGAGCTCGGGCTGCAGCTCCTGGATGAAGCGCTCGCGACTCCAGCCTTCCGCGATCGCGCGGTCGACGTAACCGCGCACGTCAGACAGCAGATCGAGGTCCATCATCTTCGCTACCGTGAACGAGCGGTCATGCTCATCGTGGAGCATGTCCTGCCAGGCAAAGGACGCCTTGAGCCCCTTGCCCTGGAAGAACGCGACCGCCTTCGCAGGCGCGAGACCGAAGTTAACTTCGGTCGCCAAGCGTGCGGCCCATGAGATGAGCGATGAAATTTCCGCGCGTGAGCGACTCGACCAGCTCCTCGGTGGGCGGATTCGCCATGATCTCGGTCAGGCGTTCGCGAAAGGTCACGAGGTCGCCGGTCGATTCGGCCATCGCGAGGAGCTCCTCCACGCTCGCACCAAGCACCTCGCGCCAGCGCTGCGCAAACTGGGCGGCCGCCTGCTCGAGCGCCTCCTGGTCTTCGGTGCCGACGTCGCCGGCTTGTGCCGGATCGGCAAACTCCGCGCCGGGCTGTCGCGCCGGCAGCGGACCCGGCGGCGGGGGCGGAGGTGTCGGTTTCTTCCTCCAGGAGCCGCCATAGGTCTCGTTGATGTACTCGATGGACTCGGGCTCATAACCCATCTCGTGCAGCGCCTGATCGATCTTCGCGCGCTTCTCCAGATCCTCGCCCTCGTCGACCTGGCGCCACACGCGCGGCACCGCCGCCCCCGGGAAATTCCATTCGGTGAGCCAGCGCGCCGGGCCGCGATTGAACGATGAGCAGATGAGATCTGCATCGGCCTTCACGATGTCCTGGCGCACGTCGTGCGCGTTGTCCTCGCCGCCCAGACGTCCCGGTGTCGCGTCGCTCGATCCGGTGTGGCCGAGGACGACCTTGGCGATCGCCGCGTCCATGCGATCGTAGAGCTCCGTGTAATCGGCGGTACCCGAGCGCGCGGCCTCGATCAATTCAATCGCCATGCCCTCGGGCAGGATCACGCCGGCGTCCGTGGCGATCGCGCCGAGCGCGGCGAGAAGCCGCGCCTTCTCTTCGGGGGTCGCGCCGCCCGGATACGTGCCCTTCGCCGTGGGCTGGCCGAATTTCTCCAGGAAGATCAGCCAGAACTTGATCCCGTTGCGCTTGAAGAATACCGGCCAGTAGAGCCAGTGCGCGAGCCCCAGGCCGTAGGGCTCGTCGTCATGATCGGCGCCGGTGCAGAATGCCCAGAACTTGCGCTCCGGCAGCCGCTCCCCGTGCATCGTGTCCGCCATCGTCAAGAGCCGCAGGTTCATGTCGCCATCGAACACGAAGCGGCGCCGGTCCCGCACCTTGATCCGGTCGATGGTGATGAAGCTGCCATCCACGCCCCACATCATCTCGGCAGCCGCGTGGCCGTAGAACATGCCGTAGAGCATCTTGTCGGTGCACGCGTCCCACTGCACATTGTCGAGCTGCTCCTGGAGGAACGCCGCGGCGGCCTTGTCTGGCTCCGACTTTCCGCCCGCTTCGACTTCCCACGAGCGAGAAATCACAGCGAGGCGCCGCTGCGCGAATACCGATCCGACCTGGTCATCGCGCAGCACCTCGCGGTAGAGGTTGTAATTCGCGTCACCGCGCGCGAGTAGCAGCGTGTCCTGCGGCTGCAGGCGCTGCATCGGCTGGACGAACCCGCGCGTTACGTCGCGGCCATCGCGCGTGCTGGCTATCTCCCGCGTTTCGGCTGGGGCGGCCGTCAATGCTTCGGCGAAGCTCGCCGGCACGATCATGCCCGAGGGCAACGT
>Ga0105347_1000384_pt1 | contig 21377 bp, 15 predicted proteins | sample EasRivMeERMLT890_FD_89677 | JGI IMG/M metagenome (GOLD analysis project Ga0105347, IMG submission 89677) | Soil microbial communities from meander-bound floodplain in the East River, Colorado, USA - East River MetaG ERMLT890 | ecosystem: Environmental > Terrestrial > Soil > Floodplain | place... | reverse complement strand
GCTTCAGAGCTGTCAACCGCTTCCTCCAGCCTGCCGAGCCAGGTCAGGCGACCGTGCACCGCGAGCATATTCCACGACTGGACGTAGGGATCGGGAACGCGAGACGCAAGGACGTCGAGTTCATCCCAGGTCTGGCGACAGGCATCGATCTCCTGGATCTGGTAAAGGAACTGGCCGAGGCTGTAGAGGTATTGCGCCCGGAGGTAGGGAGCCAGAGACGTGCTGGGTACGACCTTCATCTCCTGTGCGAGTTGCACGCGGTCCTCGAGGACCTTGATTGGAGCGCCGGCGGAAAGATAGGTAAACGCCACGTACGTGAGGGCCTCCGGGTCGTCCACTGTCCGCGCCACCTCAAGGGCGTTACGGCGGAGTTCCCAGCATTTCTCCATCTGACGGAGCGTGAAGTACGCCCATGAAAGTAGTCCGTCTCCCATGACCTGTTCGCGCGAGCCGGGCGCAGCGTTCTTGCGGATGCGTTCGCACCACTCGGCGTACACCGGATTGACGAAGGTAATGATGCTGTCGCGGTAGATGAGAGCGTAGGCGGCGTTCTCCGCGATGTGGGCGGCGGTCAACGCTTCGCCAAGCGATTCGGCGAGGTCACAGGCAGACGATGCCACTTCGTTCAGCATGCGATCCGGCTCGCCGGCCGCCAGTAGCGCGGCGGTGAGGTCGGACAGGAGCGCGAGCTTCGCCTGCCCGTCCTTCGGATCGAGCACCTCCTGGACCTCCAGCGCCTGGTCCAGGTGCCGGACCGCTTCCCCGTAGGCATGTACCGAGGCGGAGCGCGCGGCCGCGAGTTTGCCGTAAGAGACGGCCTTCCTCAGGTCTTCTTCCGTGGAGGAGTGGGAGAAGTGCTCGGCCAGTTCAGCGGCGTGCTCTTCCTCGCGGCCGGAATAGTGCTCTTCCAGCGCCTTGGCGACCTCGTTGTGCATGCGAAGCCGGCGAGGCGCGATCATCTCCTCGTACAGGGTCTGCCGGAAGAAGGCGTGGGTGAAGCGGTAGCGCAGCTCGCGCTGCCCGCGCATCTCCTCGATGAGGGAGACGTTGATCGCTTCCTCGAGGGCTGTGAGGAGGTCGTCCTCGGAGACGCCGGCGACGCGGCGCAGAACATCGACGGCAAAATCGCGGCCGATGATGGCGGCGATCGCGACAACGCGGTTGCACTCCTCGCTGAGGCGTGAGAGGCGGCGGCCGATGACGTCGCGGAGCCCCTCCGGGATGTAGTTGATCAGCGAATCGACCGTCGCAACCCACTGGCCACCTTCGCGCCGGATCAGCCCCTCCTCGGCGGCATTTCGGATCACCTCCTGGACGAAGAGCGGGTTGCCCTCCGTCTGGCGGTAGATTGCCTCGCCCAGCTCGAACGGGATGTCCTGGCCGGCGATGTGCGAGATCATCCGCGTCACTTCGTCCGGGCTGAGGCCGCGAAGGGCAATGCGCTGGAACTTGTCGATTCGGCGCATGTCAGCCAGCGCGTTCGATAGCGGGTGGGTGCGGTCGACCTCGACGTCGCGGTAGGTGCCGACGAGAAGGATTCGCGCCCCGGCAAGATTGCGAGCCAGGTGGACAAGCATCTCCAGCGAGCCCTTGTCCGCGTCGTGGAGGTCCTCCAGGACAAGGCAGAGGGGCTGAGCGGAGGAGGCGTTGCGGAGGAAGCCGGAGACGGCCTGGAGCAACCGGAAGCGCTCCTCGTCCGGGCTGCCGCCTCCCGACGGCGGGACGTTGACGCGGTCCCGGACCTCGGAGACGATGCGGGCGACTTCGCCGGCGCCGGAGCCGAGTTGCGAAGCGAGCTCGTCGCGGTCCCGGTTCGTGACGTAAGAGCGCATGATCTCCACGAAGGCGAGGTAGGGAATGGAGAGCGATCCCTCCTCGTAGCAGTGGCCGACGAGGGACTGACCGCCGCGCATGCCGACGTAGGTGGCGAGCTGTTCGGTGATCGTAGTCTTACCGATGCCCGGTTCACCCGCGATCATCACGAGCGAGCCCTGGCCGGAGAGCGCTGCATCGAAGGCAGCCTCGAGCTGCTTGAGTTCCGTCTCACGGCCGACGAAGGTCCGGCGGTAGATGGGGTTCGACTGCTCATCGCCGGGCTCGGCCGCGGGGACGGGCGCCGGTGTGGAGGCGCTCTGGATGGCTGCCAGTGCTTCACTGACCTCGGAAGCCTTGGCGGGGCGTTGTTTCGGGTCTTTCTCCAGGAGCCGGAGGATTAGTGTCTCCAGGGCCGCCGGGCAGTCGGGGCGGTGCCACGCCGGGGAGACCGGCGCGGTGTTTACGTGCTGAGAGATCACGGCGACGGTGTCGTCCCCGACGAAGGGCGGCCGGCCGGTGACCATCTCGTACACGATGCAGCCGAGGGCGTAGAGGTCGCTGGCGGGCGTGGTCTCCCCGCCCATCGCCTGTTCGGGCGGCATGTAGCTGGCGGTGCCGACCATCATCCCGGCCATCGTGAGCCGCGAGCGGTCGAGGGCGACGGCCAGGCCGAAGTCCCCGATCTTCGCCATGCCCGAGCTATCGAACCAGATGTTGCCCGGCTTCAAATCGCGGTGGACGATCCCGCGGGCGTGCGCATGCTCCAGTCCGGCGCAGATTTGCCGGCCGACGAGGACCGTGACCTCGATGGGATAGCGGTCCTCGGACCGCTGCCGGAGCGCGAAGGCGAGGTCTCCACCAGACATGTACTGGGACACGATGTACGGCTCGCTGCCTTCCTGGTCCGTATCGAAGACGGTGACGATGTTCGGATGGTCCCCGAGACGGCCCATCGCCTGCGCTTCTCGCTTGACGCGGGCGAGACCATCGGCATCGAGACCCTCCGTCTTGATGACCGCAAAGGCGACATCCCGATCAAGTTTGTTGTCGTGCGCCAGGTAGACGCGCTTGCGGCCACCCTCCCCGAGGAACGATTTGACTTTGTAGCGGCCGGAGTCGAAGGACGTAGGCAGTGTCGGCACCGACATTGGCACCGCCTCGGTCGTGGCGCTGGAAGGTCCTGCTTCACTACTAACGGTCACGGATGTACCGCAGCCGTCGCAGAAACGGGCCGATTCGCGGAGTTCCGCTCCGCACTGGGCGCACTTCTGGGCGAAGGCAGCGCCGCAGCTCTCGCAGAAGCGAGCAGCATCGCGGTTTTCATGGCTACATGATGGGCAGAGCAAACGTCATTCTCCCCTAATGTGACGTTCCGGTAAGGGTGAGTATTTGCCGAACGCCGATAGTGTGTCAACGAACCGGGCGATACAAGCGACGGAGTGATAGAGTTGGGGTGCGTGGGCACCAGTTTCGACCAGATCAGCGACGAACAAGCGGATCTGATTCGCAATTCGCCCCTTTTCTTCGTGGCCAGCGCCGCGCCCGAACTGAGCCAGGGCGCAGACGGCGTTGGCCCGGTCAATCTCTCGCCGAAGGGAGGCGTGCCACTGCACATCGTCGATGCGAACCGAGTCGCGTACCTGGACTACACGGGGAGCGGTAACCAGACGGCCAATCATGCGACAGCGGGCGGGCCTATCACCCTCATGGTGATGTCGATGGGCGAAGAGGACGCGGCGATCGTCCGCCTATTCGGGCACGCGACTGTGACTCCGGTGGATGAGTCGCCCCTTCGCGATCTGTTACTCGAGGTGCCGGCGGACAATATCGAGCTGCCGATGCGCCAGGTGATCGACGTTGTTATCGAAAGCACGCAGACGAGCTGCGGCTACGGTGTGCCTGTGTTCGAGTTCGTGAAGCAGCGGGAGCGGCCGGAGCGGGGACGGCGGTTCAAGCCAGGATCCCCGGCGCCCGCGGCGCAACGCTAAACGATGCGCCTCGCCGTAATTGTCTTCCCCGGGACCTGGAGCGACCACGATTCTCAGTACGCAATCCAGAAAGCTGGCTACGAGGCGGACCTGGTCTGGCACCGGGAGACTGACCTCCGGAAGTACGACGCGGTCGTGCTGCCGGGAGGATTCTCGTACGGGGACTACCTGCGTGTCGGCGCGATCGCCCGGTTCTCGCCCGTGATGGAGACGGTGATGAAAGACGCGGCGGCGGGCAAGCCCGTGATCGGGATCTGCAACGGGTTCCAGGTGTTGTGCGAGTCGCACATGCTGCCGGGGGCGTTGATGCGGAATGACTCTCTGCAGTACAGGTGCGAGTGGGTGCACCTGAGAGTAGAGAACGCGGAGACGGCGTGGACCGGGTTGAGTCGGCCGGGCGATGTGATCCGGGTGCCGGTATCGCACGGTGATGGCCGGTACACGGCGGACGCTGAGGTGCTGGACCAACTGGAGACGGATGGGCGTATTGCCTTTCGATACTGTGATGAGGGTGGCAACGTGACGACTGAGGCGAACCCGAACGGGAGCGACCGCGGGATCGCAGGGATCGTGAACGAGCGGGGAAATGTGTTGGGGTTGATGCCCCACCCGGAGCGGGCGTGCGAGCCACTGCTCGGTGGTGAGGACGGTCTGCTGTTCTGGCGGTCCGTGGCGGAGTGGGCGGCGGTGCGGGCGTAGCCCGTGTCCGGGATGCTCGAGGCCGGTCCCGTCCCGCCCGAACGCCGCTGTAGCAATTGCGGGACATCCGCACGTGCTGGAGATCGATACTGCGGCGCCTGCGGGAGCGTGCTCGCACAGTCTCCCGCGGTAACCAGTGGCCCAGCGTTCTGCCGCCAATGCGGCGCTGCGCTGGATCAGAGCCAGCGCTTTTGCATCGCTTGCGGCGCTCCAGTTACGCCGGATGGCGGTTTCCCGGAAGCGTCTGCGGGAAGCTACCCCCTTCACTACGAGGTCCAGTATCCCGAGAAGCTCTCGAGGCTGCTGATCTTCGTCAAGTGGCTGCTGGCCATCCCGCACTTTCTCGTCGTCACTGCGCTCGGCTACGCGGCGGCGGCGATCACCGTCGTGGCGTTCTTCGCGATCTTGTTCACTCGCCGGTACCCTCGTGGGCTGTTCAACCTCGTTGTTGGAATCAACCGGTGGGGAGCGAATGTCACGGCATACACGTACCTTTTCCGCGACGAGTACCCTCCGTTCTCGCTGGACCCCGGGAAATACCCGGTGTTGTACGAGGTGGAGTACCCGGAACAGCTAAGCCGGTGGTGGATCTGGGTGAAGTGGCTCCTGGTGATCCCGCACCAGTTCGTGATCACCCTTCTTTCGTTCGTTGGGTTCCTCTTCGCGTTCTTCGCGTGGTTCGCCATCCTCTTCACAGGGCGGTACCCGCGGACATTCTTCGACTTCAACGTCGGGCTTCAAAGGTGGATCCTGAGGGTAACGGCATATGCAGGACTGCTCCGCGACGAGTTTCCGCCGTACAGCAAGCGCGCTGACGCGAAGCCGGGATCCCGGCGGGCGGTTGTCCTGTCGGCAGTGTTTGGCGTCGTTGGGGCCGGCGCGATCGTCGCCGTATACGTGGCGCTCATTGCCTTCAGCCTCTCACGCGATACAGAGGTGGTGGAGGTGTCATACGCCGACGCATTGGCGGGCAGGTCGACCACGGTGGTTGACCTGCAGGGGACGATCGTGACACTCGAAGATGCGGAAGATCCGTTCCGCTACTTTGAGGTGGACGAGTCTCGGCCTGATACAAGGCACGTGGCGTTTGAACTCTGGATTACGAACGAGGACGCCCTCTTCACGTTCGTGGACCGCGACTCGTTCACGTTAGAGGACACAGACGGAGAGGACCATGACCCCGTGGATGTGTTCTGGCTCGAGGCATCGTTTCCCGGGGACGACTCGACGGTGAGCCGCGGCGAAACGGTGCTCACCCAGGTGGTCTTCGAGATCGATGACGCCGTTGATCCGTTGAGTCTCACCTATTCGTCGGCTGGGCCGCTCGCGTTCGGACCAATTGGCGAAGACGTGCGCTTTGAGTTCCGGTGATATGGGCTCCGCTAATTCGCGTTAACTATGGCATCCCGTTGGTGTTTCTATAGGCAGCGAATCCCTCGGTTCAGCATGTGCTGAGAAAGGAGAGGGGATGATGAGCGAAGAATACGAGCAGCCGGGTCAGCCTCCGGGCGACCAACCTCCCTCTGAGCCCCCGGCATCGCAGCAACCACCACCCTACCAGCCGCCCGCACACCAGGAAGCGGGAGCGTCCGATGGTGCCGTGGTGTACCCGATGACCTTCAACGTCGAATATCCGGAGAGCCTTTCGCGGCTATTGTTGTTCGTTAAATGGCTCCTGGTGATCCCGCACATCATCGTGCTGTACGCACTGAACATTGTCGCCTCCGTGATTGTGCTGATTGCGTTCTTCGCGATCCTGTTCACAAAGCGATACCCACAGAGTTTGTTCGACATGTACGTCGGCATCCGGCGCTGGAACCTGAACGCCTATGCCTATGCGCTGGAATACATGCGGGACGAATACCCGCCCTTCTCCTGGGACTCCGGTAAATACCCGGTTGAGTTCGAGGTGGAGTACCCGGAGGAGTTGAGCAGGTTCGCGCCACTCTACAAGTGGCTGCTGGCGATTCCGCACTACATCGTGCTTATCTTCCTGATCACGGCGATGGTCGTGGTGGTATTCGCGGCGTGGTTCGCGATCCTGTTCACGGGCAAGTTCCCCCGGTCCTGGTTCGAGTTCGTGGAAGGCGTGTTGAGGTGGACTGAGAGGGTCTACACGTACGTCGGACTTCTTCGGGACGAATACCCGCCGTTCCGGCTGGCATAGCTTCACGTCGTTTCAACATTAGCTCGCGGGTCGACCTGTAACGTCGGGGCAGGTGGCCTTATCCTTCTGTTGTGGCCATCGACCAGTCTGCCCTCGATACAATCGCTCTGTCCCGGGACGAGTATGAACTGATCGTCCAGAAGCTGGGACGGGAGCCGAACGAGGTTGAACTCGGCCTCTTCGGAGCGCTCTGGTCTGAGCACTGCGGGTACAAGAACTCGAAGCCATTGCTGCGGCTACTGCCCGCGGAGGGCGCGTACGTCCTGACGAAGCGTGGGGCGGAAAACGCCGGTGCCGTCGATATCGGAGACGGGATGTGCGTCGTGATGAAGATCGAGTCGCACAACCACCCGTCAGCGGTGGAGCCCTACCAGGGCGCGGCGACAGGCGTCGGCGGCATTGTGCGCGACATCTTTGCCATGGGCGCCCGGCCGATCGCGCTGCTCGATTCCTTGCGGTTCGGACCGCCCGAGGACGCTCGGAGCAAGTACCTGTTCGAGGGCGTGGTCGCCGGAATCGGGGGGTACGGGAATTGTCTCGGCATCCCGACGGTGGGCGGGGAAGTGTATTTCGAAGACGCCTACGCGACGAACCCGCTGGTGAACGCAATGTGTGTGGGCGTCGCGCCAATTGGGAGCCTGGTCAATGCGTCTGCGGAGGGCGAGGGGAATGTGTTGATGTTGGTGGGCAGCGACACTGGCCGCGACGGGATCCACGGAGCGTCAGGCCTGGCGTCGCGGACGGACCCTGGAGCGCGGTTCGAGGAGATGCGGCCGGCCGTCCAGGTCGGGAACCCGTTCCTGGAGAAGATGCTGCTGGAGGCCTGCCTGGACCTGGCCCAGAACCACGCGGACTGGGTGACAGGCATCCAGGACTGCGGAGCCGCCGGACTGACGTCAGCAACGATTGAGTCGGCGCACCGCGGCGGCAGCGGGATCGTAATCGACGTGGCGAAGGTGCCGCGGCGCGAGGAGGCGATGACGCCCTACGAAGTCATGCTCTCCGAATCCCAGGAGCGGATGGTGATCATCGCGAAGAAGGAGCACGTGGAGGACGTGGCCGCTCTGTTCGAGCGCTGGGAAGTGCCGTGGGCTGTGATCGGGCACGTGACGGGCGGCAACACCGTGCGGATCGTCGACGGAGACGTGGAAGCGGCGAACTTGCCAGTCGAGCTACTGGTGGATGCACCGGAATACACGCGCGAGGGCGAGCCTGCGGCGGAACTGTTCGAGATGGAGCGGCTCGATCTGTCCGGCCTGCCTGACACGCCGAACCCGGCCAGCGTCCTTATCCGGCTGCTTGGCACGCCCAACATCGCGAGCAAACGCTGGATATACAGGCAGTACGACCAGAGTGTCCTGAACAACACGGTGGCGGAGGCGGGATCTGATGCTGCCGTCCTGCGGATCAAGGGAACATCCCGCGGCATCGCTGTAGCGACGGACGGAAACGGACGGTATTGCCACATCGACCCCTACCGCGGCGGCGCAATCGCGGTGGCGGAGGCGGCAAGGAATGTTGCCTGCACAGGCGCCCTGCCCGTAGCCGTGACGGACTGCCTGAACTTCGGAAACCCGGAGCGTCCGGACGTTTACTTCCAGATGCAGGGCGTGATCCAGGGGATCGCGGACGCCTGCGATGTGCTGGGTACGCCGGTCATCTCCGGCAACGTGTCGCTCTATAACGAGACGGACGACCGGCCCGTCTACCCGACGCCGGTGATCGGAGTGCTCGGCATCCTCGATGATGTGAATCAGCGGTGCGGAATGGCCCTACGAGACGAGGGCGACGACGTCTTTCTCGTCGGCGCTCACCTCGACCAGCACCAGGACTTCCTCGGTGGCAGCGAGTACCTGAAGTTGGAGCACGGGCTTGTCGGGGGCAAACTTGAGATTGACCTGCAACTCGAAGGCCGCGTGCAGCGCACAGTCCTCGCGGCGATCAAGCAGAGGGTTGTGACAGCCGCCCATGACTGTTCCGACGGCGGCCTCGCGGTGGCGCTGGCAGAAATGTGCATCGCCGGCGACCGAGGCATCGACGGGAGTGCAGCGGCGTTCGGCGGCCGGGTCGCGGCAGCGCTGTTCGGGGAAGCGCAGTCCCGCATCATCGTCGTCGTGAAGCCGGAGATGAGGGAGACGCTGATATCGATCGCCTCATCGCTCACCGTGCCGGTGCAACACGTGGGCCGTGTGACCGCTGAGCCAAGGTTGCGGCTCGGACCCATGGACGTGGCTCTGGAGGATCTGCGCGAAGCTTACGAGAGTGGGTTGGCGGCGGCACTTGGGGCCAACCCTTAAGCCAGGGTCTTTAGTCTCATCGCCGACCAGTCGTTGTTCAGCGAGACCATCGCCACGCCGTCTAGTCCAAGACTCTTGGCGTAGCGCCAAATGCTGTCGCGGTTGATGTCCGTCTTCACCTTTGACGTCCCCTTGTGATACGCGACCCAGATGATGCCTTGCGGCGCGATCAAGGAGCGCAATCCGGGAAGCTTGTCCCGCAATTCGCGCTCGTTGTTGGCGAAGAAGAGGACGACGGAGGAGTTGCCCTGGCCGAAGGAGCGGACCATCACCCCCTTTGGCAAGGGAAGGATGAGGTCGTCCACGTCAGGCGGTGGATTGACAAGCATGAGAGAGTTGCCGGGCTTGATGAGCAGCTTCTCTGCGTTGGACTTGGTGGAGACCATGCACGCCGATTCTATCGCAGCCTGTGGAAAACTGGCCTCTTACTGCGATGTCGGCTAATCTGGTCACAAGTCCCGTGGGCGCGAAGCGCCGGACTTGTACCCCATAAGGAGATGTAATCCCAGATGAAAGTTGTCTTCCTTGAGGAAGTGGAGGGAACGGCGCACACCGGCGACGTAAAGAACGTGGCCAACGGTTTCGCGCGAAACTTCCTGCTCCCTCGCAAGCTGGCCGCCCCGGCAACCGACCACTACATCACGATCGCCCAGGCGCGCGCGACAAAGCAGGCGCGCATCCAGACGAAGCTGGACGAAGACGCCCAGAAGCTGATGCCGCAGGTTGACAGCAAAGAGCTGATCGTGGAAGTGCGCGTCGGCGAGCAGGATAAGATGTTCGGTTCCGTTACCGCGCGCGATGTCGCGGAGTTGCTCGTGGAGCAGACGAAGATCGAGCTAGAGCACAGGCAGGTGGACATCAAGCAGCCGATCCGCGAACTGGGCTCCCACAACGTGCCGATCAAGCTGACTCGCAACGTTATCGCGAACATAGTCGTGCACGTCATCCCTATCGGCGGCTCCATCGAGGATCTCGCCAAGGCTGAGGAAGAGGTGGAGGAAGAAGCGGGCGATGACATGACGGAAGAGGCCGTCGCTGAAGAGCCGACGGGCGAAGCATCTGAGGAAGAAACCACAACCGAAGAAGAGCCGGCCGACAGTACCGAGGAAGAGGCAAAAGAGGAGGCTGCGGCTGAAGACGAAGCGTCGGAAGAAGATGCCGAGGCGGAGGAAGTCAGCGAGTAGTTCCCAAATCACATGAGAGCTAAGGCCGCCCCTCGGGGCGGCCTTTTTCGATACCAGGCGGGGGTGACACTTGACCGGAGTTCTGGCGAATCCGGGAACCTACACTGGGGTCAAGAAGGAAGTAACACCTTATCCACGACTTGCTTTTGGATGTCCACGAAAGTTGTTGGCAATCCCCCTTTGCGCCGGCTCGTGGGCGCGGTTTACTACTGGAAGTTGGTCGCCCAACAGGGGCGCCGCGGAGCGGCCAGGCCGGGCCTTCTCCACTGGAGAATTCGGGGGAGCTTCGCGAAACCTAATCGTTTGTACTTAGTTCGCACTCAGGAGAGTCATGGTTGTCGAGGCCGGACGGGCAGACAGGCTGCCCCCACATGATATAGAGGCGGAGGAGGCGGTGATCGCCTCACTTCTCGTCGATCCGGACGCTGTGCTGGAGGTTCTGACTTCCAGCCTGAAGCCGGACGACTTCTTCCGTGAGCAAAACAAGTGGGTCTACGAGACCTGCCTCGCCTTGTTCGATCGCGGCGAGACGATCAACCAGATCAGCGTCGCGCATGACCTCGACCGCCGCGGACGGCTCGACGATTCGGGTGGCCCGGCTTACCTGAGCCGGCTCGTCGCAACTCTTCCCACCTCCGTCGCCGCCAAGCACTACGCCACGATCGTGCAGGCGGACGCCCTCTACCGACGCCTCATCAGCGCCGCCGGGCACATCGTGCGAAGCGCGCAAGGTGGCGGCGCATCCAACGACGAAGTGACGGCGGTACTCTCGGAGGCGGAGGCCCTGATTTCCACGGTGCGGCAGTCTGGGACCGTGCGCGACTTCGTGCACATCAAGGAGTTGCTGGCCGGCTACCTGGAATCAGCCGAAGCCGGGACGGCGGCTGTCGCGGCAGAGGCCCGGGCGGTGACGACGGGCTTCATGGACCTCGACACCCTGCTTGGCGGGATGAAGCGGGGCGACCTCGTGATCGTCGCGGCGCGGCCTTCACTTGGTAAGACTTCGCTCGTGTTGAACTACGCGCGGAATGCGGCCCTGCGGCAGACCGCCTCCGTGGCGTTCTTCTCCATCGAGATGGCGGCCGAGCAGTTGGTGCAGCGATTGCTTGCGACCGAGTCGGGCGTGGACTCGACGAAGCTGACGTTCGGCGTCCATTCCGAGCGGGAAGAACGGCGGATCATGCAGGCGCTGGGCGTCCTCGGCGACTTGCCAATTTTCTTCGACGACTCGGCGACACTGACGATGTCCGATATGCGGGCGAAGGCCAAGCGGCTTCAGCTGGAACGCGGTCTCGATTTGGTGGTGGTGGACTACCTGCAACTCATGAGCAGTGGGTTGCGGAACGACAACCGCGTGCAGGAGGTCAGCTACATCACCCGTGCCCTGAAGCAACTGGCAAGGGACCTCGACGTGCCCGTGCTGGCTTGCTCGCAGCTCTCGCGTGCGGCGGAGACTCGTTCCAACAACATGCCAATGCTCAGCGACCTCCGTGAATCCGGGAGCATCGAGCAGGACGCGGATGTGGTGATGTTCATCTACCGGGAGGACAAGTACGTGAGCCGTGAGCAGTGGGAGAAGGACCACGCCGGCGATCAGCGGCGTCGGGAGTACCCCGCGGGGATAACGCAGATCATCGTCGCCAAACATCGCAACGGGCCAACCGGGACAATCCACCTCCGCTTCCAGGACAAGATCGCGCGTTTCGAGGATCTGCTGGTGCGGCAGGACGAATGGGAGGAAGAGTGACCCGCGCTCCTGAAACACCATCTGCCGCGAAACAGGCATTCGCGGGGTTCCCGAACTCTGGCCGGGCGACGGTCATCCCGAGCGTATTCTTCTCGAAGGTCCTGCCGGAGATCGATGATCCGGCGGAACTGGCGGTTTCGACGTACGTGTTCTACGCGGTTGGACCGGACCAGGTGCGCGGTCGGCGACCGCCGTTCGTAACGCGCCGCGAACTGGAGGCCGCCGCCGGACTACTTAGGTCGCTGGCGCGGATTGGCGGCGGAGATGAGCATGCGGCGTTGACCAGGGGACTGGAGCTGGCGGTGCGTCGCGGCGTGCTTGTGCGGGCGAGGGCCCCGCTGGCGGGCGGCGGGGGCGAGGAAGAGATTTTCGTCGTCAACACGCCGGCCAACTACCGAGCGCTGGAGGCACTTGCCTCTACGGGCGTAAATACCGCGGAACCACTGCCGGCCGCGTCCGGGGATGCCGTGCCGAACATCTATGCGTTATACGAGCAGAACGTCGGGCCAATGACACCGCTGATCGCCGATGACCTGCGAGAGGCCGAGGAGCGGTACCCGTCGCCGTGGATAGAGTCGGCGTTCCGGGAGGCGGTGGAATTGAACAAGCGGAGCTGGCGATACATCGAGCGCATTCTTGAGCGCTGGGAACAGGAGGGGCTGCCAAATGAAGAGCCTGGCCGAGATCCTGAAAGAGAGTGGCTTGCAAGACGCTATCGCGAAGGCAAGCGCCGGACTCCAGGCGGATGATGAGGTAGAAGCCGCTGACGAAGCCTGTTCCGCCTGCGGTGGCGCCGGGTATGTGCGGAAGAGCGTGCGGCTGGGCCACCCAGACTTCGGGCGCGCCTTCCCCTGCGAGTGCACGCGCAACGAGGAGGAATCGGACCGGCAGGCGCGGCTTCTCCGCTACAGCAATCTAGGCCCCCTTTCGCGCCTGACTTTCGAGGCGCTGAGCCCGAGGGGGCGTAGCGCCAACCCGCTGCACCAGGAGGCGTTCGCGGCTGCCACTCGCGCAGCGATGGCGTTCGCCGACTCGCCAGAAGGCTGGCTGGTATTGACGGGCCCGAGCGGCTCCGGAAAGACCCACCTGGCAGCGGCGATGGCGGGCCGCTGCATTGAAGGCGGTAAGTCCGTGCTGTTCATGGTCGTGCCGGACCTACTGGATCACCTCCGGTCAGCGTTCCAGCCCGGAAGCGAGACGGGCTACGACGACCTCTTCGAGATGGTGCGCGGGGCACCGGTATTGGTGCTGGACGACCTCGGTGTCCAGAGCACGACACCATGGGTAGCGGAAAAGATCTTCCAGTTGCTCAACCACCGCTTCAGTTCGCGTCTCCCCACCGTCATCACGACAAATCTCGACCTCGCATCGTTCGATCAGCGGATCCAGACGCGCCTCTCGGACCCTGTCCTCTGCCAGGTACACGTCCTTGAGGGCGGCAATGGCGCAGGCATCGACAGTTTAGACTCGCTGGAGCTGCCGCTGCTCAAGGGGATGACGTTCAAAACGTTCGATAAGAAATTCGTTGCATATGGAGCGGACGAGCTTAGGAGCGTAGAGAAAGCCCATCAGGAGGCGATGAAATTCGCCCAGGAACCGAAGGACTGGCTTGTCTTCGCCGGGCAAACTGGAAGGGGAAAGACACGGCTAGCGGCGGCGATCGGGAACTATCATCGCGAAACCGGCAAACGCGTGATGTTCGTCGTCGTGCCCGACCTGCTGGACAGGTTGCGGTCGGCGTACAATCCTGGAAACCCGCAAATGTTCGACGACCTATTCGACCAGGTACGGAACGTGCCGCTACTCATCCTCGATGACATGGGGGCGCAATCCGGGACGCCGTGGGCCGACGAGAAGCTGTTCCAGTTGATCAACCACCGCTACAACGCTTGTCTGCCCACGGTAATTACAACCAATCTCACAATGAATGCAATGGATAGGCGCCTAGCATCACGGCTGACCGACATGCAGGTCAGCACGATTTTACCGATGGGGCCGTTCGACTTCGAGGCCAAACAACCGGTGGCCCCCGCACCCACGCGGGGCCGGGGGAGGCCGAGAACGCAGGGCTAACGGGGACCTTCCAGACCCGAAGGCCTGCAGCTACGCGGCGGGTCGGCCACGCGATTTGGTGGACGCGTGCGCTAGAATAGGCGCCACGTCCCAGCCGAAGGAGCCCCCATGTCGACCACCGAACGAACCGCGACGGAACGTCTCATCATCCCGCCCGAGCGCCTTGCCGGACAGGGGCTGGACCCGCACCAGGAGGAATCAGGGAACCGGGCGATACATGCCCTGTTGACCGATTCCTCCCACGGCGAGACTGACTGGGTCGCAACTTACCGCTACCGCACGGACGTCGATGACGAGCACCTGGACGGGGAGTACGAGGTGTGGGCGCTGCGCGGCATGATTCGATTCCGTCGATTCCTTGAGGACGATAGGTACGGCTACGAAGTGGTCGAGCAGATCGGTGAGAACCCGGTCGCCAACCAGGACCCGACTGCCGTCGCGACGATCGCGGAGGAGATGGAGGCTGCGCTGGCATCAGGCTACGGATCGGACGATCCCAACCAGTCGTTCATGGATCCCCAGGCGCTGAGTTACCCGCACGCTTACGAGAAGATCTCGCAGTTGTTCGACAGCCCCAACGCTCCCGATCTGGTGGTGAACCCGAAGACCTGGCAATTCGGCCGGCAGCCGGGTCAGCATGGGGCGGCGGACGTAGTGCAAGCCCGGGCTCCGCTTGTTTTCAGCGGCCCCGGAATCCGTCGAGAGGTTCAGGATGAGCGGGGAGCAACGACGGACGCGCTGTGCAAGCAAGTGGACATCGCGCCGACGTTGGCGAAGCTGCTGGGGATGCCGCTCATCGACGGCAAGGATGAGACTGGGCGAACTTCAAGCGAACGCGGCGTCGAGCCGGACGTCTTCTTGAAGCGCCAAGACGGTGCGGTAATCGATGAAATCATCGACGAGGGCTCAAAGCCCGACCGTGTCTATCTCTTCCTCCTGGACGGGCTGAGCAATACTGAGCTTAAGAGGCGGCTGGAAACCGACCGTGAATCGATCCCGAATCTCTGCCGTCTCATTGACGGTGGTCTGATGTTTAATTTCGGGACGATCGTTAACTTTCCGAGCATCACCTGGCCCAGCCACAACGCCCTGGGAACCGGCGCCTGGTGCGGTCACCACGACATCGTCAATCCGACTTATTACTTGCGCGAGACCAAGGAGACCGTGACGCCTCAGGGCTCGATCTGGGAAACGGGCCGGTTTTTGAGCGACGACGTGGAGACACTGTTCGAGGCCGTCCATCGGGTCTATGGCGAGTGGGACGGTTCCTCCGGCGAGGTAACGGCCTCGATCAACGAACCGTGCATGCGCGGCGCCGGTCACTCGACGCTGGAGCGGCGGATGCTGATGGATGGGAACAGGGTGACTGAGGTGTCGAAGATGCACCGGGGAGACACGAGCCCACGCTGGCTCGAGGATGGAGAACAAGCCTGCCGGCGAGCGTCGGCCACGGACATCCACGGGATCGCACAATCGCTCCTTCTCTTCACCGATGAGAGCTTACCGGCGCCGAAGTTCACGTACCACGAGTTCTCCTTGACCGACTCTGTCGGGCACGATTACGGACCCCACCACCCGGCACTGATGGACGCGTTGGTCGAGACTGACAAGCGGATCGGGAAGATCCTCGGTGTGCTCGACGACCGTGACTTCTTCGATTCCACGCTTTTTGTAATCACGACCGACCACGGCATGGCACCCGTCGATCCGGACAAGGCAGCGGACCAGTCGCTCGCCGTCTCGGGAGCTGGCTTGAAGTCGGTGCTGACCCACCCGTTGGTCTACCTACTTGATATGCACGTCACAATCGAGCCATCCGCCGACGGGCGCACGGTCTCGGTGACGGTGGCCGAGAACGACGCCAATGCGAACGGCGACCGACAGCCAACAGCCGGGGCGAAGGTGAATCTCGTCGGCGCTGGTGGCCAGGTCCTCGCGACGGGAGTAACAGACCCGTTCGGTACCTGCGGTCTCCCGCTGCCCGCGGCTGAGGACCCGGCAGTGTTCGCGATGAGGGTGACCCATGATGACTTCAACACGCGGCACATCAGGCTCGACGGGAGCAACATCGTGGAGGACATCCGGGGGCGTCTTTACGAGCGTGAGGTAAGCTAAATCCTTCGTTCACCCACCGTGAACCGCTCCATAACTTATTTTGTGACACGCCTTTCTTAATTCCGGGTCTCTCTGTGTAGGAAGGACGCCCGTCCCTAACACGAAAGAGAGAGCCCATGAAAAAGCGCATGCCGCCCCGCGGCGAATCAGGTCAGATTCTAGTTCTGTTCGCGTTCGTCGTTGTCGCCCTCACGTTCTGTGTGATGCTCGTGATCGACGTGGGCTTTTTTATGCAGGAACGCGGGCTGACCCAAAATGCTGCAGATGCCGCCGCCCTGGCAGGCTCGCAGGAGTTGCCTGACGACCGTGATGCTGCCCGAGCCGTGGCAGTCGCCTACCTCGCGGCTAACGACTCGAGCGTCGACGCCGATGATTACGAGATCACTTTCGAATGCACGTCAGACTCGAACTTCGTCTGCACCGATGCTACCTGCGACGGCGGGGGCGCTTGCGATACGATCGTGGTCAAGCCGAAGAACAAAGCCCCGAACTTCTTCGGGGGACTTCTCACTCTCTTGGGGGCGGGCGACAGCTGCTGGACTGACGGGTGTGAGGTCACAAACGTAAGCGCGGCGGGTTGTCGAGGTGCCTGCGGCCCAGTCGGTAACGCCCCGGTGGATGTTGTGGAGATCATCGACCGCACGGGGAGTATGTCTGCGGACGACCTGTCGGGTGCGAAGTCTTCGGCGGAAACCTTCCTCAACAACTTCGACCCTGACCTGCACCGCGTTGGTCTTGGCGTCCTCGGCCCCAGCAGTACGAGCAGTGCGTGCGGATCGCCGAACTCCGGCGGCCTGGGACTGGCCACATCGAGTGGCGGGTCGTGGCTACCAGTCCAGATGACGAACAACTTCAAGAACGCCGATGGAACGCTGAACACGAACAGCACGATTGTGAAGACTGCGCGATGTCTAAACACATCGTCAGTGGGAACCAACCTTGGTGACCCGATGAAGGCGGCGAAGGACCATCTCATCGCCCAGGGGCGGGCGGACGTCAAGTGGGGGATCGTGATGATGACGGACGGCGCCGCCAATGCGGCACCCACAAAGACTGTGCCGGGACCCACGCAGACCACCGCATGGCTGGGGTGCAGTGCGAACCAGGCAGTAACTTCGAGTGCCGGTGACAACAACGGTTTCCAGTCGAGTGCCTCGTCGGCTTGCTCCAACGGCGGTTCCTACGCCGAGGACATCGATAGCGGCAACAACACGAACACGACATGCACCAACTCCGGAAAGGACAAGCACCGCTACTACGACTACGGAATCTCGAACAGCGTCGCCTCCGGATCGACCATCTACGGCATCGAGGTCCGCCTGGACGCCTGGGCAACAGGAACGGGCACGAAGAAAATGTGCGTTGAGCTGTCGTGGAACGGCGGTTCCAGCTGGACCACGCCCAAGGAAGTTTCCGTCGGCAGCAGCGAGGTCACCTACACCCTGGGAACGGCCTCTGATCTCTGGGGCAGGACCTGGAGTGGTAGCGAATTCAGCAACAGCAACTTCCGCATCCGGGTCACGAACGTCGGCAGTGTGGCGACGATGGATTTCCGCCTGGACTACGCCGCCATCAAAGTGACTTACGCCGGTCAACAGACGGTCTGGGATGGGCACCTGGGCCCTTGCGATTACGCTGACAAGCAGGCAGACCTGGCGAAGGCTGCAGGGATCGAGATTTACATGGTCGCGTGGGGCGTCGATGAGAACTGCACTTCCGAGGACGCGGCAAGCCCGTGGAAAAACGTGAACATCACGGATCTAATGCTCTCAATGGCTACTGACCCGGCACATGTTTACGACGAACCTAAATCGACCGATCTCGAAGGCATCTTTGCGGCGATCGGCGCCCAGCTCGCGGGAGGCTCCAAACTCATCCGTTAAGCCGTAAACTGGAGGGATGAGCGACTTTCTCCTTGTGGTCCTGGCGCTTTTTTTCGCGGCGGTCGCCGTCGTGCTTGCGCTGACCGCTTTCCTTGCGTGGCGGATTTGGCGCTCGGACGAGCGCGCCCTGGCGAAGCGGATCCGCCGTCTGCCGTTGCGCGGCAAGATCGCGCTGGGTTTTGGCTTGTTCGCGGATCGGCGAGCACCGTCATGGGCGCGCTTGCTGGTCGTGGGTTTGACCCTCTACCTGGTTCTGCCGTTCGACTTGATCCCGGATTTCATTCCGGTGCTGGGGCTGATCGACGACTTCGTTATCGTTCTCTTCGCCGCGGGTCTAATCATCCGGTCGGTCCCGGACTACGTGATCGAGGAGCACCTGAGCCGTCTGGAGACAGAAGAGCGGTCCGAGGATCCACGGACGGATTCCCGCGACTTCGACGGTACCGTAATATCTCGTCATGACGGCACAAGCGTTCACGATCCGGCAGGCCACCCTCGATGACGTTGAGGCTTTGGTCCAACTGCGTCACGCGATGCAAACAGAGCTGGACGAGGCCAGCCGCCACGGGGTCTCACCCGACGACGTCGTAGATGCTGTCCGCGACTATTTCGCCAAACAGCTAGCCGGCAATCACTTCGCTGCTTTCTTCGCGGAGGCCGAGGGAAAGATCGTCGGCACAGGTGGCGTCGTCGTATACGACGTCCCGCCCTCTCCCTCGAACCCGAGCGGCGCCGAAGGATACGTGATGAACATCTACACCGCGCCGGACTGGCGTGGCTTCGGTGTGGCGCACGCTATCGTCGATAACCTGGTAAGGCACGCTTACAAGGAAGGTGCCCGCCGGATGTGGCTCCGGACAAGTGATTTCGGCGAAAGTGTGTATCGCCGCTTCGGGTTCGAAAAGCGGGACCACTACATGCAGATGTTCCTCCACGAATACCAACCGTGAGCAAGCTGGAGCAGATTCAGTATCTCTACGCCTACAACGAGTGGGCCAGCAACAAGCTGCTCGACGCGGCGAACGGTGTTTCCGACGAGGCATTGAACGCCACTCCGACTTCGAGTTGGGGATCTATCGTCACGGACTTCGCCCACATCGCCGGCGCGCAGGTGGTTTGGCTACACAGGTGGCGTGAGGGACAGAACCCCGCGTCAGTCGTGGACGAGCAGCAGGTGGAAACCATGGCGGAGGTGCGTGACCTGTTCGAACGGTCGCACGCCGATCTGCACGGCTACGTCGACTCACTAACCGATGGTCAAGTTAACGCCGCCGCGCCATACAAGGACAGCGCAGGCAACTCCAACAAGAGGCCGCTGTGGATGATGCTGACCCACGTCGTCAATCATGGCACCTATCACCGCGGCGAAATCGCCGCCGCGCTCAATGTCATGGGACACTCGCCCGGCAATCTGGACATGACCGTCTTCAGCCGCTGAGAGCTATTACCAGGCGATCTCGTTTTCCTGCAGCTCTGCGATCCGCTCGGGGGACAATCCAAGACTGGCCAACACCTCGAACGTGTCCGCGGCGAAGTCCGGGGCATCGGAGGAAGCAGGCGGAACGCCGTCCAGGTTGAACGGCGGGCCGACAAAGGTCATGCCGGACGGCGCGTTTGTAAGGATGCCCTCGGAGAGCACCTTCGGGTCGCGGACCAGGTCGTCGATGCGGCGCACCGGCGCGCAGGGTAGACCGGAAGCGGAGATGCGATCGAGCCAGGCGTCACGATCCCTTTTCAGCATCTCGGCAGCGACGATGCCAACGAGTTCCTTAGCGTGCTCGATGCGGCCGCGGTTGCGCTCGAACCGCTGGTCTTCTTTGAGATCCGGCCGCTCTGCCAGGTCGCAGAAGGCGAACCAGTCGTCTCGGGTCATCGCGGTCATGCCCAGGGCTATCCACTCGCCGTCCGCGCACTTGTAGATGTTGAGGAACGGGTTCGCAGCGTTCTCCGGGTCGAAGGGCCGAAGCGGTTCGCCACTGTTCGCCAGCGCCCCTACGTGTAACTGCTGGAGCCACATCATCCCCTGCAGCAGAGACGTGCTGATTACCTCGCCGCTGCCAGTCTTCTCGCGGCGAAGCAACGCTGCCACGATCGCGAAGGCAAGGTTCGTTCCCGAAACCAGGTCAGCAATGGCGCCGGGCGGATAGTGCGGCTCGCCGTCGGTCGAGATGGAGTACATGAACCCGGAGTATGCCGTGCCCGTGGTATCTTGCGCGGCGACGCCGGCGAGATCCCCGCGAGCGCCGAGCCCGCCGCCCTGAGCGTAAACGAGGCGCGGATTGAGCTCCATCAATCGTTCGGGAGCAGCATCGAACTGCGCCAACGTCCGCGGAAGGAGGTTCGAGAGGAAGACATCTGCATCCTTGACCAGTTGGTGGAGGAGTGCCTGGCCCTCGGGCTTGCGCAAGTCGATGGCGATGCTCTTCTTGCCGCGGTTCACCAGCTCGAAGAGGAGCCCGCGACCGGTTGCCGTCCGCATGTCAGCGCCGAACAACGTCTGAAGGCCGCGTGCGAAATCGCCCTGTCCCGGCTTCTCCACCTTGATCACGTCCGCGCCGAGGTCCGCCAGTAGCTGGCCGGCGAGCGGCCCCTGGACCCAGATCGTGAGGTCGATGACTTTGACGCCGTGTAGGGGCGGAAGTGGAGCGTCCATGCGAGAAGGATGATAGCAGCGAGTCGTAATATAGGCCCACGAACGGGAGGGACGCTGAATGAGCAGACCTGTAGTTGTGATCACGGGCGCCAGCCGCGGCATCGGCAAACAGTTGGCGATCGACTTCGCGAAGGCCGGGTACGACGTCGCGTGCCTGGCGCGATCCACCGACGATGGGCCAAGCAAGCTGCCGGGAACGATCGACGCGACGGCCTCCGCCGTCCAGGCGGCGGGCGGGTCGGCGCTGCCATTGGCGGTCGACGTCCGGGTCGAAGATGAGGTAATGGCGGCGGCTGAAAAGGTCTACAGGAAGTTCGGACGCTGTGACGTGGTAATCAACAACGCCGCGATCGCTCCGCCGGGCAACTCGCTTGAAATGTCGGGCAAGCGGTGGCGGCTGGGTGTGGACGTGAACGTGAACGGGCCGTTCTACATGATCCGTTACTGCTGCCCAGGGATGCTCGGCGCTGGTGGCCGCGTGATCAACATCTCCTCCGCCGTGTCGGTGACGCCGGAGTTCGGCCGGATCAACTACACGACGACGAAGCGTGCCCTGGAGGGGATGACCGAGGGGTTTGCCTACGAACTGCGCGGCAAAGTGGCCGTCAACTGCATCCGCCTGGAGTTGGCGGTCTGGAGCGAGGGTTTCGCCGCGACCCTCGGACAGACAAACAAGGCCGGCTTCGAGCACCCAATCGTCATGTCGGACGCCTGCCTCTGGCTGGCCGAGCAGCCAGTTGACTACTCGGGGCACAT
>Ga0105347_1000382_pt1 | contig 21407 bp, 12 predicted proteins | sample EasRivMeERMLT890_FD_89677 | JGI IMG/M metagenome (GOLD analysis project Ga0105347, IMG submission 89677) | Soil microbial communities from meander-bound floodplain in the East River, Colorado, USA - East River MetaG ERMLT890 | ecosystem: Environmental > Terrestrial > Soil > Floodplain | place... | reverse complement strand
GTGGCGGGGCTATCGATTTTGTAGCACACGGTCTGATACCCGCCGCCGTAGCCAAGCGGCCTCACTACCTTAAAGCCTGCGAGGTTCTTGTCCGCATACTTTTGGGCCAAATCCCGCGCCTGGTCCTCGGTTATTTTCTCTTTGGTAACCTTGAGCTGGGGACAGTTTGCGCTGGAGACCATCTCATGGCTCATGCCGCCCATCCAACTCCTCGCGTCACCTTCCCTTTGAGCCATGGCCACACCGGACAGCGCCAAAATCCCCGCTGCCGTGACCATCGGCCTTACCAATTTAAATTTCTTCATGAAAGTACCCTCCTTTAGGGTCTTTTTTCGCTGAGACATTGAAGACTCTTTGGGCCGCACCCACCAACTCCCATCGCGAGTTGGGCCCTATCTTTTCACTGCAACCTCCTCGGTTGCTGATGAGGAGGATCAAGTCAGGTTTTCGACTAATCTCAGAAGAGAAGCCCCACGCCTTAGATTATCTCAAAGCAGACATGGGTACGTCTTAAAGCGATCTAGACTACGAATAGAGCAGGTTGTGTGCCAGACCTCGTCGTGAGGAAGAGGCCGCATTCCCAATCGATTATTCAGTATGTCACTGGGAAGTTCGTCGAAAGAGTCGAAAGGGTCGACCAAAAAGTCGAATGTCCCCGCACTCAGCATGTCCGGATCGTGAACTATGACATTACGCCTACTCGGGAGGGATTACTGTCCAGTATAGAACGATCCTGAAAAAACTATCGTGCGGGTTGCGCGGCCGCTCTAGGTAACAGAGCTTGAAATCAGCGGTTTAGCTTTTACTTTGAATGGGAAGGTTCGTCAACGCACATCAGCTTTTCATGCTTTGGCTGCTCCTGCTCGAAGTTCCCTTCATTGTTGTCACTTCCATGTATGTCCGCCAATTGCGTTATTTCTTCGATGCTGTCGATGCTCCTTGTTTTTAGAATCGCTTGCAACGCGGGCCTGTCGACGACTTCCTTTTCCAACAGCAGTTGGGCCAATTCTTCCAGCGCCGCTCTCCTAGAGATCAGGAGGTCTCTGGCTCTGCTATGAGCATCGCTCAGTGTTGCTTTTACCTCTTCATCGATGAGCCGGGCGGTTTCTTCGCTATACTCTTTAGGACTGTGAGTCGGCACCATCAGGAAGGTCGCAGTCCTGGCTCCTTCCAGAGAGGCCAGACCTAGTTTTTCACTCATGCCGAATTGGGTGATCATCGTTCTAGCGATCTCCGTTGCCCGCTGAAGGTCGTTCTGAGCGCCGGTCGATATGTCGCCAAAGACCAGCTCCTCCGCAACTCTTCCGCCGAGGAGGACACAGATCCGCGCCCGTAGTTCAGAACGCGTCATGAGATATCGATCTTCCGTCGGCAGTTGGCTCGTGTAGCCCAAGGCGGAGATGCCCCGCGGGATAATCGAGATCTTGGAAACGGGATCACCGCCAGGCACGAGCTCCGCCACAAGGGCGTGACCCGACTCGTGGTAGGCGACGATCTTTTTCTCCTTGGGATTGATAACGTGGCTCTTCTTCTGTAGTCCCGCAACGACTCTTTCGATCGCCTCGTCGAATTCCGCCATCTCTATGGACTCCTTGTCCTGGCGTGCCGCCAGCAAAGCAGCCTCGTTGACGATGTTGGCGAGATCGGCACCGACGAAGCCCGGGGTTTTTGCCGCGACAATAGCCAGATCCAAATCAGGAGAGAGTTTCACCTTCTTTGCATGGAGTTCCAGGATTTTCGTGCGTCCCTTGATATCGGGACGATCCACCAGAATTTGCCGGTCGAAGCGGCCGGGGCGCAACAGCGCGGCGTCCAAAATCTCCGGCCGGTTCGTGGCGCCCATAATGATGACCCCCTGGTTCGGATCGAATCCATCCATCTCGGCCAAGAGCTGATTGAGGGTTTGTTCCCGCTCGTCGTTGCTCGTGAGCATGTTCATTCCCCGGGCCTTGCCGATGGCATCGAGCTCATCGATAAAAATAATGCTGGGCGCACTTTTCACTGCTTGAAGGAAAAGATCTCTGACGCGGGCGGCCCCGACTCCGACAAACATCTCGACGAAGTCAGAACCGGACAGGCTAAAGAAGGGAACACCCGCCTCGCCCGCGACTGCGCGAGCAAGCAGGGTTTTCCCTGTACCTGGCGGCCCCACGATCAAAACCCCCTTGGGAATACGTCCACCCAATCGTTGATACTTGTCCGGATCTTTCAGAAAGCCGACAATTTCAGCAACTTCTTCTTCGGCCTCGTCGATTCCCGCGACATCGGCGAATGTCACTCCGGTTGCCTTTTCAATGTAGACCTTTGCCTTGCTTTTACCGATCTGCATCAAGCCGCCGCTTCCCGACCCCATCCTCTTGCCGATATAGGTCCACAGCATAAAAAATAGCGCCACTGGAACCACCCAGGAAAGGATCGTGGGAAGCCAGGTGCTGGTCAACTGCCCCTTAAAGGGTACTTTTGCCGCTTCAAGTTCGGCCGTAAGGGCCGGATCTTCCACGCGCACCGTTGCAAAGGGCAAGAGTTTTTTGCCTTCAACGATTTCCGGGGCAACGGTCTTCAGTTTTTCCGGCGTGAAAATCTCCTTAACCGCCTCTCCCTTCATATTCCCTTCAATAGTCGTCTCGCCGATTGCAATATCACTAATCAGACCCTTGTTCAGTAAGGACTTGAACTGGCTGTAGAGGATGATCTCGACGTGGCTGCTGGCAAAGTAGTTTTGGATCATCAGGATCATGAAAAACGCCAGAACAAAGTACCCGATGGAAAGTTGCCGCTGCTTCTTTTCCATGGGAATCCGGTTTTTCTTCCTCGTTTGATAACTAGTCCGCAGGTCGGCGAGGAATTTCTTTACAGACTCTCGTGGATTGATGTTCAGCAGCATCTTTTCGAATTGCAAGCTCGATATCACCGGAAAACTCCGGCTGATGGAACTAGGCAGGTGTATTTTCATGAGTTTCTGCTTTCTATGCGAAGTAGCTTGATTCGTCCCACTGCGGATTTCCTATCCGTTCCATGTTCGGTCGTCTCGACTTCTCCGCTGTCAGCGATCTTGCTCATCTCATCCAATGCTCCCATATTCCAACACTGCATTCCACTCAGGCTGCTCCGAAAAGGGCTCCGACCCCTGCGGTCAATCCCATGGCAAGCGCGCCCCACAACGTGACACGTAGGGCGCCCACCGTCACGCGTGCACCACCCACGCGGGCCGCCAACCCACCCAGGAGCGCGAGGAACGCCAGTGACGTTCCCGAAACCACGGGAATCAGGCTCGCTTCGGAGACTAGGGCGGCGATCAAGAGAGGCATGGCTGCTCCGACAGCGAAGCTACCGGCCGAAGCAAGCGCAGCCTGGATCGGACGCGCGCTGAGCGCCTCGGAGATGCCGAGTTCGTCGCGGGCATGGGCCCCGATCGCGTCATGGGCCATAAGTTGATCCGCGACCTGTTTCGCCAGCGCAGGATCGAGCCCGCGCTCAACATAGATCGCCGTGAGTTCCCTGTGTTCACCCGAGGTGTCTAGTCTGAGTTCCGTGCGCTCCAGCGCAAGGTCGGCCTGTTCGGTGTCTGCCTGTGAGTGGACGGACACATACTCACCGGCAGCCATCGACATAGCTCCCGCGACCAGACCGGCGACCCCCGCGACCAACACGTTGCCCTGCCCCGATTGCGCCGCCGCGACACCAATCACCAGACTCGCTGTCGACACGATACCGTCGTTCGCGCCCAATACCGTGGCGCGTAGCCAGCCGATGCGTTCAGTGCGATGTCGTTCCCGATGGCTTAAAAACATTCTCGAGGTCTCCTTGTGGCACCCACTAGACCAACAGACTGGTGAAAAAGCTCGTTGCGCTTAGTCATCTCGTTCCAATATAGAAGCTGGAGTACTGGAGTGGCGGAGCGTCATGGGTACGGAACTGATGAATAGTTCCCCAAGGTTTCGCGGCGCGCGTGAAGCGTTGCAATTCATGTGAGCGAACGATGCCTGGATTCCGTCGTTAAAATGACAGAGATTTTAGCCTGAGGAGGCATTTCGGACGTGGTTATCCACCCACTCACGCGCTATCTCGACAGCGGCAGCCTCAGCCTCGGTGGGATACACAAAGCGGTCTTGGGGACGACCCTTAATTGAAACCAGATTTTTCTTTTCTCCCTCGCTCCAACAAACATTGGCGAGTGGGAGCCAAAAGCAACCCCCAGCATCGCGCCTAATGGCGACAAAGATTTGATGTTCTTTGTAAGTCATTCGAGACTCCGTGCCACATTCTGATGATTTTAGCCGACACTGCCTTCGAGACTCACGCCCAAAAGTTTCTGCGCCTCCACGGCAAACTCCATCGGCAGCTCCCGAAACACCTGTTTGCAGAAGCCGTTGACGATCAAAGTGACTGCATCCTCCGGCGCAATTCCGCGCTGTCTGCAGTAAAAGAGCTGATCCTCGCCGATCTTCGACGTCGAAGCCTCGTGCTCCACCTGTGATGAGTCATTCATTACCTCGAGGTAGGGGAAAGTATGAGCGCCGCACTTATCCCCGAGCAGCAACGAGTCACACTGGGAATAGTTGCGCGCACCGGTAGCACCCTTCATAACTTTGACGAGCCCCCGATAGGTGTTCTGCCCGTGTCCGGCGGAGATCCCCTTCGAAATAATGGTGCTCTTGGTGTTTTTGCCTATGTGGATCATCTTGGTGCCGGTATCCGCCTGCTGATAGTTGTGGGTAAGCGCCACCGAGTAAAATTCTCCCACCGAGTTGTCCCCCTGCAGGATGCAGCTTGGATATTTCCAGGTGATCGCGGAGCCGGTCTCTACCTGGGTCCAGGAGATCTTGGAGTTTTTCCCCAGACATTTGCCCCGCTTGGTGACAAAATTATAAATCCCACCCTTGCCGTCCTTGTCGCCGGGATACCAGTTCTGGACTGTCGAATACTTGATCTGCGCGTTGTCGAGAGCGATCAGCTCCACCACCGCGGCATGCAACTGATTCTCATCCCGCATGGGCGCGGTGCATCCCTCCAGATAACTCACGTAGCTGCCCTCATCGGCAATGATCAACGTGCGCTCAAACTGGCCCGTCTCCGCGGCATTGATGCGAAAGTAAGTCGATAGCTCCATCGGACAGCGCACGCCTTTGGGGATGTAACAAAATGAGCCGTCACTGAAGACCGCGGCGTTCAAGGCGGCGAAGTAGTTGTCGCTGTAGGGCACCACCGATCCAAGATACCTTCTCACTAAAACGGCATGCTTCTGCACCGCCTCGGAAAAGGGACAAAAGATGATCCCCAACGCCGCCAGTTTTTCCTTGAACGTCGTCGCCACCGAGACACTGTCAAAGACCGCATCGACCGCAACGCCGGTGAGCCATTTTTGCTCCGACAGAGGAATACCGAGCTTCGCATAAGTCTCCAGCAGCTTCGGGTCTACCTCATCGAGGCTCTTCAGCCCCTCAGCGCTGGTCTTTGGCGCCGAGTAGTAGATGAGGTCCTGGTAGTCAATCGGCGGATAGTGAATGTTGGCCCATTTTGGCTCTGCCTCCGACTTTGCCAGCTTTACCCAGTGACGGTAGGCCTTCAGACGCCAGTCGAGCATGAAGTTCGGCTCGTTCTTCTTGGCCGAAATCAAACGGATGATATCTTCGTTGAGTCCGCGAGGCACGGTGTCAGCTTCGATCTCGGTAACAAACCCGTATTTATATTCTTGATTGACCAGCTCTTCCGTCGTGTTCGTGGCAGTGTTCATGGTTTTACCTTTTCCTTTTTCGGCAGACTCGGCCGATCACTCGCCTGATCATCCGCCGGCCCCGTAGAGCTCCCCTTGCTTCTCTTCAAGCCGCTGCTTTTCAGCCGCATCGGTGACATACAAACCGTTAATCTCCCGGCTATCGCTTGGCAGGTAAGGAGCGGCTGCTGATTCCATATCCGACTCAGGTACTAAAAGAGGTGCCGCATCCACATGTCCCTTTGACGTTGGGGTTGTTAAACACGAATCCCGATTGCATCAGCTCGTTTTTGTAGTCGAGCTCCGTCCCGTTGAGATGGAGGCAGCTCTGCGAATCTAGCAAGAGACGCGCACCGTCTTTCTCAAAGATCTGGTCTTCATCCGCGGCGGAGTCGATAGCCATTTTATACTCAAAGCCTGAGCATCCACCCTCCACAACTTTAACCCGCAGCCCATATCCCGCGGTTGTCCCTGCCAGAAGTTGCTGAATTTTTTCAGCCGCGCGATCCGTGACAGTAATTTCTCCAACCATATCGAGGTATCTCCTTTGCCTAGCCTGCAAGCTGCGGCTCGTGGTGGTTATTCTTGACCAGCCATTTTTCCCGCATGATCTTGTCCTGGATCCTTAGCAGCCCTTCGGTCAGAGCCTCGGGCCGGGGCGGACAGCCAGGAACGTAAACGTCGACCGGAATAATCTTGTCGACCCCTTTACAAACCGAGTAGGCGAGCTGAAAAAGCCCGCCGCAGTTGGCGCAGCTCCCCATCGAGATGACATACTTCGGATCGGGCATCTGATCGTAGAGCAGCTTGGTTCGCTTGGCCATTTTGTAAGTTAACGTTCCGGCTACGATCATTAGATCCGACTGGCGCGGCGTAGCCCGCGGGACGGCGCCAAAGCGATCGATATCGGCGCGCGGACCTCCGGTCTGCATTAGTTCGATGGCGCAACAGGCCAAGCCGAACAACATGTACCACTGCGAAGAGGCACGTCCCCAATTCAGCAGATCATCGACCTTTGTCGTAAAAACGGTTTCGGGCAACTGGTTGATTAATGACGTAAAAACCTCCTTTAAAGATTTCCGCCGGAGCAGCCGTGGTGAAGGAGCAGGTGCCGGACAAAGTCACTGCCTCGGCAAGCAGATTGAATTTGGGGATGGGCTGGTTATCAGCGTGCTAAGCTACCGGCAGTGAGTTATCTGTGTTTCTGGAATTGAATTTACGCTGATTCGGCAGGGGTTGCTGTCCACTATTGGACAACCTTGAAAAGAATTAATCCGGTGTGTGAAAGTCACTGAATTTAGGTTGGTGACCGAACCCGCCGGCCTCTGGGTGAGACCACCAACAACCCGGTCTCCTGCTCCTCTTATGGCTTGTCTCTGCTTATGGCCATCCTTTCAGAAATGAGCCGACAAGCCCCTACCAGAGAGATGGAGCCGAGGATTGCGGTGGCGTAATTAATAAACAGGCTGCCTTCTTCTATGGTGGTCCAGAAGAATAGATAGCCGCCAATAAAAGCGCCCATTACCCCGAGAAAAATATCCAAGCTGCTCGTGTAGCCGCCTAATAATTGATTCGCGTAGCCCTTTTCGCCAATCAACTTTCCCGTCAGCCAACCGGTCATCGCGCCTAGCAAAATCCAAACGATGGCGTTCATAAGTACTCCCGTATTGCTAATCATGACGACCCGGAGGGGGGATATGCCCCTCTCCGAGCCTGAAGGTTCACTCTGATTAGGCTGCTTTAGCGGCAATCTGGTGCGAAGTCGAGTTCGCGACCTCAAAGGACTCCACTCTTGGAGTGCCTTCAACCACCTTCGATAAAGTCTTCAAGATCTCAGGATACTTCTCGCGGTTATATGACTCCGCGTCTTCTTTCTTATCCCAGAAACTAATCGCTACTACCTCATTCCGTTCTGGGGCGACGAGGGTGATCTCATCCCTAAATCCCTTTTGTTTACGAAGCATGGGAATAACCTCGTTCTCAAGAGTGCGGGTAAACTCCGGTACACCATTGGCCTTCAGTTTCATGCTGACGTTCCGAGTATACATTTCAACCTCCTTGGTTGGTCTGATTAGAGGGTCGATGAATGGGGGGCTTACTTGAAGAATTCCAGGTAACCGCGGAGGAAAACCCTATGCCTAACTTTTTTAAGTTAGTCACTTAACCCTGGTTGTCAAGTTAAATTCCTTAAAACACCATCGATGTAAATGCTTGCGTTAAAACAGATGAATTATCACTGACTTGATCAAGCACACTTACAGAGAAACGAGATTAGAACTTTGCCATAGTTTAGTCACGCCGGTATCGGATCATGGAGCGGGAGGCTCGCTGACCCTAGCAGGGTTGCTGAAAAACTCTGTTTGCAGGCTGCTCAAAAAGACTCAGAGGCGAGGCGCGCGAAAAATCGACGAGCGGAGGCGTACTTAGCAGTACGTGGAAGCAAGGCGATTGAGCGCAACGAAGTATATGAGGCTTTTTCAGCAGCCTGCTAGAACGACGCGTACATGGTGGTTTGCGCCGTCATCGGCGAGCTCGATAGGCATGCGGCCGCCGAGGGATACGCCATCACGTTCAACTGACGACACGCCTCGCGCAACTCCTTGGGGGTTCTCGACGGTGATTTCGTAGCGCGCCGAGTGATAGCGGAACCGGATCTCAAACCTCCGCCACGCCCGCGGAATACAAGGGTCGAGATAAAGCCTCGTGCCACGCAGACGAAAACCCAGGATCCACTCGATGCCGGCCCGGTACATCCATCCCGCTGAGCCGGTGTACCACGTCCATCCACCACGGCCGACGTGGGGCGGTTCGGCATAAATATCAGCGGCGACGACGTAGGGCTCGACCTTGTAGCGGTAAACGCCGGCGCGGGTACTCGCGTGATTGATCGGGTTCAAGAGCGCGAAAAGTTCGCCGGCCCTATCCCCGTCACCAAGTGCGGCAAAGGCGAGGACGGACCAGATCGCCGCATGGGTATATTGGCCACCGTTTTCGCGAACGCCGGGGAGGTATCCTTTAATATAACCTGGGTCCGGGCTCGCTTGGTCAAAAGGCGGCGTGAAGAGGAGAACGAGGCCCTCGCCGCGACGAACGAGATATTTCTCCACCGCCGCCATGGCGCGCGCTGCACGCGCCGGCTCAGCCGCACCGGAAAGGACCCCCCAGGACTGGGCGATGGAATCGATGCGGCATTCCGTGTTTGTAGCGGAGCCGAGCGGGGTCCCATCGTCAAAGTAGGCGCGCCGGTACCACTCCCCATCCCATGCCTTTAGTTCGAGCGCTGCTTTGAGCGCGCTGACATGCAGCCGCCACATTTCGGCGCGCTGGTGCTCGCCGCGTAGGTCGGCGAGCCGCGCAAACTCCCAGAGGTTGGTGTGGAGAAACCAGCCGAGCCACACACTCTCGCCCTTTCCTGCAGATCCGACCCGGTTCATCCCATCGTTCCAATCTCCCGTGCCGATCAACGGAAGGCCGTGGCTGCCGACCGCCAGACTGCGGTCTAGCGCGCGCGCGCAATGCTCGAACAAGGTGGCGCTTTGCGCGGAAACACGGGGCTCGAAATACGACTCCTCTTGCCCAACCGCGAGAGTCGGCCCGTCGAGGAAGGGAACGACTTCGTCGAGAAGACCGACATCACCGGTGACTTCGAGGTAGTGGCAAACCGCGTACGGCAGCCATAGAAGGTCATCGGAGATACGGGTCCGAACCCCCCGGCCGGACGGCGGATGCCACCAGTGCTGGACGTCACCCTCCACGAACTGCCGCGCGGCGGCACGGAGTATCTGCGCGCGCGCCACGTCGCGTTGCGCGACCGTGAGCGCCATGATGTCTTGGAGCTGATCGCGAAAGCCATAGGCGCCGCCGGCTTGATAAAACGCTGCTCGCGACCAGACACGACAGACGAGCGTCTGATAGAGCAGCCAGCGGTTCAGCATGACGTTCATAGCCTGATCCGGTGTTGTCACCTGAACCGTGCCAAGAACGTCATCCCAGCGCTCCATGACTGCACGCAGAGTCCCATCGAGGTCAGCCCCTCGATAACGCATAATCAATTCCCGCGCCCCTTCCGCGGTCGCCGCTTCGCCGAGAAAAAAAACGATCTCGGCACGGCCCCCCGCACGCAGCTCAATCGTCGTCTGCAGGGCTGCGCACGGGTCGAGGCCGGCGCCGACTTTGCCTGAGAGTCGGTCCCCTCGTTCGAGCGATATGGGATGAACGAGGGTGCCATTGCGGCCAAGAAACTCCGTGCGATCCCCCGTCCACGCGGTCTGGCGACCGCCCAAGTCGGCAAACGCTACGCGACCACCGAACTCGCTGTTCCAGGCGTGGCGCGCGAGCATTGCCCCCGTTTCCGTGTCCAGATCGGTAACAACGAAGGGAGCGGACGCGCTCTGCGAAACGCCGAGCACCCACTCGACATAGGCCGTCACCGAGAGACGTCTGGATCGGCCTGAGTGATTCTCGATGCTGAGCCGGGAAATCTTGATTGGGTCCTCGAGTGGCACGAACTGCAGGAGGTCGAGGGAGACCCCGTGTGACGCGTGTTCAAAGCGGCTGTAGCCCTGGCCGTGTCTGGCGATATAGGACGAAGCCTCCTCGCGAATCGGCAGCACCGTTGGGCCCCATAGTTCGCCACTGTCTTCATCCCGCAGGTATATCGTCTCACCCGGCGGGTCGCTGACCGGGTCATTCGACCATTGGGTGAGCTGGTTTTCGCGGCTGTTAAGCGACCATGTGTAGCCCGAGCCCGACTCAGAAACCTGAAAGCCAAAGGAAGGGTTCGCGATCACGTTGATCCAGGGCGCGGGCGTCCACTGTCCCTCGCCGAGGATCGTCACATACTCACGGCCATCCGCAGCGAAGCCACCGAGGCCGTTGAAGAACTCGAGGTCGGTCCGCGGCGGCAAGACATCCAATGATTTCGTCTCGGGCACACGCCGCGCGAGTGGGACCAAACCCGCCTCGGATCGCGGCTGACGTACGACTTGCTCGGCCAAAGTCCCGCGGCGGCTCAAGAGCACAGCACGCGCGACAGTCTGGAGCAGAGTGCGATCCTCAGCCGAAATGAGATCTCCCCGCAGAATAAATACGCTTCCGGACGGTTCATGCCCTTCATGCCGCGAGCGCGACTGGCTGGTCCGGAGTTGCGCCTCCAAAGAGGTCTGGAGATCTTGAGCGTAGGACGGTGGCTGTTCGTTCAGGATCACGAGATCGACCGCCAACTGCTTCATCCGCCAGTATTCGTGGGCGCGAAGGAGTTGCCGGACAATTCCCTGATCCTCGGGTTCGTCGATGCGGACCAGAACAATTGGGATGTCGCCGGAAATTCCATGCCGCCAGAGTGCCGAGGGCCCCAGGGTATTGCGTGTGAGTACCGTGGATGAAGGCCGCAGGGTAGGGTTCGAGTACAGGATCTGGCTGGCGAGTTCCTGGAAGAGGTAGGCCTCATCGGGATCAACGCCCAGATGGTGTAACTGGACCTGGGCCTGGGTCCACGCCAAGGTGGCCGCGCGCTCAAACGTCGCCGGGTTGTTGTACTCGTCGGCTAGGGCGAGCGCCTCGTCGCGCGACGGCGCGACCAGCGTTGAGAATGTGACCCTAGCGGTGGCCCCCGGCGCTAGCCGCATGCGGCGCCGGAGGCTGACCATCGGGTCAAGCACCGCGCCAACCGTGTTGGAGAGCGGGCGGCCGTCGATGATCGACATCGGCGTTCGGATCCCGCGTCCGCGGCCGAGAAACCGGGCGCGGTCGGTCTCATATTGCAAGTCACCGACGGGTTCTCCTTCGGCGACCACTACGTGCGCCGCCCAGACCTGGGGCTCGCCTTCTGACCGTGGCCGGCGCGTAAGCAGTAGGGCACCGAGCTCAGGAACAAATTCCGTCTGCACAAACAGGTTGGAAAATGCCGGGTGGGCCCGGTCGGCGGCGGGCGGCGCCAGGACGATTTCGGCGTAGGAGGTCAACTCGATCTCTCGGGTTCGCAGGCCCAGATTCGTGATCGACACCCGGCGAACCTCGGCGTCGTGCTCCGGCGAAACAACGACTTCGAGGGTCGTCCCGATCGCGCCATCGCGCCGACGGATCTCGACGTGATCCTCGGAAAAAGCCACTTCATAGCTGTCCGGTTCAACCCCGCTCGGTTGGTATGCAGCCGACCAGACCTGGCCGCTGTGTCCGTCGCGAAGAAAAACGTACGTCCCCCAGTCATCACGCGTGCGGTCCTCGCGCCAACGTGTAACCGCAAGCTCTCGCCAATGGCTGTATCCGGAACCCGCCGTCGTGACCATCACCGCGTATCGCCCGTTGGAGAGGAGGTGGACGCCGGGAGTCGGATCGTGCGGGGAGGTGAAGCGACGGAGGACCGGTGGAACGAGATCGCGGACGTTCGCCACCGCCCGCACCTCCTCAACCCTCGGCCGCGCGACCAGGACGTCTCGCGGAGTGCGCTCCTGCAGGAGTAGCTCGGTGGCCTGCATGCGCGGCTCGGCGTGAAAGCGCGTCCGCATGACGCCCTCGTAAAGAACGTTCGCGATCGCCACGAGCGACATCCCCTGGTGATGCGCCATATGGGCGCGTACGACCGCCACGTCTTGGCCTTCGGGAACTCGCGTGGCCGTGTAATCGAGCGCCTCGTAAAAGCCATAGCGGCTGCTGGCGCCGGTCTCGGCGAGACGGGCAAAGTTCTGCGCCGCCGCCCGGGGATCGATCATCGCCGCCAGCGCAGTCGCGTAAGGAGCAACGACCACGTCTTCGCTCAGCCCCCGTTTGAGCCCCAAACCCGGCACACCGAAATTGGAATACTGGTACGTCAACTCCAGATCGCGCCCATTGTAGGCCGATTCTGAGACCCCCCACGGCACACCATGCTCGGTTCCATATCTCCTCTGACGGCGGACGATGAGATGGTACGTCTGGCCTAACAGGCTCGTGGCTGGAGAGCGCATCACGAGCGCGGGCATGAGGTATTCGAACATCGACCCGGACCAGGAGACCAGCGCAGATCCCCGGTCTACGGGTGTCAAGGCACGGCCGAGATGAAACCAATGGGCCGATGGAACGTCACCCTTGGCAATGGCGATGAAGCTTGTGAGCCGCGCCTCAGACGCCAGTAGATCGTAACAACTCGGGTCGAGGCTGCTATCGGAAACCCGGTAACCAATCGAGAACAGCTTCCGGGTCGGGTCGAAGAGAAAGCCAAACTCCATCGCGTCAAACAGGGTCTTGGTGACCTGGACGAGTGTAGAAAGGCGGCCGGCCAGCGCACCAGAGGCTGCGACAGAATTTGCGAGACTTTCGATGAGCGCATCGATTCGTGTCAGCGGTTCGCTGTCTGCCGCGCTAGCCAAGCGCGCGCGGAGAATGGTGAGTTCGTGTATCGCGGTCTCGCAATGTTCCGGCGTATCAGCCAGAGTCGGTACCGAGAGAAAGAAACGCCCGACCGCCGGAGAACTCAGCGCTTGCTCCGAAGTCCTGCCGCCTTGAGCGACGGCATTGCCAAAAACCAGCCGCGCCCAGGGAAATATCACATCGAGATCGCGCCCGTGACTCGCGATTCCCGCACACACAGCCTCCGCCCAGACCAGCAACTCGGCGTCGGCGCCGTCACCGCGTTCCGCGGTCAACGTGTGCGCAATGTCCACCAGGGTATGGGCCCGGGCCTCGAGTTCAGCGAGGCGCAGGACCCAATCACCCAGAGTTACCGGGACCGGACTGAGGGCAGTGGTCAGAGCGTCGAGCGCTTCATCCAGGTGTTTCCGGGTCACCGTTTGCGTGCGCCGGTCGTCGCGGATCGCGAGTGCCGATGCGCGTAGGAGGAGGATGGCATCGGCAATCCCGGCGAGCACCTGCGGGCCGAGCATCGGCCGGTCGATGATGTCCTGGCACGCCTGTCCGAGCGCGACGAGGTGACCGGCGAGGTTTCCACTATCGACCGAGGACACGTATTTCGGGTCGAGCGGCCGGAGGTCACGCGTGTCATACCAGTTATAGAAGTGACCACGGAAACGCTCCAGGCCGTTCATCGTTCCGAGCGTAGCTTCGAGCCGCTCAATTGCGGTGACGGTGCCGATCCAGCCGAAATCGTGCGCGGCGATGGTAGAGAGGAGATACAACCCCAGGTTGGTGGGAGACGTCCGGTGGGCCACGACTGGTGTCGGATCTTCCTGAAAATTGTCGGGAGGAAGGGCATGGTCTTCCGGGACGACAAAGGTCTCGAAGAACCGCCAGGTCCGGCGCGCGGTTAAGCGCAGCATGCGAGCGTCATCTGCCGAAAGCGGCTGAGCCCCGGCCGCGCGCGGTGGCAGGCTGATCCAGTAAGCCGCCGCGGGTGAGAGCGCCCAGAGAAATACGAACGGAGTCGCAACCAGCCATGCTCCCGCGGGCCCGAATGGGACGAGGATGCCTGCTATCGCGGCGAGCGCCACGGCCCCGCCCATCCCACGATAGGCACTGCCCAGCGTAATGTCGAAACCAGATTTCGCCTGCGCAGCAGTCACCCATTCGAGTAAATTTCCGCGTGTCACATAGACGCGGTAGAGCGTCCGGACGATGGCGTCGGTCATTATCCATGCCTGGTGGGCAAGCAACGTCACCGTGAGAGTCACCTGGGATACGGCCAGGACCAGGTCCGTGCCCACGGCACGCAAGTGGCTGCGTTTTGAAATCCCGCGGCGATACGGGATCAGCCCGGTCAGGACGGGCAAGAGTGGCGGGATGGCAATGGTAGCGAGCACGAACGTGGTCCAAATCACAGGTGAAGCGAACGATAGCGTCCACCCGGTGATTAAGGTCAGAACAGCAGCCGGGGCTGACAGCGTGCGGCGGAGGTTATCGAGCATCTTCCAACGACTGATCGCGGGAATCAGGGCGCGGATCCGACCTCTGCTTGCGTCTCGCGCGTGCCCAATAATCCACGGCAGCAATTGCCAGTCACCGCGGGCCCAGCGGTGCTGGCGGGCCGCGGCGACCACGTAGTGCGCAGGAAACTCATCGAAGAACTCGATATCGGTGACGAGTCCCGCCCGCGCGAAGATGCCTTCAAACAGGTCGTGACTCAACAAGGCATTCTCCGGCACCCGTTCGGCGAGGGCCGCCTCAAATGCGTCTACGTCGTAGATCCCTTTGCCGATGTAAGAGCCCTCACCGAAAAGGTCCTGGTAAACGTCGGAGACGGCGGATGAATACGGGTCAATACCCCCCGGGCCCGCAAAGATGCGCTGAAAAAGAGAGCCTTCGCGATCGGTCGGCAAGGTCGGCGTGACGCGCGGTTGCAGCAGACCGTAGCCCTCAACGACTCGACCAACATCGGGGTCAAACCTCGGCCGATTGAGAGGATGCGCTAAGGTGCCGACCAATCGAGCGGCGGACCCCCGAGGCAGCCGCGTGTCGGCATCCAGTGTGATGACAAAGCGGACGCCGGCAGGAACCGGCGGTGCCCGACCACCTGTTGGGACGAAGCTCGTATCCCTGGCACCGCGTAGCAAGCGATTTAATTCGTGGAGCTTCCCACGCTTGCGCTCCCAGCCGATCCACTTCCGCTCGCTCTCGTTCCAGCCACGCCGACGGTGGAAAAGGAGAAATCGTTCGCTTCCATCTGGGGTGGCCCCATGGCGTTGGTTCAAGCGAGCGATGCCTTCGAGCGTCGCCGCCAGCAGTTCGTCGTCTTCGGGCATGGTTTCTTGAGGCGCGTCTTCCCAGTCGGAGAGGAGCGCGAAACGAAGATCGCCATCCGGATTCGCCAGATAGTGCACTTCCAGTCGCTCGATCTGCTCCGCAATCTGGGCGTGGCCTGTCAGCAGAATCGGTACGCCGACCAAGGTCCGCAAATCCGCCGGCACTCCGTCACGGAGCGCCAGCCTGGGCAGCGCCCGTGGCCCGAGCAACCCCGTGACCTCTCGATTTACGAAAGCGGTCGCCAGATCCGAGGCCGGTACGAGAGCGAGCAGCCCCAGTAACAGCAAGCCTACTGCACCCACTTCCGCTGCACCGGAATTGAAAAGGAACAAAGCGAGGATGAGGCCGCTGACAATCGCGATGGTGCCGAGGTACCGAGACGTCGCTTGAGCAACGTATGCGCGGAGAAGCCACGTCTTGATCGGCATGCGAAAGCCGAGTTCCTGCTCGAAGGCTAGCCGTCCGTTCGCGATGAGGTAATAGCCGGGATCACCGAGCCGCTCCCCAGCGGGGTCACTGGCTTGCGCTTTGCTGCGGAAACCTTTCGCTTGAAATACCGCCCGTCGCGCAACTTCAAGCTCATCGTGCTGGGAACCCCGCGACAGTTCTTCGATCGCGCGCCGGTAACGATCGCGTGTCGCGAAGTCCGGAGCGGCAAAGCCATTGTCGGTCCAGAGTATGGCGTCGACAAGACTGACACTCTCGAAGAATTCCGCCCAGTCGAAGGCAGAGATCAAGCGCATGCTGGTGATCACATTGCGCACGGTCACGTTCATCGCCGCCAACTGCTGGTGCTGGAGCCGGACCATCTCATCGACCGTTGTACCCTGAGCCGCCAGGTGTTCCTCGAGCCAGTGAAGAGCCGGCGTGATCACCGGGTCCTGATCGCGCAGCCGCTGGACGAGCTGTACCGCGAAGGCCGTCGCCAACGGGGCGCCCTCGAACCGCCCGAGGATCGTCGCCGCAGGCTCAGTTGAACGGCCGCCAAGTCCGAGCAGGCGGTCGGCCACCGTGTCGGCCTCTTGACGCGCCGCCCGTCCATGCACGATGCGCTCTGCCAGGCGCCGGAGATTCTCCACGAGCACCACCCGCAAGGTGATCGCGACCGCCCAGAGCTCGCCGATCGTCAACGGCTGAACGCGCTGGTAAGCGCGCACGAACCGACGGAGCGTCTCCGGGTCAAACCGGCTGTCCGTATGGGCGACGAAAGCCCAGGCCAGCCCATAGACGCGCGGATAGCCCCGGAGGTGACCCTCGGCCAGCTTCGGCAGCTCTCGGTAAAAGCCGGGTGGCAGGTCATCACGGATCTCGCGCAGTTGCTCGTCCACAATGTGGTAATTGTCGACCAGCCACTCTGCCGCGGGTGTGATCGCGCGCTCCTCGCGGATTGCCTGGGCGATTGCACGATAGGATTCGAGCAGCGCCCGCCCGTTGTCCAGCACGTGCGGCAACAGCGGACGACCTTTCCGCGGCGTGGCCGTGACGCGCTGGGCGGCGGCAAGGCTTTCGCCGTGCTGCTCAAGACGCTCAGCACTGAAAAGTTCAGCTCGAATCGGTTCTTCGAGCGCCGAGAGGGCAACCGCCTCTGAATGGTTTTTGCGTAAGAGGTTCTGAGAAAATAACAATTTCAATCCACATACCCCATGGCCATCCGGGGCACGCATAACCAAGCTATCAAGTTCCCCAGTCAGGGGGAACACTCACAACCGCTGTGAAAGCAATACTGACAGGCAAGGGCGGTTCCGGAACAGGAAAATCACGCGGCCAGGCTGCTTAACTAGCGTCTGCTCCGATCAGCGCTATTGTCTCGACGAGTTCCCATCAGTTCATCGCCTTCTTGATGTGGTCCAAGTTGGAACATCGTCATGGAGCTTCTTCCATGACTCTTGCCTTCCATCGAAATCCTGAGCAAGGTCCATGCCCCAAGGGAGCTGAAATTTGAAACGACTTTCCACCCAAAATATAGATGGATTCGCAGATGTGAGAGAGGGCGAATGATTTAGTTCTTAATCGTGCAAACGAAAACGTAGCGAATTGTCCTTACCTTGAAGCCGACTTTAACGCGCGAAAACTGATCAGCTTTTTGTGTTCTTCATCGTAAAGACTTAATCGCAGCGACTTGAGGCTGGTACGAATGGTCAACGGTTCGACTGCATGGAACGCCGGGATGTCATCGTGGCACTGTTGCAGATTATAATTGGGAATCGTGGGTCGCGCGTGATGAACGTGATGCAAACCAATGTTGCCAGAGAACCACTGGAGGATTTTCGGCAGCTTGAAATAGGAACTACCCTCGAGGGCGACTCCCACGGGGTCCCAGAATTCATGGCGGGCCCAATACACACTTTCAAATTGATGCTGAACATAAAACAACCACAAGCCAAGGGTGCTGGCGATCAGAATAATCGGCAACTGGATCAAGAGATAGGTCGGGAGACCAATCGTTGAACTCGCCACCGCGATGATGGCCAGGAGCGCCAAGTTGGTAAAAAGCACGCTGCGGCGCTCTTTCTTTCCCACGCCTTTGCTAGAAAATCGCTGGAAAAATAAAAACAGCAGTGCCGGACCCGGGCCGAACAAGACGAAGGGATTTCGGTAGATCCGATAGGCGAGCCGTTTTCGCCGGGGCGCTGCCAGATACTCCTCTTTCGTCATCGTCCAAATATCGCCGACGCCCTGTCGGTCAACGTCTCCCTGGGTGGCATGATGTATATTGTGGGCATACCGCCAGTCTTCGTACGGGGTGAATGTCAAAATACCTGAGACGTAGCCCAGGATTGTATTTGCCCGGCGCGATGCAAAGAAGGAGCCGTGACAGCAATCGTGAAAAAGGATAAAAACCCGAACCAGGATGCCTCCTGCCGCCAATGCCAACGCCAGAGTTGACCCAATAAGGATACCCCTGTCGAACCGTGTAGAGCATCAGGGCCCACAGGACACAATACGGAACAAACGTGTCGATGATTTGCCATAGCGATTTGTTGAGATTCGAATAGGCATACTTACCGATGGCCTGATACCACGCCGGCTTGAGCATTTTCAGTTTCCTAGATCCTGCATCAATGAGCATAGGCCTCTCCTGGTGCGATGCTGATCCGGGCGGGTGATCACCCGCCCGAGCGGATGGGGTGAACGAAATTGGCGTCCCACTGGGAGCCAAACTCGGCTCTGCCTGCCCCAATGTCCTTGGTGAGGCATTTGTTGTTTCTGTAAGTCCCTCGGCGATTGTGATCCTCCCGGGATATTCCTCAGCGGCCTTGCTGTTGATTCAATTTAGTTTACCCGACTCGGAAAAGATGGCTGTCTAATACTGGACGATTCTGGCAAGAATTTTGGCGCTGCGCGCAGACACGCCCTGCCGAGAGCGATCCCGACAAGCGTTCTCGGATTAAGGATTCCCTCTTTTCGAGTCGAAGCCGAAACAGCTACCAGCTTCCCCGGGTATACAATCAGCGCGATTTCCAAGACCACACCCCGTCCATTGTTTTTGCCAAGCTCAGGCCCGTAAAAATGACCCGGGTGCCTGGGGATTCTACTCGCCGGGACGGAGTCACACTGCGACGGTATGACAGCGATATGACTCGGGAAGGTCACACTTCCGCCAAGAAATACCAAGACTATCGCTATCGCAACTGATGGCATCCGTTGTGCTTGTATGCCCTTATATGCAGAACACAGCCAAGAAAATATTGATCGTTGACGACAATGACGCTGGGCGAGAATCCCTCGGGGTATCGATCAAGGGTTTTGGCTACGAAGTCGTCGAAGCCGCCACAGGCCCAGAAGCAATCGATACGGCTTCCAAGATACATCCCGATCTAATCATGATGAGTTTACGTTTACCTGGGATGGGTGGGGATGAAGCGACGAAACGCCTCAAGGCAAACCTGTCCACGCGAAACATACCTGTGGTCATCAATACCCCCTGGACCACCGCCTGGAACGTTGCAGACCGCGTCGACCGTGCCCTGATGGCCGGGGCCGAAGAGATTTTGTACCGGCCATTTCACGCAACCATGCTGCGCCAGGTACTGCGCGCATATCTACCTACATGTTATGAATGAGTTCTTGTTACTTGCCGTGATAATCCTCTATCTCGCCATTCGGCACTGACCGACGCGCCCACCCAGTAGTGCTTAGTTATTATAGTTCTCGATTCCCCGACACTTCCTAGGGTGCTTATCAGATCTCAACACCGTGTAATTTCGAAATGCTTCCCGTGGCCGTTCCGTAAACTCAATAGGGCCAACCAGCCAGAATCCACTGCAACCTGGATTATGAACCAACGCTAAAAAGTTCTGTGGGTATTTCTTCGGTGTCGAATGCCTTTTTAGAAAACTCCTTTACTTGAACATTCTCAGGAGAAAATCTAAGCGATTTATAAGTTTTTGCGCGCTTGGCATACATCTTTCTCAAAATTGGCACGCGTGTATCCACATAATCGTAGACCCTCACGCTACTCTTGTCCTGGTGGTTTCGCAGAGCTCGGCCGACGTATTGAATCAGCTTGCCCTTGAACGACAGGGGAAACGCTAGGAATAGTGTGTCTACTTGAGGACAGTCAAAGCCCTCGCCTAAGTACTGGCCGGTGGCTACGACGAGCAGTTCTTTGTCGGAAGGGACGTCCTGAAGTGACCGTAACATCACTGAGCGGGTTTTCCTGCCCAGAGTTCCAGTCAAAACCAAGGGAGTCTTGCCACGTTTCAAAAGGCCGTCAGCAAGCAACTCGCAGTGTTCTTTCCAGTGACTTAAGATCAAACAGCGCCGTCCCTGGGTGAGCGCCTGACATACATCTGTCCGAATCAATTCATTCCGCGCATCGTCCCTAACCAGGCAACGGAAAATTTCCTGAATGGGTGGGTCCTCATCGTCCGGAAAGGTAAACGGAGTCTCGCGAACAAAAAGCGTTCGGGAAAAGCCGTTCTCGATTGGCGCCATCGTGTGACGGATAGATCCGCACTGCAAGGTGATAATCTCCTGCAAACCATCGCGGCGGTATGGTGTTGCTGTAAGACCCAAGACGTAACGGACAGGCGCTCTCTTAACACAAGCTTCAAATGTAAAGGCGGGCAAGTGGTGGCATTCGTCCACGATGATGAAGCCGTACGTTGAGAAAAAGCTTTCCAGGTCGTCAAAACGCTTCAAGCTCTGCATCATGCCCAAATCGACAACACCGGTTTGGCGGTTTCTTCCACCGCCTACTTGACCCACGAGACGCGGGGAAAGCCCCAAGAGTTCCACGAGCTGGGCACGCCATTGATCTAGAATGGGTTTTCGATGGGCTAGAATCAGTGTGGGTACGTTTCGCTCTGCGACTGCATAACATCCCATCACGGTTTTGCCTGCTCCGGGTGGTGCGATCAGGACACCCATATCGTCGCCAAGAACAGCTCGTACAGCATTCATCTGTTCGGGCGTTAGCGAACCCAGAAATTTCAAGCTCAGCTTTTCGAATACTGGCCGTTGATCGGTCAGAGAGAGCTCGCTGCTAGCTTCCGCCACTATCTCCTTTAACTCTTCCAGCGTACCTCTTGGCAGATGGATATGAACAGCGTCCTCTTCATAACACCTAATGAATCTTGGAATTCGCCACGTGGAAAGACGCAGTTTTTCACGTTCATAGAACTGGGGATTGTGGAGCAATGCGAGTTGCTTCATTTGAGCGAGCAGCCATGGGGGAACTCCAGACTTTTCTATGCTGAAAGTGGCTCCAAGATCACAGAATATTTGTTTGGGCGCGGGGTATCTTTGGCGGACCGACAGGGATACAAATCTTGGATTACCCGGCCCAACCGAGACTGGAGCGATTTTTTCAATCAACGCCTCTACCTGAAAAGGTCCAAGCCGGTTGACCTGACTAAAGAAGCTCCACTGATCCGGCCAAGAGCGAAGCTCGGAGTCATCAAGATTTAAGAACTCCGTGTTCCCAAAAGCGCGACATTTCTTCTGCAGTGGCAAGGCGATGAGATTGCCAAACCCAGCCTTTGGCAAGAAATCCTGGCTAGGGAAAAACCGGTCGTAG
>Ga0105347_1000377_pt1 | contig 21516 bp, 17 predicted proteins | sample EasRivMeERMLT890_FD_89677 | JGI IMG/M metagenome (GOLD analysis project Ga0105347, IMG submission 89677) | Soil microbial communities from meander-bound floodplain in the East River, Colorado, USA - East River MetaG ERMLT890 | ecosystem: Environmental > Terrestrial > Soil > Floodplain | place... | reverse complement strand
GATGTCGCCATCGAGACCGTTGAGGCTTTTGCCCGAAAAGCAAATTTGAAATCCGTCAAAGTAACGGGGCCGGAGCTGCATGTGACCCGCAACCGCGATGGCACCTTGAACCTGACTTCGCTGATTGCTGAGAGCAAAGCCGAAAAAGCTCCGGAGCAGAAAACCGATGAGAAGCCCTTCGGTTACCGGGTTGAAGAGGTCGTCGTCGATCAGGGAAAAGTAATCTTCATCGATCGCGGTCCGGAACGGCCTTTTCAAACGCGACTGGAAAACATCCACGCCGGCGTCAAAGGCCTGACCAACGATCCCGGCCAGAAAGCCACAACCGAAATTTCCTTCCAGACCGAAGCCAAGGAACAGTTTAATCATACCGGCACGCTTCAGCTTCTGCCGCTGCTGGCCGAAGGCCAGATCGAGGTTAAAAGCCTTCAGCTCAAAGGACTTCGTCCCTATTACGAGAGCGTTGTCGGGCTCGACATTACAGAAGGGCTGCTGGATCTCACCACTCGCTTTGCCGTCGCGCAAAAAGAGGACAAGCAGCTGGACACAAAACTGGCCGACCTGAACGCCGCCTTACGATCGCTCAGGCTGGACGTGCCCGGCGATCGTGAGCCGCTTTGGCGGGCTCCATTGCTGGCCATAAAGGACACCACCGTTGACGTCGAGAAAAAGTCGATTGTTATCGGTTCCTTTGAGAGCCGGGACGGCAACGGCTTTATCCGCCGCGACAAGGATGGCAACATCAGCTTCGCTAGAGTTATCAAAACGCAGGCCCCTAATCCCAACGAGACCAAAAAGCCCAAACCGGAAGATACGGCAGAGTGGGCCGTAGCAATGAAGCGCATGGCGATGGACCGCTTTCGAATTATTTTTGAAGACCGCCTGTTGAATCCCCCGGCGCGCACCACCCTTTCGGTTATATCGGCGCGGGGAGACAATATTTCCAACGCTAAAAATTCCCGCGCCAGAGTCCGGATCCAATCCGCCATCAACAACAAGGGACGTTTGAACCTGGCGGGAACTCTGGGGACGCGTCCGGTTGCGGGGCGCTTAAACGTCGATGCTCAAGGTATCGAGGTCGTCCCGTTTCAACCTTATCTCGCCGATCAGATCAATTTCTCGGTCACCGGCGGCGAGGTCGGCAGCAAAGGCGTTCTCAATTTCGATCTCAGCGATGCGGGCACGCCCAAAATCGAATACCAAGGCGGCGTCCAAGTGGCGAACTTCGCCTCCATTGAAAAGGATGGTTCTCAGGATCTGCTCAAATGGAAATTGTTGGATCTTGGCGGCATGCAGTTCGCTCTGCAGCCCATGTTAATTCGGATCAACGAAATCAATCTCGCTGAGTTCTACGCGCGGATGATCCTCAGCGCCGATGGCAAGCTTAATTTGCAAAACTTAACCACCCCGAAAACTTCGACAAACGAAACCGCCGAGGCAAAAGCTGCGAAGCAAGCCGAACCGGCCGCTGCCGCGCCTTCCGGTGAGAAACAAATTTCCATCGGCAAAATCAATCTAAAGGCGGGCAATGTCTATTTCAGCGACTTTTTCGTCAAGCCTAACTACTCGGCGAATCTTACGGGAGTGGAAGGGTCGATTTCCGAGCTCAAACCGGACACCCCCGGCGATCTCGCGATCCAGGCAAAGCTCGACAACGCGGCCCCCGTCGATATTCAGGGCAAACTCAACCCGCTGTCCAAAGAGTTATATATGGACATTGCCGCCGAGGCCAGAGACATCGAGCTCAATCCCATGTCGCCCTACTCGGTCAAGTACGTGGGTTATGGCATCGAGCGGGGGACACTCACGTTTAAAGTCAAATACAAAGTCGAGAACCGCAAACTAGACGCGCAGAATCAGATTATTCTCAACCAGTTGACCTTCGGCGAAAAGGTCGAGAGTCCCACCGCTACGAAGCTGCCGGTATTGCTGGCCGTCGGGTTGTTGAAAGATCGTAACGGGGTGATCGACGTCAACCTGCCGATCAGCGGCTCCCTGGACAGCCCCGAGTTCAGCGTCGGCGGAATTATATTGCGAATCATCATCAACATTATCACCCGGGCGGTAACCTCTCCTTTCGCCCTGCTCGGGGCGGCTTTCGGCGGAGGGAGCGGCGGGGAGTTGAGCTATATCGAGTTCGACTACGGCCGTGCCAATCTATCCCAGAGTGCTGAAGCAAAAATTAAATCGCTGGCGACGGCGATGAACAACCGGCCCGCCCTCAAACTGGACATCAGCGGTCGCGTGGACTCGGTTAACGACGGCGAGGGCCTAAAGCGAACCTCCGTCGAACGCAAAGTGAAAGCGCAGAAGATGAAGGAGCTGGTGCGGCAAGGAACCGCGCCCAAATCAGTGGACGACGTGCAAGTCGACAAACCCGAATACGAGCGTTACCTCAAAGCGGCATACGGCGACGAGAGCTTCCCAAAACCACGAAACGTCATCGGTCTGGCTGTAGACTTACCGGTCGCCGAGATGGAAAGCCTGATGCTCAAGAACGCACAAGCCACCGACGACGACCTGCGCGAGTTGGCTAACCGACGCGCTCAAGTGGTCCGCGACCGCTTGATCGCGAGCGGGCAGGTCACGGCGGATCGCCTCTCCATCGTGGCGGCAAAGCCGGTTTCTTCGGAAGAACAAGAAAAAATTAAAGCCCGGACCAGCCGTGTAGACTTTTCGTTGAGATGAGCGCGACATCCTCTTCCACTGTCAAAAAATCACCGTTTTAACCCGTGGCAGCAGGCTGAGTTGTGGAACTGGGTCCTTTCGTATAAGCTTGCGGTGTTTCCAGGAGGAATGTTCATGTCACAACCCAAAAAGTCCGCCAACCCCAAAGTTACGATCATCGCAAGCAAGGGGGCCAATCAAGCGATCAATTATCTTTTGGAAGACCGTGACGAGTTGGAATGGTTGGTGGCCATCGGCCGCAACCACAAGGGTGACATCTTCTTCTACGACACTGGCGGTGACATCATCCAGGACTTGGGAGCGCTGGAGTACGTCAAAGAACGAATCCTGAGAGACTATTTCGGTGAAACCGACGACTAAGACCGGTTATTAGTCGAACCGGCATCTCTGATCTACCAAGCACGCAAAGTTTAGTTTCGAGATTTGCAATTCGAAATTTCTTCCTTCCCGCGCTTTACTTTGCGGGAGACCTATGGCCGATCTCTTTTCCGCAAGAATTTCAAATATCTTTTAGCTAGCTTTTGAGTCCTGGGATTTTTGGCTTGTATCGCAGCGGTGGCGAGCCTTCCGGCAGGTAATCTTCCAATTTCACAGTCTCCCAGCCCACTGGCCGGAGGCGTTCAAACTCCGAGCGGCGTTTGGGATCGCACTCAGGCGGTTTGGTGGCATCGATGATCACTTTGCCGCCGATGCGATGCCAACCTGGAGCCCCTGGAGCGCCGAATTCCGGACACGACGGATCCATCGCGTGGATTTTAGCTCCCGGGATCACGACGATGTCCTCCTGCGGATTCACCCGCGTCGAAATCGCCCACAGAACTTCCGCGTAATTGAAGATATCCACATCTTCATCGACCGCGATGGCGACCTTCGGATGCTGATACTCGCTGGAAAGGACCGCTAACAGCACGTTGCGCGCTTCGCCGTAGTAACGCGGATGCATCTGCACCACGACGCCGAAAATTCCCGGCAAGACCAGAACGTTTTTCACATCCGCGAAACCGCCCACGGTCCTGACCCGGCGGAGAATCTGCGCCGACATCGGGACTTTGTGATAAACACAGCCTTCCACTTCGGTACCGTTCTGGACATTCTTGAAGATCGCATCCCGGCGCATAGTGATCGCCTTGATGTTGACGATGGGGTTCATCCCGGCGCCGGTGAGATAATAGTCCTGGAATTCACTGAAGGGTCCTTCAGGCTCTCGCGTCTTGGGCGGAATCTCGCCTTCCAAGATGATCTCCGCGTGAGCCGGCACCTCGAGGTCGACGGTTTCGCACTTGACCAGCTCCACCTCTTCCCGCAGCAGCGCCGAGGCAATTTCGAGCTCGTCCACGCCATAGTGCGTGGTCGTCGCCGCGGCAAAGTAGTACATGGGATGATGGCCGATCATAATCGCCACGGGCATAGGCTTATCTTGCGTTTCGTACATTTGATAATTGGCCCAGGCGTGACGCGGATAGAGGAGAATGCCAAATTTCTTGGCATCTTTCATCATCAGGCGATGAAAGCTCAAATTGCGGCGGCCGGTTTCCGGATTCTTCGTGATCATCAACCCCGAGCCGATGTAAGGACCGCCGTCGCGGATGCCCGCTTGATGGATCGGCATCTTCGTAACATCGACCTTGTCGCCGGTCAGGATCCGCTCCTTGACCGGAGCCGTATTCACGAGCCGCGTCGTGCCGAGCCGTTCAGTGCGGCGGACAAATTCCGGGATCATCTCGTCACGATGCGTGCCGAATGCCGCCGGCGCGAGGGAGACGTCGCCCGGTGCCTGGCCCAAACATCGCCATCCGGGGAAACCTGCCACGTCCTCGAAAAGCAGCGCCCGGTCCCGGGCCTGCCAGAGCAATGCGCCCATCTGGCTGCGTGGATCCACCGGCTTCTTTATGCGTGCCAACAATCCGGCTTCATCCAATTGGTTGATCCAGGAGCGCATGTCTTGCGCCATAACATTTCTCCTTCATGGGAAAATATTAGCCCAGCTGTCCCACCCATAACATGGAGCTAGTTTGATCACCAAGGGGACTCCTTGCTCGCACGAGCAAGGACGTTCAAAGTTTAACGTTCAAGGTTCAAGGTGTTCGGACCAAGGAATGGCCTTGATACTTTGAACTTTGAACCTGGAACCTTGAACTACTTGCCTGCGGGCTTGATTGACTCGGAGCCATAATTCATCTAGTTTCCGGCCTAATGTTTTCACTCACCTCCATGTTCGGCCTCGGTGAGCTGTCGCGCGATCGCAGTCGCGCCCTGAGCATCGTCTATGCGGCGAGCATCTCTTTGATGATGGGTGTGAACTTCATTCAGCCGGCTTTGCCGGCATTGACCGAACCCTTCGGCGTCAGTGACTCAGCACTATCCTTGATGATGACCGTGTTCACCGCGCCGGCGATTGTGCTATCGCCGATCTTCGGCGTCATCGCCGATCTTTACGGCCGCCGCCTGCTGCTGGCGGGCGGGCTGATACTTTTTGGGATCTTCGGAACGGCCATGGCCTTCGCACCTACCTTCAGCTGGCTCTTGGTCCTCCGGACCATTCAAGGTATCGGATTCAGCGCGGTCATTCCTCTCACCATCGTGCTGATTGGCGATCTGCTCGAAGGAGACAAGGAGATCGGTGGCCAGGGGCTGAAGGTTTTTCTCGACCGGATCGGCTACTTGATCTTCCCCCCGCTCGGAGGTTTGCTTGCCGCCATCGCTTGGTTCTGGCCCTTTGTTTTCTATGTCCTAACGATTCCGGTGGGTTTCGCCGCGCTTATTTGGATGCCGGAAACCAAAGGCACAAACAGCGACGGCACCAGGGCCTATCTCGGCGACGTGTTGCGCCTCGCCCGGCACCCGCGCCTTATGGTCGCCTTTTCGGCGGGCTTTTTGCGTTTTTTTCTCGACTACGGATTCTTGACTTATTTTCCACTTTTTCTGGTGCGCACCAGCGGCGTCTCAACGGCGATGGCGGGATTCCTTTATGTCTTCTTCTCCATCGGCGCGATGATCACCGCGAGTCAAGCCGGCCGCATCGCCGCGGGACGGGACAAGGCCCATATTTTGTTCGTTGCCTTTATCGTCAGCGGCGCCGCCGTGGTGCTCGTGCCTGTGGTGCCGGGTGTTTGGCTGGTGGGATGCGTGCTGTTTTTCTACGGGCTAGCCAACGGCGTTATTTCACCCATGCAGAAAAGTCTTTTGACCCAGAATGCCCCCGCCGAGATGCGCGGCGGCATCGTTTCCTTCGATCGGTTGATTCAACAGATCTCGAAAACGACCTCCACCACCATCGTGGGTTTGCTCCTCGTGTCGGCCAGCCTGTCGACTATTTTTTGGTTCCTGGGAATTCTTTCTTTTATCAGTGTCGGGTTGATGGCTTGTCTACTACCGAAACCAAAGCCCGTCATGTCCAGCCAAGGGATTTCCTGAAGCGGTTACCGATGGTCTCATCGATCCTTAGAATGCTTTGAACTCCTGCTCTTCGCGGCTTTCTACTTCCAACTGAATCGTGGTGTGCTCGATGTTGAAGCGTTCCTTGAGCGTATCCTCGATGCCGTTCAGCACCTGGTGAAAGTCGCCGCCGTTTTCAACCACCGCGTGGGCGCTCAAGGTGAAGAGATCCGAGGTCACCGCCCAAACATGCAGATCATGGACCTTGCTGACCCCTTCGACTTCTTCCAGCGCTTGTTGAACGTCTTCGAGCCGGATCCCCTTCGGCACGGCCTGCATGAGCACGCTCAATGATTCCTTGACCAGACTCCAAGAGGAATGGAGAATCAAAAGGCCGATGAGAACGCTGATCAACGGATCAGCGACATACCAACCGGTCAACAGCATAATCAGACCGGCGACAATTGCCCCGACGGAGCCCAACGCGTCGCTGACGATGTGCAAGAAGGCGCCGCGCAGATTCAAATTGTGGTGGTGTGAATCGTAAAGGACGGCGCCCGCGACGATATTCACGACCAAGCCCAGCGACGCGACGATCATCATGCCCTGACTTGCGACTTCGGGAGGATTGAAGAAGCGATTATAAGCCGCTGCAAAAATGACGCCGACAATCAACCATAGCATCAACCCATTGAACAGGGCGGCGAGGATCTCCACGCGATGATAGCCATAGGTGCTGCTTACCGTCGCCGGTCGTTTGGCGATACGGAAAGCGAACAGACTCAAAGCCAGCGCCGCGATATCGGACAACATGTGCCCGGCATCCGAAAGGAGAGCCAGGCTATTGGTCAAAAATCCGCCAATCACCTCGGCAAAAAAATAGATGCTGCTGATGGCTAGTGCGAGTCGTAAGCGGCGCGTTTCGGTATGTCGATTCACGTGTGCAAAGGGTACTCCGCCTGAGGCATTCGCTCAAGAGCCGGTGTTACCGGTCATCCCGCGATGAAACGGACACCAACGGATTTTTCAACGACAGAAAATAAAGTCTTCCCGGCCGATTCATATAGCCAGCCCCAGCTCCCGCTTCGGCGCCCGTGCCAAAATAGAGGTCAGCCCGCTGCAGCCCACGGATCGCGCCGCCGGTATCCTGGTTCAAAACAAAACGCGAAAACGGCTGCCAGCCAACTAGCTGGCCGCTGGCGTCAAGAACCGGTCTTTCCGTAAAGATAAACGCCAGCGAGGCTTTGGGAAAGAGCCGCGCGTCGGTGGCGATGGATCTCCCGGGGGTAAGCGGAACCTCGATATTTCCCAGAGGACCTTCCTGGGTAAAACGGAAAAAGACGTAGCTTTCGTTGTAGGAAAAAATTTCGTTGCGCTCCTCCGGATAGTCCAACAGATACCGGCGCAGGCGCTGCATAGACATCTCTTCGCGCGGGATCCTGTCCCGATCGATGAGCAATCGGCCAATGCTTCGGTAGGGTCTTCCATTCTGGCCTGCATAACCAATGAAAAGCCGCTTGCCGTCTTCCAACTGGAGGATACCGGACCCCTGAATGTGAAGAAAAAACAGTTCGATGGGATCTTTCACCCAGGCAATCTCATAACCTCGCCCTTGCAGGTATCCCAATTCGTCGATCTCACGGCGGGAATAGTAAGGCACGACATTGCCTCCCTCCAGACGGCCGACGACTTTCTCCACTGCCGCCGACGGCGGGGTTGGCACTCCTTCCGTAACGATTAGATCGGCTGGCATACTATAGACCGGATAACTGTACTCCGCTGTCCGCACCAGACTGCCTTCGATCACCGGTTGGTAGTACCCGGTAAACAAGACTGCCTCCGACGCGGGATCCGCGGACGAAGGGATGAGGTCGAACCGCGCGTGAAAGTCTCGCACCCAGCACTCCCGGCAGTCCCAACCATCGAGGGATCTTTCAAAAGCCAGCAGAGCGTCGAGAACCTCGCGAGCGGTAAAACGTCGCGGTTGCTCCCCGACCATACGATCCGGAGGCAGTTTCTCCAGGTAACCGATGCTGCGACGAATCGCGACACGCAAAGATTCCGGATCGAGATCGTCGGAGACGGCGGGTGGTGCGTTTCGCAGCGTTAGAACAGGAGCACATCCAGCGGGCGCCAGCAGCAACAAGAGGAAGAAGGAAAGCCATCGGTGAAGCCGCCTACCGTATACCTTGCGCCGGTCGGTCATTTGATACAAACTCTGTAGCGTTGGATAGGGACGAAATCAGAAAAGAAGTTGCTCGAGTTCTCGACAAACTTCCGCGGCGGTTCCGCCAGCGGCTGGAAAACGTCGAGGTCGTGATCGAGGACTGGCCCGGCGACGAGCTGCTGCTGGATGTCGGGCTCGACCCTCGCCACGACACGCTTTACGGTCTCTACCAGGGCGTCCCCCTGCCTGATCGTTCGAGCATTTATCCACCCATTCTACCAGACAAGATTTCGATTTTCTCCGGCCCCCTGTTGGAGGACTTCTCCGACCCCAACGAGTTGCGCGAGCAAATCCGCACCACCCTGCTGCACGAGATCGCCCACTACTTCGGCTTCGACGACGATGAAATCGACAAGCTGGGTTACTGAGACCGGATTATTCACTGACAAGCGAATCAAGGGACGAACCCTCCGGATCGAAGGATACCGGTAAACAATGCGAGCGTACCGCCAAGCATCATAAACGTCATTGAAGCTGTTCGTATCTGTGCCTTCGCTCCTCCAAGCTCATCCCTTGATCGGTACTGTGGGGGCGTTCTTCCTCGTAGTATAAATAATCCGGGCTAGCCCCGGGCTAGCCCTCTAACGAGGAAACGACTCCACTGCGAGCTTTTTGGCAAGCGAGTGAAAATATTCCCGAACCTCCTCAAGCGAAAGTGGGGCAATCATAAAGTCGGGGACCTTAGAAAGCCTGAACTCGGACAAGAGATAAGCTACCATCGCTTGTGAAACCCCAGCGTCCTTCTGTTGAGCGGGCTGGATAAACTCTTCCAATCGATATCCGGCGCGTGAGAGGAAATAGAGGTCGATATAATCTCTGATCTATGCCCGGCCAACTACGGTGCAAACCTTATTCGCAGTGATATCATCCAATGTATCAACCACGATTCCCTCAACCCTGTTTTTTTCGCCTGTTATCTGTGGCACTATCTCTTTGACAAAGTCCACGATGACCGATTCCTCGTTCCGGGAAACTCGATAACGATGAAACTGAGGCGCCGTCTGGAGCGAAGCAATCGAGGCATTTAACCTTGCTCCGGTATCAGCCACGTAGAGAGGCACGCGGTCAAAGGCATCACCGTCCAACGTGAACAAATCCAGGTCTTCGGAATAGCGGTGTTGAAGATAAAAGGCGCTTAGGGCTGTCCTGCCGGTTAAGAAAAAGGGAGGATCTCCCTGAAAGAAAAAAGATAAAAAATCCCACTGCAAGGCGGAGAGGATGTCTTTAGCTGATAAGACCATGCTCACGCCACGTAGCGTAAAAGAACTCCCAGAAACGTTGCTTCCGTCCCAGTCTCCGGCGAAGTCCTTCCCAATGAGAAGCCAGAAAGGTCGGTGAGAGATAATCCCAGACTTCTTCGAATCGTGCTTCCCTCAAAATCTTGGCCGCGTAATAAACGCACTCTTCCTCATTTTGACCGTCCAAAAGCTTCTTGAGATCGCCGCGAGTAAGCGGCTCATCCCACAAAAAATTGGGTCTGTCAGTCAGCTCCGGAATCATGCCGTTATTCTACCATTATCCCCCCGGGCCTAAAACTCGCCCTCACGCACTCCGGCAACTACGGAGTCTCCATCTCAATCTCCGTCTTGTCAGTCCCTGATGTCTTGCAGAAACCACTCCGTCGGGAGCTCGCGGCCCGCGCCTTTTTCTTTTGCCAGTTGATAGACCTTGCCCGCGCATGCAGCGAACTGCAGCCCCTGCGTCCCCGCGTTGATGAAGAAGGTGATTTGTTTGTCACTGGTTCTGCCCGGAACCTTGCCGGCTCTAAAGTCCATGAAATATTTAAAGTGATCGCCTCGATAGTTGTCTACCACGGGATTGGGAATCCGGCTTCTTTCTTCCGGTTGGCCGGCGATATAACCGACGTTGCCGTGGAGGCGCACCATGCCCTCATCCATCGCCTCGATGGTATTTTTGCCGAGTTTCAGAGAAACATCGCAGCGCTTGAGCACTTTCGGGCCGACCTCGCACGCGCGCACGCACGTAATATGCGCCCCTTCCTTCAGCCATTCCGGCTCATCGAACACCGTCCGGGTGGAATCGGTGCAAGTCGCCACGATATCCGCCTCCCGCACGACCAACTCGGGCTTATCCACGGCGACCACTTCCACATCCAATCTACCGGTCATCTCCCTGGCATAGGCCTCCCGGTTGGCTTTTGTCGGACTGTAGACTTTGACTTGCTTGATTTTACGCACCTCGGCAAATGCTTCCAAATAGCTCCGCGCCATTCCTCCAGAGCCGAACATGCCGACGACCGATGCGTCTTGCCGCGCGAGGTATTTGGCTCCCAAGCCGGCGCACCCGCCCACGCGCATGTGCTGCAAGAGTCCATCATTGATGATGGCGAGCGGCTCGCCGTTGCGAACGCTGAAAACCATCACCAGGCCGCACCAGGTTCCCGGTTGCATGCAATACTTCTCTTCAGTCTCACCCCCAGGCCAATAGACAATATCGGATTTCATCCGAATCGCAAAAACGCCGATCTTTCGGCTCGCCCCTTCCATGGTACCCCAGCGGTAGTAACCGTCGGGACGATCGCAGGGCATCCAAAGATCGAGCCGCGGGCGGTAAACCGCATCGCCCTTGAGCAGATCGTCGTAACCGTCCTCCAAGGCCTCCAGACAGGATTTCATATCGAAAAGCTTTTCCACTTCCTGGTTGTTAATCAGTAGCATAGTGTTCCTCCTATGATTCGCTTACACGAATCTGCCGAGTTTGGAAAGGCTCACACAGAACGGAATACGAGGGATTTCTCGACTCCGGGACGCCCCGATTCGGATTGACATTTGCTCACCCTTGTCGCAAAGATAGGCGCAAATTTCGACGACTGGAGGGCTTCACATTGAAAATTCTACGATTCAACGACGATCGGATCGGCGTCATCAAGAACGACAATAATGTGGTGGATGTAAGCGACACCGTCAGCGCGCGCAAGGCCAAGGGGCCGCAGCGAGTGATGGAGGAGATCATCGAGGGTTGGCGCAAATACCGCCGCAGATTTGAAAAGCTCTTGGCGGAGCAAGAAGGCGTCCCCCTGAGCAGCGTCCAGCTACTATGCCCGCTTCCTCGACCCAGCAAGTGCCTCGCGGCTTTTGTCAATTACGTCGATAGACCGGATCGCAGCCCTGACAGTTTGCCCAATGAATATTTTTATAAATCCCCCGATCTGGTGGGACCTGGAGGAACCGTCGAACTCAGAGATATTCCGGCGGCCGTGGTCTACCAGCCGGAAGCGGAGTTCGCTTTCGTCATCGGCAAGACCGCCAAAGACGTGCCGGAATCCAAAGCTTTGGATTACGTGTTCGGCTACGTCCCCTTCTTCGATATTTCAACCCGCGGGCTGGCGCGGCGCACGCAGTTCGTTCCCAAAGGCCAGGATAGTCATGGCGCCTGCGGGCCTTGGATCATCACCAAGGACGAGATTCCGGATCCGCACAATGTCGTCGTGAAGTCCTGGACCAGCGGCGAACCGCGGCAAAACTACAACACTAAATTTATGGCGCACAAAATTCCCGATCAGATCGCCTGGTTGACCCGCCTCCTCCGGCTCAACCCGGGAGACGTGGTCGCTACCGGAACCTTTCACGAGGGCCTGCGTCCGGTGAACAGCGGCGACACCATCGAGATCGAATTCGAAAACCTCGGCAAAGCCAAATTCCTGGTCGGAGGCAATAGTCCCCGCAAGGATGCCGATTGGCTCCCCGGACGCAATCAGCCGCAAGCACCGGCGGGCGGAGGAATGCATCGAGTCTAAAAGGGATAAAGGATAAGGGCAAAAGGATGAAGTAGGAGTCGGAACGGCGTGCCAGGGAGATCTGGATCATTTATCCTTTATCCCTTATCCTTCATCCTTTTGTCGGATCATCCCCCAGTGCCAAGCCAGCAATGAACGGTGCAGTTGATTGAAGAGCTGGTTCAGCAAGTAGCCTAGGATCGCCAGCGCCAGCATCCCGGCGTACATCTGTGCGACCCTAAACCGTCTTTGCGAATCCAGAATAAAGTAACCGATCCCATCGGTGCTTCCCACCATCTCCGAAATCACCACGAGAATGAGCATGATCGGCAGACTCACTCTCAAGCCGGTCATGATCTGCGGCGAGCACGCGGGCAGGATCACTTGCCAGAGGATCTTTCGCTGCGGCAGTCCAAAGGTTCTGGCGGTCTGCAAGAGAACCCGATCGACGTTTCTCACCCCATCGAGGGTGTTCAGCAGGATTGGCCACGCACAGGAAAAGAAAATGACGAAAATCTTCATCTCGTCTTCCAGGCCGAAAAATAACATCGCCACGGGAACGATGACGGGCGGAGGAATAGGCCGCAGCATTTCGACGATGACTTCCAGCCCGCGATGGATCCGCTCGGACAGGCCCATAAAGATTCCCAATGGGATGAAGACCGCCGCTGCCAAAAGATAGCCGAGAGCCGCTCTCTTTAAACTTGCAAGCAGCTGAAGCGGTAACTGGCCCGACCCAAGGAGCTCGAAGAATGTCAGCGCAATCTTGCTCACCGGCGGGACGATGAGGGGATTGACCCACCCCCCTCGCGCCACTAGTTCCCAAACCAGCAAAACTCCCAGCAAAAAAAGCAGACCGTTCAACTTCCCGCCGCGCATAGCTCAGACCGTCTCCCTCGCAACCATGGCGCGACGCCATCGCATCGTCTTCTCTTCCAGCGCGACAAACAAGCGATTGAGCAGGTAGCCGAGCAGCGCGACGAGCATGATGCCGGCGTACATAGGGCTGCTGCGTAACGCGCGCTCCTCATCCAGAATAAAGAAGCCCAGACCGTTGCTGCCGGCGATCATCTCCGCGGTGGTCACAAGGATCAGAGCGATGGATAGACTCACCCGCAAGCCGGTCACGATATAAGGCGATGCCGCGGGCAAGATAATCTGCCAGAGGATCCGCCGGCGGGCCAGACCAAAGGTTCGCCCGGTATCGATCAAGGTTCGCTCGATATGCCGGACGCCATCGATGGTATTGACCAGGATCGGCCAGGTGCTCGCGTAAACCGTCACTGCCACAATCATTGCATCGCCGATGCCAAGCAGGAGTATCGCCACCGGAATGATTGCCACGGACGGCATCGGTCGCAGAAACTCAATCATCATCGCCAGCAAGCTGTGAGCCATGCGAAAGTAACCCAGGCAGACGCCGAGGGTCACGGCGATCGCCGCAGCGAGAAGATAACCTTGTAGGAAACGCGCCAAGGTGGCAAACAAGTGGACCGCGATTTGGCCGGAAAGAATGATTTCCCCTAAGGAAGCCAACACCTGGCTCAGGGGCGGCAGGTAGGGTGCCAGCTTCGGGTTTGATCGGGAGCCGACTTCCCACAGCAGCAGCAGGCCGGCGAACGCCGACCAACCCGCCCAATTGAATCTGCCGGAGTAACTCACGCCGCGCTTTTGTTGCTGATCTTTTGGTAGATCCGGTTTCTGATGTCCATGAATTTTCCTTCCCCACGGGTCGTCACCTGATGCCGCGGTCTGAGAAAATCGATCCTGAGCTCTTCGACAATTTGCGAGGGGCGTCGACTGAGCACCCAGATCCGATCGGAAAGGTAAATCGCTTCTTCGATGTCGTGGGTAAGAAATAATCGTCGTGCCAAGCTCCTCCCAGAGCCTCAGCAACGTGTCTTCGAGCTCCAGGCGGGTCAGCGCATCCAGCGAGCCAAAGGGCTCGTCCATCAAGAGAACCTCCGGTTCGTAGGCCAGCGCCCGTGCTATCGCCACGCGTTGCTGCATGCCACCCGACAGTTCCCAGGGATAGTGGTTCTCAAATCCTTTCAGACCGACGAGCTCGATCAGGGATCTGGCCTTTCCCTCCGATTCCCGAGTTTTTTGGCCGCGCGCGGCCAAGCCGAAAAGCACGTTGCCGAGGACCGAGCGCCAGGCAAAAAGCGACTTGTTGAATTCCTGAAAGACCAGCACCAGATCGGGCGGCGGCCCGTTCACGGCGCGCCCCTTCACCAGGACTCTACCCGTGGTGGGAGCGATCAGCCCGGCGATCGTCATGAGCAGGGTGGTCTTGCCGCAACCGGACGGCCCGACAAAGGAGACGAACTCGCCGGGTTCGACCCGGCAAGAGATATTGCCAATCGCCAAGGTCATCTCGCCGCCCATCTGGCGATAGCTCTTAGAGAGACTTTCGACTTCTAGAATAGGCATGAATGGTTAGTCACCAGGCAAGATGGTGAGTGCTGGCGTGTTGGAACGACGATAATTCCCTACACTCGGAGTCAGTGAGTCATCAGCAGTGATCAGTCATCCGTCGTCGGTCATCAGTTACCAGTCAGGCTTTCGGCGCCAGGGTGCTGATCACGGCGCCGGCCTTGAAAGGACGGGAGATCATTTTGTATTTGGCGGTGAGATCGATGGTCGCCTGAAGATCCTTCTCGGCTAGTGCTTTTTCGAAAACCGGCAGCCCGATCTTGCCGGCCAAATCAGGATTCAATCCAGCCCATTTGATCATGGAAGTTCTGCTTCCCGCCGGATCGGCGTGAATCGCGTCGATGCCACGGTTGATGGCTCGCACGAATGCTTGGGCCATTTCCCGGTTTTTCTGGATCCATTTTTCCGAACCAAACCAACTGGCGATCAGAAACTTCTGCTGCACTTCGCCCCAAGGCTTCACCAGCACCCGCGCCGCGCCTTTTTCCACCGCCGCGGTGGCAAAAGGCTCTTGCACGCTGATCGCGTCAATCTTTCCGGCGGCCAGCGCAGCCTCCATGTTGGGAAAAGGCAACTCGACAAATTTCACCTTGGTGGAATCCGCGCCATTCTTATCGATCCACGCCATGGCCATCAAATGAACGATATTATTCAGGGTGTTGACCGCCACGGTTTTCCCTTCGAGGTCCTTGGCGCGTACGATCGGTGAAGTCCTGAGTACTTCGATGGCGTGGGTTTCATTGGTATCTTTCACATTCGTCGCACCCCCCGCGATCAGCTTGAAATCGAATCCCTCCACGTGGGCCTGATAAAGTGAAATGACGTTGGTCCAGCCAAATTGAAGATCGCCGGAAGTCACTCCTTGCACGATGACCGCGCCGCCCGCCATGGGAACGGTTTCCAACTCCAGGCCTTCGGCTTTGAAGAAGCCTTTTTCCATAGCCACGAACATGGCGGCGTTGTCGACAATTTTCATGTAGCCAAGCTTGCCTTTCGCTTGCGCCTGGCTCAGCCCGCCCATCAGCGGCACGCCCGCCACTCCAACAGCGACTCTAGCGATAAACTCACGACGGGTAATGCTCATGTCGTTCCTCCCGTTTAGCCGGTTCCAAATTTGGCCCAACGCTAGCGGCTAAAACTTTGCGGGTCAAGAGTTTTCTTGCCGCTCTGAAAGGCCACTCCGGCGCACACAGGTTTACTAAGGAATTCTACGACGAGCAAGGGCAAGAGCATGGAGAGCGCAGGGCACAAGCCCTGCGGGAATCTCCGCTCTGGAGGGCCCGCCGCTCGATCGCTAGGTGGCCGTGGCGAGAGTAGGTCGGCTAATGTTTTTGGTCATTGTCAATTCTCACCGGCTCCACCGGATCGGCTAACTCAAAACCGAAAACCTTCGCGTAAAAGTATAATTCCGCCTCGAGCACGCGCTTGATATTCTCAGCCTTGCGGAAGCCGTGCTGCTCACCCTCGAAAGTGAGATAAGCCACCGGCAGCCCCTTGCTGCGCACGGCCTCGACCATCTTTTCCGCTTGATTGGGCGGCACAACCTTATCCTCCAGACCCTGGAAGATAATCATCGGACAGGCCAGGCGTTCGGTGAAATGAATCGGCGATCGTTCCACGTAAAGATCGCGCCGCGCCGGATATGGACCGATCAGACTATCGAGGTAACGTGACTCAAACTTGTGGGTGTCCCTTGCCAGGGCTTCCAGGTCACTGATCCCGTAGTGGCTGGCGCCGGCTTTGAAAGTGTCACGGAAAGTAAGCGCGCAGAGAGTCGTGTAGCCTCCTGCGCTGCCCCCTCTGATCGCAACCCGACTGCCGTCCGCTTCTCCACGTTCGACAAGAAACCGGACCCCGTTGACGCAGTCGTCCACATCGACAATTCCCCACCGACCCTTGAGCCGGTCTCGGTATTCCCGGCCGTAGCCCGAGCTGCCTCCGTAATTGACGTCGAGCACCGCTATCCCCCGGCTGGTCCAGTATTGAATCGCATAGCGCAGTGATGTGGAAGTCGCCGAGGTCGGCCCGCCGTGACTCATGACTAGCAGCGGCGGCCTTTCATCGGCAGGCGCCGCGAAGTCGCAATTCGTAGGTGCATAAAAAATACCGTGAGCCGTTAGACCACCCGTCGTCGGAAACTCGATGGATCGCGGCACCGCAAGGTATCCGAAATCTACTGTGGATTCGCCGGAGCGACCTAACACCTGGTAACCTGAGGTATCCGGGTCCCAAGCAACGATGGCAGTCCGTTCCGTCGGAGAAGCTGCAATAAAAACGACTCGACCCTCCGCTGCCTGCACCCGTGAAATTGCCGAATAAGGTATTTCAACCGGCTCCAGTGCCCTCCGGCCAATGTCAATCCTCCCCAAGTAACATCTACCTTCCCTTGAGTAGCTGCAGATGATGCGTTCTGCAGACTCGAAGGCGTACAAGGAACCACCGAAAACCCACTGGGGCTCACCGAATTCGGCCTCCATCGGACAGACCGGTTCCACTTTGTTTCGTTGCCACCGATAGAGATTCCACCATCCACTACGATCGGAAACAAAGTACAGCGCGCCGTCGGGCGACCATTCAGGCTGAAAAATCGACTCATTGGCGCCGCCGGCAGCTGGCACTTTATTTTTAAGCGATCCGTCTTCGTCCAATTCGCCGAACCAAAGCTCGGTTCCATCCCATGGCATGTTGGGATGATTCCATGTCAGCCAGGCGAGCCGCGCGCCGTCGCGACTAAGGCGCGGTGACGAGTAAAAATCATTTCCCGACACCAACACATTTCCGGCGCCTCCCTGCTTAAGGTCGAGGCTCACCACGGTATTGATCGCTTCGCCCTGAGCGGTATGGTCTTCGCGCACGCAGAACAACAGATTTCTTCCGCCATCGATGACGCCGTCGGCGTAACGCAGATCTCCGACCGGCGTCAAAGGACGCGGCGCCAATCCGGCTTTTCGCATGATGTAGAGCCGCTGGTCGGCAAAATTGGCGAAGACAATCGTCCCCTTTGAAACTGCGTAGTCGCCTCCGCCATATTCGTGCACGCGGGTCCGGCTATTGAAGGACAAAGGTGTAACGTCCATTACCTGACCGTGCGCCGAACGTCGAACGATGGTCTTTCGACCGCCTTCCAGAGCCCGCCGCTCGATCCAATAGGTATCGTCGCCGTCGAGCCTTATCTGCTCAAGGCCCACCTCAGCGCCGGCGACAAGGTCAGCCGTGATCGGCGATTTCCATGAACCATAAGGAGCGATTTTTGCTGGCATAGGTTGCTTCGAAGATTTCTTCCCGCTGCTTATAGTAAGATTGACAGAAGTTGCACCGGATTGGTATGGGCTAACTATGCTAATTGACGCTCACGTGCACCTTGATAAGTATGAGACCGACCTAAAACAGGCGCTGCAAGAAATTCGCAGCCATGACATTTTTACCATCGCGGTGGCGATGGATGTGCCGTCCTATCGGCGCTGTCGCGAAATCGGCGACGAGTGTGGCCGCGTGCTGCCGACCTTCGGTATCCATCCCAGGCGGGCTCCGGAATATGTCGATCGGTTGAGCGAGTTGAGTCCCCTCGTTGAGCAGAGCCCCGCCATCGGCGAAATCGGTCTGGATTTTCACTGGGTAAAAGATAGCTCCCAGTATCCGGCACAACTAAGAGTCTTGGAATATTTCCTCGCAGCCGCACACGAGCAGAACAAAATGGTCAATCTGCATACGAAAGGCGCCGAGCGGAAGATCCTCGATCTTCTCGAGCGCTACGACATTCAGCGGGCGATTGTTCACTGGTATTCGGGACCCATGGACATCTTCCACGCCTTGGTTCAATTCGGCGCCACCTTCACCGTCGGCGTCGAAGTCTCTTATTCCGAGACCATACAAGCGATTGCCCGCGAGATCCCGGATCATCTACTGCTCACCGAGACCGACAACCCCGGCGGTCTCAAATGGCTCAAAGGCTCCATCGGCATGCCTAGGGATATAGAGAGCGTTATTGACGCCGTCGCCCGGGTCAGAAATTCGTCCCCGGAGTTGATCGCCCGGATGGTTCATGCGAACTTTTTGCGCATGATCGAAGCCGACCCCTGGCTTAAAGATTTGCGCGCCGTGCTATCACCATCGGAGGCTTAGCGTCGGTCCTGGCTTTGTTTTTCGAGTTAACCCGAGACTCGAAACCGAGCAATTTATCGATTACTGCCGGAGTTTTTTGAAGAGCCATTCCTTTGCCGTTTCACCGCTACGCCACAGGGATCCCACCGTCAAAAACAATAGCGCGATAGCCCAGCCCAACATTTCATGATTGACTGCCGGTCCGATCGCTGGCCCGGAACTTAGCGCGTTCGACGGAGTTGTCAAGGACAATAGCTCCACCGCAGGACGGAGATTCGATCCACAGAATTGCGTCAATAGACATTAGTCGGTATTACAAGTTGTCCGTGGGTTCGTGCTCGCGACGCTCTTCAAGCTCGACTTAAAAGGAGGGATCAGCAATGTTTGGCGATTACCTTGAAAAATTTCTTCCGCGGCTTTTTGAACTCAGCATCGACCTTGTCCAGGCATCGCTGCGTGTTGTCTTGATCATCGCAGCCGCTTACGTAGGTCTCAGATTGTTGCGCTTCGGGTTCAATCGTTTGGAAGCACTCCTGATCCGTGCCGCGCAGGTTACCGATGCAGTTCCGGAAGCCGCAGTGAAAAGAGTCCGGACGTTAATGAGCGTCTTGTGGACCATTGTCGTCGGGCTGGTCTGGTTTCTCGTGGTTTTGACGACCCTGGGACAAATTGGAGTTAACGTCACCCCCGTTCTCGCCGGCGCCGGGGTGGTAGGGCTGGCCATCGGCTTTGGCGCGCAGAACCTGGTCAAAGATCTGGTCAGCGGTTTTTTTCTGATCCTCGAAAATCAAATCCGCGTCGGCGACGTCGCGGTTATCAACGGCACCGGAGGATTGGTGGAAGCGATTTCCTTTCGGACCATTGTATTGCGGGATGAAGCCGCCGTCGTCCACGTTTTCCCTAACGGATCCATCACGACCCTAGCCAACATGACCAAGGACTGGTCAGCCTACGTCATCAGCCTGAACGTGGCCTACAAAGAAGATCCGGACCGTGTGGTCGATGTCATGCGCCGGGTGGCTGAAGAAATGTGGGCCGAGCCCAAGTATAGAACCGTCATGTTGGATCCCATCGAGATTTTCGGGGTCGACGCGTTTACCGACAATGGAATCACGATCAAATGCCGGCTCAAAACACTGCCGCTGCAGCAATTTGCCGTCGGCCGGGAATACCGGAGAAGATTGAAAAAAGCCTTCGATGCCGAGGGCATCGACATGCCGTCGTCGCCCCGGGTAGTCCGCCCACCAGAGGTCAGCCAGCCTTCCGGCGCGCGGTGAAGAGGCAGGGTTTGCTTCGATGGCGAAATACCCAACGAAAACGGTGTCGAAGAGCTCGTGGCCCTTCCCATTTTGGGTGAAGCGTGTAAATTAACAGGAATTCCTTTTAGTGACCTAAACATCAACATCAACGGAAAGCACGCTCCTCTTTGATTGACAGTCATCATTCTTTTACCCGGGCTGAAATCGGACCCGTCATCGTCGTCAGTTTGATCTCCGCGTTGCGACTGCTGGGCATTTTCTTTATGCTGCCCATCTTTAGCGCCTACGCGGTTCGCTACCCGGGAGCGACCCTTGCTCTGGCAGGAGTTGCCTTCGGAATCTATGCCCTCGCACAGTGCATCTTCCAGATACCGTTGGGATGGGCCAGCGATCGCTTGGGACGCCGAACGGTTTTAGTTGTGGGACTGGCATTGTTCACCTTAGGCAGCATCGGTTGCGGACTTGCCCAGAACATTTCTCAGTTGATCATCGCCCGTTTGATCCAAGGCACCGGCGCCGTGGGCTCCGTCGCTTTGGCCGCGTTGGCCGATCTGACTCGACCGTCGGTTCGCACACAGGCGTTCACCGTGACCGGGATCGCCATCGGCTTTGCGTTCATAATCGGCATCCTGGGGGGACCGCTATTGGCGGCCAGCATCGGCCTGAGTGGCCTTTTTTACGTGTTGGCCGCGCTTGGCTTCTTAGCGATGATTCTTGCCGCTACTGCTTTTCCCCAGCGCCGCCAATCGGAACATACAGAGCCACCGATGGCCTTTAAACCGCTTCTCTTACACGGCGAATTGCGCCCCATCTTCATCGCCACGTTTGTTCTTTCATTCGCCCTGAATCTCTTTTTCTTCACTTACCCGCTCAGCTGGACGGCTCTGGGTCTCGAAAGGACGGAGCTTTGGAAAGTTTATCTGATCATCTTTCTCCCCAGCGTCCTGCTGGTATTCCCTTACGTGCGCCGCGCCGAGAAACAAGGCAGTTTCCGTGTGCCGATTTTGATCGGTTGGCTGACCGCAACCTTGGGTTATGCAATTTACCTGGTGGGCGCTCAGTACGACTTCCTACTCTATCTGAGCGGCGCCGCCTTCTTGTTTGGCTACAGTCTCTACCAGCCCATTTTGCCGGCGTTTCTCACGCAGAGAATACCACCGGCCGGGCGCGGCACCGCCACCGGCGTTTACACGTTTTGGGGTTTTGTCGGATCTTCGCTGGGAGGGATATTGGGCGGCGCGCTGCTTCATATATCGCCGTCTCTTCCGGAGTTCGTCGGCGTTGTGTTTTTAGTCGTTTGGTATTTCCTCGGCTTGCCTGATCGACCGGATTCCATTTCCTAAGATCCGGCTGAAAAAGGCCCATCTTACTTCGTTGCGCCCGAAGCGCTCGTGTCGAGCCGCGTATCAGAGCCCAATGAATCCCGATAAAGTTGTCGCTTTTTATCAGAAGGAATGCCCGCACGTGGCTGGAAGCCAAGTTTAGGATTGCTGTCCGAGGGCGGTATGCTAACCTAGATAAAAGAGAGCACCACGGTTATTCTCATGGTCGGGAAAGGTGACAGCGGCACCCGGCGCTGAGCATTGGATCCTGAGCTCTTTTCAATAAACACTATAGCAGGTTGCTGAAAACCTCTGTTTGCGGGCTGCTCAAAAGGACTCAGAGGCGAGGCGCGCGAAAATCGACGAGGGTCG
>Ga0105347_1000370_pt1 | contig 21709 bp, 37 predicted proteins | sample EasRivMeERMLT890_FD_89677 | JGI IMG/M metagenome (GOLD analysis project Ga0105347, IMG submission 89677) | Soil microbial communities from meander-bound floodplain in the East River, Colorado, USA - East River MetaG ERMLT890 | ecosystem: Environmental > Terrestrial > Soil > Floodplain | place... | reverse complement strand
CGCAAGCACGAGCGCGATCGCGAAGTCGCCGTGGCGCAGCAGATCGGGGCCCTTCAGATCCTTGCGCTCGATCGCCGGCACCATCGGGATGCCGTCAATCAGCTCCACCGCGCGCAGATCCGATTCGCAATCCGCGTCACGCGGCAGGTCCCACATCGCATCCTCGAAAGCCTGCACCATCTTCGGCATCCACAGGCCATACCACGGACGGTTCAGCACCACCTGGTGCACGCGCGTCACGCCGAACCTGCCGGCGGTGTATTCGGCGATCGTCTGTCCCGGGCCGGTCGCGTCGATCGCGGCGCCGGAAAAGCGCGGCAGCCGCGGGATCAGGTGCCACAGGATCTGCTCCTGTTGGCGTGTGGGCACGTTGTGCAGCTCCACGACGAATGGAACGCGGCGCATCAGAGTCTGCGTGATCTCGGCGGGCGCGATCACCGAGAAGTGCCGGTGGCGCGCATAGTCCATGCCGAGCACGTGCTGCGACTTCTTCTCGAGCTTGCCGATCAGCGGGTCCAGCTCGAGCCCGATCCACTCCTCGCACCAGGCGATGCGATCGCCTTCCGGCCGGCCGGCGAAATCATCGTCGAGCGCGAGGCGCAGGATCGGGCGCACCTCTGGCATCGCACGATCGATCCACACGCCAGGAATGCACACGCCGCCGCCATCGCGCGGGATCGCATCGAGCTCCTCGCGCATCGCCGCCTTGCGCGGGCCGTAGAGATTGCGGATCTTCTCGTACCACTCCCGCTTGGCTTGCGGCGTGGGCTTCCAGCCCTTGATCAGGCACACGCGCTCGAAGAGCCCGTTCTTTACCGCGTCATCGAAGGTCGCGGTGAATACCGCCGCGTCCGCGCCATAGCGCCCTGCCTCGATGTCGGTGACGAGCTGGTTGAAGGCGTTGCGCTTGCCGTTGTGCGAGCTGATGACACGGATCTGGCCGCCCCAGATGGTGAGCGCGGTTGCCGCATCGAGCACCGCCTGGACATCGGGATGGAACGCCGCCTCGTCGATCACCACGATGCCCTGCAGGCCGCGGATGTTGGCCGGCCGGGAGGAGAGCGCCACGATCGCAAAGCCCGAAGCGAAGCGCACGCGCCATGCGGTGATGTGCTTGGTCTCGCCGCGCTCGTCCTGGTCGGGAAATAGAAACTCCTCGATCCCCGATACCGCCTCGCCCTGGGCCTGCGCGATCAACCGCGCGAAGCGCGCGCAGTAGCCGATGAATTCGAGCCCCTTGTCCTTCTTGTCGGGGATGTAATAGACGTTGTCGCCGCCCGCGGACTTGCGGCTGCCGGCGGTGATGGTGTCGTCCAGCGCCTCGGCGAAGGTGATGCCGGTGCGCCGCCCCTTGGCACACACCTTGAGCGTTTTCCGGATCGCCGCCCACTGGCCCTGGTGGCGCATGAGAACGCCCTTGTCGAGGGGGTTAAAGTCGGCCGGGATCTCGCGCACCTCGGGGGGCAGTTCCTCCCAGGCAACCTCCCGTACGGTATCGGCCCGCGGCGCGATCGCCACCCCGGCCGGGGCGGTTTGTCGCGGTGCGGCAGGCGCCGGTCTTTGATACCGGGTCGGTTTAGGGGGGGTCTTTCCCAAAAAAATGCCTCAGAAGGGGCGAATGGTGGGTTTTTAAAAGGGGATTAATAGGGGTCGGCGCCGGAGTGCGTAGGGTGGCCTAGCCCAAATCGACGTGGGCCTTTGTGGCGCGTTTCCGGTTTTGGGCCTTTTTCCTACCCTGGCACCCGTTCCGGCCAGCGCCAGCAGGCGTCGGCCGGCAGCGCCCGCTCGTCATGCGGCACCGAGGTCCGGCATTCCACCGGGCCGCAGTCGAAGAACACCGTGAGGTTCACCGCCGGCACCTCGCCGTCGGCCCAGACGTTGATGATGGCCGGGTGTTCGCGGCAGCCGTTGTAAGGCCGCTCGCGCGACGGCTGGCGATAAATGACGGTGCGGCCCATTGATGGTTTCATTCTCACGCTCCTTGTGTAGTGACGCCCAAGAACTTCTCGCGCCAGAATTTGGCCTGCTCATCGGAGAGGCCTTGCGCTTTGGCGACCTCGTCCATGACCTTGGCCCCACGCTCGCGCTCTTCCTTTACGATGCGCTCGCGCACCTCGATCTCGTGCTTCTTCTGGTTGACCGACGCGCGCGAGAGCGTCGCCACGTTCTTGGCCACGGTCGCGAGCAGCTTCGCGCGCTTCATCGGGTCCGCCTCACCCGCCTCCTGGAGGGCGACCAGCACGTCGAACACTTCGGTCTGGATCATGCTGATGACCGCGGCGCTGCGGTGATCGGCGTCGTCCGGCGCCTCGGCAGCAATCAACCGTGCTGCTTCGGTCGATGCCTTGATCGAGGCGAGCTTGCGCTCGAGATTGGTGCCGTAGCGGTGGATAGAGGACTTGCCGATCGCGTAGCCGCGCGCCAGCAGGTCCGCCTCCAGCGCCTGGTAGCCGGCGAAGTTGCCGGCGATCAGTGCCTGGTCGAGCCAGGCTTTGACTGCAGCGGGGAGCTGCGTGATCTTCGAGCGCTTGCCCATCACCAGTACTTCTTCGGGCGCGCGATGCCGGGTTCGGCGTCAATGGTGTATTCGAAGAAATCCACGCCGTGGCGCGTGAGCTCCGCGGTCCACGGGCCGCCCTCGAGGCGCTTCAACTTGACGAGCCCGCGATCCCCGAGATAGTCGAGCTGGCGGCGCAGCTCCAGCGCGGTGCACTCTATCGGCACGGTCTGGATGGCCGACAGGATCAACGGCTCGGCCACCGGATAGGGGCTCCCCGCGTTGATCGCGACCATGCAATACCAGCGTATCGTTTCCCGACGGTTCCTCTCGCCATCCATGTCCCTCACCCCTTGGTGTTCGCCCGCTCGTTGAACAGATCGAGCTTCGCGTTAAGCGCATCGAGCTTGCCGTTGATGCCCGTCTCGAAGCGGATCTGGTCCTCGCGGCGCACGTACAGCACCGGCAGATCCGCGAGCAGCTTCAAGTGATCGCGTTCGCGCTGTTGCGTTTGCGCCTCCAGCCGGTCGAAGCGCTCCTGATAGACCTGCCTCGCCTCCTGGCGCGCCTTCTCCTGGGTGGCGAATCGGTCATCCAGGCGCGTCTCGAATTGCTTGACCATGACGCTGATCAGCGACCACGCACCGCCCACCAGCGTCGCGGCGATGCCCAGCACGGTTGCCACCAGCTCCCAGTTGATTGTCATCGCACCACCCTCCGTCCCTTCTCGAATCGTTCAGCACAATCGATGCAGCGGTCGGTGCCCGGCACCGCGCGGCGTCGCAACTCGGGAATCCGGTCGCCGCAATCGACACAGAATTCCGCCGCGGTGCCATGCGGCGTGCGGCGCGCCTGTACGGCAAGCGCGCTCGCGAGCTGCATGGCTTCCTGCTCCGCGGCCTGGTCGGCAAAGTCGCTCATCTGCGAATCACCGGAAGCGGCAGCACACGAACCAGCACGCGGCCGTCGCTCAACGTCGCCTTGCAGCGCGGCTTGTACGCGTTCGCGTCGATTCCGTTCCTCACGCTTTGCAGCACGTTCGAGCCCGAAATCTGGTGCGCGCCATTCAGCATCGCGGCCGCGCCAGCATCCGCGCCCTTGGTCACTTCCATCGTCACCACCGCGCTATCGATCGTCGCGCCGCCGATCTCCTTGGCGTAAGGGAAAGTGACGGTGATGATCTCCTCCGGGTCTTTGGATACGATCGCCATGCTTACTCCGGCACCCCGATGAAAGTCCGGCCGGGATCTTCAGCCGCGAACCCGCCCAGGCGATCGCGTGCCACAAATGAGCGTTCCTCCTCGTCAGCGATAAAGCGCGGATCGATCGCGAGGCCGATCTCAACAAAGGCGCCGCCGAATGTTTCGGCCGTGGCGATCGCGCCCGCACCCGTCAAGGTGAGATTGAATTGCGCCGCCCCGAAGGTCTCGCCGGTGGCAATGCCCTCCGCCGTGACGCTCACTGCCCCCGGTGCGACCGTGCCGTCGCCGAATGCTTCCCCGCCCGGGATCGCCTCGGCGGCCACGGCGAGGTTCACCTGGTCGGTACCGAAGGCCTCCGCGCTCGAGATCCCGGAAGCGGCGAGCGCGAGATTGACCTGGTCTGTGCCGAAGGCCTCCGCGCTCGCGATCGCCGCCGCCGCTATGGAGAGGTTGACCTGGTCGGCACCGAACGCTTCCGTGCTCGGGATGGCCACCGCCGCCACCGCGAGATTGACCTGGTCGGTGCCGAACATCTCCTCGCTCGCGATCCCCGAAGCGGCGAGCGAGAGATTGACCTGGTCGGTACCGAAGGCCTCCGTGCTCGCTACGTTGCCGACGCCGGAGAGGGTGAGGTCCAGCTGGCCCGTGCCAAACGTCTCACCGGTCGCGATCCCTTCTGCGGCGACTGTGGCCGGTCCGGGATTGGCGGTGGCATTGCCGAAGGCTTCGCCGGTCGCGATCGCGCCCACCCCGGTGAGCGTGAGCGTGAGCTGGCTCGAGCCGAAGGCTTCGGCCGAGGCGATGGCCTCCGTCGTCACGCTCACGATGCCAGGTGAAACCGTCGTTGCGCCGAAAGCCTCTGCGCTGTCAATTGCATCCGGTCGCAGGGACATGGGTCCCAGCTCGGCCGCCGGCGACCCGAAGGCCTCCGCGCTCGCGATGTCTCCGGCACCGCTCAACGTGATGTTCACCTGGCTCGTGCCGAAGGTTTCCTCGCTCGCGAGCGCGCCAACTGCCGGCAACACGAGGTTCGCCTGAGCAGCTCCAAACGCCTCCGCACTGTCGATCGCAGTAGCGGTCACTGTGACCGCACCGGGCGCAACCGTCGTGTCCCCAAACAACTCCGCGCTGGCAATGTTCCCGGCACCCGAGAACGTGAGGTTCACCTGGCTCGTGCCGAACGCCTCGGCCGTGGCGATCGCGCCGGCTTCCGTCACCGACTGCAGCGCGCCGGACTGAATGGTCGCATCGCCGAACGCCTCACCCGTCGCGATGTTTCCCGCGCCGGTTAGCGTGAGGTTCACCTGGCTCGTGCCGAAGGCGTCCTCGCTCGCCAGCCCGCCCACCGCGGGCAGCACCAGGTTCGCCTGCGGCGTGCCGAGTGCCTCGCCGGTCGCAATGTCGCCGGCACCGGTAAGGTAAAGGCCCGTGGTGAGCGTGCCGAAGGCTTCGGCCGAGGCGATGCCCGAAGGAGACAACGTCTGCGACTCCGGCTTGAAGGTGACGGTCGCGTCAATCGTAATGAACGAGTCGCCGGTGGTACCGTCCGCTCCGTTAAACGTGAGCGTACAGGTGTGCCCGCTCGCCATCGTACCGACGTTGGTGATGTAGGGCTTGAAGACGAGGCGGTTGTTTTCCTCGATCACCGTATCGGTGACGTTGGCGGTCCACGTCATCTCGGCCGCGCTGGTGCCAAACTCCACACCGTCATCGAACGGCCCGCCGCCGATCTCGACCTCGTTGCCGTCGGGATCACGCTCGAAGAAGCGGCCCCGCGCGCCGCAGTTCGCGTTCATGTTCGATTCTTGCCACCACAACGAGATGTCCACGCTGGCGAGCGTGAAGCCGCCAGCGGGCGCCGGGTGCGTGACGAAGTTGATCTCCTCGTCGGCGGTTGTGTTCTGGGTTGCTTGAATATTGGTACCGGAGGCGGCCGTATCCACGATGTCGGTGTCGGAGGACGATCCCGCGACCGTCTCCATGTCGTAATAGACGGCGCCGGCGACGTTGATGCCGTTTGTCGTGGTATTGCGCAGGAAAAGCTTGGTCGCCACTTACGCCTGATCCTCGTACTTGGCCGCCGACTGATTCCAGCGCGCGCGATACCACCGGCCCAGCGAGTGCATGCGGAATCCCAGGAACCACCGGCCGGCCCGCTTCACCCAGGGCGAGCACACGGTGTCGTGCCAGTGATCGAAGAACGTGACGCGCCGGCGCAGCGCCTTCAGCTCATGTCTGAGCGCTGCGACCTCGTTGCGGAGGCGCTCGACGTCGTCCACCGTGCGATCACGCTTTTTGCGCGGCAGCGGCGTGCGCGATGAGCGCCAGCTCTTCGGACGAGGCACCGGCGAGTCGCTTCGCGGCCGAAGCCGCGACCGCCCGGGTGTCCATCTCGGCCTTGATGAGGAGCTGCTCGCCGCGGATCGTGTCGCGCTGGTTGGAGAGATCCTGATTGAGCTTGGCGAGCTGCCCGTCGGTCATCTTCGCCAGTTGCTTGGAGTCGAGTTTCATGTTGCACCTTTCAGTGAGTGGTGACCTTGGGCGCACCGCGCCGCAACGCCGGGACGCCGAAGGCCTCCGCGCTCTTGACCCCTCCCGGCATGGCGCGCCGGAAGTCCGTATTCCACGCCGCCTCCTTCTTCGCCAGCTCGATGATCCCCGGATGATCGGAAAGCCCGAACGGCGCGCCGGCGCGGTACAGGATCGCGGTGTCGCGCGCGATCGCCTCCGCCTTGGCGTGCTCCTCGGCTTTGAGCGATGCCTGGTAGAGACCGTTGGCAAGGTTGAGCGCGAGCGCGGGCTCGAAGTCGATGTATGCCGGCCGGCCGTCCACGCTGAACTTGTAGCAGACCATACCGATCGCGGCGCCGGCGAGCGCCTTCAGCTCGCGCGAGATCGCCTGCGCGGCCGACCAGTCCATCGAGCCGTTGATGCGCCCGTCGAGGTTGAGCGCGACACGCTCGCCCACGACCTTGATGTTGATGATGAGCTGGCCGTTCATTACAGCTTGAAAATCCTGTTGGCGCCGGCGTCCCACACGATGGTGATGTCGCCGCCGTTAGGCGTGACCGGCAGCCCGGTCGCGGTGTCGATGTTGAAGATAAGCCGGCTGGTCGATTCCGTTCCGGTGTCCTTGTACCCCTCGATCGATTCGACGGTGGCGCCAGAAACCGCGGTGAGCGTGACGTCCGCAGCGTCGGCGACGCCGGCGGTCACCGTCTTGCTGGCGAGGTTGCCGCTGGTGGCGATGCGCGCGCCGGCGACAATGTCGTCCAGGTTGTCGTCCGCCGCGTTGAAGGCGTCCGCGCCCTCGTCGTAGAGGAACACCTTGATGTTGTTCGCATCCCAGTCGATATCGCCGGCGAGAAACCCCTCGCGGCCCGAATCACGCAGTGCGTTTGCCATCTCAGTTCTCCTTTACTTGTTCCCGCTGTCGGCGATCTGCCAGCTGAATTCTGGGCCGGTGTTGTTCGGATTGAGGCAGTAGCTTCCTCTCGCGCCGTCCTGCCACACCAGCTCCGGGCGCCCGGCGATGACGATCCCGAACTCGCGCGACGCCTTGGTGAGCGCCGCCAGAAAATTGAACATGCGCTGCGGCTTGTTCACGGCGCGTAGAACACCCGTGGCTCGGCGCTCGGGCGCGTCGCCTCGCGGCCGAACAGATCGAGCGCCCAGTAATGGAGCCGGGCGCGAATTCCCAGCGCGCCGTCTTCCTTCAACGTGTCGCGGTACTCCTTGTCCGCCGTGGCTTTCCAGGAGCCGGCGATGAGCCCGAGCCGCATCAACTGATACTTGGCGTCGTGCTCGAGGGAAGCGCGCATCGCGCTCGCCGTGTCGGCGGTCGGGCCGCTCGGCCCGTCCCAGGCATAGTCGGCGCGGACGGTGAGTTCTCCGGACTGCGTCAACCGGATAAAGCGCGTGCCCGCATCCGCTATTGGCCGGATGCGCGTCCTGGTTACGTAGTCCTCGGCGAGCTGATACTTATAGCCGCAGCGATAGGCGATGCGCTTCGGGTTCGCTAGTTTCGTCACAGCGTTACCCCGCTGAGCTTCGCCATCACCTTGTCAACGTAGTCCTGATTTTCGAAGCTGCCGTCTCCTGCGCGGCGTGGGCTGCCGGCGTTGTAGGCGGCGATGACGCCCGGCCAGCCGTACGCCTGGACGTAGCGCCCGCGCAGCACCGAGAGATGCCGGCACGCGTAATCGAGGTTGGCGGCCGGGTCGCACAACGACGGGAGGTAGGGCGCCATGTAGCCGCGCTCGCGCGCAACCGCGCCCATCACCTGCATGAGCCCCCAGCTCGCCTGCTGCGCCCACCACTCCTGGTCGGGATCGCCGGCGAGACAGTAAAAATCGGCGGGCGGGCGTTCGGCGCGAATCTCGGTCTCCGACACCGTGCGAAACGGGCGATGCTGCTTCACGTCCCAGAACCACCGGTAGTGCGGCTCTGGATTCCACGCCCAGGGGTTGCCCTCGGACTCGACCTCGATCATCGCGGTGAGGAGCAGCGGATGCAGCCCGTGACGCGACGCGGCCGCCTGCAGCACTACGGGATTTACTTCGATCACCATGCGCCCATGCTATGGACGCAGGTTGCGGGTGTCTCTTAACAGATGTTAAGGAATGGACTTTTTCAGGATGCGCCGCACCTGAATTTCGGAAAGCTGAAACTCCCGGCAGAGCTCGTCCATGTTGCGGCCGTTCCAGCGGCGCCGGATCTCGGCATCCCTGCCGGAGCGGCGGCCCATCGGCACGTAAATCATCTGCCCGCCCCAATCCTGGCGGATGCATTCACACGTTGCGAGCGCGAGCTGGCGCGCCAGCATGTCGGCGATGCCGCGCGCAATATACTCGGCGGCCAATTTGGCCGCCAAGTCGTCCAGAATTTCAGCGCCGCAGGTGCTCATGGTTTGAGCATCGCCTCCGGCGCCGCCGTGATCCCGTTACGTTGCACGCGTTCCTCCTTGCGCATCGTACTCCCGATCGCGCTTCGCGCGCCACTCCCGATAAGCTGCCTGGTGGTCGGGACAGAGGTGCTTGTCGGGTCCAACCTCCAAGGCACATTGTCTGCAAAGATGGCGATCGCAAGTCGCGCCGGGTCCGGTTTTCCAGTCGCACTGAAAACCCGCGGGGGCGCGGTGGACCTCGCACCGAGGGGACTTGAGCCGGTGGCTGGTGCACACGATGGCGATGCCGTGCGGGAGCTGGACGCGAGTGCAATGCATGTCAGCACCAGGCTCCGCGTTTGCCACCGTCGTAACGATGCGCGAGGCCGGCGGCGATCAAGGCTACACCGAGATCCTCCGCGTCGCGTCGAACGTGCACCAGCGGCCGGCCGTACTTGTCCTGGGCGGAGAGCACCACGGTGAGAGCGCCGGGCTGCTCCACCCACTCGCGCGTAAATGCCGTGGCGCGCTTGCCGGCATCACGCTCGCAGTCGGAAATCTTGCCGCGGCTCTCGGGCGCGTTCACACCGGCCAGTCGCACGCGGGAGCGCGCCGTGAGGCCCGGCCACACTTCGACCTCGATCTCCAGCGTGTCGCCATCGACCACGCGCGCCACCTTGGCAACATACGGGCCGTAATCGCGCGCAGCGGCTGGCGCGGTCGCCAGCAGAAGAATGATCACGGCGACTGTGACCCACAGCAACACCTTACGATGGTTCATTTGCCGCCTCCCTCATCCCTCGCCGCCGCTGATCCTCCGCCAGCGCGGCGACCACCTTGTGCAACTCCTGCGGGCCGCAGAATTCGAGCTTCGGCAGGTGCATGTGCTCCAAGACGCCGTCAACGTACTCCCGCCCACGGCCGGCGCTCTTAAGTTGCATGATGACCTTCCGCAGCATCGGCTGCCGGTCTGGCGCGGCGCGATCGACCCAGCCCCATTCCGGATTGCGTTGTTTCCCGTGGAACGTACCACGTTTCGGCGTGAAGCCGCGCGCGCGCATGTGCTCGAGCACGCGCTTGCGGCCGGTGAAATCGAGATCACCCGCCGACTTCACGCGCGCCACCGTCCAGAGCATCGCGCGGTAGGTCTCGTCGTCAAGGGCGAGCTGCACCTTGGCGATGTGGATCTGCGCCAGCTCGCGATTCCGTATCGTGTCAGTGGATTGCATTTGTTAGACTTTCAGCCACTAATCTGAACCCGGAGCGGCGACATGAACAGTTTCGGCTTCAATGGGACGTACCGCAGAACCAAAGGCGAGCATCACACCTACGAGTACATCGCTGAATGGACGGATACCGGCGGCGATCGCGCGACCTGGTCCGCGAAGGTCAGACGGAATGGCGAGCTTCGTGGCGCGCCCAGCGGTACGCTCGCAGCAACGTCCACGCGCGACATGATCGTCGCGGTGCGGAAGCTCGTCGAGCAATCCATCGAGGACTTGGTACAAATGGACGAGTAGGGTCACGCTGCTTCCAGCTCGTTGAATTCCATGTCGGTGTAGACCAGATCCCAGTCGTCGCTGACGTGGCCGCGGCCGCCGCAGAAGCGGCAGCGGTTATCCGGCACCACCTTGCGCCAGCAGCGCTGGCAGGGCGTCACAATGCCCCATTCGATCGCGCTCTGCGCGCGTGCGCCGAAGCTGCGGTGCACTGCCATCGCCAGCAGTTCCTTGCGCGAGCTTTTGGTGAAGCGCGCGACGTCGGGCCGCGGCCCCCAGGTGTTGAGCCACCACACTTCGAGCTGGTCCACTTGTTGGCTGTCGCCTGCAAGTGCAGCCGCGATCGCGGCGTCGCTGCCCGCCCGGCCGGCGAGCGGTATGTACGGTGTACATATTGGTGCTGTGGGCTCGAGCGCGAGCCGCGGGCGGACGTCGAGGCCGCGCGCGAAGGCGTCCTGGAAGGCTTCGGCGAGGTTCATGGCTTCACCTTCTCGAACACGACGTAATTGCGGATGCGGCTCGCGCGGCCGGTCGAGACCGGCATCACGAACACCTCCTTGATGGGGCAGCCGTGCACCTCGCGCGGCGGCCGCGGCCAGTACCAGTGCAGAAAACCGACGCGGCCACCAGGCCGCGTGTGTTCGAGGCAGAGCTTGAGCAGCGGGTCGGGCTCGGGGTACTGATTCTCCGTGCCGTAGTGCTTCGCCTCGTCCCGGCTGTACGGCGTATCGACGATCATGGCGCGCCAGCCGCCCTGCTTCACCGGCAGCTCGAGGCGCACGTCCATGACGAAGTCCGGCCGGAGTTTCTTGTTGATGTCCACCGTCTTGTCGTTCGGCCCGAAGCCGCGGCATGGATACGCGCGCACGCGCCCGGAGCACACGAACAGGATCTCGTCCTGGATCTGCGCGCCGAGCGGCAGCCGCATGCGCTCCAGCGAGCCGTTGGGAAACGCGCCGTAGTACGGCACCTTCGGCCGCGCCATGAGGCACACGTCGGTGACGGGGCGGTAGCTCATCAGTGCACCGCCGGCGCTGGCGGCGCATCGACCGGCGTTTCGCCTGGTAGCGCCTCGGGGGAGGAGTACGGGACAACCAGCCACGGGCCTTGCCGAATGCGGCGCAGCTGCCACTCGCGGCGCTTGCGCAGCTCGCGGTTGCGCCAGAACGGCTCGCCCCAGGCGATGCTGTGGTTGCGCTTGCCCAGCGAGGCCGGGTGCGCGATCGAGAGCGAGCGCAGGCGCTTCATGACACCCACGCCAATATGGCCAAGCCGATCGCGGCGAGCGAGAGACCGATCACGATTCCCGCTACGATGCCGATGGTCAGCACCTTCCCAACGCCAAAATCGATCGGACCCATTACGCCTCGACCTCCTCGGACGGCTGCTTCGCCGCCTGGCGCAGGATCGAGCGCACGAGCTTCGCCGCTTCCTTGTCGGCGAGCTTGACGAACGGCACGTCGCCGGTGTCCTCGACCTGGACGCCGATCTTCTTGAGATCCGCCGTGGGCAGCTCGTTCATCGCGCTTTTAACCGGCGTTTCGACCGTCTTAATGAGCAGCTCAGCCTGGTCGGGAAAGTGCTTGCGGATGAGACGGCAGACGGTGTCGTCATCGTCCCAGTCCATCGAGCCCTTGCCCTTGCGAAAACCCGCGCTGATCCCGTGCAGGATCACCGAGCGCGGCTTCACGAACAGCTCAGGTGAAGCGGCCACCGCGGCGCCGAGCGCCTCGCTCGCCTCGTTGAACTTCACCGTGAGCTTGCGGATACGGGGCGCGTATTTGCGCTCCAGCTCCGTCTGCTCCTCGTCCATCGCCAGCGCCGTGCCGGCTAGCGCGTCGCGCTGCGCGCCCAGTTTTTGCATCAGTTCCTCGATCTCTTGCATCGTTGCCATTGCCATTGCCTCTATTGACGTTGCAGGCCATCGAGCGCGGAGCGCTTGCTCCGGGGCCTGACGCGTGGAAACAATTCCATCTGTGTCGGTTCGACGCAGATCTGTGTCGGTTCGACGCAGATCTGTGCGGCGTTCGCACATTTAGGGCAGTAGGGGCGTGGGCCAGGCGCCCACACGACGTGGCGCGGGCAAAGCAACGTGCGGCATACATCGCACGCGGCGGGGCCGGCATGCTTCCGGCAGCCGGAGATCTCGCACTTGAGAAAATAGAGTCCCATCACCGCCTCCCCGGGTACGTGACGAGTGCTCCGCCGACGCGCTTGGGGCGCGAGCGATAGCGCAGGATGCGCAGCTCGTAGAGCGCCTCCTGCGCGTGGCCGATCGGGACGGCGAACTGCACGCGGTCCTTGCCGTTCTCGGTCATGGTGCGCGCGAGTTCCTTCACGGCATCGCCCAGGCGATCGACAGTCTTCATGTCTTCAGCCTCAGTTGGCCGAGCAGCTCCGGCAGCGGCACCTTGCGGAGCTTCGATTCGAGGGTGAGCGAGTGCAGCGCGCGGCGCCGGAGGAACGCGCAGGTCTCCTCCAGCTCCCACGGCGTCAACGCAATGAAATAGCCCGTCTTGGGATGGCCGCAGACCGCCACGCCTTCCTCACGCAGCTCCGACACCAGGGTCCGCACCCGCCGCTCGGACATGTCGAGAGCGCGGGCGATCGCCGACGCGCTAACGCCGTTGCTCGCGCCCACGTGTCGATACAACAGCGACTGGACATCGTGCTTGTTCATGACTCTTGCGCACCCATCGCTGCGCGAACGCGCGCCCAGAAAGCCCTCGCCTTCCTGGAACGGCGCTCCCTCTCCTCGGGCCTAGCGAGCGCCTCTCTTTCGGCTTCAACAACGCGCGCCCTGTAGTCACGGTCCTTCCACTTCCGCCGTGCCGCTTCGCCGATGCGCTCCCGCGTTTCTGCGGCGAGCTTCTTGCCCGGCATTTGGTTGCGCCGGAACTTCGCCTGAATGTCCGGCCTTGCCTCCCAGAGGCGCTTCGCCCTTTCACTGCGGCGGGCCTTCTCAGCCGGCCCCGCAGCACTCTTTGCGGAAGCGCTGATGCGGGCGCGAACGGCCGGGTCCGCCACCGTGGTCCTGTTTTGGGCAGTCATGCGCTCCCGATAGTCGGGATCGGCCCACGCCCGTTTCGTCGCGGCGCTCAAACGCGCGCGCGTCTCGTCACTCACCGGCGCACGCCGACGCTTCCCGGAGAAGTGCGAGCGGCTTACGGGCAGGTCGGCGAGCTTCACGTCTCACGCCTCCGCGGCGTCCAGCGTGCGCACGAAGTCGACCAATGCGCGCGCCGCTGGCTTCGGAATCTCGATCGGCGTGCCGAGCAGCAGGAACGCGCCATCGTTCGTTAACGCCCAGCGCCGCGTGGCGAGCGATACTTTTTCGATACTGTTTCGCGCCCTTTTTGCAGCCCTGCGCTGCACTTTCCGCACCCGCTTAATGCGCTTTGTCGTGGCTGTTTTTGGCCGCTTCACTCGGCGGCGAGCGGTAGCACCCCCCGCGCTCGGTTCATCGTCCTCGGCGCCGGGCTCGACCCTGCCGGGGCCATAGGCGGCGCTGACGCGCGCTCCCGAGCCGGCAGGCGCCGGGTGACGCGTGAGCTGCCCCACCTGGCACATCTGATAAAGCGCGTTCGACAGCGCCTTGTCGTCGGCCGCGAGCTTGCACATGGGCATGAGCTGCGGCTTGGTGAGCGGTTCCCTCGCAGCGTGAACGTGGTGCGAGATCTCGTGACGCAGGCTCGGGAAACTGAGATCGGTCATGACTTCCTCCCGGTGATCGGCGCGACCTTGCGCACGGCTTCCTGCAGGTTTTGCTCGTCGATCTCTGACTGGCGCAATTGCTCCCTCAGAATGCGGCGCTGCTCGCGGCGGATCGTCTTGCGAATGTCGGTCTGCGCCGACGGCGTGTACTTGAAACGCGGGTCGAGGATATTCATCGTCAGCCTCCGAGAACCAACACAAGAACGATCGCCAGCATCGCGCCCCATCCCACCACGGCTTCTGGATTGGGCGCCCTCACGACGCCTCCTTGTTCGCCGCCGAGTTCGGGCAGCGCGGGCACGCGCGGCGCAACTCGACGCGTAGCGCGTTGGTGGCCGCGTAGGGCCGGCCCTGCGTGTCGATGCACTTGCGCGTCGTGATCTCGCCCAGCACCGGGCAATCAACCATCTGGCCCATCAGCTCGCCGCGCACCTTCTGTTCGAGTTTGGTGAGCGGCGACGGGTAGGTATTGCGCAGCGCCTGGTTGATGACGGTGGGCGAGACACCGAGGCGCTTGGCGATCGAGGTCTGCGTCGTGCGGTCGGCCGTCTCGGCGAGCACGATGACCCACTCGGGCGCGGCCGCACCCCATGACTTGTGAGCGAGCGCGACGTTGGTGGCGCCGTCAGCGGTCATACTCGCCCCCCTGAAATTGCAGGCTCGGGTCGTAGGCGACCGCGCCGGTGTTGCCGTCCATCACCCTGTCTTCGCGGTCGACGACCGGCGCACGTGGGCCAGTGTCGCGGCCGGTGACGAAGCGGTACCGGGCCGGATGCCGGGCGCGCGCCTCGACCATCACGCGGAGATACCCGCCGCGCGCGAGGCGCCTCAGATACTCTTTGAGCGTGTCCATCGTCATCGGGTGGCTGCACGCCTGCATCACGGCGCGCCAGTCGAAGTCGGCGCCCTTCATGCGGCGAACGGCGTTCCAGATCTGCTGCTGGATGACCGCGCCCGCGAGCGTCTTACCCTCGGCGTCGACGCGCGGCGCCTCGACGCCGACGTCACGCACCAGGCGAAGGTGTCGCAGCTCGTAGCACTGCCGGAGCGCGGGCACGCGCTGCTCCGCTCCGGCCACCAGGTAGCCCGCCTTTTCCAGCCCGCGAATGTAGGAGAGCGTGGTGTCGTTGCGCTGCTCCGAGAGCGCCATCAGGTCGGCAATGGAGAACTCCGCCTCCGTGCCGAAGCGGCGTATGGCCGCCCAGATGCGATCGCGGGGCGTCAACGCCCCGGCGCGTTCGAGTCTGGCGGGACGTCTCACGCAATCCTCCGTGCCGGTGCATCACCGGTGTAGAGGTCGCGCTTGCCCCACGCCTCCAGGTCGATCTTGCGAACGCCGCTCTTCTGGCAGTGGTCGCGGATCATGTCGAGGTTGACGCAGATCCGGCGGGCGGTGCCGCGGGAGAGATCGCGCACCCGGCCGAGCAGGTCTTCCGCGATTTCGATGCCGGGGCAATAGAACGCGGCGAGCTTGCGCGCGTCCTCCAGGTTGGCGGCCTGCGCCGGCTGCCACACCAGCACGCGGTTGTGGAAGCGTTCCCACTTGAGCAGCTTCCGCGGAAACTGCTCCTCGCCCACCAGCAGCATCGTCGCGCGGGACATTTCGTGCAGGTCGCGCACGATCTCGATGGCGTTCTTGTCGACGATGTGATCCATCTCGTCGATGATGAGCGGGCGCTGGGAAAGGTCGAGCTGCTCGGCCGCCTGCTCCATCATCTCGGTCAGCGTGCGTCCCGGCCGTATGCCCATCTCCTTGAGGATCGCCATCACGAACGCCTTCTTCGTGAAATACGAGCGGCACTCGACGTAGACGCCGTCGAAGCGGTTCATGCAGTAGGAGGCGGCCATGCTCTTGCCGTAGCCCGACGGGCCATAGAGCGCGACCACGCCGGGCAGATTCGCCGAGCGGTTGAGCGCCCGCTCGATCGCGCGCGCGGCGAGCGAGACGTTCGTGAGCGGCGCCCACCGTCCGCCGGGGTTGATCGGTGCTATGCTTAGGACGTTTGCCACTCGAAGCTCCTTTCGTTTGGCGATCAATACGCGCCGGGCTGCTGACCCAGTCCCGGCGTGTTCACATCTGCAACCGGTATTCTTCCGGGAAGTCCGCGGCGATCTTCTGCTGCGATCGCCACTCATCACTGTCCCGGTAGCTGTGGTGCCAAGCCGCCTCGTCTTCCGTCAGCGTGTCGCCGCGGACGGCGCGCGCATCGATTGCGAGCCAGCGCTTGTAGTTGATCTCCGGTGAGTCGAGCACGATGACCTTGCGCGGCTGCGCCTCGAGGAAGCCCGCGTCCGCCGGTATCGGTGCGGCGCGTGCGGCTTCCGCTGCGGCCGCAAGGCCGGCGCTCGCGTGGGTGGCGACCGGCCCCGGCAGCCGGGAGAGCTTGCCGGCGGCCTCGGCGCGCTCCACCAGGATCTCGCGCACGACGTCGTCGGTGCGCACGCGCTTCGCCGTGGCCTTCAACGCGCGCTTTTGCTCCTGGGTGTCGGCGAGCTGGATGGCCTTCGCCTTAATGGCGACCTCGCGCCGATCCATGCCGGTGCGCTCGGGGCATTCGGCGACGCAGATGAAGCCCTCCTCGACGTCGAACACGTAGATGCGGCCGAGGTCCAGCGGATCGAGCCGCACATGGACGTCCTCACCAACGTGCAGCGCCAGCTCGGGTGCGATGAACCAGGCGCGATCGAGTTCGATGCCTTTCTTCTGGACGGTGCGCTTTCCGTTGTTGGCCGGCGCGTCGGCGAGCAGCACGTCGAGCGCGCGCGGATCGTCAACGGCGCGGATCGGATCGCGGCTCGCGGCCAGTACTTCAAACGGGGTCTTGCCCTTCAGGCCGTGGTGCGGCTGGTGCAGATAGACGCTCTCGCACCAGTCGTCGCAGAACTTCTGGAACTCGGCGGCCGACATGGAGACGTCGAGCGTGCCACTGCGTTTCATCAGGCGATCGGCGAACGACGCGCGCGCCTCGATCGCCTGGCGCTCGGCTACGCTGTGGCCGATAAAACCGGGGAGCAGCTCCACCAGGCCGTGGCTGAAGGTGCGGAAAAAGCTCTCGACGTGCGGCTTGTGCCAGGGCTGGAACGGCGGGCACAGCACGTGCTCGATTTCGAGCGAGGCGAAAACGCGGGTGATGTGATGGCTCACGTAATCCGAGCCATTGTCGGTCTTCGCTTCCTCCGGCACGCCCCACGCGAGGAGCGTGTGGCGCAGCAGCGTCGCGATCGCAGTGGCCTTGCTGGTCTTCGATACCAGGAGTCGCGCGCGGCGTGACTTGACGTCGACCACGCCGATAACGGCATGCCGCCCGTCGGTAAGCATGACGTCGCCCGGTGTTGAGTCCAGCTCCCAGCGCTGGTTGACGCGCTCGACGTCCTCCGATTGCGAGCCGAAGGAGGACATATAGGTGTTCTTCCAGCCGTCTGGATTCGTGACCGCCGCGAAGACGCGCTTGTTGTCGCGCTTCCAGTTGGTGACCCAGCGCTGCAGCGCCCGCGGGCTCGGATAGTCGATCCCGTTGTGGCCGTTGAAGCGCGCGCGCATCGCGGTCATCACGTGACCGGTGGTGCAATGCGGGTGCTGCACCAGCATCGAAATCGCAAACTCGTGGAGGTCGGGCTGCCGGTAGATGATCGACTCGCCGCGACGGTTGCCGTAGGCGCCGGCGAGGCGAGTGATGCCCTCTCGCTTGATGGCATTGCCCCAGCGCCAGATCGCGCTGTCGGAGACGCGGGGCTGCAGCGCGCGCACGGCCGGGTCGACCTCGATCTCGCCGGCGCTGTAGCGGCGCGCGAAGTCGGGACGTGCGACGCGGATCGCGAGGCCGGAAGCTTTGTGGAAGCGCTCGAAGGCGGTGACGATCGCGAGCTTTGCGTCGATCCGTTGCTGGCCTTTTACGGGCTGCTGAATGGACGTTTTAAGGCCGCTCAAACGGCGGTTATGAGCGGCCTCGTCGGTGATCTTCTCCTGGAGCGCGAGCTTGCGCCCTTCGTGGCGGCCGGCTTTCGCGGCGTCGGTGTCGAGGCGCGCGGCGAGCGCGGTGCGCACGTCGGCGGGCAGATCGGCGATGGCGTAGAGCCGGCGATTACCGCCGCGCACTGGCTGCTCGACGTAGGGCCACGACTCGCGGCCGGCTCTGCGTATCGCATTCGACTTGTTGATGCCCAGCGCGTCGGCGATCGCAACGATTGTTACAGTGTGCTGGGAGGCGAGTGTATTGTTATTGTTGTTCATCGCTTGACCTTCATGCGTTGACGGAGCGCCTTCTCGCGCTGCGCGAGTTCATCCTGTGCCCGCTTCACGCGGCCAAGTTCGGCGTCGAGCGCCTCATCGCCCACCAGAATGCGGCAGCCGCGCTTGCGCGCGAGGAGCTGCTGGAGGCACGTGCTGTCACACGCGGCCTCGAATGCCGCCGCGTATTCGAACGGGAAACGCCACTCGGACTTGCTCTCGCCGGTCCAGGCGTCGATCGATGCCTTGCTGATCTCCTGGCCGGTCAGCTCGCTCATGCGGGCGGCAAGGTCGTAGCGTGATCGAAGGACGCCGCGCTTCATGGCGTCGGTGATCGCGTCGGAAAGGGTGTGGCAGAGTTCGGCAGCGTAGTGGAGGCTGCCGCCGGTCAGCATCGGGGCGGACGGGATCTCAAAGAGATCGAGAGAGCGGTTATCCTGCAGCCACCTCACGCTTGCCCCCCCCGGCGTACGTCTACTGCATGGACATTGACCGCGGCCCCCCCGGTGCTATGCTTGGTTCTGTTGCGACGATCGCGCTGCAGCCGCTGCGCTCCGCGCCCGAGCCCGCGCTCGCCACGGCCGCTCTTGGGCGTGCCGTCGGCGTGATAGCGCGAGGGCCAGATCTGCTGCGGTGCCGTTCCGATCGCCGTGGCGATGATGCTCTCGGCGCGGGGCCAGGGATGGCGCAGCGCAAGCTTCAGGCTGTCGGGGGCGTAGCGGTTTTGTCGTGACAGCCGACGCAGTGTGGTGCGCGCTTTCCAGAGCGCGGCCACCACGTCGGCGGGGTGCCAGTCGAGGTCCGCGCCGAGCGGGCCGACTGGCTTTTCTTGGATGTCTACACTTTCCATAGGTGTGGACATAGACTAGACCAGAAAACTAGTCGTTGCAACTAGTTTTTTAGTCGATTGACGGCCGGGCTGCTGTACGCATCACTTCCGGGCCAGGGCGGGGAAATGGGGATGCGTCCTATATACCTGAAAATACGCGAATTTATCGCGCTCCCGAAAGCGATGCGTACGCATCGCTTGTACGCATCGCTTTCGGCCTGAAAGAGATGCGTACGCCTAATCCTCTAGGCGACCTGCTGCGCCAGATCCGGGAGGGTATGGGGCAGTCGATTCCGGGGCTCGCCGCCAAGCTCGGCGTCAACAAGAACACGCTCTCGTCCTACGAGCACGGGCGCGTGCTGCCTGATCTCGAATTCCTTGGGCAATTCGCCCATGTGACTGGCTGGGACGTGGGAAAACTGCTGCAGGCCCGTGTCGACGCGTCGCAGTTCTCCGCTCCGCTTCGAGACGCACTCAAGCGAATTCAAGAGGCAGCGTTCGTGGCTGCTCGGTTCGCGACCAAACGCTCAGGTATCGGTGCACGCGACCTGGCGCGCATCCAGGACGAGGCGTTTAGCAAAGGGCTGGACACCGACGGTGTGGAAGCCGCGTTCGGAGGTGAGTTTCCCGCCGAGCGAGAGCGGGCCGCTGATCTTCGGCTTGAATCGCCGCGCGCAGGGTACGTGTACATCCCGCTCTATGACGTGAACGCCGCCGCGGGCAAGGGGGCTCTCGTCGAGCGCGAGAGCGTCTCAGACGTGCTCGCATTCAAGAGGGATTGGATTCGCCAGGAGCTGCATGCGCAGCCGGCGGACTTGAGCCTGATCTACGTTGAGGGCGACAGCATGGAGCCGGATCTGCGCGCCGGCGACATCGTGCTGCTCGATCACACCGACACGCGTGCGCGCCGCGAAGGCGTGTATGTCATTAGAATGGACGGTGCGTTGCTGGTGAAGCAGCTGCAGCGGCTGCCAGGCGGCATCGTTAAGGTGATCAGCCGCAACGCTGCTTACGAACCGTTCACCGTCAAGATGGTCGACGTTGACGAACCCAACGGCTTCGCCGTCATCGGCCGGGTCGTGTGGGCCTGCCGTCGCTATTAGAGGGAGAGGAGGGAGTTATGAACGTCGTCGCCGGAATCGTTGGTGGATTCATCATGGCTGTTATCGGAGCTATGCTTTTGACTGTAATGCTTGCGGTTTCCCCCACTGGTGCGTCGGCTGGTGCTATATCCTTCGTCGTTCTGTGGGTCGTCGGCATTGTGATCGGAGTCACTGCAAAGTCGGGCGGGAAAGCGTGGAGGCGCATTCTCTTGACCTGTGCGGTTCTGTCATTCTTGTTGCCCATCTCGGGAGTAATTTACACAGGCAGTTTCATGGCAACGCACGTGAACCCAGCAGACAATTACTCGGGCGCTGCGGCTGCAGGCGCCGCCATTGGTGGTGGCATCGTTAGTGGGTTTCTGGCGTTCGTCGGGTTGTTTTTGGGAATAGTCTTCCTGATCATTGGGCTCCTTGTGGGTCGTGAAAAACAGGTGGTCTACGTTCAGGCTCCACCCAGCCCAACGCCACCTACGACCTAAGCGTCCCAGCGTAAACTATGTGGCGCGACGCGTCACCGAGGAGGAAACATGGCTATATCCAGTAAGGTTAGTGACCGGATTGCCTCTCAGCTCAAGAAATACCAGAGCATTCTGACGGAGGCGCGCGACCGCGACATCAGCGAATCCGACACCGTGGTGATCATCGTAGATCTCCTCGCTGACGTCCTCGGTTACAAGAAATACCTGGAGATCACCACCGAGCACTCGGTGCGTGGCACCTACGTTGACCTGGCGGTGAAAGTCGGCAACGACGTCCGCTTCCTGATCGAGGCGAAGTCGATCGGTGTGTCGCTCAAGGAGAACCACGTCCGGCAGGCCATCGACTACGGGGCAAACCACGGTATTGAATGGATCGTGCTCACCAACGCCGTGCACTGGCAGGTGTACAAGGTTCACTTCAAGCAGCCGATTGAGAAATCCATGATCTTCGAGATCGACCTGCTCAACGTCAACCCTAAGTCTCCCCAGGTGATCGAATGCTTCGGCAACCTGAGCCGGGAGGGATTCAACCAATCGTCGATGTCGGCCTTCTTTCAGCAACGCCAGATGACCGGCAAGTTCTCGGTGGCGGCGCTCCTGCTGTGCGAGCCGATGGTGGCCGCGATCCGCAAGGAGATCAGGCGCGTAAGTCCCGGCTGCAAGGTCGAGATCGACGACGTCAAGGCGCTTCTTCAATCAGAGATCATTAAGCGCGAGCTGCTCGACGGCGACGAAGCGAAGGGCGCCTCGGATTTCTTCCGGAAGGCATACCGCGCGCTCGATCGGGAGAAGGCGAAGCTGAAGCAGGGCTCTGATCGAGAGGAGGCACCGGCGTCGCCGCCACCCGCCTCGCCGCCTCAAGACGATAGTACCACCGACAGAGTCGGCACATAGGCCCTGCCGCGCGTACGCAAACCATGTGGCGCAACGCCGCACTGTGTACGCAAACCATGTGGCGCGTCAGGCTTCCTGCGCTCGCACCTCCCGCGCAACGTAACTGCTTGATCCTCTGAATTCTGTCCCGCTGTAACCCGCCCCATCCCGCCCAGTCCCGCCGTACTCAAACCATCCGTCGCCTCACACCATCGTATCGCGAAAGCGAGCGGCCTGTTCCGAGCAGCCGGGCGTGTCGTCCCGGGGATAGAAGTACAGCACCAGCCACCGGCCGCGGAATTCTCCGCTCGAACGCGGCGCGCCGTTTTGATCCGGCAGCTCGAAATCGGGCGCCGCATCGTTTACCTTGGGCAGTTTCGCCTTTGCTGTGGCGCTGATG
>Ga0105347_1000369_pt1 | contig 21715 bp, 20 predicted proteins | sample EasRivMeERMLT890_FD_89677 | JGI IMG/M metagenome (GOLD analysis project Ga0105347, IMG submission 89677) | Soil microbial communities from meander-bound floodplain in the East River, Colorado, USA - East River MetaG ERMLT890 | ecosystem: Environmental > Terrestrial > Soil > Floodplain | place... | reverse complement strand
CGTTGTCATAGAGATGCTGGAGGTGACGGTGGCCGCGGATGATCTGGTCGATCCGTTCCCGCGGGGCCTCGATCACGGTGAGCAAGCGCATCGGCTCATGATAGGGTCGCGGCCCGTCCATGACGGTCTGCCAGGCGAGCCCCGTTCGTAGATCGCTCTGGGGGCCGGCCATGATCCCCAGGCGGCCTACCACGTTGTGGTAAATCTTGCTGCCGCTGCCGTAAATCTCCTGATCCACCGTGGAAAAGTAGTGCTCCATGTTGATCCATTGCCCGACCACCTGAGGCCCGGTCATAACCACCTCCAACAGCCGGCCGGCAGGATCCAGCCGATAGTCGTAGGAGTGGAGAAATACCCGCCCGTCAAGATCGATAGCGCGAGTCACCCTGCGCCGCCCGATGATAAAGGCGGCGTTGCGCGACAGCCCCCATTCCGGACGGACCTGGCTCCAGTCGACGCTGCGCCGGTAGACTTCCCGCGCCGCTCTCGCCGGCGGGATAGAATGGCCGATCTCTGGAAACCGGGCGCAGCGTTCCTGACGGTTTCGCAGCCCGGCATCCTCGAGGCCCCGTATGAGCTGGAGCAAGTCTTTGCGGTGAGTCGGAGGAAGGTCTTCCAGATCGAAGAGCTCGACGTTATCGGTTGTCGTGTCATGTTGCCCGGCGATGAAATAAGTGTCTTGTGGAAGGGCGATACCGTTCTTCGCCAGTTCTTCCCGCACCAGGCGCTTGTTGGCCACGAGTGCGAGGACGCGCGCGTTGGGATTGCCGGGATTACCCCCGCAGGCGCCGCAATCCAAGGCGGCTTCGAAGGGATTGTTTTCCGAGGTGCTGCCGTGGGCGCAAAAGAGCACTAGTCTGGCAAAATTCCGGGTAAGCCCCATGATCCGCAGCGCGGTCTCTACCATAAGGGCCTGTTCGCTGGAGGTAAAACCCGTCCGTGTGATGCGCTCCGTGCGTGCGAAGGCCGAGTGCTGGTTGATGCCATAGGAACTTCGCAGGTCTTCGACGAAGGCGGTCTCTTCGTCGGCGGAAAGCGCGTAGGAGCGTGCCTCCGGCGAGGGTTGTCCGACATCTTGCGCCAATGCCCGACGGCGTAAAAACTCGAGCCGTTCGAGGGCAAGGTTAAGCTGGCGGTCACCAAATTTTTCCTGCAGGGCGCGGCGGGCAATTGCGCGTTGCTCGGCGGCCAGCATCTCTTCCACCTCATTTCGCGAAAGCTTGTCTACGGTCAGGGTGGTAGCCACCGGATGCAAGAATGTGCGTTTGAACCAAGCGCTCGCGGTCGCATAGAAGCTGGTGAAGATCGTTTTACCGATCATCGGCAAGCTGTAGAACCAGCCGAGAGACTCGACCATGACATAGGGCGTGGCGACGTTTTCTTTGAGGTCGTGCAGCAAGGCGTGCGCGGCGTCGATTCTTTGGGTTCTGACCTGGTGTTTGAGATGAAACTGTCCTTGATAGGTTCGGGGTATCTCACGCACCACATTCTTGGCTTTGAGGATGACGGGAAACTGATCGGTCTCATGATGTCTGCCGAGGGCCTGGTAACGGATGGCGGCGTTGAAAAAGCCGGCGAAGCCGAATGTCTCGTAGTCCCCGAGAGCTTCCAGGTGACGCCGCAAAGACTCCGAACGCACATCGATGCAAAATACCGCCTGGGCCTGGGGCCGGACCGTCACGGGAGCTCCCTTTGCTGTTTCTTCCGGTCGGGCGACTCTGTCGAATTGCCCTTGTCGGATAGTTTCGTTTGACGGACCCGGTTCCAGCAAAGCGCCATCGAGTTTGCCGACGTTGGACTGGAGCTTGGCGATGAGTTCTTCTTGGTAGCCGGTCTCAAACGCCTCCAACCATAGCGGTCCATGCTCCGATTCCGGAAAATCGTCGATCCACCTGAGGAGAAGCCGCAGATCCTCCGGCGCTGTCGCCATCATGAGGGTGGCGTCGATCTCCAGTGCTTTGGCCAGCGCCGCCAGGCGCCACGCCGCTCTTCGAGCAGTCTGGGCTTGCGTTTCCTTGGTGCTGCACGTGCCGAAGCTTTGCAGGTGGGTTGAAATCGCCGCGGCATTGCCGGCAATCCCGAGGATTTCAGCGCAAGCTTTTTGCACGAGTTCGCGTTCATACCAAACGCGTACCGCGAGGTATTGGACCAGATCGACGGGATAGCTTTTTTGCCATTCATAGTCGCTTTGATCCGCGCGCCATTTGATGAAACCGGCCCAGCCGGGCAGAGCGGTGAGGTGAAAGCTAAGGTAACACTGCCGGGCATCGGGAAGAATACCGAGGGCCGTGAGGTTTTCGAGCAGCGCGTCCTCCGGTAAGGCCGGCAGACGAGCCAGTTTCTTTTGACTAGCTTTGATCCCGCAAGGGGACCATTCCCGTTGAGCGAGAGACTTCCAGGCGCGGTAAAACCCCCGTTCGCGGCCGGGCATGGGCCAGGTTGCATGGCCTTCGTCCAAAAACGCTTCGCACCATTTGATCGATTCCCGATTGATTTGATCGGCGATCCGAGTGCCAAGATTTTGATCGCACCATACGGCCAGGTTAGCGCGCCGATCTGGAGCGCTGTCGTCTAGGGGATTTTTTTTCATGACCGGCTCTAAACTCGAAGCCAAGCGCTTTGCGAGCGCCGCGGTGGCAGCCCGGTCCGGATGGCGTTGGATCTGAAGGTCGAGCATCTCGTCCCCCGGCGGATCGATTTTGTGAAGGAAACAGACACGCAACACTTCTAATTGGGTCACCGTGCGCTCTCCCAGTTTCACCGACTGGTCCTGCGCGAGGGGTCTCAGGACGAGGTCGAGATGACGCGGAAGAATTCGTCCCGAGCGGACATAGTCGCGAAAAATTTCGTTGGCCAGATAGCCCTTGCCTCCGAGCAATTGCTGAGCCTGCCCTACGGCTTCATCGAAAGGATGGACTTCCAGGCCATGGAGGGGGTTGTGATGAACAAACGTCCGCGTGGGCCAGTAATACGAGATAATCTCGCTGGAGAGCCGGATCATCGCTCTCAGCTCCATGCGCTGGGTTTCGCTGTAAGACCCCTGGGTTATTTGAGCCACGACGTGGTTATCTCCATGGTGGTACGATGGCCCCGGGCCAACGCATCGAAGTCGAACAATCCGTAGGGTAGGAGGCCAATGACTACAAGCATCAATAGCACAATCAAAATGGGGACGCCCTCACCCGGGCTGAGGTCCTCGTAAGGAATGTCCGTACGGTGCGGGCCAAAGAGGATGCGTTGCATCAGTCTGAACAGGTAGAAGGATGCCGCAAAAAGAGTGAACGCGATAATGATCAGCTCCCATGAGATCGCAACGGGAGGGTGGAGCAGGATCCCAACAGAACCGGAAAAAAAACCGAAAGGCGGCAGCCCGATGGCCGCCATGGTTAGCAATGTCATCACGATGGCAAAGCGCGGCATGGGGCGCGCTAACCCGCCGATGCTGTCAACCGCCTCGTCGCCATAACGCGCCTGCAGACGGGAGGTTGTTAGTAAAAGCCCGCCGGTGACTAAAATTACGGAGATGGCATAGACTAGCGCTTGTGTGGACACCGTCCCTCCGGCTGCATGCCACCAGAGTACCGAGTAAAAGGCCACCCCGGCGTAGGCCAATAACGGAGTCACCCGCGGCTGTGCCAGGGCCTTGAGCGAGCCGAAGAGCGCGCTGAACAGGGCCAGCACGCGTATCCCGGTGAGGAACTCCGCCGACACTCCGCGAAGTAGCTCGGTCATTGCGTAAAGCCCTGCTGCCGGCATCAAGAGGGTCAAACCGATGGTTATGTAACCCCGAGAACGGACCATGGCGGCGACATAAAGTCCATGCAGGGGAAAGAGCGGAAGTATCAAAGCCACTACCAAAAAATGGATCACCTTCGGCAGCGACAAACTCTCCGGCAAGGCTGACACGCTCAACAGCGCGACCAGGGCGGCTAAGCCCATAACGTACGGGAAGAGTGTGCTGGCATTTAGCCGCGAGGCCAGGCGAGTGCAGCACTGGCCGATTCTGAGCGCCAGGGCATCCAGATAGAGGCGATTTATCAAGAACAGGTAGAAGCGAACCTGCAGCGCGGTCACCCACGCAGGCAGCCGAATCGACCTGCCATGGGCGTTGGCGTAGATCAGGATCCAGCCGAGGACGATAAACAGCGCGGCCGCCACTACCACCAAGTCGAAAACCGCAACCGGCAAAGCGCCGGCCCTGAAGTGGCGTGCCGCTTCGCCGGCAGTTGGAAACAGGAAGTAAGTAAAACTTTCCGCTGCCAGCAGGTAAGTGACCACGACCAGGAACAGGGTGAACAGCATGGTCGTCGCGACCTTCCAGGAGGCGATGGCGCGCAAACGGTAAAGCGTCAGGATCGCCTGGGAGGAAGTGGCCCAACCAAAAAAAAGAAATATCACTGCGTCCTGAGACTCGCTCAACGGGATGCGCAGGAGGCCATGGCCGCCCAGCAGGATAATCAGGGGCAGGATCAAAGTCGTGATGAATCCGGTGAGCCATGCCAGGCCGGAAAATTCGGTGCTGGCCGCCGCTTCATCCTGCTTGAACGGAGACCGCGGTTCCTGACGAGCAGCATGAATCACCTGGCCGCAGTTCAAGAAGATCGTGGCTTTAAAGATACCGTGAGCGATCAGATGAAATATTGCTAACGCGTAGGCGCCCAGCCCGCACTCCATGATCATAAAGCCCATTTGTCCTATGGTGGAATAGCCCAAGGTTTTTTTGATGTCGTTCTGGGTGAGCATCATGGAAGAGCCCAGAATCGTTGTCAGGAGACCGACGGCAAAAACCACATGGAGGGTGGTTGGACTGAGATCGTAGAGCGGCGCCAAGCGGGCCAAAAGGAAGCCGCCGGCGTTGATGATTCCTGCATGCAACAGGGCATGCACGGGTGTCGGCGCGTAGAGGGAATCCGGCAGCCACATGTGCAATGGCACTTGAGCCGACTTGCTCATGGCGCCGATGAAGATCAATAGCGTAATGGTGGTGGCGGCGGTGATTTCCAGTCCCCAACGCGGCCAAAGGGAATAGATCCTGTGGGCTTCACCGCTGCGGGCAAAAAGCTGCTGCAAATCCAAGGTGCCGTAAAGATTATAGGCAAGGGCGATGCCGAGGAGAAAGGCAATATCGCCGAACCGCAGCATGATGAAGGTCCTGAAGGCGCCCTGCACCGTGGGTGGATGCGAATAGTTGTAGGAAAGAAAGCTCAGCAGCCAGCTTAGCAGTTGCCAGAAGACAAAAAGCATCAGGAGGTCGGCGCTTGCGACCATGCCGAGCAGCACAAAGGTGGTGAGGGCGAGCAGACTGTGAAACCGGGCATAGCCGCGTTCCTGCTGCATATAACGCGTAGAAAAGAGATGAATGAGGATGCTGATGGCCGTGATATGCACCATCATCAAAGCGGCAAGGCGGTCGAGGTAAAAAGCGAATTTGAAGATGCCGTTCCACGGCGGGGCGAACGGAGAAAGGTCGACGATTTGAGGTCCACTGGCGACGACGTGATAGAGAAGATAAAGGGAGAGGAAGAAAGCGAAAACTTCGGCGATCACACCGATCCGCGCGACCTTCTTACCCATCAAGTCGCTAAGAGGGTCGATGAGAAGGCCCGCCAGAAGTGGCGCCACCAGTATGAGCAAAGGATAGTGAGACAAAATCATCGTGTTCATCAACCAAAGGTGATCAATCTTGCCCAGCCCTATAACCATCATCCAAGGGAACGGTGCCGACGGTTGCCAAAGCACCGTGGATGGTCGCATAGGATCCCAATGCCGGGATCGTCGAGGCTGCGGCGGTCGCCAAGCTAAGATCAGTCACTGAAGGGGCGCTGGACGCGATCGCGATTTCCCAGCGAAACAGGCAGGGACACCAAAGCCAGCTCCAAAACCCGCGGACAGATCATGACACCAATAGCGAAGGCCTTTAAACCGTTTTCAGGTTTATCATTGAAACTTTCGAAGATATTTTCCAGACACTATAGTACCCTTAGAAGCTGAATGACTGCCACCCGCGGCGGCGATCCTTAGTGTTGTAGTCCTTCCGCACGCTCCGCTGGTACGACCTTACCTTGGTTTCGGTCATGGATGAACCACGTTGCTCCGATAATGCTCGGGTACCGAGCTTTGAGATTGGCAATGCTGGTTTCAATGCCCTCAATGGGATCGCTTACTCCGAATACCGGGAAAAGCGGCCCAGTTCCGGTAGACGAGCAGCGGGCAGACAAAATCTTTGCCAACGTCCCGATAAGCGCTTCGCGCGGTGATTTCCCGCCGTGTTCGCTTTCTGGCGGGGAAATATCGATCCAGCACAGCGTCCAGATCCCTGAGAGCGAGGAGGATTGCCGCAGGCTAACGGGTGTCGGAGTTGGTTTTTCACTTAACGTGCCGAGCCGAGAAACAGACCATGCCGGGAGCGCCGCCTCAAGATCGTCGTCAATCCATATAGCCAGGAGATCATCGGACTGTCGATTTCCCTCTAGATTTTGCTTGTATGCAAGAAACTCACTGGCTGCCTCCACGGCAGGCATGACGTCATCGATGCTGCGGACGAAGAGCAAGAAGGCCATTACCGGCGTCCCCCAATCTCAAGACGCGATCTTAAAATCATGATAAAGAGCCCAATCAAAGGTACGTAAATCGAATCACGGGGCGTTTTTCTTCTGCGTGTTCCCTTTTATTATTACTCGACAGAATCTCATCGTTCCCCACGTTTACTCGCTGGGCGCCAACGGTACCATGTAATTCTAAATCGATGCTTGGGATGAAAAATAACGCCCGAGGGCTGTGCGCCCTTTTTAGGCAGCGGTCAATCGGATCAGCGCCTCGCGGTATTTCTCCAGAGTTTTCTTGACGATCTCCGGCGGCAGTTCCGGGGGCGGCGATTTCATGTCCCAAGGGAGTTTCACCAAATAGTCACGCACGAATTGTTTGTCGAAGCTGCCGGGAGTACTTCCCGGCTTATAACCGTCCGCTGGCCAGAAGCGGGACGAGTCGGGAGTGAGCACTTCGTCGATCAGCATGATATCGTCGCCTTCAAAGCCGAATTCGAGCTTGGTATCGGCGATGATGATACCTTTCTTTCCCGCCAACTCTCGAGCTCGGCAGTAGACTATCGCGCGGTGAGGAGAAGCCACCGGCGACCGCATAGCGAGAGCCAAGGGGCGAGGAGAGATTCGTCCCTAGCTCTTTCTCTTTTTGCTCTTGATCGACCCCAAAAGCATAAGCACGACGAAGAGAGCGACGCCGCTACCGATGATCCAAAGAATGGGTTCCCACTTTCCCATTTTCCTTCCCTCCCTAAACCGAAAGGTAACGCTAGGATGCTTGGTTTGCCGCTGCATTCGTTCCTCAGTTCCAAGTGAAGAAATATTCCCCGAAATTACCCCTGTGTAAAAAAAAACCGACCCGAAACTTTCGTTTCTCAGGTCGGCCTATTTCCCAACTTGTTGGTCTGTTACGACCCAACATTTCGGGAGATCGTCGGACTAACGCCTATATAAGATGGGTGGGCTTGCCATGTCAAGGCCCCTTTTTGCGCGGCAGGGTCTTTTCGAGATCACTTTCCAAAGTGAATACAAAGATGCGTTCCCCCGACGATGTGCTGATGTCGGTGTGGAGATCAATGATGCGGCTGGCGGTGATATCGCCGACGACTCGGTCGAGCAGCGGACGCGCTTTCTCGATAAGGGTCGAGCGCATTTTCTTCACGAGCTCGCCGCCGTCGGCGGTTTGAGTGAGTTGCTGCTCGGCGGGCGTTAGGACCCCTTTGAGCCGGACCAGCACCATGTCGGCAACGATGTGTGTGGCTGCCTCCTTTGGACCCCGGCCCATGTAGTCGATCTCGAACTGCACCATGGCCCGGCTGATTTCCGCTTCGATTTCTCCCTTTGTTTTCATTCGGAAGCGGTCGAAGAGAGGGGAAGGGCCGCACCCACCTAAATCCACCGCCCCTCGTGTTGGTTTAGAGTAGTTCCTTTACTTCCGCCTCACTGAATCCGGTCAGTTTTTTCTTACCTTTGATGATCACCGGGCGGCGTAGTAAGTTCTGATCTTTCAGCATGAGTTTGATCGCTTCGTCTTTGGACGGCGGCTTTTGCTTCATGTGCCTTTCCCGATAGAGCGGTGTCCGGGTGTTCAGAAACCGCTCGATGGGATCGTCGCCGATGATGTCTCTCAATTCCTTCTCGGTAAACGGGTTCTTGCCGTATTCTCGCTCTTCGAAATCGGCTTTCTTCGCTTGCAAGAAACTTCTTGCTTTCCGGCAGGTGGTTCAAGTCGCTTTGTATATGAACTTGATCTTATTGCCCATACGCCACTCCCCTTATTTGAAAAACTTCGCGACCCGCTCGAACGCATCCGGCTCGATCTCGTTGCGCACGGGCCATTCGCTTTTCATCTTTGACGGTATCGTGGCGTCGATGATCGCGACGGTGTCGCCCAACCAGCCCCGGAAGCTCTGTACCTCGCGGATGATCTCGATGTCTTTATCCCAATGGACCCGGGTGGCGACGGCCCACATGACTTCGCGTTCGTTGAACACGTCGACGTCGTCGTCGACGATGACCGCCAGTTTAAGATTCGGCATTTCGACGAAGGCCTGCATGCCGGCCTTGTTGGGCTCGTTTTCGAATTCTTTCTTGATCGAGATATAACAAATGCAGCGACCGCACCCCGAGGCCGGGAGATGGATCGCCTTGATGCCGGGCACGTTTTTCTTGATGACGTTGTACGTGCTGCCTTCTTTGGGGATGCTGCCAAGATTCCAGTGATCCATGTGGCCGGGCCAGAAATCCTCGATGATGCCGCCGCGGCGGTGCGTGATGGCGGTCACTTCGATGACCGGCACGTCCATTTTCGGCTGGGCGTAACCGAGGATTTCGCCGAAGGGATTTTGTGATTGGCGCACTCCGGGAAGGATCTCCCCCTCGATGATCACCTCCGCGTCCGCCGGCACCATGAACTTGTCGCCCCAGGTCGTCGACGGCGTAACGCGCAGGGACTCCTTCAGGAAGGCCGATGCCGTCATGTAGTCGTTGTTGCCCATGGCGGTCATGGCGCAGGAGGAGAGGTAGAACGCGGGATGGTGTCCTAGAATGACGATCACGGGCGCGCGGAGATTTTTGTCCTCGTACTCGCAAGCCATCGCTTCCAGATGATGATGCTTATGCGCCGAAAAGCTCATGTGTTTGGGGTCGTGGAATTTATTCTTCGTGAACGTGATATCGTAGAAGTCGGCGTTGAGTCCCTTCATCGCGCAGGTCATCGTATGGTAGGGGCCGGCATCGCCCTTTTGGTGCATCGGCATGGGCAGCACTCGGAGGTCGGCTTTGTCGCCGGTTAGGACGACTTCCTTGACCGGCGCTTTTTCGGGCGCGATGACTTCGATCTTGCCTTGTTGTTGTTCGAGCTTGGCAACTTCGAGGCTCACGTCCATCGGCGACTTGATGTCGCCCATGTCGAGGGAGTCGGCGACGTACTGCCGTGAAACCCATGGGTTGTAAAACATCGGGAACTCGGACTTCTGGCCGTTGAGAGCGGGCACGCTCTCGAACAGGACCATCTTCGGTTCGTTGCGCAGGTCGAGATGCTTCAAATAAGCGACGGTCTCGTAGTTGTTGGCGTCGATGAAATTCTTCTCGCGGATGATGGAGCCCTCTCGTTTAGCCCCTTCTTGCGCGATAAAACTGGGCAGATCTTTAGCCATCTAAATTCTCCTCTGGCTTATTTCGTTAAAAATGTATCCTACTTAATTAATCGAAAGCCTGCGGTAGTGCAAGGGACTCGTCAGGAGGGCTTCAGACCCGGAAGACGCAACTTGTTTTTCCAGCCGGAACGCCAAAACAGGCTGATCAAGCGGCGCATTTGGGTGGTTTTTTTCGCGCTGGCGGGGAACCAGGGGAAATCGCTTTTCAGGCCGAACCGGTCAATGACGATGGATTTCTGATAGCAATACTTGCGGATGCCTTCAGCCCCGTGGCGGCGACTGAAGCCACTGTCTTTGACGCCGCCCATGGGCGTGTCGGGAATAATATAGTTCACCAGGCCGTCGTTAATGCAGACCGTCCCGGCGAGGAGCTTGTCGGCCATCTGGCGCGCTTTCACCTTGTCCCGCGTGAAAATGCAAGCGTCTAACCCGTAGCGAGAATCGTTTGCCAAACGCACGGCTTCTTCAGCGTCTCGCACCTTTATGATCGGGAGCACCGGACCAAAGGTCTCATCTCGGATGACAGTCATGCCGTGATTCACATCGACGAGCACCGTCGGCTCATAATAGAGCCCGGAGAGTTTCGGGTTGGCTCGCCCGCCGGTGAGAGCCTTGGCGCCCTGGCTCAGCGCCTCGCTGACTTGGGTGGAGACTATCTGGAACTGTTCCGCGGACGTCATGCTGCCAAGCTCGACTTCTTCGTCGCTTGGTCCTTGCCGCAACGCCCGCACTTTTTCGACGATCTTATCGACAAAGGTCTGGTAGACGGGTGCTTCGACATAGACCCGTTCAATCGACGTGCATACTTGACCGGAGTTCATCAGCGCGCCCCAAACGCAAGCGTTCGCTGCCCGTTCTAAATCAGCATCCTGCAAGACAATTAAAGGGTCCTTGCCGCCAAGTTCGAGAGATACCGGGATGAGCCGGTCAGCGGCCTTGCGCATGACATGTTTTCCGACCTCGACGCTTCCGGTAAAGGCAATCATGTCGACGTGATTGATGAGCGCTTCGCCGGTCTCTGCCGCGCCGATCACGACTTCTATAAGCCCTTCCGGGAATCCGGCTTTTTGCGCGAGTTCGGCGACAAACAGTGCTGTTAGGGGGGTTAACTCCGACGGTTTAATCACCACGGCATTACCCGCCATGAGTGCGGGCACAGCATCGCCGGCGGTTAAGACCAATGGGAAATTCCACGGACTAATGACGCCGATGACACCTAACGGGCAGTATGTGGAGATAACTTTCTTGGCTTTGAACATGAGGAGATGGGGTGAAATACGAGTCGGCTTGAGAAATTTTTCGGCATTCTTCGCCCAGAAGCCGATGGCGTCGCATAGGTAGAACAGCTCGTTGCCGTATACTTCACCTCTCGGCTTACCAGTTTCCGCGGTCAGCACGTCCGCAAGCTTTTCCTGGTCGTCGATCAGCAGATCGCGAAATCGATAGAAGAGAGCGGCCCGCTCCGCATAACTCTGGGTGAGCCAACTCGCTTGCGCTTTACGGGCCCGGCCGACGGCGGCAGCCACGTCCCCCGGCGATGCGATGGGCAATTCCGCGATGATTGTCGCGGTGACTGGATTGCGAACCTGAATTGTTTGATTGGTCACAGCGATTTGTTATCAGGTTCTCTAGAATAAGTCTCGGTTTCTGTTGAAAAGTTCAAGGGTGCCCATGGCAAATTTAAAGCATGGCGGCGCGCCTTTGTTTAAACCATCGTTTGGCCACCGCAGATATTGATCGCTTGCCCGGTGATACCTTTAGCCCGATCCGAAGCGAGATAACAAACCAGCTCCGCGATTTCGTCGGCGTCTAAAAACCGCTTGATGGGCACACCGGCAACGGCTTGGGCTTTGAATTGCTCCGGTGTGATTCCCAGCGACGCTGCCGTCTCCTTTATGCCTTGCGTTGCCATCTCCGTGTCTACCCAACCGGGGCAGACGGTATTGACAGTGATCCCTCTACTGACGACTTCCAAGGCCAGGGCACGAGTGAAGCCGATCATGCCATGTTTGGTCGTGCAATAGGCTGTGTAGCCGGGAACGCCAAATTTACCCAGCACCGAAGAAATATTGATAACCCGCCCCTCACAATCGTCCGGCATCTGTTGCAAAACCGCCTTAGTGACCAGGTACATGCCATTCAGATTAGTGTCCAAGATATCAAACCATCTCGAATCATCCGCATCGTCGATCAGGCTCAGACCCGAGATCCCCGCGTTGTTTACGAGAATATTAATGGCCCCCCATTGCGAGATCACTGCTTCGATTGCTCGCTGGATGCCTTGCTTGTTTCGCACATCCATCGAGATTGGCAGTACCGGTAGTCCGAGAGCCCCAAACGCGGCTGCGGCCTCCGCGAGGTGGGAACGATTACGGGAAGCGATGGCGACTTTTGCGCGATTTTTGGCCATTTTCAGACCGATGGCCTTGCCGATTCCTGTGCCACCGCCGGTGACCAGGGCTACTTTATCCTGCAGCATTATTCCAAGAAACCTATTAGAAATATAAGCATAAGTAGCTACTTTCACGGGAAAAGGCAATAACGTGCGGCGCGAGAGTTTTGGAATATGGCCAAAGAAATTCAACAATCTCAAATGGTATTATTATTGCTCCAGTTTGTCGCGATCAGGCCGATAGGATCTTCAAGATGTATCACAGCAACGTCTTCACAATCTCCTTCGGTGACTAGCAAATATTTGAGTAAACTTTGAGAACAGGGGTTTAACCGCCTATGGATATTACCCAACTGTTGGCTTTTGGTGTCGAGCACGGTGCTTCCGATTGTCATTTGAGCGCGGGCGAACCGCCCATGATTCGGATCAACGGTGATCTCAAGAAGTTAGACCATCCCCCCCTCACGAGGGAGGAAGCTCACGAACTGGTCTATGACATCATGAACGATTCCCAACGTAAAGCATTCGAAGAAACTCACGAATGTGATTTTTCGTTTGAGATGGGCGCAGTGGCGCGCTTTCGGGTCAACGTTTTTTTACAACGCAAAGGTGAGGGAGCGGTCTTTCGGACGATTCCAACCAAGATCCTGACCCTGGAGCAGTTGGAGATGCCGCCGATATTGAAGCAACTCTGCGAGAAGGAGAAAGGATTGATCCTGGTTACCGGTCCGACGGGCTCAGGCAAATCGACTACGCTAGCCGGCATGGTCGATTACCTAAATGAAAGTTTCGAAGGGCATATTCTCACCGTCGAAGACCCTATTGAGTTCGTTCATCAGTCCAAGAAGTGTCTGGTTAACCAACGTGAGTTGGGACCCCACACCAATTCGTTTGCCAACGCGCTGCGCGCCGCTTTGCGTGAAGATCCGGATATTATTCTCGTCGGTGAAATGCGCGATCTGGAAACGATTCAGTTGGCGCTCACGGCTGCGGAGACCGGGCATATCGTCTTTGGCACATTGCACACATCCAGCGCTCCCAAGACGGTGGATCGTATCATCGACGTTTTTCCGCCTAGTCAGCAAGCTCAGATTCGGGCGCAATTCGCCGAGTCCATCGAAGCGGTGATCACACAAACGTTACTCAAGAAGAAGGGCGGCGGCCGGGTGGCGGCACTGGAGATCATGACTGGGACGACGGCGGTGCGGAACCTGGTTCGGGAGGGTAAGATTCATCAGATTCCAGGAACGATGCAGGTCAGCCAAAAAGACGGCATGCAGACCATGGACATGGCGCTGCAAAATCTGGTCTCACGCGGCCTTGTCAGTAAAGAAGAAGCGCAGTCGAAGAGCATGAATCCGAATCTGTTCGGCGGCGGTTTGGGAGTTGCCGCCGCCGGCGGCCAAGGCCGCTGACGCCGGGGATGAAACCCATGGAGATGCAGGAACTACTCAAAGGGATGGTCGATAAGGAGGCTTCCGATCTCTATTTGACGGTTGCACGACCGCCCATGTATCGCATTGACGGGAAAATACAGCCGGTCGGCGATCATTCCTTTACGCCACAGGAACTCGAAACTCTGGTCAAGTCCGTCATGAATGAATCCCAGCTTCGAGACTATGGTGAGAACATGGAAATGAATATGGCCATGTCTCTTCCCGGGGTGAGCCGCTTTCGGGTAAATATTTTTCGCCAGCGGGGTTCAGCTGGGATGGTGGTGCGCCGGGTCAAGGCGGAAGTATCGTCGCTGGCGGAACTCGGCTTGCCCGATATACTGAAAGAAATCACGATGTCGAAGCGTGGGTTGGTGCTGGTCGTCGGTGCCACGGGATCCGGTAAGTCGACTACTCTGGCCGCCATGGTGGATCATCGCAATGCCACCGAATCCGGGCACATCATTACGATTGAAGATCCCATCGAATTCGTTCACCGGCACAAGCAATCCATTGTGACTCAGAGGGAAGTGGGATTTGATACCCATTCGTTTCAGGCCGCGCTTAAAAACACGTTGCGGCAAGCTCCCGACGTGATTTTGATCGGCGAGATCCGTGATACGGAAACGATGGAAGCCGCGGTGACGTTTGCCGAGACCGGTCATCTTTGTCTCGGCACCTTGCACTCCAACAACGCCAACCAAGCCATCGAGCGGATTATGAATTTTTTTCCGCTGGGACGGCACGCGCAAATTTATCTCCAGCTTTCCTTGAACCTCCGATCGATTATCTCGCAGCGGCTCATCCCTTCATTGGACAGTAAACGCGTGGCCGCGCTGGAGATCTTGATGGATACGCCGCGCATCAGGGATCTCATCAGAAAGGGAGATGTGGATATTTTGAAAGAAGCGATGGAGCAGGGAGTACAGGAGGGCTGCCAGACCTTTGATCAAGCACTTTTCATGCTATACAAAGAAGGACAAATCAGTTTTGACCAGGTCCTCATTAACGCCGATAGCGCCAACAATCTTCGATTGAAAATCAAGCTTGCCGGCCTAGGTGGGGACGATGAGACCGATCAACTGCAGAAGTCTTCGAACGGTACCGGACAGGAATTTGAGAAGCCGGACGGATTGAATTCCAACGCCGCTTTCCGGCTGCGGAGAACTTAAAACCGAGTGCCATTGGTAGCCCGTGCGTAAAAACGAACCCCATCCTGATGGAAGAAACCCCGTGAACCGACCCAGGGAGCACGCGCAACTTTTGCGAGCCATCGGCCAGGCATTGGAAGTCCTCAATTTCGGCACCTTTGAAATGGAGGTTGCCGGCGGAGGCTTTGTCGTGCGCGGCACCGTTGACACATCCACCGAACAAGCAGAGGCGCGGGCCATCCGAGAACGGGTTCGTAGATTCGTATGGGAAGCTCTTCCCGGTGCCCCAGCGTCAGAGGCCGAGATCGAATTCGCCATGTCCACATGGCCGGCCCAGATCGATTTGCGCTACACGCCAAAAGATATGGATCGGTTGGAGCAGGACGGCAAAGCCAAACGACAAAGTACCGCCGGCGTACCCGATGTGGCCAGTCTCTCGCAGCTGCTCCGTACCATCGGTGCCTACGTCGAAGAAAAGCGGGCGCGACTCGTGAAAATCTCCAGATACGGCGAATCTCTTGTCATTGAGTATGACACGGTAACAGGAGAGACGAGCCAGGAAGAAGTCTCCGCGGGAAGTTTGTACGAGTTCTGGGTGCAGTTGTACCTGCAAAGATCCAGTGGTGGTAAAAGTAGGGGTTGAAGTAGGCTCGAAAAATTTCTCTAGCGGGGTTTTATTAGACCAAACGATGGCTCGCTTGAAGTCATATCTTTAACAGAATCCATGCTGTAAGGGCGGTTCCGATGATCGCTCCGCCGTAGCACAGGACGGCCAGAGTTTTACTTATGGGTTTTAGCCCCATGTCGTTCAGAGTAAAGTAGAAACGATGCGCCCAGTGGTAGAGAGGCAGGACGATCAGAACAAAGAGATACAGTTTCACCCACCAGTTCCGATAGAGCGCCCCGGTGTCGGTAATCCAGCCAAGCGGTAGGGCAAAGCCAACGAGGATGATGTGAACGGGTACCAAAAATGCGGCCACTACGCCTCCCGCTGAGAAGAGTCCCCACCAAAAGGGTTCTGTGGTTTTTTCCGTAGTCATGGATTAGCCTTTAAGTGCGAGAAACAAAATTAAAACTCCCAGTGATACGACTATCCAGGCGCCGATGTGCAGTGCGGTGACAATCTGGCGCGGGACCAACCGTTCTCCTAACCGTAAAGGCAACACTACGGCCGTGGATTGAAACCATGTAACGCTGTGATACACGGCGAACAAGAGAGCTATCAAATTAAAAAAAATCCACCCTGGCGAACTCAGTCTTCGAGTGAAAGCGACGTAGGCCTCGGGCCCCTGGGTCAACTGGTAGATCTGGTAGAGGTAAACGAGGAGGAAGAGCGCGATAAAGACGCTCGAAAGCTCGCGCAGCATGAAAAGAAAGTAACTCTGCTTCTGCAGCCACCAGGTGGCGGGCATCTTGCGCTGATAGAGCTTGGATGGATCAGGCCGCGTTCCGGTCATCCTTCGATCCTCCTCATGGGTCTCGTGTCTCGGGTTCCGGGTCTCGGGTTTTCAACTCGAGACTCGAGACTGGGAACTGGAGACTGCGGCGCGTCGAATGGGTCATCGTTGTCCCCAAGGCATCAGGATTGACTGAAACCAGTTTTTGGTGGTGTCGACTTTCGAGCGCTGAATGGCAGCGGCCGGATCAACGTCTTTAGGGCATACCACGCTGCATTCTCCGACAAAGGTGCAGTCCCAGATCCCGTCGTGGTTGCCGATCACGGCGCGTTGCTCTTTGCCCTGATCGCGGGAATCCATGTTGTAGCGGTAGCCAAGAGCGATGGCGGCTGGACCCAAAAATTTCGGCTCGAGCCCGTAGACCGGGCAAGCGGCGTAGCAGAGCATACAGTTTATGCATTGGGTGAACTGGTGAAACGCCTCGAGCTCCGCCGGGGTCTGCAGATATTCGCCTTGAGCGATAGTTTTTTCCTCCTTGCGGATGATCCAGGGTTTCACGCTCTTCAGTTTGTCTAAGAAATCGCTCATATCGATGACTAGGTCGCGGATAATCGGAAAGTTAACCAGAGGCTCCACGCGAATCTCCCGCGGGTAATAGTCTCGCAGGAATGCGGCACAGGTGAGCTTGGGGGTGCCGTTCACCATCATGCCGCAGCTGCCGCATACCCCCATGCGGCAAGACCAGCGATAGCTCAGAGTGCCGTCAATTTGGTCCTTGATGTGGTTGAGAGCATCGAGAACGACCCAATCCTCCTTGTAAGGGACGGCGTAGGTTTGCGTTGTCGGGGCCTGGTCTTGCCCAGGCCGATAGCGGGTGACGTTCAAGGTAATGGTCGGTTCAGCCATTGTCTCCTCGTTGCGACGGTTTCGAGTCTCGCGTTTCGAGTTGGAACTTGAAACTCGAAACCCGGAACCCGAAACAGCGTTCAATACTTTCTCTCCTCCGGTGGCCAGCGAGTAATTGTCACTGGCAGGTATTCGATCTTTGGTCCATCCGGTGTTCGGTGAGCGAGGGTATGCTTTAGGAAATTCTCATCGTCGCGTTTGGGGAAGTCCGTCCGTGTATGGGATCCACGCGATTCCCTTCGCCTTAGCGCAGAATTGGCGACCGTCTCTGCCACGTCCAGCATGAAATCAAGCTCAAGTGCGGTCATGACTTCTGTGTTGAAGGTGCTGCCTCGATCTTCAATGATGATATCCTTGAACCGTTCTCTAAGAGTTCTCAGGGTATTGCAAGCCTTCTCCATCTTTTGTTCGTCACGATAGATGCCCGCGCCTTCCTCCATTGCTTTCTGCATCTCTTGGCGAATGGTTGCGATTCTTTCCTTTCCGCCATCCTTCCGCAAAAACTGGCGATCAAGACGCCGTTGTTCGTCCGCAGCCAGTGCCTCGATCGCCGGCGAAGCCGGAGCCGAAACGGTCGTGGCATAGGCGGCGGCTGCGCGACCTGCCCGATTCCCGAAAACCAATAGCTCGGTCAGGGAGTTGGAACCCAACCGGTTGGCGCCATTGATTGAAACGCACGCGGTTTCCCCGGCGGCGTAAAGTCCCGCCAAGCTCGTTTTAGCGTTAATATCTGTAGAGACCCCTCCCATCATGTAGTGCACTACGGGCCGTACCGGAATCGGCTCATAAACGGGGTCTATCCCGACGTACTTGCTTGCCAGCTCTCGGACAAAGGGTAGTTTTTTGTTGATCACTTCCTCGCCGAGGTGGCGGAGATCGAGATGTACGTAGTGGCCGTAAGGACCGTCAAACGTGCGGCCTTTGGCTAGCTCCTGCATATGGCAACGCGAAAGAATGTCACGCGGGCCTAACTCCATCTTGCGATGCGTGGGCTTGTCCGTCGGCGGTCCAAGGCCGTAGTCCTGGAGGTAGCGGTAGCCGTCCTTGTTCTTTAGCCATCCGCCTTCACCCCGCGAGGCTTCCGTAATCAATATGCCGGTTCCCGGCAAGCCCGTGGGATGGTACTGAACAAACTCCATATCTTTCAGCGCGACTCCCGCTCGATAGGCCACCGCCATTCCATCGCCGGTGTTGATAGCGGCGTTGGTGGTGAAAGGGAAGATGCGGCCGCCGCCTCCGGTGCATAGGATAACCGCTTTGCCGACGATAACTTCTACTCGACCGGTATAAAGGTTGATTGATGTGACCCCGCACACCTTCCCATCGTCGACCAACAATGAGGTGAGAAAACACTCGTCGTAGCGGATGATATTGTCGTACTTCAAGGAGGTCTGGAAAAGCGTGTGAAGAAGATGGAATCCCGTCTTGTCGGCGGCAAAAAGGGTCCGATCGACGCTCATCCCGCCGAAAGATCTGACGCTCACGCGGCCGTCCGGGTCGCGACTCCAGGGACATCCCCAGTGCTCAAGTTGGATGAGTTCTCCGGGAGCCTCCTTGACAAAAGCCTCGACTGCGTCTTGGTCCGTTAAAAAGTCGGCTCCAAAAATGGTGTCCTTCGCATGGAGATCGAGGCTATCGAACTCGCGAAGAACTGCCGCGGTTCCTCCTTCAGCAGAAACCGTGTGGCTTCTCATCGGATAGACTTTGGAGACCAACGCGATCGACAGCTTGCTCGACACTTCCGCCGCCGCAATCGCGGCGCGCAGACCCGCACCGCCTCCACCTACAAGGATAATGTCGTGCGTGAACATCGTGGGTGTTAACTACGAATCCGGCGAATGAGAATCTGGCTTTGGACTATTTCCCAGCAGGAGCAGCGGTGCTGTCTTCCGGCTTTTTGTCTGCTGCTTCCAGCGTAAGATAAGTGTTAACGATCTGCGGCACATCCTCCTTGGTCACCTTCATATACCAGATTCCTTCCGGCCAGATCATCATATTGGGACCGAAGGCACAAACGTCCAGACAACCGCTCCGTGCCACGCGAACCTTTCCTTTATAGTTACGTTCCTTGCAGACTTTTCGCAGCTCTTCGACGATCTCCTCAGAACCGCTGTAGCCGCATGATGGACTTTCCCCATTGCGGTTGTTGATGCAGACGTGGATTTGTCTGATATAGGGCTGGTCTCGCTTGATCATTTTTCGTTTTCCCACCAAATATTTTTACCTTAATAGCATATCAAAAAACGATTTGCACGCACCGCCGTCAGGACCGACTCAGGACCGTGCGACGAGGGCAATAAAACTGAGGCTAGAAAGTTATTCGGCCCGCGGCAGTTGCCTCCTGATCTGGCTTAGTCCCTTTCAGGAATTCCGGGCTCGGTCATTCGCCAAGGATCGAGGACCTTGGCAAGTTTCTCTGGCGGCAGAACCTTGTGCGCGAGCGCTACTTCTCGAACGGTTTTACCCGTCGTGAATGCTTCTTTGGCGATCTTGGCGGCGGCATCGTACCCGATCACCGGCACGAGGGCCGTAACCATAGCGAGGCTTTTTTCGATCATCTCCTCGCACCGTTCTTTGTTCGCTTCGATGCCGACGACGCATTTCTCGGTAAACGCCTTCACTACACTGGCGCTGAACGTGATCTCCTCGAGGAGCCGAAGCGCCATAACGGGCATCATGACGTTCAACTCGAAGTTTCCGGTTTGGCCGCAGATGGTAATCGTCGCGTCGCAGCCGATCACATGGGCAGCCACTTGAAGCACAGACTCACACATCACGGGGTTTACTTTCCCCGGCATGATGGAGGAGCCTGGCTGGGTGTCCGGCAGGCCGGTCTCGCCAATCCCGCATCGCGGACCGGATGAGAGCCAGCGGATATCATTGGCTATCTTCGTCAGGCTCACTGCCAACGTCTTTAAGCTGCCGCTCACTTGCACCACAGCGTCCTTGGCTGCTTGGGCTTCGAAATGGTTTGCCGCTTCACGGAAAGGCAGCTCGGTCATTTGAGAAATCTTCTTAATGGTTCGAGAAGGAAATTCAGGGTGAGTATTAAGCCCCGTCCCAACAGCCGTGCCGCCCAGGGCAAGCTCTTCCAGACCGCCGGAGGCTGCCTTAATGCGCTCGATGCTGAGCTCGATCTGTCTTGCATAGCCGCTAAACTCCTGGCCCAAACGAATCGGCGTGGCGTCGGCCAAGTGTGTGCGGCCGATCTTTACAATGGGGTCGAATTCCTCTGCTTTGCGTGTCAGGGCCGCACGTAACCGCTCAAGTGCCGGTAAGAGCTTCTGGTGAATCGTTTGCAGGGCGGCGATATGCATCGCTGTTGGGATCACATCGTTGCTCGATTGGCCCATGTTCACGTGATCATTGGGATGGATCTCCTTGCTCCCCCGGGGCTTGTTCAAAGCCTCCAGGGCGCGGTTGGCAATGACCTCGTTGGCATTCATGTTTGTCGATGTGCCGGAGCCCGTTTGAAAAATGTCGACGACGAATTGCTCGTCGAGTCCTCCCTGCATTACCTCTGCCGCCGCGTTACGGATTGCCTCGGCGATCCGGGACTCTAACAGTCCGAGTTCTTCGTTGACGGCGGCGGCGGCGTACTTGACCATGGCGAGGGCATGAATGAACGACGGCGGGAAGCCGATGCCGCTAACAGGGAAATTCTCAACCGCCCGCTGCGTTTGTGCCCCGTAGTAGGCTTTTTGAGGGACCCTGATCTCGCCCATGGAATCCCTCTCAATGCGGTAGGCTTCCTCAGCCATATTCAGCTCCCATTTAGCGATTGCGAGGCCAAGCTATTGCTGATTCTTCCAGAAGATGGCCATGAACTGTTTATTGATTTCGTCGAATTTGGACATCCTGGTGGGGTTCACGGGATGCAATCGGTAGCCGGCGGTCTTCTTTCTTAAATCGGACTCCACACTCGGATTGGCGGGGTAGTTCCCGATGGTGTTCACCAGTTTTCCCTCGTTCTTCGCCCCTTCTACGATTCGCGGATCAGCGGCGTAAACTTGGCCGGCAGCCAACACGACGCCGAGGAAAAGCCCATAGGATAACCGGATGATCTGAGCATTCATTTTTGCATCTTCCCTTGTCGACGGTGAAGCGACGATTCGGAGCCAGATCTAAAGACCGCGTTGGGAACTGTAACTAGGGACTAGAAAGACTTGTTCATGGCTTTCCTGCACAAACATCCGTCCGGTCTTCAAACACAGGACTTTGTGGCCGTCTAGGGCCTGAAGCTGCGGCGGCCGTGTCTTGCCCCGATAAATCTCGCTCATGCTCTGCTTTTCAACCGGACCTTCATCCAGATGAATACGAATCCGCATGGGATGCACGGCTCCGCATTCGGTGCACAGCGCATAGATATCGTATTGAGGCACTGTCAATCCTCCTCGTCCATTATTAAGACTACTGTGTCTGATAGTCGAGGGGCGGTCAACATCGTTTCGATTTTAGGCAAGACTTCGGGAAGGTGGCGTTCATTGCTCGATCCCGTCCGTACGGCTGGAACCGTGACCGCAGGACGGCGATGGCCTTGCGGCTCGTCGTCGGTTTCAACAATCTTTTCCTCTATCACATAAAAGGTGGCTCAGCAAAAAGTTTGGCTATTGGGTCGCTCAGAATGCTGCGGCCGAGTGTGCGTCAGTCGCCGGCGTGGCGTATGCCTTTGCGCAGCGAGTTTCAGCGTTCACTACGGAGAAGGGTAGACGGCTCTTCAGTCCTACGCTCGCAGCCCG
>Ga0105347_1000366_pt1 | contig 21889 bp, 14 predicted proteins | sample EasRivMeERMLT890_FD_89677 | JGI IMG/M metagenome (GOLD analysis project Ga0105347, IMG submission 89677) | Soil microbial communities from meander-bound floodplain in the East River, Colorado, USA - East River MetaG ERMLT890 | ecosystem: Environmental > Terrestrial > Soil > Floodplain | place... | reverse complement strand
TCTTGCACTTCGAATTGGGCGACCTGGAGCCAGGGGCCTCCGCCGTAGTCCACGCAGCATTCGCCATGGGGGACTCGCTGTTGGATCTTCAGCGCGAGATCGATCGTGGTCTCCAGCGCGTGAAGTGGCTGAAGGCAGACCTGAGGTCCACCGTGCTTGCCCCCGGAGCCCAGGTGGATCTCACGCTTTCTTATGACGCCAGCGATTTGTTCGCCGGCCTGTTCCGCGCCCGCCTGGTTCTGGGCAGCAACGATCCCGCCAGGCCGGAGGTGGAGTGGCCCGTGCGGCTTCGGGTGGTGGGTGCGCCGGTGGCGGCCGCTGATCGCGACAGTCTCGACTTTGGTGTGGCTTATATGGGCTACCCGTCCACGCTGGACGTATCGGTGTCCAACCAGGGCACCGATTCATTGCGCATTTTCGATGTGACGGGTGACCTGGCGGAGGTCACGCCGTCGTGGACTCGGGCCGTCCTGCCGCCGCGCACGGATACGGTGCTGCGTGTCACGTTTTTGCCGCGCGACTCGGGGCTTGTGACGGGCCGGCTCGTTGTGATCCACGACGACACGTTGCGGGATCCCATAGATCTGCCTGTACGCGCGCATGTGGAGTGGCCGCCTGAACTGTCGGTGGCTGCGGATACACTGACCGTCACCCTGGGAGCGGGCACCGTGGCGCACCGCTCGTTCACTTTGCACAACGGCGGCCGGGGCCCGCTGCACTGGTCGTTCTCGCCGCACGCTCAGATTACGGCGTTTCCAGCCTCCGGCACGCTGACCACCGGCACCTCCGCACTGGTCACGTTTCGCGTGTCGGCGGCGGGGCTTTCGCCCGGCCACTTTCTGTCGGCGGTGGAACTTGTACACAACGATCCCGCCCTCGAGCCCGTGGCCATTCCGTTCATGCTGGAGGTATTCGCCGTGCGGCGCGGCGACGCCTACACCGACAATCAGCTCGATGTTAAGGACATCGTCTTTCTGGTGAATTCCATCTGGAAGGGCGGCCCCGATCCTGTGGGCGATTCGGGCGACCTCGACTGCGACCATGCCGTGACGCTCACCGACATCATGCTGCTCGTCAATCTCATCTTCAAGGCCGGCCCGCCCCCCACCTGCGGCGATTAAATGGGGTCAGAGGCAAATTAAACCAAGTCATCAGGTGGTGTTATCCGTTCGTGTGTCTGGTTTAATTTGCCTCTGACCCCATTTAATCTTTGACAATTCCTGCGTGGGGTTTATCTTGATACTGCACATAAGTGCAGTATCGCGCTTCCGGGTACCTATGGACACTCACGATAAAGCCGCAGGCGCAGGGGCCGTGCGAAATCTGCTGTTGCAGAAATGGCCGCAATCGGTGCCGAGTTTCGCCTCCACCGGCGACGGTGTGTTTCGCACCGGAGTGCGCGAATTCAACGAATTCCTTCCGGGCGGCGGCTTGCCGCGCGGACAATGGGTGGAGATCACGGGCGCACCGGGATCGGGAAAGACCGGTCTTCTGTTCTCACTCTTTGCGGGAGGCGCGGCCGACGAACCGATCGCGTACCTCGATTTCCCGCGTCAGTTGTTTCCCGCGGCGGCAGTGGCCGCGGGCCTGTCACCTGCGCGTCTGTTCTGGCAGGCCCCCGCGGGCCCCGGCCCCGCGTTGCGCGCTGCGGAAACGCTGCTTGAACGAAAGCGCTGCCGCCTGGTGGTGTTCGACGTCACGGGTCAGAACTCCCCCTGGCCGCAACCGCTCGTGCACAGGCTGCGCCAGGAGACGCTGCGATCGGGTGCGCTCGTGTTTCTCTTGTCCGAACCTTCTCAACAAGTGGTGCCCCCCAGCACGGTGTCGTTGCGCGTGGGCGTCGAACGACAGAACGCCTGCTGTGTGTTGCGCGTGCTCAAGAGCCGGCTGAGCGGGGAAGGCGCGCAGCGCACCTGGACGCCGGGAGGGCGCTGATGCGAGCCTCACGCATCGCCTGCGTGCGCGTGCCCGACTTCGCCCTGGCGTGGTGGCTGGCGCGTCATCCCGAATTCTCTGAAGTGCCCGTGGTGCTGGCCGAAGGACAGAAGGCCGCCTCCCCGGTGCTGGCTGTCAACTCCGCCGCGCATGCGTATGACGTGCGGCCCGGCCTGTCTGTGTCGCAGGCGCGTGCGCGCGCGAAGGCCCTGCACGTGCAGGTGCGCGACCCGAAGTCCGAGCACGATCTGTCGCGGCGGATCGTGGCGAGCCTGCAATCCGTCACGCCTGCGGTGGAGGAAGACGCTCCCGGCCTCTGGTTTCTCGAATCGCTGGGGCAGGGGCGCCTGTACGGCGGCGAGCGCCGGTTCATCCGGCACGTGTTCGACACGCTCGCTCCATTCGCCCTGCCCGTGTGCGTGGGGCTGGCGGGTCATCGCGACGTGGCGCGCGTGGCCGCGCAGGTGTCGTCCCCGCGCACGTTTCTGATCGTCCCCACGGGCAGCGAGCGCAAGTTTCTGGCCGCACTGCCCTCCCATCACGCGGCCGCGCCATCGCTTGCGCCGTACCTGCGCGCTCTGGGGCTCGACACCATGGCGCAGGTGGCGGAGTTGCCGGCCTCCCAGTGGGCGGCGCGTTTCGGCTCGTCGGGAGTGCAGTTGCAGAAACTGGCCCAGGGGCTCGAAGGGTCGCCCTTCGCGCCCGAGACTCTCACCGAGCCTCTCCGGCAGGAGGCAGCGTTCGATTTTCCGCTGTTCTCCAGCATCACGCTGGTGGAGCGCGCCGAAGCGCTTCTGACGCCGCTTCTGGCCGTGCTCGCATCACGGCAGGAGGCGGCCTATGCCGTGCACGTGGAGTTCGATCTGGAAAACAGAGAGAACGTGTCGTGGGAACTGGCGTTGTCAACACCCGTGTGTGTCACCGCGCCGTTCGCACGGCAGCTTTCACATGCTCTCGGCCTGCAGCCGCCGCGCGCGGGCGTGCGCGGGATCGTGGTGCAGATCGAGTCGTCGGGCGCCGCACCGGTGGAACAACTGGAATGGTCGCACCGGCCAGAACGCGTGGTGCCGCGCGAACTCCCTCACCGTTCGGGGGAGTGGCGCACGCCCCGGGCGCTCTCCGCGGCTTTGCCCGAAGCGGCCGCGGAGTGGCATCCAACAGAAGCTCCCACTCCCAAAGCCGGGCTGTTGGCGGACGCGCCTATTCACCTTCCGTGCCTGTCGTCCGCCTTCGGACTGCGTTTGTTCTCGCCGCCGCAGCGCGTCACCGCCGTGTGGTCGAACGGCGCATTGTCCACTCTGGAGAGCCCCGCCCTGCACCAGCGCGTGCAGGCGTATCACGGCCCCTGGGTGGTGTCGGGCCACTGGTGGCGGCAGCCGTTTCACCGCCTCTATTACGAAGTCGACACCGCGGGTCCGCGCTATCTGGTGTACTACGATCGCGCCGCCGGACACTGGTACGTGCAGGGAGTGTTCGATTAGCGATATGACCACACACGCGTCCGAGTACGTCGAACTGCACTGTCACTCGAACTTTTCCTTTCTCGACGGGGCGAGTCATCCGGAAGAACTGGCCCGGCAGGCCGCGCGCCTGGGCTACCGCGCCTGCGCGCTCACCGATCACAACGGGCTGTACGGCGCGGTGCGGTTTTCGCGCGCGGCGCTCGAGGCGGGGGTGCACCCGATTCTCGGCGCCGAGGTCACGCTCGAGGACGGGCATCATCTGGTGCTGCTCGTGTCCGATGAAACCGGCTACGGTCACCTGTGCCGCCTGCTCTCCACGGCGCAGCTGGCCGCCGCCAAGGGACATGCGAAAGTGTCGCACGCGGTGCTGCGCGAACACGCCTCCGGACTCATTGCCCTCTCGGGGTGCCGTCACGGAAAGATTCCCGCGCTGCTTACGGCCGGCGACACGCAGGCCGCCCTGCGCGCTGCGGAGGAATATGCGCACTGGTTCGGGCGCGACCGCTTCTACCTGGAACTCCAGCACCACCATCTCCCCGCGCACGAAGCGTTGTGCGAGCGACTGTACGAACTGGGGCACACGGCGAACCTGGGCGTGGTGGCCACGGGCAACGTGCACTACGCCACGCCGCACGACCGTCCCCTTCAGGACGTGCTCAACTGCATCCGCCACCACGTCACACTCGACGACGCGGGCGGCGTGCTCTATCCGAACGCCGAGCGCTACCTCATGCCGCCCGCGGCCATGGTGAAGAAGTTTTCCCGCTACTCAGGCGCCGTGGCCAACACGCTCGACATCGCCCTTCGCTGCACCTTCTCGTTCGACACACTGCCCGCGGAACTGCCCGCCTTTCCCGTCCCCGGGGGAATGTCCACGCAGGACTATCTCAGGCAGCTGGTGGCCGAGGGCGCCGCCGAGCGCTACGGCGAATTGTCCGCCGTACAGAAGTCGCAACTGGAACACGAACTGTCACTCATCGGCAAGCTGAACCTGGCGGGGTATTTCCTCATCGTGTGGGACATCGCGCGTTTCTGCCGCGAGCGCGGCATTCTCTGTCAGGGGCGCGGGTCGGCCGCCAATTCCGCGGTGTGTTACTGCCTCAAGATCACGGCGGTGGACCCCATCAAGCTCGACCTGTTGTTCGAGCGCTTCCTTTCGGAGGAGCGCGCCGAGCCTCCCGACATCGACGTAGACATCGCCAACCACCGGCGCGAGGAAGTGATCCAGTACGTGTACGAAAAATACGGCCGTGAACACGCCGCCATGGTGTGCGAGGTGATCTGCTACCGCGGACGCCTGGCCGTGCGCGAGGTGGGGAAGGTGCTGGGGTTCGCCGGAGATCAGATCGATCTCCTCGCCAAGCAGGTGGGGCACTATTCGAACGGCGAGAACCTGGCTTCGCACGCACGCGCCGCCGGCCTCAACGCCGCCGATCTGCGCGTGCGTCACTGGCTGGATCTGGCGGCACGCCTGGTGGGATTCCCGCGGCATCTGGGCATCCACGTGGGGGGCATGATCGTCACCGCCCGGCCTCTGGCGGAGCTGGTGCCCATCGAAAACGCCACGCACCCGGGCCGCAGCGTGATCCAGTGGGACAAAGACGACGCGCAGGACGCGGGCTTCATCAAAATCGACCTCCTGGGCCTGGGCATGCTCACGCTCATCGATCTGGCGGGGAAGCTGGTGCAGGAACACCACGGCATCACGCTCGATTGGGCCACCCTGTCGTACGACGACTCGAACATCTACGACCTGCTCTGCCGCGCCGAAACCGTGGGCGTGTTCCAGGTGGAATCGCGCGCGCAGATGAACACCTTGCCGCGCATGAAGCCGCGCACGTTTTACGATCTGGTGGTGGAGGTGGCGCTCATCCGCCCCGGGCCTATCCAGGGGGGCATGGTGCATCCTTATTTAAGGCGCCGCGACGGCAAGGAGGCGGTCACGTATCCGCATCCGCTCCTGGAGCCCATCCTCAAGCGCACCCTCGGCGTACCTCTCTTCCAGGAGCAGGGGATGAAAGTAGCCGTGGCTGCCGCAGGGTTTACCGCTGCACAGGCCGACCAGTTACGGCGCGCCATGGGGCACAAGCGCTCGCACCAGAAAATGGAAGAACTGGGGCTGGCCCTCGTGGCGGGCATGATCAGAAACGGCATCGATCAGAAAGCGGCCGACGAGATCTTCACTCAGCTCTCGGCCTTTGCGGATTTCGGGTTCGCCGAGTCGCACGCCGCCTCGTTTGCGCTTTTGGTGTACATCTCTGCGTACCTCAAGGTGTACTACCCCGCCGAGTTCTACTGTTCGCTGCTCAACGCGCAGCCCATGGGCTTTTACTCCCCCTCCAGTGTGGTCTTCGAGGCGCGCCGCCGCGGCCTGCGCATTCTGCCGGTGGACTGCACGAAGAGCCTGTGGGACTGCACCGTGGAAGGCGGCGCCGTGCGGCTGGGATTCCGTTCCATCAAGAAGCTGGGGCCGCGGGCGAAGGAGCAGATCGAGCGCGCGCTGGAGGCGGGCTCCTTCAAGTCGCTTGCGGATTTCGTGCACCGGTCCGCACTGGATCGGGACGCACTGGAGCAGGCCGCTCTGGTGGGGCTGTTCCGCGGCTTCGGGCTTACCAGGCGCCAGGCGTTGTGGCAACTCCTGGCACTCTTTCAACGTCCTCCCGGAGAGTTGCCGCTCTCCACGCAGGAGGAGGAAGCGGTCATGCCCACGATGCTGGCGTCCGATGCGGTGCTGGCCGACTTCCAGGGGATGGACCTCACCCTGGGGCCGCACCCCATGAAACTCTTCCGGGCGGTCCTGACGCGGCGCGGCATCCGATCGGCATCCGACCTGGAGCAGTGCGCGCAGGGGGACGTGGTGAACGTGGCCGGCATCGTGGTGATCCGCCAGCGGCCCGGCACGGCGAAAGGCTTCCTGTTTCTCACGCTCGAGGACGAAACCGGCTTCATCAACGTGGTGGTGAAGCCGGATCAGGTGGAGCGTTTCCGCAGCGAGGTGGTGCACACCACCGGCCTTGTGGTGCAGGGGAAGGTGGAGCGCGAGCAGGGCGTGATCAACGTGATCGGCACCGGGTTCGAACCTCTGCGCTTCGGGCGTACAACGGCACAGCTGCATTCGCGGGACTTTCGCTGAGCAAAGAGAAGGGCCCGACAAAGCGGGCCCTTCTGCTGCCTGTCCGGCACAAGTCCGCCCCAAGGGGCGTACGTTTAAGTCAGGCTGGCCACGGGTTCGGCTTCGGCCTCCACCGGCTTTGACTCCGGCAGCTCATGTTCGCGGGGAACGGTGTGCATGAAACGACCGTACTTGATCACCTCTTCCAGCCGGCACGACCACACCAGCTCGCCTTTGTGCACCGTGATGTCGGGACAGCTGTCGCACATATTCATCAGGCCGGACTCCAGCACATCCACGGGCTGAATGATCATGATCGATTGGAAGTGCAGACGGCGGAAGAGTCTCAGCGGGTTCCTGAGAACGGAGCGGAAGAAGCGGCCGGCGATCTTCCGGGTCTTTCGATCATACAGGGACGCCCAGAGCATGCCACGTCCCCGCCGGTGCACCTCGGGCTCGGTGTACGCCAGGTAGCGACCGTGCATCAGATGGTGAAACACCTGGGCTACCTCCATGAATTTCCCGCCCACGTAGCCGTAGATCTGATCGGCTGTGCCGATGCGCGCCGAGAGCAACCACTTGAAGGAGTCCGGCTTCTCGGTACCGTTGAGATAGGCGGCACTGTCGAAGTCGGGGTTTCGCTTCTGAATGACCTCGTAGATGTCATTGGACTTGATGATGAAGGGCCGGTCCTCTGATTTGATGTAGGGCAGAGCCTCCATGTCCACCTTCTGGTCGCCCGCATAGTACGCGAACCGGCCATCCATGAGCGCAGAACGAAACGCGATGAAGACCATCACGTGCACTTTGTCGATGTGCTGTTGCGCCCAGGCCACCAGATCGGGCACGCTGTCGAGGGTTTCCGGGTACACCGTGGAGTTGAAGGCGCACGACAGGCCACCTTCCTTCGCCAGCATCTCGGCAAAGTGCAAGCGCAGCTCGCACAGCTCGAGCTCGGTTTTCCCCTTCCAGTTCGGCCGGTGCTGGCGGCTGTCCACGTGGAACGTGAACCCCTTGGCGCCCGCGCGTTTTAAATCGCGCAGCATGTCGGGCGTGAGCGCCACGCCGTTGGTGTTGATGATGGGTTTCAATCCGCGCTTCGCCACCATGCGCGTGATCTCCACGCATTCCGGGTGCGTGAGCGGGTCGCCGCCCGCAACCGACACTCCGTCCGTGATGCGGAAGCGCTCGAAGACATCTAGTTCTTCGGAGATCTGTTCGAGCGTCTTGTGTCCTCGCGGATCGTTGATGCGATAGCAGCCGTCGCAGTAGATGTTGCACTTCCAGGTGGGTTCCAGCCAGGAAATGGCGTTGTCGGTGAGGCTCCAGGGGAGTCGGTAGTAGTTGCGCGGTTCCAGCGTGATGGCCATCCAGCCCTCCTTCGTTGCTGCCCCGCCCGCTGGCAGGGCGTCCATGTGTGCGCGCACAACATCTGCCGGCAAGCGCACCCACAAGAGGAGGCCACACCGGAAACTCTGTGCGCGAAGGGAACCGGCTGTTGTCAGCCAAGAGGAGGATGTGCTCGGCCACGCGCGTTGCTGAGATGTCGATCCCTGACCCCGCGGCCCGGCCTGTCCCGGCTCCAGACGCTACCGGGGGGCAAGCTAGGGAGGCGGTCTGGAGGCGTCAACCAGATAATCCGATCAGCTAATCAGCTCCTCCTCAATGAGCGTTGCGGGAAGCGACGCTTCAGTCTAGCATGACAAGTGAACACTCCTGGCAGGGTGAAAGGACGGGGGGGGTGAAGTGAGTCGTCTCGTTGGTAGCGCACTCCGTCGTACCTGCTTTCCAGGTGCACGTGCTCTGGTGTGGGTGGTCTGTGGCGCATGCGTGATGCTCGCGGCACACACCGCGTGGGCTCAGTCCGACCTTTCCGCAACTGAAGTCGAGCCTCCCGCGGCATCGCCGCCTTCCCTCGATGAACCGAGTGAAGAACCAGACGGGAGTTCACGACGCACCGAACGTGGCGTCACGCCCCTGGTGGCGCCCGTCCCATTCAAGAACACGCAGATCGGCTGGGGCCTGATGCTCATGGGCGGCGTGATTCATCGCTTCGATGCCGACACCACGCTCAAACCTTCCACCGGGATGGTGGGGGGATTCGCCAGCGAGAACGGCAGCTGGGGCGTCATGGCCATGGAGATGGCGCGATTCTCTCGCGACACCTGGTCGCACGGACAGGTAACCCCGCGGGTTGAGGTGGCTTAACTTGCCTCTGACCCCATTCAGCCAGAGTCGGCGGGTCAGGTGGACGCTCGCGCTGCTCGCATTGGCCGCGATCGTGTACCTGCTCAAGACGGCGCCCCTGGGCGGCCATGTCATGGCCGACTTCCGCAGTTTCTACTTTGCCGGCGTGGCCCACCTCGAGGGGGGGAACCTCTACGATGCCGAGTACCTTGGGAACCTGGCGGCCCAGGCCGATGTGGAAGGGACTGTCTATCCCTACCTGTATCCGCCGCCCCTTGCCTTCTACATGGCTCCAGTGGCCCACCTTGGCCCTCGATCGGCTACCACGGTCTGGATGCTGCTTCTGGTAGTGCTGGGAGCGTCGATCGTATTCTGTTCCACCCGCCTGTGCGCGGCGCGCGGCGAATCTCGCGATCCAGGCGCGGACGGCCTGTTGCCGTTATGGGCACTCCTGCTTCTGGTGCTGATACCGTTCGACAACAACCTGATGATGGGGCAGGTGAACATCGTGGTCCTGGCCTTCCTGACCGCCGCCCTCGTGCAGAGCCTGGTCTATCGACGCGACTTCCTTGCCGGCTTGCTCCTGGCTCCGGCCGCGCTGATCAAAGTCACGCCTCTGGGGCTTCTGCTGTTCTTTGGCTTGAATCGGCGTTTCAAAGTGCTCTTTGGGTGTGCAGTGGGTGTTGTCGTGCTGGGCGTACCCACCATGGTGACGGCCGGCGGGCTTCAGTCGTGGCATCACTTTCTCGAGTTCGCAGGCGCCATGGGATATGGCAAGACCGTTCCCGGTCTCTTCTCGCCTGCCGGTGTGGGCAACTTCGCTGTGGCCGGGTGGGTGGCGCGCTTCACGTCGGACGAGGCGTCGATCCGTTTGTGGACGTTGATCTGCCTGGCACTGTTGGGATTGTTGCTGGTGAGCCAGCACGTGAGGCTCAGACGCAGGCTCCCCGAGGCGTACATGCTCATGCCGTACCTGGTTCTGATGATCATCAGTTCGCCTTTGGCATATCTCCACCACGTCATATACATCTATCCCGGATTGCTCGTGGCGGGCTGGGCGCTGCTCGAATCAGGCGGGCGCCGCACCCTCGGCGCCTCTGTGGCTCTCGTGTGCCTGGCGGCAATCGCGAGCATGGACTTCCCGGTTCACTACGATCGGCTGGGGAGTCCCGTGGCGGCGTTGCGGTCGCTTAACCTGTACGCGTTACTGGGTCTGTTTGGCCTGGGGCTCTGGGCGCCCGAGCTGTGTGGGCTCACACGAGGGCCAAACCATCCCGAATCGCGAGCCCTGTAGTCGACAGGGCCTCCTGAGGGCCACGCAGGAAGCGTTGCAGTCTGCCACGTTGCTCAGATGTGGTACTCGACCACGTCCTTGTCGGTCAGCGCAAACGAGTGGGTGACACGTTGTCCCTCGAACTTGCCGTGGCCCCATACGCGAGCGAACTGAAGCTTCTGCGCGAAGTCCTTGTGGGTCAGGCGCGCGGCGTCCTCGACGGTGGCACCCACCGGGAGTACCAGCGGGTCGATCAGCTCCACCTCCTGACCCACGCGCTTCGTGTACACGCGCATCACTCCGAGAGCGGCGAAGAACGCCGCGCCGAGTGCCGAAGCGCAGGCGTCGTCGAGCACGGACGTGGGCACAATCGTATGCCCGGGTGCCAGCAAGGCCAGGCTCGTCAGGGCTTTGGCACCGCCCTCCTCGTCGTGTTTGTGGGCGGCCAACAGCGTGTGCTTGTACAGAAACATGGGATCGGGCGCCGGCGGCGGATCGGCGCCGCACAGGACAATGTGCTTTTCCAACAGACGTGAGCGGATCTCCGAGAGGTTCTGCTCCCAGTGCGGGGACGATACATCGAGGACCAGCAGCACAAGGTCGGCGTGACGCACCAGATTGGGGAGATACAGCTCCATGTGCTCTGCGGACACCGGCGGCGTATCCACGAGCTGAAAGTGCACCGTCTCCCAGTTGAACATGCCCGCCAGTGGCTCGCGCGTGGTGAATGGATAGTCGGCAATGTGCGGATGCGCCTCCGTGAGGAGATCCAGCAGGCTGGACTTGCCGGCGTTCGGGGCGCCGATGAGGAGAATCTGCGCGGCGCCCTCGCGTTGCACGTGTGAGTGGGGATCGGTGCGGTGGACGCCGTGCCTGGCGCCGCCGCTCTCCACCTGCAACTTAAGCTTGGCGATCTTGGATTTCATGTCGGCCTGGAGCTTGTCTGTGCCCTTGTGCTTGGGCATGATGGCGAGAAGCTCCTGAGCCAGGCGCAGCTTCTCTCCCGGGTCGGACTCCTGGTGGAATTCCTTTTCGAGCTTGTAGTACTGCGGCGGTAGATTGGCCGGCATAGCACGTACCTCACGTGAAGTGTAGCTGACTTCGGCGCCGAATTCAAGGGCCTCAGAACGTCCTCAATCTGATACTTGACGTTAGGCTCAGCTATTATATCTTGCGGGCTCCAAAGGGGGGAGCTTCACCCCAACCCGATGCCCGAGGAGGTAACTTCATGAAACGCCTGGTCAGCCTGATCGTCATCGCAGTCATGATCGTCAATGCGGCGCCCCTTGCCCTGGCGCAAACCGATACCCGTTCCAACCGCCAGGTCAAGCCGAGCGCTCCACCGAGGACACCGGCTGATTCCACCGCGGAGCCAAACGCGAACACCGCGGTCGTCGTGGAGACTCCGGAAATGGCGATGTGCAAGATGCAGGGGAAGTCGGATGCCAAGAGCGTCAAGACAGGCGGGTCGTTTGGCGGCGGTCTGGCCGGAGGCGTACTTCTGGGACTGATCGGCACCGGCATCGCGGTGCTGGCTCAACGCAAGCCGGACCCACCCATCGACAAGGTCATGGCGATGCCGGCTGATACGTGTCGGACGATCTATACGGAAGCCTACAAGTCGGCGGGGAGGGGAAAGAAGCAATCATCTGCGCTGGTGGGCGGCCTGATCGGCACGGCGATCGCCGTGACCGTGATTCTCGCCACCTCAAGCGGCGAGTGATGATTCAGGGCCAGAGGCAGGTTAAGCCGGGATTAATCTGCCTCTGACCCCAGTGCTGCCAGAGCTCCTGGATGTTGCTTTGTGGGCTGCGTCAACTCCCTGTCCGGCTTGGGATTAACTGCCTAAACGAATCTGCTCATTTGGCTCAGCGAACGATTCCAAACTGCCGAAACTAAACCAGAGAGTGACCATGGCCAGCCGATTCTGGGTTCGACTGGCGTTTCGTCAAGGAGGGTGTGCGATGAAGAGGTCTATTCTATCGCTGTCGCTGGCGGCGTTGATCATGACGCCCGCCGTGACTCGTTCCGAACCCGTCGGCTCGAGTTTTGGTGCGCTGATGACAGCGCAGTCTATGGCGCAGGGCCGTGCCGTCCTCGGTGGACGTCTGGGTGTGGCCAATGCCACCAGTTTCTCCACGTCGATGGGGTACGGTTTCTCGAACTCCGGCGACGGACGCGTAAAACTCGGCGTGGTGGGGGACGACCTCACCGAGTCCGAACTGGTGCTGGGTGCGGATGCGAAGTGGCAGATCCTGAAAGCGTTCGAAGCGAATGCACAGGGACAGCCGGTTCGCACGAAGAATCCGTTCGACCTGGCCATTGGGCCGTTTGTGGAGTGGTTCAAGGTCGATTACGGCGTGTCCACCATGCGTGGCTCCACCACCGTATCGCAGCTGGGCGCGCAGGTCGTGGGTTCGTACCCGATCGCACTCAAAGCAGGCGGCAGCATCTCGCCCTACGGCAGGATCAACGCGCGCAATGAGTGGCTGAGCCTCGAGGCTTCAGATGCGACCACCGGCACCATCCTGCGGGATTCGGAATCCGGGTTCGCCGTGGGCCTCAACGCCGGTGCGGCGTGGCGGCCTCGCTCCAGCCCGATCGCGCTGTTCGGCGAGATCCAGTGGGACGGCAACAACGGCGTGTTCTTCGGAATGGATTACACGCTGGGTCGTTAATTAGACGTTCGTCGAGCACGACCAGATGTGATTGTAAAAGGGCCCCGGCGGGGGCCCTTTTGTTCTTGGGGACTCGAGGGACCGAGATCGGAGCGATCCTCAGCCTTTGGAGGATTTTCCCTTGACATATGTCCGTAACGGATATAGTCTCGGGCCATGGCCACCGACAAAGGCAGGGTGCCCCTCACTCCAGCGGTTCTTCACATACTCCTCGCGCTGTCGGCCAGAGAGCGGCACGGATATGGGATCATGAAGCAGGTGAAAGCCGACTCCCAGGGAAAAGTCAACATGGGACCGGGTACACTCTATGGATCACTCGCGCGCATGATGGAGTCCGGGTTGATCGACGAGAGCGACAGGAAGGTGGACCCGGAGCTGGACGACGAGCGGCGAGTGTACTACAGAATTACGGGTCTCGGTCAGAAAGCCCTCAAGGCGGAGTTGGCGCGCTACCGCGAGGTGGTGGCGCTGGCCACAGGCATCAGCCTTTCAGCCAGTTCACTCGCCTATGGCACGTGAACAAGCCGGCACGGGTTACAGAAATCTCTACGCCAGGCTGGTTCGCCTTTATCCGACGTCGTTCCGGGAGCAGTACGGCGAGGGCCTGGAGCAAACCTTCAACGATGTTCTCCGCGAGCGAGCAGAGAAGGCAGGAGGGCTGTTCGGCTGCGCTCTCTGGATGTTCGCCGAGACCTCCGTGGGAATCATCAAGGGGAACTGGACATCCATGATTACACAGTACAGAAACATCGTTCGCATTGCGCTTGTGACAGGGCTCTTATTGATGATCCCGCTGGTGGCGATGCAATTCTCCGAAGAGGTGAACTGGGGCCTCGGCGATTTCATCGTCATGGGCGGCCTGCTGTTCGGCAGCGGTCTCACGTACGAACTGCTCGCCCGGAAGGGGGGCACCACCGCGTACAAGGCCGCCGTGGGCGTGGCCGTGGGCGCAAGCCTGCTGCTGATCTGGATCAACCTTGCTGTCGGGATCATCGGGAGCGAGGATAACCCCGCCAACGTGCTGTATCTCGGAGTGATCTACATCGCACTCATCGGCGCTACCATTGTGCGCCTGAGACCGCGGGGAATGTCACGCGTGTTATTCTTTACGGCACTCACCCAGGCGCTGGTCCCAGTGATCGCGCTATTGATCTGGAGACCTACGTTTGACGATCCTCCGGGCATGGTGAGTGTGTTCTTCCTGAATGCGGGGTTTGTCACACTCTATCTCGTGTCGGCCTTGCTGTTTCGCCACGCAGGAGAAACCGACCCGAGGTAGAACCCCCGGCTCGAACGCCGGCCCCGAAACGCAAGGAACTCCATGATCTTGCGCGTCGCGCCTGCCCGCCGCAACTTGTTGGCCGCTTGCCGATTGCCGGGGTGGCGGAATGGCAGACGCCAGGGACTTAAAAGGCCATCCAGAGGATGAGCTAACCGGTTGAACGATAACGGATGCTGTTGTGCCTCCTTGGTTTCGGAATCGCGCATGATCGCAACAGTTTAGGGCAGGTTGCATGCGTTTGGGCAGACCATAGTCACATATTGGTCAAAGGCCTTAGCCGTGATTACCATCCTGGAAATCGGTGCTCGCAATGCCCGGAGGCGGTAATTGGCCTCGAACTAGGTCGGCGCTCGGGTTGGTCCGGACTACTCGCGTGCCGGCGGACATCTGATGAATCAAAGGGCATGATCCTAGAACACTCGGATAGAGCTCACCCCAATCTGTGCCCTTAGATCACCGCCGACAGTTAACTTGCAGTGCTTATCAGACGATGCTATATTCATAAGCGGCAGGTATCATTTGCGCACAATCGGCAAGCGTTGGAGCTGTATAGTGCCAAGAACGTGCATTTGGTTGCTTGTGGCCTCGTTCGTCGGCAGTTCGGACTTTCACTGCGGCGTTGCGCTCGGTGAGACCGGGGACGAGGCTGTCGTACAAGCAGCGATGGCCCAGATCACATCCTCCCACGGGTGTACTTCTCCCAATCCAGATAGCCTGGAACGCCTAAGAGCATCTGAAGCGTCGGTTACCTGGGTCAGCAGGACGTATCCGCGATTTGACGTCTTCATAGATTCCGCCTACTATGACCACAATGCACCCCAACTAGACTCATTCTTAACCGCCTTTGTCACACGATTCAGCTTACTGGAAGACCGGACAGGATGGAGTTCCGAAGAGAATCACGGTAGCAAACTAAACATCTACCTCAGATCAACTCAGGGCTGCTGGTTCGGCTTTGCGCTGCCAGGTGAAGCACATGTCTCTCTATCCGACCCGCTGTATAGTAGTTCTTGTCGCAAGGCTTACTATGAAGGCGGCCAGCGCAAGATGGGGAATACCGCCGAATTGGGCGATTACTGGTATTACATGTCCGCGATGCTTCACGAGACACTTCACGCCATCGGTCCACTCGCTTTCTATGCACGACCGTGGCTAACTGAGGGCATTTCAACCTTCTATGAACTTCGGATTCTCTTTGAGAGCGGTGACATTAATGCTGAAACGGTAGAGACTTACCTGCGCCTTGGGGGCCCCTACTACAGTTGGACCTGTTTCACTCACAATGACTACCGCGACTGCACGCCGGAGAATCTAGATCTGCAACACAGCGCAGCCTATGAGATCTCGGCGTGGATGCTTTTTATGATGGAGCGGGATCATTTCTTTGACTGGTCGCACTTCTACGTGCTCGTCGACAACAACAAAGAGACTACCGGAAGGTCGCTTCAATTCTACCCATTCGCGTACTATGTGGATTCCCACATTATAGACCTTATGGGCCGTGCGGCAGGACTGACACCTGACAGCATCAGAGCCATCTTTCGCTACGACAGTCCCGCAGGTCCGGGCTGGGGGATTAGATATTGGGAGGACCTGGACTGGTACGCCGACTTGACGGCAGTCCTAGCCGTTAGTGACTCTGCACCAGTGGCCGGAGACAGCGTGGTGCTTTCAGCGGCCATTACCAACTCAGGTGAAGTGAGCCTCGAGGATGTGAAGGTGAGGTTCTACGACGGCTCAGTGCTTCTCCAGGAAATGGCTCTGGACTGTGCGGCCAAGGCGACAGGCTTTGCCAATGCACCGTTCAGGCCAAGGTCAGGATCATTTCACCGGCTTTCAGTGATAGTGAATGAGGATGGAACCAAAATCGAGCAGCTTCGCACGAACAATGAGGATAGTATCGATGTCATCTTCTCAGGATGCGGTCCTGACGATAGCGATGGAGATGGAGTCGCCGATTTTTGTGACAGCTGCTTGGCTCTTGCGACACCGGACAACGTGAGTGTCCTGACCGGTGATGTGAATGCAGACGGTAGAACGAACGCGACGGATCTCATCCTCTTGGTGCGATATATACTGCTAGGGATTGGTACCGCACCGCAGCCGATCGACGAGTCCGGCGATGTCAACTGCGATAGCGAGAATTCTATTGCAGACATTTGGTACTTGGTGAACTACGTCTTCCGCGGAGGAGACAAGCCCTGTGATGTCTGTTCTCTGCAATGACCCTCGCCGATTGGCTACGGAACAATAATCGCGGCTGAGTAGTGCCTGTCTTTCCCGTTTCGTCTGTTGTGGAGTTTTCTTACGCTACTTTGACTCGGCCAGCCGCGAGCATCCCCGTGGGGAAGCACGGGTCAGAAGCCGAGCTCATCAGGAGATTGCCTCCGGCAGGCTCAGGTAGATAGATCAGGGTCCACAGAGAGCCACGTGGCGCTACTAATCGACCCTTACTCCGATGAGGGACTTGAAGTGGTATGACCAGTCTTGAAATGCTTAACCTTCTTCCCGCCTGAAACATCCGTCCTACTACTTGCAGACTCACAATATTGCTGCCGCAGGACCTAAGGCTCAGGCGTCTTTGCAATTAGGAGTCAGGACGGAGTGTCTTGAGCTTCACAATGTGGTAGGAAGCGCACCCCGATTGGTCTTGCCCGCGGGAGCAGGGGCTTGGATTCTATTCTCTGACGTTCGGCCTCAGTTGGCATGCAGTGTGCGCGTCAACGATCTTCATCGTGGCAGTCGCGCGACGGCCTATTGCATGAGCGCTGCTAACTGAGTTGACACAGTACTGATTCTCGGGTTGGCCCTTCGGATGCGAGAAACCACCCGATGCGCTGGCTCGCAAAAGGGGCGCAAAACACGAGCATGTAACTACGCTCGTGCAAATGTTCTCAACATTGCTCACGCTGTTCGCTGCTGAAGGGAAGGGGGTGGTGCACACAGGAAGTGCAAAGGAGGTGATAGCCGTCTGGGTCAACTCGTCCTCGGATATGCTCGGTTGATCCTGGATTGGACTCTTGAGTGTGGCTTGCGTAAACGCTAGCAGCAACTGAGACAGACAATCCGCTCACAGCCCGCTCATCATACAGTGCCAGTGATCACTTGACAGCGCCAGAGTAGGGCGATGTTCCCACGGCGGTTGGACTCTACTCTCAACGCGGTAACACTAGTCCTCGATTCACCAGGAGGTGTGTTATGTCGAGAAGATCTAGGATTTCACAGGCGGCCCTCAGTCTACTAATCGTATTGGTTACGAGCTCACCGGCAAGCGCCTCTGCCGAAGCATTGGCAGAGCTGACAACTTCATATCCGGGACTAGTCGATTACCACGAAGGGGACATCGTCTCCAGGCTTTATGGAGTACCCTTTGGCTCTGGCCCCAGTGCTTCAGCCAGTGCCGAGGCTTTCTGCTTAGAGCACGCTGATGCGCTGGGCTGTCAATATAGCGATCTGGAGCTTGGTGGATCAATCTCAGGGGGGGCCACGCTACAGCTCGGCTATGATACCGAAAGCGGCGCCTACAAGTTCACACTTGTTAGCTATTCTCAGTTTAGGGACGCAATTCCGGTCTTTAGATCTGAATTGAAGCTCTTGATCAGAAACGAACCGAACTATCCCCTTTGGCAAGTCTCCTCTGGAATACGTGATCTCGGGAGCTACACCGTGGACCCAGCTTTGGCAGCAATCAACATGGATCCCATTGTAGCGCAGTTTACTGATCCTGAGTTTCCTAACATGGTGAATAAGAGTGCACCACGGAGAGTGATTTGGGCAGGCGCTGGGACCACGGTTGAATCGCCAACATTAGGCATTGAGTTCACGGCAGACGATGGGGGACTTATCCATGAAATGTACCTCTATGTGGTCGACATCCAGAACAGTGCTATCCTATTTAAGGAGGACCAAGTACTATCCGCAGATGTGTCCGGAACTGTCAACGGATATGCAACTATAGGATATGGTGCAGGTATCTGCGGGCCGCTAGCATTACGGCCCCTTCCCTACATGAGGGTTCTGGCCAACGGAGTGGGTCAATATGCGCTCTCGGACGGTAGTTTCGCGTTCACAGGTGTGCCTACTGGCAATGCACTGATAGAATCGCAAATGTGGGGACAGTGGTTCACTGTGACAAACATCGGTGGCAACGGGGAAGAGGATCATCTGACCTCGACAGTTACAGCTCCGGGTGAGGTGCATTTTGAACATAACGCTGCTCAAGATGAGTTTACGACGGCCCAGGTGAATGCGTATTTGCATGCCAATATCGTGCGCGACTTCGTCTTGCACTATCACCCGTCGTACCCTGGATTGAGCGTGGATCATCTCATACTCGAGGTCAACGATGAATCCGAAAACGGTCGCTGCTCCGGGTACTATCTGTTTAGTAAGCTGCGATTCGGCGCCGCCTTGCTAGGAGCATGTGCCAACTATGCATTCTCAAGTATAGTTTATCACGAGTATGGCCATCATCTCGTGCACCGGGCCGGCAGCGCGCAGGGGCAATATGGAGAAGGGATGGCAAGTACAACTGCAATCTTGGTCACAGATGAGCGCGCGCTCGGAAGGGGCGCACAGGGAAACTGCAACAACCACCTTCAGGATCCGATGATTAATCCCGTCTCATACCCATGCGCGGATCCGGACGAAACTGGACACTATTGTGGTCAGATACTCCAAGGGTGTGTCTGGCGGCTCAGAGAGGAACTTGTCCAAAACTACCCGACCACATATAGAGATCTGCTCGCAGCCCTGGTAATCAATTCGATACTGTTGCGCTTGCCGAATGAAACACAAATATCGCCATCAATCACAGTGGACATACTGACCGTAGATGACGATGATGGCGATCTACTCAATCGGACTCCGCACTACCCAGAGATATACCACGCTTTCAGTCCGCACAACATGGTTCCCCCAGGGATGCGAGCACCGAAAGCCTTCTGGGTGGATGCACTATTGGGAGATGATGGCAGTGGCAACGGTGGAGAGACCACTCCGTATCAGACTATTCAGAGAGCTATTGACGAAAGTGCCCCTTTCGATTCTGTGAAGCTGGGAGGGCAAGCGGAGTATGTCGGTACGGGAAACGTAAACCTGCGCCTATACGGAAGGGGAGTTACAGTGATGTCAGCAGATCCGGCTGCCCCCGCTGTAATTAACTGCCAGTCGACAGCACGTGCTTTTATCCTGGACGAGAACGAAACGAATCAGTCCGTACTTCGCAACATCACGATCCGCAATGGTCATAGCCTGGAGTCCGGTGGCGGGATCAGCGTGAACGAGTCTCAGCCGACGATTGACAGTTGTACATTCGAATACTGTGAAGCTCCTGCCGGGGGAGCAATATCCATAGCATCGTCATTGACTCAGGTGTCCGGTACCTTGATTACTGCCTGTAACTTCATATCCAATGAGGCGACTAACGGAGGCGGAGGAGCCATCTGGATTGGAGATAACGTGGTGGCAAGAGTGTCGCGGTGTGTCTTGGCGAGCAACACCTCCACTGGCCATGGCGGTGCGATGGCATCCGCTGGCAATGGATCCACTTCGCTACAGATAGATTCCTGTCTGTTTGACGCTAACGATGCCATCCAGGCCGGGGGTGCCCTATACCTCGGGTCCGACGCACTTGTCCTAGCCAACACGATTGTGAAGAACAGGAGCCAGGACTTGGTCAGACCCAGTGCAGTGGCCATCGACGGAAGTGATTTATCAGTGGAGTTCCAACGAAATCTGGTCGCCAATAACCTCGCTTCCGGGATGGACTGTCGGAACGCCACTGTGAACGTTTCAGTGACGTGCTCGGATTTCTGGAGCAATACGCCCGGTGTGTTCAGTCCAGGTAGCACTTGTGACGAAAGTCAGTGGTTGCCGATCGACAACAATCTTCAGGTAGACCCACTGTTTTGCTCGCTGACTTCTGGTGACTACACGCTACGATGGGACTCACCGTGCGAGGCCACCAATAGTGCTTGCGGAGTCGCCATCGGTGCGTATCGGGCAGAATGTTCACCTCCGATTGCCCTGCAAGTTCCGGAGAACAATGGGGGCACGTCCGACCATAGCCCCACGCTTAACTGGTATGACGTTCCTATGGGTACTGGGACTGGCACGTATAGGCTCGAGTTCGCTCGTACACCGGACTTCTCCGTAATGCAGGCGCAGTTCGATGGCATCACAGAATCCCAGAAGGAGATTCAGCCTCCGGTCACGCAGGACACTTGGTATTGGTGGAGGGCGCGGGCCACCAATCAGCTCGCTGACTTGCGTACGATCGTCGGAGACTGGTCTGAGACGCGTGCGCTGCGAATCTTTACACATGGTGGTGGTTCGTGCCCGTTTGTGTATTCTTGGAATGGTCAACAATGGATGCTTGAGAACGTTATACTCACGCAGTGTGAGGATCGCATTGAGGGGACTTCGGTGGTAGATCAGTTGGCCCTCAGTTTCAGGCCGGCAGTCATCGACGGCATTTACAGAATCCGGATCCATGAGCACGAGGCTGAGAAGTCGTTTATTGATAACGCTGAACTGATCTTGGTGGATCACCCTGTCGGCTATGATGCGGTAATCGATGCAAAAGGCAAGGTAGTCCTGGGTCGGCACCGGATTGTGCCTGTGCGTGTGGTAGATGATCTAGGACAAGACGTTCTTCAGCAGTTGCTCGCATATGACTCCGATGCATACACGCGTGAGGGTCGCGGTAGTCTAGTGGCTACGTTTGAGGGCCGTCCGGGTGAATTCGGTGCCTTGGCGGCAGCAGGAGAACCTAAACCGCTCTGTAAGGTTTCCGCTGGCAGCGCCAGGCCAAACGTGGGCGAACCATTCAACTTAACAATGGAAGTACTCGACGTTCACGGAGAATGGCATGAGCTTCCCAGGGTTCCACTCCGACTTCCATTAGCCCACGAAAGATCATTTGTAGATCTGAGCAGCTACGACTTGGGATCTGAGACAAAAGTCCGGTACAGTTGGGATAGCCACATCGAACTAGATGAACTGTCTATTATCCTGGAGGAGTCTGTTGGGTATTCTCTCCGAACAATTCCCGTATCGAGGGTTACTCATAGCAGTGACCACAGAACGGCACGACTGATCCTTAGAGAGGACGGGGAGAATGCCGAATTGGTGACCGGCGAGTTTGTAGACCTTGAGTTTCCGGCGCAGCCTGTACCTGACGGAATGGAGCGGTCGTTCATTCTAAAGGCCAAAGGGTACTATCTAACATGGTACGGTGAGGAGACCGCAAACCGGCCGTTAGAGTTTGGGCTTAACGGTAATTATCCAAACCCGTTCAATCCGTCGACGACGATTCGCTACTCCCTCGCAGGAGATGCGAACGTAACGTTGGAGGTCTTTAACATTCTTGGCCAGAGGGTCCGGACGCTCCTTTCGGGCGAACTACAAGTGCCGGGATCCTACAAGATAATGTGGGAAGGGAGGGACGACTTTGGCCGTGAGGTTGGCAGTGGGGCCTACCTGATCAAGCTCCAAGCCAATGACTTCGTGGAAACTCGCAAAGCCATAATGCTGAAGTAACTCGCTTCCTTGGTAGAGCATGATTAAGCCATGGGGGTCCTCTGGGACCCCCTTTCTTTCTCGCACTTACGTCCCCGGTACAGATGCACCAGGCACGACTGAGCACATCCCCCGACCTTTACGTTTGAAAAGCCGGTCCGTGACTGAATTGTGACCTGTCCGAGGGGCGATCGAATCCGCATACGCAGCTCCGAGCACCGTGCGTCGCACTAACTTGCGTGACGCGTGCGCGTAAGCGCTTGGCACTAAAAGTCCCTTGTGCCTCCATTGGGCCGCCGTAAGTTGTTGCCAGCCGGAGTGATGGAATGGAAGACATCAGGGACTTAAAAAGCCATCCCGAAGATGAGCTAACCGGTTGAACGGCAACGTATATTGCTGACCTTCAATCGCTTGAATGTTACCCGAAGTTGGAGCCAT
>Ga0105347_1000365_pt1 | contig 21918 bp, 21 predicted proteins | sample EasRivMeERMLT890_FD_89677 | JGI IMG/M metagenome (GOLD analysis project Ga0105347, IMG submission 89677) | Soil microbial communities from meander-bound floodplain in the East River, Colorado, USA - East River MetaG ERMLT890 | ecosystem: Environmental > Terrestrial > Soil > Floodplain | place... | reverse complement strand
TGTCGCCGGCAGATCACCGGTGCCTATCTCGTGTTTGACGGCCGCAATCTTCACGAAGGCTGCTACAACAATCACTACGCGCAGTATTGCGGCCTGTGCCGTGCCGAAATCTCAGGGCAGTACATGTTCAACTCGTGGGGCGACACGGTGTGTGCCGTTCATGTGGGCGAGTACCCTTCCTGCGAGTATTGCGACCGGCTGGTGGCTCCTCAGCTGACGGGCCCCGGCGTGCAGTACGACGACGGCCGGCATGTGTGCGGCGTCTGTGAGTCCAACGCCGTCACCGAAGCGGCCGACGTTCGACTCCTGCTCGATTCCGTGAAGCAGATGCTGGCCGCGTGGGGCATTACGAGCGACCGGGAACTGGAATTGGTAACCATCGACAAGACCCGCATGCTCGACGTCAATTCCGAGCTGGGGCAGGAGGCCTGGGCCTACACCGATTTCAAGCAGACGGTCTCGTTCTTCGGTCTCTGGAAGTCGGAACGCATCCGCATCTACGTGCTCTCCAGGATGCCGCGCGTGATCCTGCGATCGGTGCTGGCGCACGAGTTCATGCACGTGTGGCTGTTCACCCACGCGCCCCTGGACATGGATCCCACCTTGTGCGAAGGAAGCTGCGAATACGCGGGGCGGCTTGTGCTGTCGGGCCTGAAGGATCCGTACGTGGAATTTCTCGACGAAGCTCAGGAAAAAAGCGACGACCTGGTGTACGGCGTGGGATTCAGGTCGGTGCGTGATTACATTCGCCGCGTGGGAGCCGCCGCCTGGCTCGATTATCTGCGCACCCACTCCACGCCGCCCTGGCTCCGGGCGACGCGCACCCCCGACCGCTAGTGATTTACGGACAACTCCAGGGCGAAGGGATCATTGTGCACACGTCGCACGGTGCCGGGCCCGCCTTGAGGACCGCATTCACCAGGTAAATGATGTCGGACGTGGCCACATTGTTATCGCAGTTCACGTCGCCGGCCGCCAGGCAGGGCTGAGGCGCGGGGCCGCCCTTGAGCACGTTATTGACCAGGTAGACGATATCGGAGAGCGTGCGATCGCCGGTGAGGTTGACATCGCCGGTCATGGTCACCGCACACACGGGCGGTGCTCCCTCTGAGAGCGAAAAATCGTCGAACTGGAAATACGAACCGAGGTGAGGGAGCTGACCGGAAGGACCGTTGATAAATGCGAAGATGAAGCCCGAGTCGGGCAGAGTGGGCCCCGACCAGAAGATGGGCACTGTAAACGGCTGGTACGACGATCCCGTAGGCGGAAGGAACATGGCGCCGCCGCCCACCCCCGCAGTGTCAGCTGTAGTAAAGCTCACACTGAAGAGAAGCACATCGCCCCCCACCGAGTTGAATTTGTAAAACCCTTCTAGCGTAGTCCACTGCACGTTCGTCACGAACCCTTCTTGCACTTCGCCCGTGAAGATCATGGGCTGGCCATTGAAGCCCTCGAAGATCTCCACCACATCGCCTCGCACCGCCCAGGATCCCGCGTGCTTGTCGGCCGTCTGTGTGACCGATCCCGGGAGCCCCTCGTTGCTGGTGTACCACCCCACCGGGCTGCCCGACGCCCAGGTCTCGAAGCCGGGATTGGGGATGGGGTTTTGAGCCAGAGCGTGGGAGGCAGACAGCAAAAGGCCACAGGTGGCCGTGAGGAGGACAAGTCGGGCTTTCATGGCAAATTCCTCTATGGCAGAGATGGCAGAGACGGTGCCTGATAATAGCACCACATCCGGTGAGTGTAAAGACCCTTTCAGCACGGAACGAGAACAGACTACGTGCCGCCGGGCCCCACGAGTATTCGTGCACGCAGATAGGTCACCTGGCTCTCACCGTCTTCGATCGAACCTGAGATCTGGTCGAAGTGCCACTCGGAAGGCCTGCCCGCCGGGTCGCCTGAAAACGTCATGCGTGCCGGGTCGCAGGGGGACTCGCCCGCGGAGGCGCGCAGCTCCACGATGCGTTCGGCCAGTGGCAGCGTGGCGGCGGGCACTGCGGTAGCACGATCGGCCCCGGTGGAAAGTGTGATCTGAAGAGAACTGGTGTCGAAGGTCACGAAACAGGAGTCGGCTCCCAGCACATAGGCGCGCACCGAATCGTGCGCTCCGCCCCAGGTGTAATCTACCAGGTAGGTCCAGCCGGATAGCGTGAGCGGAGCGCGCCGCGCCTCGTCGGAGGTGAAGTAGAAATGCATCCGGTCGCCCTCCATGCGCCAGCTGGACTGATAGGTAAAGCCCAGGCTTGCCGAGAGCGTGTCGCGCCACTCGGGGACGGAGTCCGTGGCCAGTCTTGCGAGCCGGGCCGGCTCCACCCAATCCCGGAACGCGTCGGGTCCGTGAAACTCCCAGAGGTAACTCATGATGCTGCTCATCTCACGCTGGTCTTCTTCGGAGGGCACGGAGGCGGCCGCGCTGATTTTTCCCTCCACAAGGAGCCCATTGCGGGTGAGGTACTCGGTGAGCCGCGTGCGCTGACTGCGCTCGGCCACCGCGAACGCGCTGAAGGGGCCGTACGCCGACAGCAGGCAGAGTATAAACAACACGATCGGGATGAAACGTATGTCGCGCTTTCGACCCAGGACGAAGTACAGCACCACCAGGGTCAGGCCCACGGCCATGTTCACCACGAGGAATCGATTCACCGTGACGCCGTACTCTGCGATGCGTTGATAGATGGCGATGTAGAGCATCACCAGAAGCGGCACGAGCCCCCGGAAGAACCAGGTGCCGAACGTGGTGATCCAGCGGTTGCCCGCCTGAGTCTGCAGCGGGTGCAACAGGAGCAGCGACAAGATGGACGCCACGGAATACCACAGCACCAGGTGCGCCACCCAGCCCTGAGGCCAGTCCCCGGTGACCAGGATCTTCCCCTCGTAGGTGATCAGGATCACGAAGTACAGGATGACCAGGGGAAGCAGGATGAACTGCGTGAAGACCTTGAGGCCGGGAGGGTACTCCGTGCTGCGATTGAGATCGTCCAGCCGTTCAGGAATGCCGGCCAGAAATATCCAGGTCTGGAACAGGCCCACCAACAGGACGCCCAGTTGAGGGTAGGTGCGTGGCTGCACGTCGAGGCCGAACAGCTGGTCGGCGGCGACCAGGGCCAACGCCAGGCCCGCGAACAGTACGTTAAAGTAAATGTTCGCCAGGAGAATGCGGAGAAAGAGAGCCCGGTTGTACTGCCAGAACCCTTCGCGGTCGTCGCGTCCCAGAAACGGCAGAAACGCCACCATGAAGTGCGCCCCGAGTGCCAAAAGAAGGAAGCGAAGCGGATGGATCAACGGGCCCGTGACGCGGTCGGGCAGACTGAAATAATAGGCCGCGAGGAGAAGCAGGCCGACGGCGGGGAAGAGCCGTTTGGTGGCCGCCGACCAGGAGCTTCGTTCGGCCAGGAGGGTGAGTGCGGTGAACAAGGGTAGCCCGAGCGCGCAGGAGAACAGGAGCCTGAGACCGACCTCGGGAAACTGCACCCCATCGAGTTCGATCAGGTAGATTCCCGTGATCGTGCCCACGAGTGCACAGCACAGCGTAAATGGAAAGCGCCGGAGCGTGGCGAGAGCCCGGCTCGAGATGTGTTCTATAGAAAGGAATCGACCCTGAATGGCCATGACCTGTCCCCCCTCGGAACCCCGACAAGTTCGCCGGGGAGAGGGCGGAGGTCAAGCGCCCGGCCGCAGGTCAGACGGCCGGGCTATTCGCTGGATTCGTTGTTCTGCTCGTAGAAGTTGTCCCAGAAGAACTGGCGTTCGGTGTTCCGTGCCTGTTCGTATTCTTCCATCATGTTCGTCGTGATGACCTGACCGGAGTGGCGTGCCCGGCTGATCGCCAGGCGCAACTCGTACACCTTCGCCCAGATGGTGTCCCAGTTGTCCAGCCGCTCCGAATCGTTGATGCGGTGCGAATCGAGCTTGAGCACTCTCATCTTCACCGGCTTGCGTGTCAACTTGGCCTGCGCCATGGCATACGCCTCCCTATAGTGCCGTTATCGACACGGGCGGCCCCGGGGTTGAGACCCCCGGAAGGCCTTGTGGGGCGCGGGGTTTCAGATGCAGGGGGCGGCTCCTCCCTTGAACACGTAATTGACCAGCCCGATGATGTCGGCCGAGGTGATGGTCCCCGAGCAGTCCACGTCGCCCGAACGGGGCACGGGGCGGGGCGGCAACCCGCCTTTGAAGACATAGTTCACCAGGTGGATGATGTCGGCGGAGGTGATCACGCCGTCGAAGTTGGTGTCACCGGTCTTGCCGGGGGCGTGGCCACGGACCACCGCCGTCAGAGGATTGGTCGCCGATACGTCGCCGTGATACAACAGGAGTGTGGCCGCCAGAGGACCGTAGGTGACCGGAACCCACTGCACCGAAAAGGAGTCCAACGGGCCCGAGCCCAGCGGCCCAATGAGGTCCGGGATGTCCAGGGCGGAGAGCGATGCGTCTCCCGCAAAGCGCACACTGTCCACCGGAACGATCCCGAATTGGAGCTTGCCCAGAACCGCCTGGAGGAGCCCGGCAGAATCTACGGCCACCGTGTCAAAGTTGAGCGTGTCCGGTTCGAGATAGCCCTGTGGCGAGTTGAAGTCGGGGAAGGGCGCCGCGTCGGGACCGCCCGCAGCTCCCATGTCGCTGTGCACCGTGCCGAGGGCCGGAGGCAACGCCATTCCCGGGTTGCCCGTGTCTTCCGGATCGTTGAGCGCAGGCGCAGGATCGCCCGTGTCGATGCAGGGTGAAGCCCCCTGGAGATAGAAGAGCGGCCCGTCGAACAGCGGATCTATATCGATATTGCCCGTGCCGGTGAATCCGCCCTGCACGTCGCTGTAGGTCACGGTGCTGGCGGCCGCGCCCGAGCGCAGGCGGATCTGGGGACCTGTAATCGCCGTATTGCCGCGCGCAATGCTGTTAATCACGATGGCCGTGGCGTTCCAGATCAGGAGGCCGCCGCCGTCTGTCGTGCTGTGGTTGTCGATGTAATCGTTGTTGGAGAAGGTGCTGGTGCCCACGGAGGCCGCGTACCATACACCGCCGCCGCCGAAGTCCTGACCGCCGCGGTTCCGATACACGATGTTGTTGCGAAACGATCCGGGGTTGTGGAAGAGGACGACGGCCCCGCCATACAATCCCTCGTTGTATGCGAATACATTGTGGACGATGCTGACTCCGGCTCCCAGTCCGAAGCCGGAACGCAGGCCCCCGCCGCCGGCCGATGTGGTGGTGGACTTGTCGGTGGCACGATTGCCGATGATGACGTTGTCGCGAATGGTGGGCGAGCCTCCCTCGGTGAGCACCCCGCCACCTTCGCGAAAGAAGTTTCCGTCGGACACGTCGAACCAGCGAGTGCCCGTGCCACCTGTGAGCGTGAAGCCACACAGCACACCGGAAGCGGAGTGGTCCAGGATCACGGCGCTGGCCGTGTCGGGATGTGTCGGCTGCGAAGCGTCGATCACGGTGTTGAGCACATGGGCCGGATTGCCATCGAGCAGGTAGTGGCTGGCCAGCGTGATAGACTTGCCCAGCACCATCACGTTTTCCTGATACACTCCCGGTGCCACGAGTACCGTGTCGAGGAGACCGGCAGCCGAGACGGCCTGCTGGATGGTGGGGAAGTCCAGGGGCACGTTGATTACGGCAGCGACGGCCTGTGAACTCAGCACACAGACAGCTGCACAGGGCAGAAAGCGGACCAAAGTTTTCAAAACGGACCTCCTGCCGGGCGGGACGGCCGAAAGGAGTGATTGTGTGGGACGGGCAGCACGGGTATGACTGCGACGACCCTTGACTATTCCCACATAACCTTCTATGTTGGTTATAGTGGTTATACAATGCGAGTCAGCCACCTAACTGTCAATATGAATTTTGATAGTTATGCGGGCCTTCCACGCAAGGGGGAGCGCCATTAGATGACCGACATCACAAGGTCAAGGGCCTCAGGCAGATGGCTCTGCCTTCTCTTCTCCAACACAGTGGAGAATTACAGGCTGGAGCAGCAGCTCGACAGCCTCGTGGACTTCCCGCGCTGGGTGGAATGGAGCACGAAGCATGGCGTCGTGGAGGGCCCGCTTCGTGAGCGGCTCCTGTCATGGGCGGCGACAAACCCCGCCGCTTCCGCACTCGCCCTCGAATCTGCGAAGGCCCTGCGACTGCGCATCTTCAGGCTGCTCTCCACCCGCGCCGCCGGAGCGATTCCCGAGACCGATGCCCTGGAGTTCCTCAACCTGCAACTGGCGGTGGCCACGACACACCTCGAGCTTCAGCCCACTCCCCAGGGCGTGGTTCTGGCGTGGCAGGACGAGGTGTCTCCCGACCGACTGGTCTGGCCCATCGTGTATTCGGCCGCCTGCCTGCTCACCCATCCGCAGAGCGCGCGACTGCGCCGGTGTGGTGGCGACAAGTGCACGTGGCTCTTCATCGACGAGAGCAAGAATGGCAGCCGTCTTTGGTGCGACATGTCGGTCTGCGGCAATCGGGCCAAGTCGCGCAGGCACTACGAGCGTACACACCGCGCCACGTCCCGCTAGCTCCGCGGCGGATCCGACTTGACCCACGCGGACTTCGGTAGAATCGTCTCTGTATACATCCAATACATCAAGGAGGATTCCTCATGAAATCCTGGCGGCTTGTAACTCTGCTTCTGGCGGTGGCGATTGTGGGCGGCTGTGCCAGCTCCGCGGTCTTCATGGACTACAGCCTCTCCGGACTGTGGTCGAACTATCGCAGCTGGAACTGGCTTCCCGAGCCACGCGCCGAGGACATCGGTCCGCTGGCGCAGAATCCTGCCAATCGCACGTCCATCGAAGATGCCGTGGATTGGGCCATGAAGAACCGCGGGCTCATGCGCAATGAACAGACTCCCGACCTTCTCGTGGCCTACTACGCGGGAAAGACGGACTCCATCCAGCCCGGGGTGTGGGGCTATACCTACGCCCCGCAGGCGAATTACAAAGACCAGCAGGGAACGCCGGAGACCTTCAAAGGTGGCACGCTGGTGATCGACCTGGTGGATGCCAAGACGAAAGAGCTCCTGTGGCGCGGCTGGAGCACAGGTGTGGTGAACGCTCCCAATCAGGACAAGACCGACAACACCATCCGTGAAGTCGTGAAAAAGATCATGGCGGAGTACCCGCCCGCTACCGGCGCACCCCGTTAGTTCATGGGCCGAACCATGAAGGAGTCTGGATCATGAAGCAGTTCCTGCGAATCGGATTCATCCTTGCACTTTCTTTGGCGATCGCCGGTTGCTCCTCGATGAGCAACACCGAGAAGGGCGCCGTGATCGGAGCCGCCTCGGGGGCCGTCATCGGGGGTGTGATTGGTAATGCGGCGGGGAACACCGCGGTGGGTGCCATCATCGGGGCCGCCGTGGGAGGCACGGCAGGCGCTCTCATTGGCAACTACATGGACAAGCAGGCGGCCGAGATCGAGCGCGACATCGAGGGCGCCAAGGTGGAGCGCATCGGCGAAGGGATCAAGATTACGTTCGATTCGGGGCTTCTGTTCGACGTGAACAAGTACGACGTGAAGCCGGTCGCTCAGGACAATCTCGCGCGACTGGCCGGGATTCTCAACAAGTACCCCGACACCGAGATCCTGGTGGAGGGACACACCGACTCCACGGGCACGCGCGACTTCAACATGGATCTGTCACGCCGTCGCTCCCAGTCGGTGGCCAATCTGCTGGCGGGCCACCAGGTCATGGTGTCGCGCATCACGCAGATGGGCTATGGGCCCGACCAGCCGGTGGCGACCAACACCACGGCCACCGGTCGTTCGCAGAACCGCCGCGTGGATCTGGCGATCTACGCCAACGACAAGCTCAAGAAGGCGGCGGAGAAGAAGGTCGAAGGCTAGCCGCCGGAGCGTATCACGGTATGCACGGCACCGGGCTGTCGGTGCAGATGTCGCAGGGGGCGTCGCCACCCTTGAAGACGTAGCCCACCAGGTAGATGATATCCGCGGAGGTGACCGTTCCGGTGCAGTTCACATCGCCGTTGATGTGGCAGGGGAGAGGCGGGGCGCCTCCCTTGAAGCAATAGTTAATTGACAGAATGATGTCCGCCGAGGTGACGGAGTTAGAGAGATCCAGGTCGCCCGGGACGACGATGGCGCAGCAGGCGACGATGCTATCGGTGTTGGCGCTCCGCCTGAGATCATTGACCTTGAGCTTCAGGTCGTTGAACGAGAGCTTGGACGTTGTGATGCCAAATCCCCACCGCAGGGTGTCGGTTACGCCGAGCTGAGTGTTGTGCGAATACACCAGCATAGCCGACAGGTCCCCATACTCCTGCCCGGTGTCGATGTGCGGCGAAGATAGCCAGGTATCCTGCGAGCCGAATTCATCAAACAGGGCATTCAGAGAGTCCGGGATGAAGAAACCTGCGGGCTGCAGGTAGAACGCATTGTCCAGAATCTGGCCGGCTCCCTGGCCGTTGTGAAAGCAACCACCCTCAGGCGTCAACGCAAACAGGGCAATGTAGTTCGTATTCGGGGTGAAATTACCGGAGGTGTCAGCCTCCCCGCCACGCACGGCCACCAGACCGTTGAATGCGGAGGCCACCCCGTCATTCTCGTTCTCGGACGGTCTGGTCACGTCGAAGTCGGCGATTGCCCCAAAGGATAGCCCGGTGATGAGTGTGCCGGTTCGGTTGTGCATGGCCAGGGTGAGATACGCTCCGTCTGAGAGTGCCGCGCTGCGTGGCAGGACGAATCTATACTCCAGGCCGATGGTGGAGTCGGTGGTGGTGGCCGACCCCCAGGCGAGATCCGCCGTCATCAGGTGCTCCGCACCCGTGAAGCCGGTGGAGAGCACAGTATCCCGCGCCACAAACAATGGCGATTGAGCACGAAACGAGCGGTTGGCTGAGCGCGTACGCTCGGCGGGGGTAAGGAAAGCATTGTCGTAGGCCAGAGAGTCTCCCGCCATGTTCAGCGTGATGACGGGTGATCCGGAGGCCAGCCATTCCGAAGAGTCGGCGAGATTGAAGAAACCCGTTCCGGTGTGGCCCTGGCCGCCTAACTCCAGGCAGCTTGAAATCTGCAGGCGATGCATGAGTGTGGAAAGTGTGTCGGAGGTGCAGGCATGCCAGACGGAGGCGGCAAAGACCTGAAGACTCACGTCGATGGCGGCGCCACCCTGGCCCGGATCGTTCTCGGGGTCGTTCGACGTGACCTCCAACCGCCAGTTGTGCTCGGATGGATCGGGCAGGCCCAGGGTGTGGAATTGAATCTGCAACTCCTCGGGTGCTCCGCCCGCCGCAATGGAGCTCGAATAGCTGGCGCCACCATTTACTGTGACGTAGGTCGGGCCCGACTCATCCGGCGCCACCACCACCTGAAACTGAAGGGAAGCCGTTCCGATGTTCTGAATCACCACCTCTACAGTCTGGGGCGTGCCCGACAACGGGTTGGCGTTGAGATCGATGAACTGCACCGGCGCCGCAGCGATTCTCGCCTCCGCCACCGGCAATCGTGTCTCGGGAGCCAGGAGCATGTACGGGCCTTCTGACCACTCGCCGAATCCAGACGTAGCTGCCCCCGCGTGCTTGTCCTCCATATACGATAGATACAGGCCGGAGTCAGCCTGTGCGGCCGCAGACACCCACGACTCGCTCAAGCAGTCTCCGGGAAGGCACCCGGGAGTGTGGCTTCCCGTGATGTTTTGTGGCCGGTCCCAGGTGAGCCCGCCGTTGGAGGAGACGGACATGTAGATCTCGCCATTCAGGTGTCCCCCGAGAGTGCCTTGGGAATTGATCGTAGCGCAGTCGGAATCGGAGGGCCCGAACTGCGTCCAAACGGCAAAGTGCAACTCTTCCCCGATGCCATGCAAGCCAGCCGGCTTCACCGACAGGTTGGGTTCTGTGAGCACAGGCTCCCGGGCCTGGCAGGCCATGCCGGACATCAGGCACGGATCCCAGAGGCCAGTGCACTTATCCGACCATGTGGCCGCTGTGATCATCCGGATGCCGGTAGATGGGCTCCAGTGGTAGAGATTCACGGGGGCATCAGCGCCCGACGCAGGCACCGTGTTGTAAATCACATGGAGTTCGCCATCTTCGTCAATGACGGCGCCCAACTCCGATAACAGGCCTTCGGGGTCGTCGTCCGTGAAGCCTGTGACATTGACCATGTTCCCCCAGGCGATGCCGCAATTCGTGGAGCGATAGTACACCAGGTCGGCGTTGAGGGACGAGTTCACAGTCTTGGCCATGACGATGTACACCGTATCGCCCTGCGTTTCGATCACGGAGGAAACGCCAGCGGACATCGGATCGATCATCATGGGCAGTCCCCCAGGCATGCTGGACCAGCTGATGCTTCCGGCTCCGTCGTTGATGATTCCCCGCCAGTACCAGACCTCTTCGGGATACCCGGAGTAGGTGCCGACGGTGTGGTGAACGATGTCGGCCCCGCACACGCTGATCGCCTGCTTGGGCCAGATGGGCTCGTCACAGCCGTGCTGATCGCATGGCCGTGACGGCAGGGTCGACGGCATACCCGCGAAGATCCCGCTGGCACTCGTCAGGTCGAGTTGCGCCTCGTTGAACTGTATTCCACCCATCAACGGAGCATCGTGGTAGATCACCACCGTTTTGCCGCCCGGTCGGTTGCGCAGATTGGTGAAGCCCGGCCGCACAGCCGTGAACTCCTGGCCTATCATGAGCGTAGCAAGGAACAAGTACCTCACCACGCGCCCGTCATTCAGCGTGTAGTCCTGCGGACTGCCTTGCACAGTGGCTCGGGACCAATTCACGGTGCGGATGGCCGCAGTCGGTCCCGGAGCTTTTGTCCAACTGGCTTGCACTTTGCCGCCCTGCTCATCCACCTGTCGACCCGTGCTGGCGACGTGCTGAAGATCATGGTAGGTGGTGCCGATCTGGGCGGCCGGAAGGTAGGCGGGCGAAACGGCGTTGAAGCGAACCCGGTGGCCGGAGCTTGGAGCCTGATGGGACAGGTCAGCCCTTGAGTCCAATGGCACAGGCAGCCTGCGTAATCGATAGCGCGGCACATTGCTGGCGATCGCGACTGAATTCGCACCTGCCGCCAGAGCCACACCCAACGCGATCCAATGCAGCGATTTCTGCATGGCAGCACCGCCAAGGAAGAAGGTTACGGGAAGGCCGCCCGCAGGTAGGGACCGGCTCCCCTCACTGGGAGGTGCCAGCAAGATAACCCGGGCCGTCGATGATCCCAGCCCATTTCTGGACTACGGCGAGGCACCTGCCGGCCACCGGCGGGCGGTTCCGTTCGCGCGCAACCGTCCGTGGCCGCCTCCGTAGTATAGGTCTGACGCACAACCGCGTCAGCCATGGAGGCTTGAGATGTTGAAACTGATCCTGGTGTTCGGTCTCGCCGCGCTGCTCTGGACCATGTTCGTAGCGCTCGACTGGGTCCTGGGAATCGGAGTATTCGCCGCGGTATTCGCTGTAATCGCGGCGGCCGTTGGGGTGGTCTTCGGAATCGTGGGTGCGATCTTCGGTGTGGTTGCAGGAGTTCTTGGCGCCGTATTCGGCGTCCTCGCCCTGGTACTGCTTCCGATCTTTATTCTGGTGGGATTGGTGAAGCTCTTCAGGGCCGCGTTTTAGGCCCAGCCCCCTTGGCAGGTCCGGCGTTCGAGTGTATATTGAAGGAGCCGGTGTCGGCATGTACTTACCCTCCGCTCACCAGGCCAGAGAAGGTGTGCCCCTTGAATCATAGGGTTCCAGCAGGAATACTTCGCGCTGCGGTTGCCGCGGTAGCCATCGGGCTGGCGTCGGCGGGTGACGCTCAGGCGGCCATGGGCGATGCCAACAACGATGGCGTCATCACGTTGGCCGACGCCGTGTACGTGAGCCACTATCTGTTTGCCAAAGGGCCCGCGCCTGTGCCCACCATCGACTCGGGCGACGCCAACTGCGACTCGCGCGTCGATCCTCTGGACGCGGTGGCCATCGTCAATTACGTGATGCGCGGCGGCAGGAGCCCCGGCTGTCCGTCGGAGTGAACGGCCGGCTTTCTTCTCGCGTTGTGGGGCCCGGTGACGGGCACTATACTCTGTTCCGATTCTAATGAACCAAGCTCTGGGGGCCACCACGCCTGTTCGCATGCTCTCCTCGGACCGGCAGCTTGTGGACGAAATCATCGAATGGGACGTGGCCAACTGGGGCCGCGCGCTGTCACTCTGGGACGAGGATCTCTCCGCCGACTGGTCGGCGCGTTCCGCGCTCGACCTTGGCGCCGGCGGCGGAGGCTTGTCGCTGTACCTGGCGCTGCGGGGCTGCCGCGTGACCTATTGTGACTTTGCCGCACCGCGCCCCGAAGCCCTTGAACGCTTCAAAAGGCACGAGATCGGGGAGGCCGTCTCGTTTGTGCGGGCCAACGTGACCCGGTTGCCCCTGCGATCGGAAAGCTACGATCTGGTGGGCTTCAAGTCGCTTCTGGCGTCGGTCGGAAAATTCGGTGGCTTTCCCAGCCAAAAAAGTGTATTAGATGAAGCCTATCGGGTACTGAAACCGGGGGGAGTTCTTCTTTTCGCGGAGAATGCTCGCGGCTCGGCGGTACACGCCTACTGTCGCGACCGGTTTGTAGCTTGGGGGCATGATTGTCGGTACCCGTCCCTGGCTGAGATGAAGGGTTTCATGTCAGCCTTTTCCAGGGTTCACCTCGTGTCCTTCGGTGTGCTGGCCGCCTTCGGGCGCCGCGAATGGCAGAGGCGCGCATTGAGCCGGGTCGATCGAGTGTTGACGCCGGTGATTCCAAAGGGGAGCAGGTATCTAGCCTATGGCTATGCCATCAAATAGGGGACGCGGCCCGTCCCGTCCACGCAACAACAACGGCATGACTCGCACGCGGCCGCATCGCCGGCCGGGGAAGCATCGCGGTCCGAATCAGGGGCAGCAGGGCTATCCGCAGGGCATGCAGCAACAGCAGCAGCAGTCGCAGGTGCCCAAGGTGCGGCCGTCCGGTCCGTCGGAGCCCGTGTTTGGCGTGCTCAAGATTACGGGCCGCGAACGCGGTGAGCTGGTGGATCCCACGATTCTCTATCCCACGGCGGGCGTATTCGTGGGCCCGAACCTGATCCGCCAGTATCGACTGGTGCAGGGCGCCACCATCAAGGGACAGGCACAGCGCGCAGGCGATCGCCAGGAGTTGGTGGAGATCGAGAGCATCTCCGACTTACCGCCCGACGACTTCAACCGCCGCGGCAAATTCAAGGAACTGGTTCCGGTGGATCCGCATGAGCGCATCAATTTGTCGCGCGACGGCAACATCACCATGCGCGTGATCGACCTGGTGGCCCCCATCGGCAAGGGTACGCGTGCCCTCGTGGTGTCGCCGCCCAAGGCGGGGAAGACCATGATCCTCGAGGCGTTCGCCCACGCCATGCTGGCCGACTGCCCCGACATGCGCGTGATCGCGCTTCTGGTGGACGAACGGCCCGAAGAGGTGACTCACTTCCGGCGCTCCGTGAAAGCGGAGGTGTTTGCGCGCACCAACGATCAGCACCCGCAGGAGCAGGTGGATCTGGTGAACCTCGTGCTCGACATGGTGCGCGTGGAGCTGGAGTGCGGACGTGACGTCGCTCTGCTCGTGGATAGCCTGACGCGCGTGGGTCGCGCGTTCAACGTGATCGGTTCGGGCACAGGTCGCACGATGTCGGGTGGCGTCGAAGCAGGCGCGCTCGAGATTCCGCGGCGCCTCTTCGGCCTCGCGCGCAATATCGAAGGCGGCGGTTCCGTGACCATCATCGCCACGGCGCTGGTCGATACCGGGTCGCAGATGGACCAGCTGATCTTCCAGGAATTCAAGGGCACCGGCAATTGCGAAATCGTGCTCGACCGCAAGCTGGCCGAGCAACGCATCTACCCGGCCATCAACATCATGGAAAGCGGTACGCGAAAAGAGGAGCGTCTGTACGACCAGCATTCCCTCGACCGCATCGCACTTCTGCGGAGGGGCCTGGCCGACCGGTCTCCCAAAGAGGCCCTGGAGATGCTTCTCAATCTCCTGAAGAAGCACTCCTCTAACGAGGCGTTGTTCAAGAGCATCCCCAGCCTGTAAAGAAAGAAAGTAGGGTCAGACTCGACTTTTCAAAAGTCGAGTCTGACCCTACTTCTCGAAATTGGGGTCTGACCCCAATTGAATGTGATAGTGAGGGGCGCCCTGGCGCTTGACAGGGGCCCGGGGAGGGCCCTATGCTCATCGCCACGGGGCTTCATAGACCTGCAAAGTCATTCAACTACATGGAGGCTGTACATGAGTAAGCGGTTGATCATGGCCGTTCTGGCCATCACAGTATTGTCGTTTTCACTCGTGGCGTTGGCCGAAGATCCGGCGACGCCCAAGGTTCCGGGAATGCCGGAAAACATGCCGCCCATGGGCCCGCCGCCCGAGATCATGGCTCTGTCGTCAATGGTGGGCACGTGGGATGCGGCCATGGAACTGCGCATGGATCCGAATGCCGAGTTCATGCCCAATCCGGGCGTGGCGGTGTATTCCATGGTGGCCGGCGGCGCGGCGCTGCAGTGCGACTACTCAAGCAACATGATGGGGATGCCGTTTGTGGGCCTCGGTCTCACCACCTATCACCGCGACCTGAAGCATTTTACCACCACGTGGATCGACAACATGGGCGCGATGACGTCGGTGTACACGGGCACCAAGTCCGGCGGCAAGCTGGTCATGACCGGCAAGGACATCATGGGTGGAGAAACGTGGGACACGCGCCTCACGGAAAGCGAACCCAAGGACGGCAAGTTCGACTTTCAGATGGAACACTCCACGGACCAGGGGAAGACCTGGGCCGTGTACATGAAGGGCACCTACACCAAGCGCCCGTAAGGAATCCCCTCTCTGGTGTGCGGCCCGCGGCAACCTGTCGCGGGCCGTTTGTATTTCAGGGGTGCAGCATCCAGACGTTTGGCTCCACGTAGCGCCCGAGATTCTTTGCGACATCGAATCGTACTGGCACGAGCCCGCCATCCACTACGTAGTCGCCCGACTCCGGCAGCCAGAGGCCGGTCCACGATTGCCAGTCGTCGCGTGTGCCTTCCACGGTAAGCGAGGCATGGCACACGCGCAGAATCCTGGCCCCGAGTTTAGTGTGCACGCGCATCCATGGATCGTAGGGGTGTCCGTCGGCACGCGTCCATTGCACATACTGTTCCATGGGTACCAGCGGATAACGGGCTTTCCACACAGGACGCACCGGGGCCACGAGAGACGACAGACCATTCCGGCGCGCAATCTCGCGCATGGCGGCCACCATGGGAGTGGAGAGTCCGCTGCCCAGGTGGGACTTCTGCACCACGATCTGAACTGCGGAGAGCAGATTGGCCGGCCCGGCGCCCGGGGTTTCGTAGCCCGCGATCATGGCCCACTCCACACCGGAATCGGGCAGCCGTTCCAACCCGTCACGCCAGTGAACGGGAACGCAATTCCCCACGGCCAAAAGCGAGCCGTCGTCATCGCTCAGCCCGGCGAATTGAAGCTCGGGATGCATATCGTACAGCCTGCCGAACAATCGGTTCATGACCCGGCTGTGCAGCAGGAATTCGTGCCAGGGCGAGCCGCCGAGTTCTCGCATGGCGGGAACCAGGGCCGGCTCGTCGACGGCGGTGACGATACGCATGGTCAGGGAAGGGTGGGTGCGCCTAGCTGGTCAGGTGCAGCCAGTCGATCACCAGGAACTGTACGCGCCCGATCAGGAGAGACACCCGCGCCATCACCGTATAGCCGAAGTGCGCGCCGAAGGAGATCATGATGAACCAGATGCCCAGGGTCGCGACTCCGCCCAGCACTCCGGTGTGCGGCTTGGAGAAATAGAAGTAGATCAGAGTGCACACCACGCCCACGACGATCAGGACCCCCTGGACTGAGGCCATGGAGACGAACGTCTTGGCCACCTGGGGCAGCACCAATCCGTGCAATTGCTGCATCACGAGGATGCCCGAGTTGGCCCCAATGACGAACGCGATTGCCACGCGCGAGACCCATGCGTGTTTCGGTGAGAGCCGCACGAACATGAGCGAGCCCAGGAGAGCGGGAAGGATCAGCCACGCCTGGCCGCCCCAGAGGGGCACCCAGAGCTGCTGCACCAGCACGGTCTGAAAGATCAAGCCGGCGTAGTACCCCGCCGACAGCCCCGCGAAGACGTGCTCCGCGAAACGGTACACGGGGTTGTCCTTATACAGGAAGGAGTACAGGGCCAGCGTGAAGAGCGCCGTGATCGTCATCACCAGGAAACTCATGCAGGCCTCGCGTTCCTGCGCGAAAGGAAGAAGCCCACGTTGCCCAGCACGATGAATGCAATGATGAGGAGATGAATGAGCGACTGCGCGCCCATACCGCGGGTGGACTGGTCGGGCAGCCCCAGGAGCTTCTCGTACTCGGCGCCGCCCTTCATGCCTCCCAAAAGCCCTACCATCTGGCCCGCATCGATGTAGGCGAACATCTTGGGCGCCATCACGGCCGTCACGCCCGCGCCGATCTTCGCGCCGAACCGCTCGCCCACGATGGACACCCAGTAGTCGAGCGTGGCATTGTCGGCGATCGCAAAGATGAACGCCACGTCCTTGTAGCTGTCCACGTTACGCATGAGCGGCAGTGAATCGACGGGTGTGCCGGAGTAGTCTGTCTGGTAGATGGAACGAATGGACGTGCCCATGCCGGACAGGACCGCCAGGTAGTTGGCGCGATAGCCCAGGTTTACGTAGTCGATTCCGTACACCTTGCCTGCGGCGTTCCCCTCTTCACGCAGTACACGGTCGGCGATGGACGGGCCGCCGCCGCCCACGTTGGAGAGCGACACGATCTTCATTTGGCGGCGGAATGCATGCCGCACGGCCGCGCGCGCGATGGGCTCGGTCTCGGGCAGGGTCGATGGCCATACCTCGAACGGCACCATGATGACCGATCCCTCCGGCAGGCTCTCCATCGTGTCATAGAGGGCCTGCGTCTGGCTCGTGATGCGCTCGGGGAACGTGATCGGCAGGAACATGGGCAGCACCACCGAGAGGCCGATCAACAGGAAGATCCAGCGGCGGTCGAGCGACTCGAGTCGTTTTGCCAGCGACATGGCTCAGCCTCGCCCCATGTAGGTGCGTTCGAGTCCCAGTACAATGCGCAGCGCTGTGGCCGCTCCCCCCAGTGCAGCACCGATGATGATGCCGCGCTGCACCGCCGTATTGGGCACGGCCATGATCCAGTTGGCCAGGTCGGGAAGTCCATCGTAGATCGCCTGGCCCACGGGGATGCGTCCCAGCATCACGATCACCGCCGTTCCCAAAAGCAGGGTGGCCTGAAGCGTGCGCGCGCGAAATGCCCGGTAGGCCGCCGAGGCGATGAAGAACGCCAGCATGGAAAACATGGTGGTCATCATGGGCGCCTGCACGTTCTGGAAGAGCGCGTCGTACACCGTGCCCGAGTCGGTCCCTTCGAGCACGCCGCCGGCCAGCATCACCGCCAGAGCCACCAGGAGCACCACCGCGTAGGGCCACTCCTTTTGCCGGCGTTTCACCTTGGCAAGATTGTTCTGCGCGATGGAGACGACGCCCAGGAGGATGCTGAACCCCGACACAATGCTCACCCAGTTGAGGAAGTCCCCCGACGCTTTTTCCACCGCCGGGTGCGGTGAGAAGAAGCTCACGATCATGAACATTCCGGCGAGAAACGCCACGGCAAGGGGAAGCGGTCCGCGCATCAGCTGGCCTCAAACCATCCCTGAAACACCGGGGCCCACGACGCACCGAAGGTCACGGCCAGAGCCCCGGTCAGAATGGCCACGGTGAGTATGACCTTGAACAGGTCCTGCGCTTTCAGCGAGCCCAGATACTTCGGCTCCTTGGAAAGGTAGGCCGAGGCGGCGTACAACTCTTCACCGAGCAGCGTGTAATCGCAGGCGGCGATGAAGAAGGGAAGCTGCTCGGGCCGCGCCGTGCCCGCGATTTGAATTGCGCCTGCCGCATTCCCGGTTTCGGCCAGGAGCAGGGACTCCGCCGTGAACTCGCCCAGAAAAATGTTGGTGGCAGGTCGCTCACGCATCATCCAGCCGTTCACCGCGGCGGAGAAGCCAAACGACTCACCCGCCATGTAGCGCACCATGTCGGACTTGAATGCTTCGGGCTTGCCGGCGTCGGTGTAGGCCTGCCGCACCACTTCGTCGGCGGCCGCCAGCGGCATGGGGTAGAGGCATGGCACCATGAGCGGTGTGTCGTAGCGTGCGGTGATGCCGGCGATGCGTCCCAGAACGGCCAGCCCGGCCAGGGTTTCCGCCATGTCCACGTCGCCCGTTCCGGGGATGAAGAGCACAGGCCGGCCCATCTCGGTGGCGCGCCCTACGCCGTCCTCGACTGCCTCCAGACCCGGCAGGGGGCGAATGTAGGTGGACTTACCGCGGGCAGCGCTGCGGATGTAGAGGAGGAGTGCCGCGCAGAAGACCACAAGCAGCACGAGCGCGTTGACGCGATCGGTATTGAACCAGCCGGGGGGAGTCGTCGCCTCCGCCTGCGCCCACACCGGCGCGGCCCACACAAGCCACGCCACCGGTGTCCAGCGTGCGCCGCCGAATCTCGGCATCGAACTTATGGGTGCGGTCGGGAGTGAACAGGACCGAGGTGCACCACCGCGGGAACCGATCCGAACTGCACGGTGACGCTGTCTTTTGCCTTGAAGGACGCGAAAAAGTGGTACGCGACCGCCGGGTCGAGGCCCTCCACGACGAAGCGGGAGGAGTCGACAGGCAGCATGGCCAGCGTGTCGGGCACCGTGGGCAGACCGTCGGGGCGCTTCCGGAGCATCACCCACTCGGAGGTGGGAGCGTGGGCTTTGGCTTGAGACCAGTCAATCACCAGCACGACGCGCGATCCGTCGCTGTCGGCCGGCATGTACGCTTTCAGAAGAGTCTGCTCGGCTCTGGCCGAGGCGACCAGGATAACCGCCACCGCAATTCCAAACCCCGCACGGAAAATCTTCACGATAGGTCTCCTGCCTTGGTGAGGTGCCAAGCTAGGCCACGCGCGCTCCCACGGCAACCTCCGAACCCGCGCAATCGCACTACAAGCCTCGTTCCCAGCGGCCTGGGCGGGCCCTCCATGAGCCCCTAACAGGCTGTATGGCAAACTCTTACGTGGTCCGAATGCCCTTGACGAAAGAGGGTTTCGGTGGTTAGTTGAGTGATTGACGCAAGTCAGGCGCCCCATGAGTTCACACTTCCACTACGCTCCGGGTTGTTTTCGCAACACCCGTCAGAACGATCGCTTCAGGGCCGTCGTATGTCTGTCGTTGCGAACCGCCCGAGTGCCGGCCTGTTCTCACCTGGTCGAGACCTGCTGGCTCTCCTCCTCGATCTAACGCTCCCGCCTGAGTGCGTGGGTGCGATCGAGCATGAACCAATTTCCAGGGAGAGCAGATGAAAAAGCAGCGAATTCTCATTATGGGGGCCGCGGGCCGCGACTTCCACAACTTCAACTGCCTGTTCCGCGATCAGGCCGCGTATCAGGTGGTGGGGTTCACGGCCGCACAAATCCCCGACATCGACGGGCGTAAGTACCCCGCCCAGCTCGCCGGCAAGCTGTATCCAAAGGGCGTTCCCATTTTCGAAGAGGCGGAACTGCCGCGTTTGATTCGCAAATTCGAAGTGGACACGGTCGTGTTTTCGTATTCCGATGTGCCGCACGAGCACGTCATGCACATGGCCTCCATCGCCAACGCCACGGGGGCGCACTTCACGACCGTGGGCACGAGAAGCACCATGCTCGCGTCCCGCAAGCCCGTCATCGCCGTGTGTGCCGTGCGCACCGGAGCGGGGAAGTCGCAAACCACGCGGCGCGTGTGCGAAATCCTCACGGAGGAAGGCCGACGCGTGGTGGCGGTGCGCCATCCGATGCCGTATGGCAACCTCTCCAAGCAGATCTGCCAGCGGTTCGCCACGTACAAGGACCTCGACAAACACCATTGCACCATCGAGGAGCGCGAGGAGTACGAGCCGCATCTGGACCGCGGCACCATCGTGTATGCCGGGATCGACTACGCCCGCATCCTGAGGGAAGCGGAGAAGGAAGCCGACGTGGTGGTGTGGGACGGTGGCAACAACGACACGCCCTTCTTCCGTCCCGATCTGCACATCGTGGTGCTGGACCCGCTGCGACCGGGTCACGAAATGCAGTACCATCCGGGTGAGACCAACTTCCGCATGGCGGATGTGCTGGTGATGAACAAGCTGGGCTCGGCCGACCCGGACGACGTGGCGGAGGTGTACGACAACATCCGCCGGGTGCGGCCCGACGCGATCGTGGTGGAGGCCGCTTCACCGATTACGGTGGAAGATCCAAAGGTGATCTCCGGGAAGCGCGTGCTGGTGGTGGAAGACGGGCCCACACTTACGCACGGAGGCATGACGTTCGGCGCCGGCGTGGTGGCGGCGCAGAAGTTCGGAGCCGCCGGGCTCGTGGATCCGCGGCCGTATCTCAAGGGCACGCTGGTAGACACGTTCAAGACCTACCCCGAAATCGGAACGCTTCTGCCGGCCATGGGCTACTCGCCCGAGCAGATCAAGGATCTCGAGGCCACGATCAACGCTTCGGATGCCGACAGCGTGGTGATCGCCACGCCCATCGATCTGCGGCGGCTGGTGAAGATCCGGAAGCCCTGCACGCGCGTCCGCTACGATCTTCAGGAAATCGGCCAGCCCGATCTGAAGTCGGTGATCCGGGGACTGAAGCGCCGGAGAACGTAATTGAGCGCACCGCGCACGGCCGTGGTGGCACTCGGGGGGAACGCCATCACGCGTGAGGGCGTGCCCGACACGATCGCCAACCAGTTCCGCCACACACGACAGAGTCTCGAAGGGGTCGTCGCCCTGGCACGCCAGGGCTTCAGGCTGGCCATCACCCACGGCAACGGGCCGCAGGTGGGAAACGCCATCCTTCGCGTAGAACTGGCCCGGAGCCAGGCGCCGGTGCTGCCTCTGGGAATTTGCGTGGCCGACACCGAGGGCGGCATGGGCTACATGATCGAGCAGTCGCTGTTCAACGCTCTGCTCGTGCAGCAGGTCGACCGCCCCGTGGCCACCGTGATCACCCAGGTGGTGGTGGACGAGCACGATCCCGCGGTGAGCGACCCCTCGAAGTTCATCGGGCGGTTCTATCCGAAGGCCAAAGCGCTCGAACTGGCCGCCGATCACGGCTGGACCGTGAAGGCCCAGGGCAAGCAGGGTTGGCGGCGCGTGGTTCCATCGCCGAGGCCGAAAGCCATCGTCGAGTCCGAGATCATTCGCGACCTGATACACCGGGGAATCATTGTGATCTGTTGCGGCGGGGGCGGGATTCCGGTCTTTAAACTGGAAGACGGCCGTCTCGAAGGGCTCGACGCGGTGGTGGACAAGGACCGCGCCTCCGCCGTTCTGGCGGCGCAAATTCAGGCCGATCTGTTTCTCATCCTCACGGCCGTGGATCAGGTGTGCCTCGGCTTCGGCACGGATCGTGCCCGGCCGCTGTCTCAACTCACGGCGGCGGAGGCCGAGCGACACATGGCGGACGGCGAGTTTCCGGCCGGCAGCATGGGTCCCAAAATCGAAGCGGCACTCGACTTTCTCCGCCAGGGCGGTCGAGAGGTGTTGATCACCTCCATTCCCGGAATGGAAGAGGCAGTGGCGGGACGCGGCGGCACGAGGATTGTGCCGTGAGTACTCCTCTCCCGAAGGCCGTCGTCCTTCTCCTTCAGTCACACGGTGAAGTGTACGAAGTGGGCGGTTCGGTGCGCGACCGGTGCCTGGGCAGACCGCCCCTCGACTACGACTATCTCGTGCGCGGCATCGAGCTGGAGACGCTTGTGGAGCATCTGCGTGCGCACGGCCACGCCGACTGGGTGGGCCGGTCGTTCGGCGTGATCAAGTTCACGTTCGATTCACCCGGAGGTGAGCGCACCACAGTGGATGTGGCGCTGCCGCGCAGCGAG
>Ga0105347_1000364_pt1 | contig 22000 bp, 17 predicted proteins | sample EasRivMeERMLT890_FD_89677 | JGI IMG/M metagenome (GOLD analysis project Ga0105347, IMG submission 89677) | Soil microbial communities from meander-bound floodplain in the East River, Colorado, USA - East River MetaG ERMLT890 | ecosystem: Environmental > Terrestrial > Soil > Floodplain | place... | reverse complement strand
GGGTCGTCGACCGCCGCGCGCAGCCGTGCGCCAATCAGCGTCTTTTCATTGACGAGCCAGAGCAACACCGCGACAACCGCCGCAATGACGATGACGAACAGGCGGTAGATCGGAAACACGACACCGCCGGCGTCCATCGATCCGCGCAGCGCTGCAGGATACGGGAGCGTGAACGCATCGCCCCCCCAGATCATGAACGCCCCGTCGCGGAAGAGGAGCGCGAACCCCATGGTCATCATCATCTGCGCCAGCGGCTGTGCGCCGAAACGGCGGAGGAAGACGCGCTGCACGACGTAGCCGACGGCCCCGACAATGACGATGGCCGCGAGCGTGCCGAGAAACAGGCTCTGCGTGCGCGTGATGACCGTCCACGCGACATAGACGCCAAGCATGTAAAAGGAGCCGTGCGCGATGTTGACGGTTCTCATCACGCCGAAGACCAGCGTCAGCCCGCTGGCGATCAGGAACAGCAGCGCCGCGGAGAAGAGGCCGTTCAGCGTCTGCGTGATGAAGTAGATCATCTGAGGAAGGACTGCAGACCAGCCGTCAAGGGCACAAAGACGTACTCAACCACAAAGGACACAAAGATCACGAAGCATAGAACACAAAGTTAAGGAAATTGCTTCGTGTTTACCTTCGTGTCCTTCGTGACCTTCGTGGTTAACCCTGTCTTCGTGCTACTGGGGCTGTCCGCCGCGGCCGCCGCGGCCGCCGCCTGCACCCGGAGCCGCACCAGCTGCCGGTGGATTCGGCACGGGCAGCGGGGGCTGCGGGCCGAGTACCTTCGTGAGCGCGGTGTAGGCGCACATCTCATCCATGTTGCCGCCGCCGACGCCGATGGCGCCAATCAACTGCTTCTCAACGACGATCGGCAGGCCGCCGCCGACGAAGTAGTACGACAGGCCCTGCGCTTTGCCGAGATCCATGCGAATCGCGCGCCCATCGAGCGTCGGGAAGCGCGACGCAACGACGCTCGACGGCGTGCGCGCGTACAGCGCTGTCTGAGCCTTCATCAGCCCTGTCTCCGCGCCGATCGGGAACACGCCGTCCATGACGTGCGCATCGACGATGTCGCCCGTTGGGGCAAGGACGAAGATGCCGTACGTCCCCGGGCCGTTCGGCTGGGTGCGCGCGAACTCGAGGCACGCGTCGACGAGCTGACGCGCGACGGTCGAGTTGATCTGCATCTTCATCAGCGTGCGTCCCGCGACCTCGTCCGAGACGACCGCCTTTGCGAGGGGCATGGCCGCCTGCGCGTGCACGGTCGTCGCCATCGTGACCGCCGCCACGATCGCGAGCACTCCTGTCCCGACGAACCTCAGTGTCTTGCTCATGTTCCTGCTCCTCACGTAATTAACCACGAAGGTCACGATGGACACGAAGGCCCATTATGCTTCGTGACCTTCGCGGACTTCGTGGTTGATTAATCTCGAATCCCGAATCCCGAATCCCGAATCCCCAATCCCGAGTCCCGAGTCCCGAATCAAGAATGATCCAGGATGATCTTCATCCGCTGCCCGCTGTCCGAAGCCAGCATGCCAATCGCGGCTTTCAGCTCGCCGAGCGGCATGACGTCGCTGACGAGCGGCTCGAGCCGCACCTGTCCGCGTTCCACGAGCGCGATGGACGCCGGATAATCCTCGGCCTTCGCCACGCGCGCGGTGATGAGCGAGATCTCCTTGAAATAGAGATCGTAGAAGGGCAACGCGCCCTCCTTGACGGTGTAGATGCCGAACATCTGCACCTTTCCGCCGAAGCGTGTCATGTGCACCGATTCGGCGAGCTGCTTCATCACACCCGTCGTCTCGATCGTGAGATCGGCGCCGCGTCCCTCGGTGGCGTCCTTCACCTTCTGAATCGCCTCGTCTCCGCCAGGGATCGTGAGATCCGCGCCGAGCTTCTCGGCCATCGCGCGCTTCTCTGCGCTGCGCGTCACGCCGATCACTCGCGCGCCGCGCGCCTTCGCGAGCTGGACGTGGAGCTGTCCGGTGACACCGAGCCCGAGGACGACAACCGAGTCACCCGGAAAAATGGTGACCTGCCGCTGCGCGTGCAGGCAGGTCGTCAGCACCTGGATCATCGGCGCCGTGCGATCGTCAATGGAATCGGGCAGGCGGAAGACCTGGCTTGCCGGCACCATCAGGTAGTCGGCAAAGCCGCCGTTGGTGTCACGCCCGATCAGCGTTCCGTTCGGGCAGAGATTCGTCTGTCCAATCCGGCAGTGGAAGCAGGTGCCGCAGTACGTTTCGGGATCGATGATGACGCGGTCTCCGGGGACGAGCGGCCGGCCAAGGCGGCCCTGAAGGTCCGCCTCTACGGCAACGACTTCTCCGGCCATCTCGTGCCCCATGATCCGGGGGTAAGTCACCGGGATCGAGCCGCTGTAGATTTTCCAGTCTGTTCCGCAGATACCGCTGTGGGTGATGCGAACAAGCACCTGGCCGGGGGCCGGCTGGGGCCGCGCGACCTCGTCGAGGACGAGATCGGACGGCGCCCGCAGAACCATGGCTTTCACTGGGTCACTCCTGAACCGGAAAATTCAAGCTCAAAGTGGAAAGTTCAAGTGAGTGGAAAAGTGTGTCACTTCTTACTTTGAACTTGCATGACCTCAGGGTTCACAGGATTCCGCGGCGGTTTCCCCGAGAGCACAGACACGACCTCCTGCGACGCCTTCGTCTGCAGCTCCACCAGCGATTCTTCCGAATAGAAGCTGGTGTGAGGGGTGAGGATTGCTTTCCTGTTACCGATGAGCGGCGAATTCACCGGTGGCTCCTGCGTCATGACGTCGAGCGCCGCGCCCGCAATATCTCCGGCATCGAGCGCGACCGCGAGGGCCGCTTCGTCAATGATCGGCCCGCGCGCCGTGTTGACCACGTACGCGGTCTTCTTCATCTGCTTGAACGCGTCGGCGTTGAACAGTCCCTTCGTCTCCGGGACGAGCGGGCTATGAATCGAGACGAAGTCCGACATCTTCAGCAGCTGCGGGAATTCGACGCGCTCGACACCCGCCTTCGCGAACACCTCCGCCGGCACGTACGGGTCGTACGCAACGACACGAAGCCCGAATGCCTGGGCCTTCGGGGCCACCAGCTGCGGAATCCTGCCAAATCCCACGAGACCTAGGACGCTCCCGCGCAGCCGGTGGATCGGAACAAAGTTCGGCATCTTCCACGTGCCCGAGTGCACCTGTTCGGTGGCCATCGGGATCTTCCGGACGGCGGCGAGCAGCAGCGCCATCGCGTGGTCCGACACCTCATCGATACAGTAGTCCGGCACCTTCGTGACGATAATGCCGGCCTCGGTGGCGGCGGCCAGGTCGACGTTGTCGACCCCGATGCCGAAGCGCGAGATGATCCGGCACTTCTTCATCTGCCGGATCATGTCGGCCGTGATCTTGGCGTAGGTGACGAGGAGCGCATCAGCGCCCGCCGCGACCTTGAGCACGCCCTCGGACGTCGGCTCCGACGCCATCTGCAGCTCGGCGCCGATTGTCGAGAGCACCTCGCGCGCGGGATCCAGGTTCGGGAAAACAGAGTCGGCGACTGCGACGAGATATTGTGCCATCTGGGTTATTTCATCGCCTCTTCCATATGCTCCATGCGCGTGAAGACCACCGGGCCGTCCGCCGTCACGAGCACGTTTTCCTCGAGGCGGGCCGTCTGCTCCAGGTACGGGTGCCCGGCGAACGTCTCGATCGCGAAGTACATGTTCTCCTTGATCGGAGCCGGATACTTCATCGAGTACGCGCGCGACATCCACATGCCCTCGTACAGCGTGATGCCGATGCTGTGCGCGAACTGCTGCAGCGTCACGGTCCCGTACTCGTCGTCGTCGTACGTGGGGAAGGCCTTCGCGACATCTGACGTGGTATTGCCCGGCTTCAGCTGCGCGATCCCGGCGTACATCGAGTCGTACACCTCGCGGTAGAGATCGATTTCCTTCTGGGTCATCTTCATGCCCTGCGCGCCGCCGCACTTGAAGCAGCGCACGAAGTCGATGAAGTAGCCGGACGGCCCGACCGCGTTGATGTCGACGATCACCAGATCGCCCTGGCGAATGAGCTTGTCGGTTGCCCACCGGCGGTACGGGCTCGTGTTACCGCCCGACGCCACGATGATGTCGTAGATGATCTCGCAGCCGCGCTCGAGCATGAACTCGTGCACCTTGGCTTCGATCTCGCGCTCGCGAACGCCCGGCTTCAGCCACTCGTACTTGATCTTCCACATCGCGGCGTCACCGATGCTCGACGCCTGCTTCAGCAGCTCGATCTCGTCGCGCGTCTTGATCACGCGCGCCCGCGATACCGTCGGCCAGCCGTTGACGATGTTCAGCCCGAGCTTCTGAAAGGCCTCGAAGGCCGGCATGTCGAGGTTGTCGATGCCGATCTTCTCCTTCTCGACCTTGTGTTCCTTCAGCACTTCCATGACGCTGTCGGCCATGCGGCCCGCCATGTACGGCACCGCCCCCTCCGCCCACTGCCACGTGATTGCGGGGCGGATACGGCCGGCCATCCACGGCAGGTCGATCTTCGCGCACTGCAGGTCCGAGCCCGCCGTCTCGAACAGCGTGGGCTTCCCTTCTGCCGGCACCACCGCGTAACGGATGTTGATGTTGTATTTCCAGTTTCCCTGGTACGAGGCGGTGGCGTAACGGATGTTGGCGCCCGCAAACAGGACCAGCGCGCCGATATGCTCGACCTTCATCTCCGCCTGCAGTTTCTCGAGCCGCTCGCGGCGAAGGCGATCGAAGTCGACGCGGTGCTGCCAGTCAGCTCCGGTCTGGCTGTACAGGCGGCGTGGATCCCCCTGGTGGGGCTTCCCGAGGAAGCTGATGTCCATTCCCGAAGCAGGGTCGATCTTCTGGTCGTTCCATCTCACGAAATCACTCATCTCGCACCATCCAAGCAAATTGGGAAATTTACGAATTGACGAATTGACGAATTGATTTGGCGAATTGAAATGACCAATTCCAATCCATAAATTCGTAAATTCGTCAATTCGTCAATAGAAAAAAGGGCTTCAGCCGGCAGCTGCAATCTGTTTCGATTCCTGGGCGCGCTTCGCCTTGATGGCGGCGTACACCTTCTCGGCGGTGGCGGGCAACGAAGTCACGCGCACGCCGACCGCATCGTGAATCGCGTTCAGGATTGCCGCCGCCGTCGACACGCACGTCGGCTCGCCGACACCTTTGGCGCCGAACGGCCCGGTCTCGTCGTAGTTGTCCACGATGTCGACCTGGATGTCCGGCATGTCGAGAGACGTCGGCATGATGTAGTTGGTGAGGTTGGGATTGATATTGCGGCCCTTGGCGTCGAACAGCATCTCTTCCTGCAGCGCGAACCCGACCCCCATCGAGATGCCGCCTTCGACCTGTCCTTCAACGAGCATCGGGTTGATGGGCGTGCCGCAGTCGTGCGACGCGACGACGCGGAGCACTTCCACTTCGCCAGTCTCATCATCGACGTCCACTTCGGCGATCTGGGTGGCGTAGACGTAGGTGGCGAACGGCTTGCCCTGTCCCGTTTCGGGATCGAGGGCAACAGTCGCGGGATTGAAATAGCCGCTGCCGATCGGCGGCTCGCCGGTGACGATGCGCGCGTGGTTGGCGACGTCGCCGATGTGCATGTTGCGCTGCGGGTACCCCTTGACGAAGATCCTGTGGTCCTTGGCCTCGAGCTGATTGGGTTTCACCTTCAGTAAGGGCGCCGCGACATCGAACATCATCAACTTGGCTTTTTCAGCCGCAAGCCGGGCCGCGTTGCCGGTCACGTACGTAGTGCGGCTCGCGATCGCGCCGGTGTCCATCGGGGTCGTATCGGTGTCGGCCGACACCACGTGGACATCCTCGGTGGCGATTCCAAGTTCCTGGGCCACGATCTGGGCCAGGATGGTGAGCGATCCCTGGCCTGTCTCCACCGTGCCCGTGAGCAGGGTCGCGGTGCCGTCCTCGTTGACCTTTACCACCGCAGCGCTCGGATTGGCCGCAACGGTGAAGCCAATCGGATACCACATGCAGGCGATGCCGCGTCCGCGCCGCTTCATGCCTGCGCTCCGTGCCCGTTGCTCTTTTCGTTCCAGCCGAAGCGCTGCGCGGCCTGCATCAGTGACTCCCTTACGGCCACACTATGCAACGTCTGACCGGTCGGGCTCAGCGAACCTTCCCTGAGCGCGTTGAGCATACGAATCTCGAGCGGATCGATGTTCAGCGCTTTGGCGATGTCATCCAAGTGCGATTCGTAGGCAAAGCACACCTGCGGAGCGCCGAATCCGCGCATCGCGCCCGTCATGGTCTTGTTGGTGTACACCACGAAGGCTTCCGCGTAGAGGTTGTCGATGACGTACGGGCCTGCCGACAGAATGCACGCCTTGCCGAGCGTCGTCTCGCTCCACGAGCAGTAGGCGCCGCCGTCGAGGACCAGGCGAATCTGGCGCGCCAGGATCCTGCCCTCTTTGGTGACGCCGGTCTTGTAGTCCATGATGAGCGGATGTCGCGTCGTCGACGAGAGGAACTCCTCGGGGCGCGTGAAGGTGCACTTGACCGGGCGGCCGGTCTTTTTCGACAGCAGCGCGACCACCGGCTCCGTGGTGATCTCGTTCTTGCCGCCGAAATTGCCGCCGACGATTGTCGCGACGACGCGGACGCGGCTCATCGGGATACCGACCGTGCGCGCGATGTCCGCGCGGCCGAGCGTGATCCGTCCGAGTGTTGAATAGACGGTGAGACGGCCGTTGGCGTCCCAGGTGGCAACCGACGCATGGGGCTCCAACGGGACGTGCTCGACCATCTGCGTACGGAAGGTGCCCTCGAAAATGCGGTAGGACTCCGCAAATCCCTTTTCGACGTCGCCCTTCTTGATGATCTTGTGGCCGTAGATGTTGGCGCTCGGAGCGTGTACTCCGGGTGTCTCCAGCTTCAAAGACTCGAGCGGATCCAGGACCGGCGTCAGCTCTTCGTACTCGACTTTGATCTTGTCGAGCGCCTCGGCGGCGATCTGCTCCGTCACCGCTGCCACCGCGGCAACCCCGTCGCCGGCGTAAAACACGCGTTCATCGGCGAGCACCGGCTGGTCCTTCAACGACGGTCCGAACGAATTGACGGGAATATCACGACCGGTGATCACCGCCATGACGCCCGGCATGGCCTCGGCTTCCTTCGTGTCGACGCTGATGATCCGCGCGGACGCGACGCCCGCTCGTTTGATCTTGGCGTACAGCATTCCCGGCAGATAGAAATCGTCGATGTACCTGGTCTGCCCAAGTCCGTGCAGACGGGCGTCGGGCCGGATGGCGCGCTGACCGACGGCGGGAGTCTGACGACTGGCCTCAGTAACCCGGACTTCGAGAGGGAAGGTCACCAGGGGTGCCGCCGCGGGCGCCCGCATCAACTCCTCGGCGTCCAGCAGCGACGATTCTTTCTCTGCGACTACTGTTTTCGTGTCCATGGGTCTGTCTATCCTCTCACCCTCTCCCTCTTACTGCCTTACTGCGGCTACGCGGACTTCGCCGTCGCTCGTTCGATGGTCCCTTCGCGTGCGATGGCCTGGATCGCCTCGATCATCTTGGTGTAGCCGGTGCAGCGACACAGATTTCCGGCAAGCGCGTCGCGGATCTCGTGCAGCGTCGGATTCGGGTTCTGGTCGAGCAGGGCTTTGGTCGACATGATGACGCCTGGCCCGCAGAACCCGCACTGCAGCGAACCCTTCTCCTCGAATACCTTCTGAATTGGGTGCAGCCGGTCCGTGGTGGCGAGGCCCTCGATGGTCAGCACGTCGAGACCGCCGACCTGGCCGGCGAGCATCAGGCACGAGTTGACCAGCTTGCCGTCGACGATGACGGTGCAGGCGCCACAATCGCCGACGTCGCAACCGAGCTTGGCGCCCGTCAGATTGAAGCTTTCACGCAACAGCTTGAGCAGCGTTGTCTCGGGCGGCACGGATGCCGTGCGCCTTTCGCCGTTGACGTTGATGGTGACGGTAACCATTGGACTCGCCTTTCGCCTTCTTACGTCTTCTTACGCTTTGCTTGCGCCAGCGCATACGCGCCTTCCAATGCCCGTTTGGTGAGCACTGCGATCATGTCCCGCCGATAGCCGGCGGAGGCGCGGAAATCGTTGATCGGCTTGGCATCACCGACGGCAAGGCGACCGGCCTCGGCCATGGCGTCCGGCGTGATCTCGCGACCTTCCAGGTACGCTTCGGCCGACGGAGCGTGAATCACCTTCGGCGCCACCGCCCCGAGCGCGATCCGCGGCGCGATGAAGACATTCTTGTCCCAGTCGACCCAGAAGCTGGCCGCCACATTGACCAGTGCGAGCGCCTGTCCCTTGCGTAGACCGAACTTCAGAAAATGAGTCGGCTTGCCGAGGTTCTCTTTCGGAATGATGATCTCGACCAGCAGTTCATCCGGCTTGAGAATCGTCTTACGAGGCCCGACGAAGAATTCGGTCAGCGGCATCTGCCGGCGGCCGTCTGGGCCCGCGACCGTAACCTTCGCGTCGAGCGCGACCAGTGTCGGACCGCTATCCATGGACGGTACGGCGGTCACAAGATTCCCGCCCAGGGTCCCGAGGTTGCGGGTCTGCACGGCGCCGATCGTGTGCGCCGCATCGACCAGCGCCGGAAACATCTCACGGATGAGCGGTGAGCACATGATCTCGGTATGCGTCACCAGGGTGCCGATATTGAGCCCTTCGTCCGTAATCGCGAGGGTTCTCAGATCCTGGGCGCGCGAGATATCGACGACCACGCCCGGGACATGGGACGAGAACTTGAGATCGGCCAGCAGATCTGTGCCGCCTGCGATCACCCTGGCGGACGGCGCGTGCTCGGCGAGCAGCTGCACCGCGTGCTCGGAATCCCTCGCGGCAACGAACTCAAATGCTTTCATGCGTTTGGGTTGCGAGGTTACCACGCCGGGCTTGCCCGCCTCAACAGCGCCAGCAGCCCCTGACTGTTATCCCCTGGATGTCGCCGAAGTCGCCTCCACGGGGCGGTGGGGCGGCGCGTGCGCGGATTTGCGCCGGGACTTCGGTACGGATGGTGCGGCTGCCGGCGAATCATCCATTGGCAGACGGAAGCGGCGGATGCCGTCGTATGAGAACAGAGCGTCGGCAACGGCACCTGCGGTGGCCACGCAACCGATCTCGCCCACGCCTTTCGCGCCATAGCCACCGATTTCGTCGGGGACTTCAATCAGGATGATGTCGACCTTCGGCATCTGCCGGGCCGCCACGAGACCGAAATCGCGCATCTTCAACGAGTCGGGCCGGCCGCCCTTCGACGTGAAGTTCTCGGACAGGGCATAGCCGAGCCCCATGTGCACGCCGCCCTCCATCTGCTCCGCGCAGAGCCGCGGGTTGATGGCGCGACCGACGTCGTGCGCCGCAACGACGCGCGCGAGCCGGCCGTCCTCGTCGAGGATCACGACCTGCGTGGAGTAGCTGAAAGTCAGGTGCGTCGTAGGGTTGGTCGCCGCTTCCGGAGTGCCTGGCCGCGTTGTAAAGCTGTACACAACCTCTCCCGTGTACTCGCGCCCCACCAGGTCTGTCAGCGATGAGGTCTTTAAATCCGCGGCAAGCTTCCGCGCCGCCTGCTGCGCCGCCGCGCAACTCAACGTCGTGCCTCGCGATGCCCACGTCTCGCCGCACTTCGTGCCGTGCTCCTCGTCCCACCTGACGGTCATGATGCTCTCGGGCAAGCCGGTCTCCTCGGAGACAGCCTGCATCGTAGCCGTGTAGATGCCTTGCCCCATCTCCGTGTAGCCGTTGAGGACCTCCAACCGTCCATGGTCAAGGACGCGGATGGTGATGTAGCCGAGCTCGGTCGTGCCGTTCCCGAGGCCGGTGCTCTTGATTCCACATCCGATGCCCTTGTATTTCGCGGTCTTATAGATCTCCTTCACAGCCTCGAGCGATTCCCGCATACCGCGGACGCTTTCCCGCATGATCTGACCCGTGGCGAACGCGTCTCCGGGGTTGAGGATGTTCCGTTCGCGGATGTCCCAGTTATCCACGCCGATCTTGTCGGCGAGGATGTCCATCATGCCTTCCATGGCGAACTGCGCCTGGTTGCTGCCGAACCCACGCATCGCGCCGCTCGTCGGATTGTTCGTGTAGACGGCGCGCGACTCGACGTCGACGTTCGGCACCCTGTACGGGCCGCACGAATGGCACGCGGCGCGGAGCAGGCATTTGCCGCTCGTCCCGGCATAACCGCCAGCATCGCCGACAATGCGCGCGCGAACGGCCAGCAGATGTCCTTGTGCATCGGCGGCGACCTTGAACTTCAAGTACATCGGATGACACTTGACGTGGTGCTGGGTCGACTGCTCGCGCGTCAGGACCGTCTTGACGGGCTTGCCGAGGAGGAAGGCCGCCATTGCCGTCTGTGCCTGAATCGACAGCTCCTCTTTCGCACCGAAAGCGCCCCCGCTCGCCGCAAGGGCGATCTCCACGTCTTCCTCGGGCAGATTCAAGACCTTCACGATCTGCTTGTGGTCGAACACGGAGCCCTGACTGTCGCTATGGACCTTGATGCGTTTGCCCTGCGGGTAGGCGAGGCACGCTTCAGGCTCGAGGAACGCAGGCTCAACGGCCTGCGTGGCAAACGACCCTTCGATCACGTGCGGCGCGGTGGCAAATGCCGCCTCGACGTCGCCACGGCCGAACTTGATGGTGTCGATCAGATTCGGGCTGGGACGCAGCGTGTCCGCAGAGTGAACCTGCGGCGCGCCGGGCTCGAGCGCCTTGAACGGGTCGGTGATCGGCTCGAGAACTTCGTAGTCGACCTTGATCTTCGCGGCGGCCTGGCGCGCATGAAACTGCGTGTCGGCCACGACCATCGCCATGAAGTCGCCGACGCAGCAGGTGGTCTCGCCGACAGCGACAAAAAGCGGAAGATCGGGAACATTGAGGCCCGTGCCTCGCTCGCCGGGTACGTCACGCGCAGTGAAGATGCGCTCGACGCCAGGACTGGTCGCCGCCCCCTCGGTGTGGATGGCCAGCACCTTCGCGCGCGGATGCTCTGAGAGGACCATCGCGCCGTGCAGCATTCCCGGCGCGCGCATGTCGTCTACGAACGGCTTCTCGCCCAGCGTCTGCTGGAGGCCGCCGACGCGCGCGGTGGAGCATCCGATTCCGTGGGTGTTGCTCGCGGCTCCGTCCGCGTCGCACTGTTCCCTCCTGAACGCGGGATTGCGCGACAGGCCGAACTCTTCTCCGAAAAACGAGTGGCGCCGGGGTTCCTGCCGCGGCAGCGTCCCGCCATTCTTCATCGCCTCACCGGCGGTCTGAATCGCGTCGATGATCCGTCCGTACCCAGTGCAGCGGCAGACGTGGCCGTCGAGCGCCTTCGCGATCGCGTCGCGGTCGTCGGTCTTCCCCTGCTCGATCAGGTGCGATGCGCGGACGACGATGCCTGGGATGCAGAAGCCGCATTGAACGCCGCCCTCTAGCACGAACGCCTTGGCAATGGTCTGGCGCGTCAGCTCGGGCAGCCCTTCGAGGGTCGTAATGTCATGGCCAGCCATCTGCTCCGGCTTCCTGAGGCAGGAGAGCGCCGGCCGACCGTCTATTACGACGAGGCAGCAGCCACAGGCGCCTTCCGGCGCGCAGCCGTTCTTCGGGGAAACGACGCCGCATCCTTCGCGCAGCACCTCCAGCAGATGCATTCCAGGCTCGTACGAGGTCTCTGTCTCCTTGCCGTTCAGCTTGAATCTGATCGTGGGCATCTAGTCCTATGAAACCACGGGTAGTGGTCCGTGTTCTTCGCGTCCTTCGTGGTTGAAAAATATTTCGTGGTTGGATTCCTCGCAAAGTGCACCGTAGAAAGCACTTCCCAAACCAATCAGTATCGCATTTCTACGATGGGGCGTGTATGATGATCGGCTGCTAAGCTCACAATTTGCTCGGAGGCAACATGCAGGAACCTTGGAAGACGGACAAGTGGTACACGAGCCCCTGGAACCACCTGCCGGAAGTGCGGAAAGACTTCAAGTTCGCCAAAAACATCAAGATCCACGATGTCACGCTGCGCGACGGCGAGCAGCAGACCGCCGTGGTCTTCCGGCGCGAGGAAAAGGTCGCGATTGCGAAGAGGCTCGACGCGATGGGGGTCCACCGGATCGAGGCCGGCATGCCCGCCGTCTCCGAGCAGGACAAGGCAGCCATCTCGGACATCGCCAGCCTGGGACTGAAGGCCGAGATCTTCGCGTTCGCGCGCTGTATCCCGGAAGAGATCAAGGTCGTCAAGGCCTGCGGGGTCAAGGGCGTGGTCGTCGAGATTCCCGCCAGCGACCACATGATCAAGAACGCCTACGGCTGGTCGTTCGAGCGCGCCATGAAGTCGTCCATCGACACGACGATCGCGGCACGGGAAGCGGGCCTCTACACGGTCTTCTTCACGATCGACGCAACGCGCACCGAGCTCAATCGCTTCCTCGACATCGTTTCGCAGGTCGCCACCGAAGGGCACATGGATGCGTTGACGATCGCGGACACGCTGGGCGTCTGCACGCCGGAAGCCGTGCACTACGTCGTCGGCAAGGTGATCGATCGCCTGAAGAAACCGGTCGAGATTCACTGTCACCAGGACTTCGGCCTCGGCGTCGCGAACACCGTGGCGGCCCTGGCCGCAGGGTCATCGGTCGCGCACACCACGATCACCGGCCTCGGCGAGCGTGCCGGCAACGTGCCGATGGAAGACGTCGTCCTGTCGCTGCTCGCCCTCCACGACGTCGACCTCGGGATCAAGACGGAGAAGTTCGTCGAGGTCTCCAAGTTCGTCATGGATCTGGCGAAGGTCACGCAGCCGCCCAACCGTCCGATCGTGGGCGACAAGCTGTACGAAGTCGAGTCGGGGATCATCGCTGGCTGGGTCCGCATGTGCCGGAAGGAGCACCCGCTCGAGTACGTGCCGTTCGTGCCGGATCTGGTCGGGCAGAAGCCGGTGAACATCGTGCTCGGCAAGAACAGCGGACCACCGTCGATTGACGAGTGGGCCGAAAAGACCGGCATCAAGATCACGGACGAAGAGCGGATGGCGCTTCTGCTGGCGGTGAAGGCGAAGTCGTTCGAGAAGAAGGATCTGCTGACGGCCGAGGAGTTCAAGGAAATCGTCGCGCGCGTCATCAAGACGAACGCGGCACTCGCCTAGGCTTTCGAAACTCCCAAACGACCAACTCCCAACTCCCGAGGCACGAGGCCTAGTGGGGTTGGGAGTGGACCGGCGGTGCGGCCGAAGGTAGAATCGCCGGCACTTAGAGGAGCGAGCGGTATGCATTTCGGGCGCCTCGGTCTGTTGCAGAAGCGAGCCCGTGTGCCGCTTCTCATCCTGCTGGTTACGCTCTGGAGTCATCCAGCGCTGGCGCAGATGGATTTCATGGGTGTATGGCGCCCCCTCCCGCGCAACCAGGACGGCAGCGGGATGGTGGGTGACATCGCGGGTGTGCCCGTTACGGATGCAGACCGGTGGCGGGTCCAGAGCTGGTCGCCGGAGGACTTCGACGTCACCGAATGGGCGTGCCGCCCGCACGCCTGGGACTACTCGCTCGAAGGCCCGCTCTCGGCACTGCGCTTCTGGGCAGACATTGACCAGGCCACTCAGAAAGTCATCGCCTATCGCGGGCACCTCAATCAACAGGAGCAGGAAACGACGATCTGGATGGACGGGCGCCCGCATCCTCCGGAGAATGCCCTCCACACGTGGAGCGGCTTTTCGACCGGCGAGTGGGACGGCGACGTGCTCGTCGTGACGACCACTCATCTCAAGGAGGCCTACATCCGGCGCAATGGACTGATGCGCAGCGATCGCGCGATCGTGCGCACGCGGTGGAGACGGATGGGCGACTACCTGCAGGCGACCTCCATTCTTTACGACTCCGTCTTCATGACCGAACCGTATGCCCGGAGCACCATGATGTGGGTCAACGATCCCTCGCTTCGGATGGATCCGTATCCGTGCGAGGAGGCGACAGAAACCGCAATTGCGCGGGGCACGGTGCCGCATTTCCTGCCTGGCAAGAGTCCGTTGCCCGCATTCAACAAGGATCTGACCGATCGATTCGGCACTCCATATGAACCACGGCTTGGCGGTGCAGCCACGACGTATCCCGAGTACATCGTGAAGATGAAAGCGATGCCCAAACCGGCCAAGGTCTATGCTGGAGGCGCGGAGCAGCAGCCATGATGAGGGATCAGGGATCAGGGATCGGGGATCGGAAGCGCCCGCCGACTGCGGCTCCCGGGATCTCCGTGTGGATAGCGGCTGTCGCGTGTCTCGCATTCCTTGAGGCGGGGCACGTCTACACACAGGCCAATCCGAATCGCGCCGCCCAGGCCGTCTGGCCGCCGAAGCTAACCGCGCCCGCCGCCGGGCAGGTTGAGATTCTTCCGGTCCGGGGCAATGTGTACATGCTGGCCGGAGCAGGAGGCAACATCACTGTGCAGGCCGGCGAACAGGGCGTCCTGATCGTCGACACGGGGATCGCCTCGATGAGTGACAAGGTGATCGCGGCCATCGCGACACTCTCACACGGGAAGCCGCTCAGGTACATCATCAACACAACCGAACGGGAGGATCACACCGGGGGAAATGAGAAGATCGCCGCGACGGGTGAGATTGTTCCGTTTCGCGAGCCCAACTACGCGGCTGGCCCGCAGGGCGCACTCGATACGCATCGGGCGTCTGTCATCTCATCCCTCCCCGTGTTCCACAGGATGGCAGCGGCGACCGGGCAAACGCCGCCGAGGCCGGAAGGGGCGTGGCCGGACAACACATACTCGACGCCTCAAAAGCGGCTCTTTTTCAACGATGAACCCGTGGTGATCGTGCGCCTGACGGCGAACACGGACGGGAACAGCATCGTGCTGTTCCGGAAATCCGACGTCGTCAGCACCGGCGATTTGTTCGACCTCACTGGGTACCCACTGATCGATCTCAAGGCCGGTGGGAGCATTCAAGCGATCGTGGACAGCCTGAATCGACTGATCGACATCACGGTTCCTGAGGCCAACGCGGCAGGCGGCACACTGGTGGTCCCGGGTCACGGACGCATCTCCGACCACGCCGACGTTGTGTACTACCGCGACATGGTCAGCATCATTCGCGACCGCATTCAGGACGTGATCCGCCAGAAGATGACATTGGCGCAGGTGAAGGCTGGAAAGCCGACGCGCGAATACGATGCGCGGTATGGCAAACAGACGGGAGCCTGGACGACCGACATGTTCGTAGAGGCGGCGTACCAAAGCCTCAGCAAGTAGCTCGAAAAGGAGACGTGTTATGAAACGGAGAATCGTGGCGCTATTCGCCGGTGTGGTCCTGCTGACCGGAGCCGGTCGAGTGTTCGCGCATCACTCGTTCTCAGCCGAGTACGATTCCACCCAGAAGGTCGAGCTCGCGGGAGTCGTCACGCAGTTCGTGTGGCGGAATCCTCATTCGTTCATGAAGATTGATGTCACGGATAAGGATGGGACGACAAAGAGCTGGGCCCTCGAATGGGGTTCGACAGGCCAGTTGTCCCAGGCGCAGATCACGAGGACGTCGCTTAAGCCGGGTGACAAGATCGTCGTCACCGGCGAGCCGGCGCGCGATCCGGCAGCCCCTCGCTTGCTCATTACGACCGTGAAGCGGCCCAGCGATGGATGGGAGTGGAAGGGCAGGGTTCAGTAGATGCTTCAGCGCACCAGGTGGATCTGCCTGGCGGTGCTCGCGCTGCTGGTCGGCCTTGCGTCGCCACACGTTGCTGACGCCCAGGCCCCCGGGGGGCGCACTGGGGGACCGCCACCGACCGCGCGCGCGGCCGCGCCGAAGGATCTCACGGGGTACTGGGTTGCGGTGGTGACCGAACACTGGCATCTGCGGATGGAGATGCCACCCAAGGGCGACTTCTCGATGCTGCCTGTAAACGCCGAGGCGCGCCGCGTTGCCGGCATGTGGGATCCGGCGCAGGACCAGGCGTCGGGTAACGCCTGCCGTTCCTATGGCGCGGCCGCGATCATGCGCGTGCCGGGGCGGCTCCACATCACGTGGGCGGACGACAACACGCTGAAAATCGAGACCGACTCCGGGACGCAGACCCGGCTTCTTCACTTCGGTGCCGCCCCTGCGCCGGCATCCGCAACGACGACGCAGGCTGACTGGCAGGGGTACTCCGCCGCAGCCTGGGCAGGTGCGGTGCTAGGACGTGGCGCCAGGACGCCGGGGCCGGCTGGCAATCTGAGCGTGACGACGACCAGAATGCGTCCGGGGTACCTGCGCAAGAACGGCGTCCCGTACAGCGAAAACACCGTGCTGCAGGAATACTTCGATACCTTCAGGGAACCCAACGGCGATTCGTGGCTCGTCGTCACGTCGATCATCACGGATCCGCAGTATCTGACCGGACCGTACGCGACGACCAACCATTTCAAGAAGGTTCCCGACAATGCGTCGGGATGGGATCCCACGCCGTGCCGGGCGGATCAGCCCCGTTGAATTTGGCAGGCGGACCTAAAGGTCCGCCTCTACGTCCGGCTTTGTAGAGGCGGACCTCAGGTCCGCCCAGGACGAGCGTCCCATGTAGAGGCGGACCTTTAGGTCCGCCTGAAACCAGAGAGAGGAAAATATGAGAGCTCGATGGTTGGGCGTTATTCTTCTGTGCGGCTTCAGCATCGCGACCGTAGCGGCGCAGCAGCGGGGAGCAGCCGAGCCGCCGACGCCAAGACTGAAGCTGATGAGCAGCGCTTTCACCGATGGCGGGAGGCTGCCGCTGACGTTCACCTGTTACAACAACGGCGGCAACGCCCAGTCGCCGCCGGACAACACGCTTTCTCCCCCGTTCAACTGGGCCAACGCGCCGAAAGACACCGTGAGCTTTGCGCTCCTGGCGAACGGGCCGGATAACCATCCCGCCAAGGGGATCGCCATGGAGATGTTCTGGGCGCTCTGGAACATCCCGGCGACCGCGACGCAGATTCCGCAAGGGTTGAAGCTCGTGCCGGAGCTACCTGATGGCAGCCGTCAGGCGACTGGTCAAAGAATGATTGTGGGCTATCGTGGGCCGTGCGCACCCGCAGGCGTCGGACAGCTTCACTACATGTTCAACTTGTTCGCGCTTGATCAGATGCTGAACGTACCGGGTGGGGCCACCGAAGCGGAGGTCAGGAAGGCGATGGACGGCCACATCATCGGCAGCAGCATCTATGTCGGCACGCTGGAGCGCTGAAAATTCAACCACGAAGGGCACGAAGCGCACGAAGAAAAATTGGTCTTCGTGTTCTTCGCGTCTTCGTGGTTCAACAGATCCGTCGGTAAGGTCGCGCCTTCATTTCTTGGCAGGGCTCGCCTGCTTTCCGCCTTCGCTCTCGGTTGCGTCGCGGCGCTTCGGGCCGAGGTCGCCAAGGCCCCCGTCGTTGCACGTCAGACCGGGAGCCGCGCCAGGGAGACCCTGACGTTCAATCCAGCCGCAGCAATACCGGCCGCACGACGCGGGCGGCTCGTAGACGCCTTTAATCTTCTTGCGGTACTCCGGATAGAGCGTCTCGGCGTACCCCATCGCGGCTTCTTTCGGGAGGTTGTAGGTGCGGATCATGAAGTCCGCTTCCGGGTTCTTCCCCGGCAGATAGTGCGGAACGATATCTGTGTCCTCGAGCCGAGGAATTTCGTTGGCCGTGTTACAGATGCCACGTCCGCCCTGGCTGGCGCGCGGATCCAGCTTCCACACACGGCTCACGACGTGCGGCTCGGTGAGATAGACCGGATCTTCCTGAATCGTGACGACCGTCAGCAGGTCCTCATGCCGGGTGATATGTACGGTGTACGTCGTCTGATCGCTGCCCGGGATACCGTTCCCCCTTCGTATCCAGGCGGTCTTGACGTGGGTCGTACGCGCCGTCAGCGTGTCGCCTTCCCATTTACCGGTCGTGAAGCCAGCCGCGGTGTACAGAGCGTTGGCAGATGGCTCAGGACGGCCATCCATCCATATCGAGATCGTGTCCCGTAGATAGTCGCCTTCCAGCTTCCACGCGATCACTCGATTGTCCCGATCGACTTCGCTCCAGATCCTGAGGCCCAACGGACGATAGAGTCCGACCCAGGGTGCCTGGGCGAGGCATTGACGCTGTACGGTCGAGGGGAGGTTCGATGTGTACAGAAGCGCCTTGGCGCGCGCGTCGTCGTTGAGCGGCATCCCCGTGAAATCGCCCATGTCCGAGCCTGGGCCGCGCTCGATGTAGTCCTCGTACATGATCGGCACGTACGATCCTGAGAGCTCGATTTGGGCAAAGGCGGGAACGCTGAACGACAGCACGCCACAGACGAGCGTGACCATCCGCCTGAGCATCATCCCGTTCATGCGGCTCCTCTCCAAACACCGAATATCGCGCATTTCGGGGCGTGGTATCCCACGGTGGCGAAAGCATATATCACTCGGCAGACACCGGAAAGTCTGTGCTATATTCCGCGCGCCCAGGGGCTTATCTCGCCGCCACTCTTCACCTTACGGAGGGACATATGCGCTACCGGGTCGTCAGCGTGGTTATCCACTGTTCGATGATCCTTCTGCTCTCGTCCACCGCAATCCGGGCACAATCGGTCTCCACGGCACAGATCGACGGGACGGTCAAGGATGGGGGCGGTCTGGCGCTTCCGGGCGTCACGATTACGGTCACACAGACCGACACGAGTCTGACGCGCACCGCTATTACAAACGAAACCGGCTCGTATACCTTGACCAACCTGCCAGTTGGGCCGTACAGGCTCGAAGCCGCGCTCCAGGGGTTCCGAACATACGTGCAGACCGGTCTCGTCCTGGAGGTGAACTCGAACCCGACGTTGAACGTCACGCTTCAACTTGGCCAGATTGCCGAAACGATCACCGTACAGGGCACCGCCGCACTCGTGGAAACACGAAATCCGGGTATCGGCCAGGTAATTACGAACCAGCAGGTCGTTGAATTGCCGCTCAATGGCCGTCAGCTCACCGAGCTGATCTTCCAGGCCGGCCTCGCGACGGGCGGCAAGGGTACGGGGGACGCGCCCGGCGCGAACGCGCTGAACACCGGCGTGCGCAGCTATCCGAACACGACGATCTCCGTGGCTGGTGGTCTGTCGAACGGCATGACCTACATCCTGGACGGCGGCACCCACAACGACCCGTTCAACAACTTGAACCTCCCGCTTCCGTTTCCCGACGCGATGCAGGAGTTCAAGGTCGAGACGAGCGCGCTGCCGGCCCAGTACGGCCATCACTCAGCGGCCGCCGTCAACGCAGTCACGAAGTCCGGCACGAATGTCCTGCACGGCGACGTCTTCGAGTTCATGCGTGACGATTCGCTGAATGCAACCAATGCGTTCGCCGCCATCGGGCCGAACGGCAAGCGCCGGAGCGATGGACTGCACCGGGACCAGTTCGGCGGGACGCTCGGCGGGCCGGTGATCCAGGGCAAACTCTTTTTCTTCGGGGGGTACCAGGGCACACGGGTCAACGTGACGCCGACCAGTTTTTTCCAGTTCGTTCCTACGACCGCGATGCTGGCAGGAGATTTTTCAGCCATCACGTCGCCGGCATGCAACGCGGGCCGCACGATCCCGCTGCGCGCACCGTTCGTGAACAGCAGGGTCGCGTCGACGGAGTTCTCACCCGCCGCGCTGAACCTGGCAGCAAAGCTGCCCAAGCCCTCCAACGAATGCGGACAGAGCTTCTTCGATAGGAAGACCGAGAGCTCCGAGCACATGGCGATCGGCCGCCTCGACTATCAGTGGAGCAACACCCACTCGATCCTTGGCCGCTATCAGCTCGCTCGCCTCACGTCAAAACCGGACAACGATCCCAACAACGTGCTCGCGTACGCCAACGGCCCGATCGATGACACCGTGCACTCGTTCGTCCTTGGCGATACCTACCTGCTGGGACCGAACACGGTCAACTCGTTCCGGGTGACGACCAACAGTTCGGACATCAGCAAGGGTTACGTGCCTTTCTTCGATGCAAAGAGTCTTGGCGTCCGGAACATCGCGACACCGTTGCCGGGCTTCACGGCGTTCACCGTGTCGGGAGGGTTCTCGCTTGGTCCGACGGGTGCAAAGCCCAGCACGATTATCACGAAGACATTCCAGCTCGTTGACGACATCAGCCTGGTTCGCGGAGCGCATCAGATCGGGTTGGGCGCCAACTTCATCCGCGCGTCCCTCGCATCGACGTCGTACGGCTCTGCAGCCGGGAACTTCGCTTTCACAGGAGTGAACACGGGACTCGGTCTTGCGGATTTCCTGCTCGGACGGCCCGCCACCTTCACCCAGGGACAGGTCTACGGGCCGGGCGGGGTCATGAACTACATCGGAATGTACGTGCAGGATGCCTGGAAAGTGGCGTCCAACCTGACGTTGAACGTCGGCGTCCGTTGGGATCCGTATTTGCCGTATACGAGCGATCAGCGTCATTTCAACCATTTCAGCCTGGAACAGTTCCGCGCCGGTGTGCGAAGTACGGTGTACAGGAACGCGCCGGTAGGCGTGATGTTCGAAGGTGATCCTGGATATCCAGGCCACGCGGTGAGCAAGAACTACTTCGCGAGCTTCGCACCGCGGTTGGCAGGAGTCTGGGACCCGCGTGGCGACGGACGCATGACGATGCGCGCCGCGTACGGCAGGTTCTACGATCTGCCGCACATCTGGAACTTCCTCGGATTCGACCGTGGAACGCCATTCGGCACCGAGCTCGTGTCGACCAACGGCACGTTCGACGACCCGTGGGTGAATACGCCAGGCGGCAATCCGTTCCCGATCGTGGCCAGGCCGGACATGACGTTCCCACTGTACGGCGGCTTCGTCTCTTTTCCGCTCGACATGAAACCTCCCTACGCGGACCAGTGGAACGTCAGCGTGCAGCAGCAGCTGGGCGCGGCCTGGATGGTGTCGGCAAATTACCTCACCAGCAGAGGTCATCGCCTGCCGATCGGCGATCAGTTGAATCCGGCGGTGTACAGCGCTGGTGCGACGACGGCAACCACCAACCAGCGACGCCAGCTCTCTGTCGAGAACCCGGACCAGGGCCGGTTCTACGGCACTATCACCGGCGTCAAACCCATCGGCACGTCCGCGTACAAGGGGCTCATGCTGTCGCTCCAGCGCCGATCGCTGAATGGTCTGTTCGTGTCGGGGAACTGGACGCTGTCGAAATGCGTCTCGGACATCGTCAACTACGAACCGTCCGTCGCAGGAATCGAACTCGTGAAGCCTGGCGACCCGGCCTACGATCGCGGAAGCTGCGGCAGCACGGACCAACGGCACGTTGTGAACCTTTCCACCGTGTATCAGGTGCCGGGTGTGTCGGATGGCTTCATCGGAATGCTGACCAGCGACTGGCAGGTGTCGGGGATCGTCAGCGCGCGGAGTGGGACCCACTTTGCCGCGACGACAGGCGTGGACAACGCGCTGAACGGCCAGGCCAACCAGCGTCCGAACGAGATCATGGACGATGTGTACCTGAAGAGCGGGTATCGTTGGCTGAACCCGGCGGCGTTCCAGGCTCCCGCGGCGGGAACGTTCGGCGATCACAAGAACAATAGTCTCGTCGGACCGAGACGGTTCAACGTCGATATGGGGCTTACGCGGTCGTTCCGTATCGGCGGCGAGCGGCAGATCCAGTTCCGGGCCGAAGCGTTCAACGTGCTCAATCGGGTGAACCTGAGCAACCCGGTCTCGGCGTTGAACAGCCCGAACTTCGGATTGATTTCGTTGGCGAGCGATCCGCGCATCATCCAGCTCGCGCTGAAGTACACGTTCTAGGGGAAGGCGGACCTGAAGGTCCGCCTCTACGATTGATCTCGTAGAGGCCGATCTAGAAGAGGTCGTAGTCGTAGAGGCGGACCTTCAGGTCCGCCTGGGAAGTCGTAGAGGCGGACCTTCAGGTCCGCCTGGGAAGAGGACGTCGTGGTCGTAGAGGCCGACCTTCAGGTCGGCCTGGGAGTACGCGGTGCAAAGAATCTTTTTGCTGGTGCTGTTAGTCACGCTCACGACCCTCCC